>Ga0105048_10019511_pt1 | contig 10393 bp, 4 predicted proteins | sample MAT05_FD_78382 | JGI IMG/M metagenome (GOLD analysis project Ga0105048, IMG submission 78382) | Freshwater microbial communities from Lake Fryxell liftoff mats and glacier meltwater in Antarctica - MAT-05 | ecosystem: Environmental > Aquatic > Freshwater > Ice > Liftoff microbial mat | place...
GAATCATGAGAGCATGAGAGCGTGAGAGCGTGAGAGCGTGAGAGCGTGAGAGCGTGAGAGCGTGAGAGCGTCAAACATCGGAGCACCGTGCTGGAAACCACAAAGTGAACTTGAGATCTCGCAATTACGATAGCAAGGCAGACTGACACCAACAAGTGGAGTACGCCGAAATTATTTCTGAATTCGAGAAGTATTTTCGGAGGGCAATAACAGGGTCAGGCGTCTTTGATAGGCACATGCTCTTCTGATCGCAGTTGTTGCCGTCCGCGCGGACGTATGGTTGACTCTAGGTTGAGCCGTGTGGCGATTGATTCCACCCGGACATCATCTCCGAGTGGACGGCCTCGCTGAGTGGACAGGCGGACTGCATTCAGTTCCTTCTTTGTGAGCGGATCTAGCGGCAAACGACAAAGAGGTGGCCGTCGTCCTGGATCGGAAAGCTTTTGTATCGCTGTTGATAAACATGCCCTAGTCCGCTCGTGTGATAGTGGGCATCATAACGCATCGTATGCGTGCCACCAATCCAGCCCATGAACCGGCTCCAAACCTTCTGCCTCCTTTGAAGGAATTCGCAGCGTTGCTGCGACCTGCGACCAGACGTGTTTCGACACGAAAGTCATGTCGCCGGAGATCACGGGAACGATGTTTGGTTTACCTTGCTGTATCCCGCTCACGCTTCGCCTTGCGGCGAAAGTCCTTTCCGGCAGAAAGGACCTACAGAAAACGGCAAATCGCATTGTCCTGCAGATAGCTTTTCCCATACGCTACCTGGCGTCGCTCAACCACCGGGCTTCTTGAACAAATGCCGCGATCCAAAGATCGACGAGCTTCGGCTCGAATGGGTCGCACCGCCACAAGCCCACCCCGATCGCTAATTCGCGCTCTCCGTCCGCACTCGCGAAGTCAAAGCCGTATAAGTTTTTTTTTGTGGTTATCTGGTTTTGGAGTGATGCCGTTGTTAGGATTGCGGTGTTCGAAAAAACAGACGGAAGTGATGCGCAGACGCAACTTTTTGAGGGCTAGTCGAATCGCCGGTGCGTCAATCGATGCATCGAACACGTGTGGTGAAATGTGATACGAGGAACCAAATTTGGAGTACAAATGTCAACTGGTGAATCCAAAAGATCATTGGTTCCAGTTTCGTTCAGTGCCAGCAACGTATTGCAGTTGCTGGCGGCGATGGCCTGTTTTCTGGCAGCGTTTGTGTTGCCGGCCAACTTCCCGGAATTTGAGGGATCGGCAATTTATTTATTGCTCGTGCTGGGCGGCGGATTTCTTGTTCTCACCGTGCTGTCCATGCTGCTGCGTCCATGGCTGACCTCGATCGCTCAGAAGCTCGGCATTCGGTCTCGCATGGCGTTGCCACGCGAAGGCATCGTGTATCTGGGAATCATGCTGGTCATTGCCATCGCCGCGCTCACCGGCGGCAATCCGGATACCGGCAACATGCTGCTGCTGATCTTTGGGATGATGGCCGGACCGTTTGTCTTCAACGGTTGGGTCGTTGTGGCGATGCTGGCGCGAGTCAATGTGACGCGACATCTGCCAGTCTCAGTTTCCGCAGGAACCTGGTTTTCCGTGGAAATCTGCCTGAAGAACGACAAGAAATTATTGTCGTCGCGGCTGGTCGAAGTTCGTGATGCCATTCAAGGGAAAAAAGTCCGGGAGGAAGGCAAGGTTGTCTTTGTGCGCGTCGCACCGGGAGAGCGCCGTTCGGCTCACTATGACATCTGCATTTCTCGCCGTGGTTTGTATGCGTTCGGACCCCTGCGATTGAGTTCTCGCTTTCCGTTGGGCATTGGTGAACGCGGCCATGTTGTGTCTGCCGACGACGAAGTGATCGTCCATCCGAAGATTGGACGTCTTTTGCCGGCGTGGAAACGCCGCGAGCGCGAACTGGCCGAATCAGTCACCCGCGCGAATGCACGTGTAGGTCTGTTCGATGACGAGTTTCACGGTATCCGCGAATACCGTTCCGGCGACAATCCCCGCGCCATCCATTGGCGCAGTTCCGCTCGGCACGGGCACATCATGGTAAAAGAACACGAACAGCATCGGGAAGCTGATCTGATCGTCCTGCTCGATTTGTTCTCGTCAAAGGAGTTTTTCGCACCACTGCAGGAACGCGCGATCAGTCTGGCCGCTACGATCTGCGTTGAGCAGACTCGCCTGTCGTCATCAGGGCGCTATCGGCTCATGATTGCCGGCAGGGATTTTCAGAATGTGGAATGTTCCGGCTCCGGAAGTTTCCGCGACGCGGCACTGAAAGAGCTGGCAGTCTGCGAATCGTCACCGAAGGCCCAACTCGCTTCGATGTTGCTGGCAGTGTGCCAGAGCTATCTGGCTCCGAACAGTCGCTTTGTACTGATCACTCCACGGCCCGAAGCCGCAAGATTGCTGGCCGATTCGATCGCTCAGGAAAATTTGCGGAATGAGCAACAGTTCATTGGACGTCTGATGATTCTCACAGCGGATGAGCCGACGCTGACTGCTTCGCTGGCAATTGATGTGGACGCGAATCCCGCTCTGCATCAAAGTCCGACGACCGAAGTGATGTCATCATCACCAGAATTCGCAGGACGTCCATTGCCAGTCACAGCATCGACCAGCTTCCAGGTTCCGGTCCTGGACACGAGCGACCGAAAACTGCAATCTGCCTTCTTTCGCAGTATCACGCTGACGACGGCTATGGCGGGGCTCGTGCTGTGTCAGAGTGAAGGCAGTTTTCTTCCGGCTGTGCTCACACCGATTGTCGCCGTCATCGCCTGGGTCTTCGTCGATCATTTAAGGTGGATCCGACTGCCGACATGGCTCGCGAATATATTTGGTTTGGCTGCGCTGGCACTGTGCATGTACGAATTCAGCCTGGGCACCGTGGAGGGAAAGCTGCTGTCCGGAGCGCACATGCTGGTGTACCTGACATGCATTGTGCTGATGATGCAGAAGGGGCATCGCCAGTATTGGTGGCTGATGGCCCTGAATCTGCTGCAGATGGCGGTCGCAGCAGTGCTGAAGACTGGCGTATTCTTTGGCGGTTCCATGCTCATGATGATGGCACTATTGTTGTGGACGCTGTCGGTGTTTTCACTCTATCGCGTGATGGAGCAGCATGTCAGCCGGAAAGTGAAGCGGGAAGCTTCGAGTCATCGGTCCCGGCAGGACTCCGCGCCTGCCACGAAATTGTCGCAGAACAACGGGAGGGATTCGTTCATTCAGGTTCGCGATGGTTTACAGCGTGATACTTCTGAAACGTGGGTCGGCTGGCGATTTCGCAGCATGGTGAGCGGCTCGTTTGTGGTGTCGCTGGTACTGGCGGTGTTCGTCTTCGCGGCGTTTCCCCGTGTCTGGGTTTCGGCAGGAGCCGCGTATGCTGCGGATGCAGCAAGTGAAGGTGGGCACGGGTCTCAAAGCGGCTTCAATGACAGAGTGACGCTGGGGCGTGTCGGACGTATCATGCTCAGTCAACAGCGTGTACTGCTCTTCAGCGTCACCAGTCTGAAGTCCCGAAGATCGGTTTCTGCCGAGGAGTTTGCCGCAGCGATCGACATGGATGAAGTCCGATTTCGAGGCAACGTTCTGGGGTACTACCACCGTGGAAGCTGGAACGTGGCTGTCCCTTTTCGCGTATCGGCAATGTCAGAGTCTTCAAGAGTGCGATTCGAAAGCAGCAGCGGTGCTGAACCTGAATTTGAGGTGGAGATTACTCAGGATGCACCGGTCGGCATGTATGCGTTTGCCCCGTATCCCGTTTCGAAAGTTCGTGTCGCCGGTAACAGCCAGATTCGTTCGCAGGCGATTACAGGGGCGATGATCTGGGGCGGAAAGTGGGACACTGATCAGCCTCGCACATTCAGCGTGGAATGCCCGCGCAATGATCGGACAACTGATGCGAAGGCGACTTCTGAGTCCAGGACGATCGCTCATCAGGTCCCAGGCCACATCGTCGAAGAAATGAAACAATACGCCCGACGCATCGCGCGTGACTATTATGTGATGGCAAACATCGCCGATGAGTTGCCACATCTGCATGAGCTTGCCCGTCAACTCTGCACAAAAGACGGCAATCTGATTCCGGAAGCTGACCGAGTCCACGCAATTCTGCAGCATCTGAGTGTCGAACATGGATTTACGTATTCAACAGTGCAGACTCGACAGGATCGGTCGATCGATCCGGTCGAAGACTTTCTGTTCAATACCAGATCGGGCCATTGCGAATACTACGCATCAGCCTGTGCACTGATGCTGCAGTCGGTGCAGGTTCCGGCACGGCTGGTCAATGGATACTACGGCAGCGATGTCAATTCCATGACAGGCAAGAATGAAGTCCGCCAGCTCAACGCACACAGCTGGGTCGAAGCATTTCTGGATGGTCGTTGGCGGACGCTGGAGCCAACACCTGCGGCACCACGGCGTGAGATGGTTTCAGCCGGAAAGGCGGATTCGTTGATGAGCAATCTCCAGACGGCAATTTCAGATATGTGGAATGATGGCGTTCACAACATGTCGGCCGAACGGCAGAAAGCGTTCTTCGCGCCCGTGATCTCGACGTCAAAGTCTATGTTTGACTCGATTCGCCAACAGGGATTCCTGACCGCAACAAGGAACGGAATCCAGTCGTTTCTGACGTCACCGGAACTCTGGTTTAGCTGGCGCGGGGGCGTCGCGACATTTGTGCTGCTTCTTGTCGGCGGGCTGATTTCCCGACTGCATCCGTTGACGCGTTTGCTGCGGTCGGTGCAGTCTCTCCTGGCGAGGTTTTCTGAAAAACAACGTGCGCGCCGATCGGTGATTCGCTTCTACGCAAGATTCTGTGGCTTGTGCGAACAACACGGCCTGCGACTCTCGGCAGCGAACAGCGCTCTGGAAATCGGGCGTTCAGCGATTCAGCGATTTGGTGAGCGATTACAGTCGGAAGAGCTTCGCCAACTGCCAATTCGCATTGCGACGGCGTTTAATGAGGTCCGATTTGGAAAAGCGGAGCTGACAGATGAACAGGCTGCCAGCATCGGGAAGGATCTGACGGACTTTGCAGCGGCATTGTCGAATCGTAAAAGTCTGAGCAGTTGACGCCTGGATCTTCAGAAATTCCAGGATTCTGCCACACTTTGCGAATCAGGCCGTGTAATCTGAGCTTAAGAATTGGCCTGTTCACCAATTGCGATTCGCCGAACGTGGAAGAGTCTATTTCAATGACAGATGTCTGCCCGCACTGCCAACATGCTGTCGCGTCGAACACCGGATCATGCCCACGTTGTGGAAAACTGATATTGAAAGATCATCGTGGATCGGTGGGTGACACCCTGATTGTGCAGGCGGGCAGCACAAATGTGGATGAAGTATCTACAGAAATCGAACTCGACCAGTTGCTGCTGCCTGGTCAGGTTCTGGATATTTACGAGTGTCAAAAAATGCTGGGTCGTGGCGGCATGGGTGTCGTTTATCTGGCCCGCAACACCAGTCTGCAGCGACTTTGCGCGCTCAAACTTCTGTCGCCCCGCAGGATTCAGACAGACATTGATTACGTCGCACGTTTCGAAAACGAGGGCCGTGCCGCAGCGGCGCTTGTCCATCCCAATGTCGTGACGACGCATGCGATTGGGCGTGCTGACGACTTTCATTTTCTGGAAATGGAATACGTCGCCGGAAATGCTCTCCAGCACGAAATTGATCTGCAGGGTGCGATTGGACCAATTCGATCGACAACGATGGCTGTTGGTATCGCGTCCGGTCTGGCAATGGCGCATCGGCTGGGCATCATTCATCGGGATCTCAAGCCCGATAACGTGCTTGTGACACCCGGCGGAATCCCCAAGATCGTGGACTTCGGGCTGGCGAAACGCATCGTCGGCGCGGACGTTGAAGGACAAGCACTTGCTGGGACACCATATTTCATGGCTCCGGAATTGTTTGAGGGACAACCGGCGACGCCATCGACTGACGTCTACGCTCTGGGCGTATGTTACTACGTGATGCTTACGGGACATTATCCGTTCGAAGGCGACTCCGTCAATGCTCTGATGAAGTCCATTCTCACGGCAAAGTACACCAGCGTCCGCCGGATCAACGATGCGATTCCGCTGGACATCGCAGAATGCGTGTCGCAGATGCTGAATCGCGAACCCGATCATCGCCCGCGCGACGGCGGAGCGGTCTCGCAGTTATTGCAGGCTGTCCTGGGCTCCGTGCGGGATCTCGACAATCTGATCTATGATGCGTTCAATGGTCTCCCGAATATCCACTGGCAACGCGACAACAGCGATCGTTTTCGCGTCTGTCTCACTCTGCGTGGAGATCGTTCACAGACAGTGTACATTGAAAACAGCGAACACCCGGCCGGTGATCGTCTGCTGATGATCTACAGTCTGTGCTGTCGAGCAAGTCCGGATTTCTATGAAGACGCATTGCGGCTGAATTCTGTCGTTCTTCACGGAGGCATTTCGATTCGTGATATCGATGGCCAACCGCATTTTGTGATGGTGGATACGTTTCCACGAGGCACTGTGAATGGCGAGGAAATTCGCCGCAGCGTGATCGAACTGGGCTGTCGAGCAGATTTCGTCGAAGAACGACTGACCGGGAAGGATCAGAATTGATGAACAACCATGTCCAATTAGTCGCTTTGTCGATCTCTTTCGGCGTTGGGTGCATCTGATGCAACGACTCACTCCCAAAGTTTTCGGGTTGACCTTGATGCTCGTGGGTCACTGCGTGTATGGGCATGGGCAGGATCCGGTGAACTTTGAACAGCAGATTCGGCCTTTGCTCATTCAGCACTGCGGCAAATGCCATGGCCCGACGACACAGAAGAGCGGGCTGCGCCTGGACGCCCGTCACGGTGCGTTCAAAGGCGGCGACAGTGGGCCGGTGATCGCGCCGGGGAAAGGCACCGACAGTCATCTGCTGCGGCGCGTGCAATCTGTCGATCCTGACGAACGCATGCCTCCCGACGGCCCGCCGCTGGAGCCGAATGAGATCGTGCTGCTTCAACGCTGGATTGACGACGGTGCAACATGGCTCGAGACAGATTACGATCGGGAAGCGGCCGTTGATCCTCGGTTGCAGCACTGGGCCTTTCAACCGCTGAAGCCAATCGATGTCCCTGAAGTTGGCGATCAGGCAAAAAATGACTCGGTACCACTCAATGAAATCGATCATTTCATCATCGCGAAACTGCGAGAACATGACCTCTCGCTCAATCCCGTCGCCGATCTGCGAACGCTCATTCGGCGCCTGGCGCTTGACGTCACCGGGCTTCCGGCGAGTTTTGAAGACGTTGCGGCATTTGAAGCGAGTGACGATCCACATGCATGGTTGTCTCTGGTCGAAGCGATGCTGGCAAGTCCGCGCTATGGCGAACGCTGGGCACAGCATTGGCTGGACGTAATTCGCTACGCAGACACCCACGGTTTTGAAGTCAACACGCCGCGCGAGAACGCATGGCCTTATCGGGACTACGTCATTCAGGCACTGAACGACGACAAACCATTCGACCAGTTCGTGCGCGAACAACTGGCCGGTGATGTGTTTCAGGCGGATGCTGCTACCGGTTTTATGGTTGCGTCCGCCGTGCTGCTTCCTGGACAGATCGGTGCGGATGATGTTTCAAAACGCCTGGCCCGACAGGACGCTCTGGATGAGATGATTGTCGGCACAAGCGGTTCGTTACTGGGACTGACGATCGGCTGTGCGCGCTGCCATGATCACAAGTTTGATCCAATCACGCAGCAGGACTACTACAACATGCAGGCGTTTTTTGCCGGCGTGGATTACGGAGATCGTCCGATCCGCGATGCAGCAACAATGGAAAAAACGCAGAGGGCCGCACAGCTCGCGGAAAGAATTCAGGAACTGGAATCGACGCTGCGACAATTTGAACCACTCGCATTCGCTCAACGTACGCTGATCCTTAATGAAGACGATCCTGCGAGAACCACGGCACTCAGGACACCCAATGGCCCAGGCAATAATCCGGAAGGCACGCCACGCGGTTATCGGGATGATCCGGGTGACATCGATCGTGTCGGAAACCTGAGTGGTGGGCACTACACATGGTGGAACAATGTGCCAGGGGAAGATGTCCTCACTTGGAATCCAGGTGTGGAGGGCACGTTTCAACTCTGGCTCTCCTGGGGAGCCCACGGCAGCGGCGTCCACACGCGGGACGCACGGTATTTTCTGGACCCGGACGGCGATCTCACGACCCGTGACGATCAGCAGGATTTGGCGACGGTGGATCAGTATTACATGGCTGGAATGACAACCGGCGAAACAGAACAGAAGCCGCTCTGGAGCGGTCTGAAATCTGTCAGTCCCGTCAGTTTGACACCCGCTTCAAAAATCGTGCTCCGAGCCGGCAGCACGGGCACTGGTGTCACGGCGGATGTCATCGTGCTGCAGGAAGCAGCAGATTCATCGACGGCACATGTTGCGGATTCTGAGTCAGCTCAGGCCGCAGAAACCGCGTCACAGAAGTTGCCGCGACTGCGCCCTGCAGTCAATTCGAAAATGAACGTCGAACACTTTCATGCGGCCATCGCAAAATTTGTGCGATTCACGACGTACGAAACCATCAACAACAATCAGCACGAGCCGTGTATTGATGAGGTGGAAGTCTATTCTGCCACTGATCCACCGCAGAATGTGGCGTTGGCGACAAACGGCACAGTGGCTACGTCTTCCGGCAACTATTCCGAAGTCGGCAGCCATCAGCTCCGACATATCAACGACGGTCAATATGGCAATGATCGGAGCTGGATTTCTAATGAGCGCGGTGGCGGCTGGGTGCAAATTCAGTTTCCGGTACCCGTTGCGATCGACCGCATTGTGTGGGGACGGGACCGCAACGAAGCGTTCAAGGATCGACTGCCGATTCGTTACGAGATTTCCACTTCACTCGATGGTCAGGAATGGACCATCGTCGCACGCGGTGATGATCGTGTGCCGATGGGAACACCCTTCGATCCAATTCCGGGACTGTTGCGAAATCAATCGCCCGGCGGAACGAGCAACCTGGCCGAATCTGTTGCTGAACTGTCTCGTCTGCAGTCTGAAAAGAAGCAACTGGAAACTGTCCGCATGGTTTATGGCGGTACGTTTCGCGATCCGGACAGGACCTATCTGCTTCGTCGCGGCGATCCCGAACAGCCTCTTGACGAGACCACGCCCGTTGTACCCGCGATGTTCAGTCAGACATTCAGCGATGCAGTGAATCACTGGATGGCATCCAACGAACAGCCGCTGACTTCCGAACAGCGGCGGCGACTCAGTCTGGCCAACTGGATTGCCTCACCGAAAAACCCGTTGACTGCGCGCGTCCTGGTGAATCGCATCTGGCAGCAGCATTTTGGACTCGGACTTGTCGATACGCCGAACGATTTTGGAATCAACGGCGTAAAGCCTTCGCATCCGGAGCTGCTCGACTGGCTCGCGCAGGAATTTATTGACAGCGGCTGGTCAGTGAAGCACGTTCACCGACTCATTCTGAACTCGGCAACGTACCGCCAATCCAGTCACGTCTCGCCGCAATCAATTGCTGTCGATCGCGACAACCGGCTGTTGTGGCGGTTTGCCTCACGGCGTCTGGAAGCCGAGGCCGTGAGAGATTGTATGCTTTCCGTGAGCGGTGAACTCAACCTCAAAATGTCCGGCCCTGGTTTCAGTTTCTTCAAGACACGCGGTGGGCTCGATGGCTTTCCGCCAGTCGAAGACTTCACCGCCGAGCACATGCGACGCATGGTCTACTCGCACAAAGTTCGCATGGAACCTGTGCCCGTGTTCGGAGCTTTTGATTGCCCGGATGCAGGTCAAGCGACTCCTCGTCGAGGCCGTTCGACCACCGCGATACAGGCGCTGAACCTGTTGAACAGTCAATTTGTGCTCGATCGAGCCGACAAACTTGCAACCCGCGCTGTCGAGGCAACGTCCGCCAGCGACAATCGAACGGATGACATTAACGCGCAGATCACCCAGCTGTTCCGCATTGTGCTGGCCCGTGATCCGACCAGTGCCGAGCGACAACAATCGCACGCCGTCGTCACCACTCACGGCCCTACCCCGCTCAGCCGCGCGCTTCTGAATTGCAGTGAGTTCTTGTTCGTGCCCTAGTTGGACAGCGCCAGTTTTGGCGGAAACCGAGCGTTTTTTTTGTAACCCAAAGCGTGAGCGAGGGATTGTATCTAACTCGTTCCCTCGCTTACGCTTCGGGTTGCTATTTCGAAAAAACTGGCGTTGTCCAACTAAAGCCACGAGAGTTCGTTTGCGGTAGTCCGGGGACAAGAATGCGAGTCGCGGAGCGACATCGCCTACGTAGCTCAGTCGCTCCGCCGACTGTGATTCCGACCCTGGAACGTCCTTTGTTAATCATCATGGCCGTACGAGAGAAATCAGAGATTCC
>Ga0105048_10019512_pt1 | contig 10393 bp, 8 predicted proteins | sample MAT05_FD_78382 | JGI IMG/M metagenome (GOLD analysis project Ga0105048, IMG submission 78382) | Freshwater microbial communities from Lake Fryxell liftoff mats and glacier meltwater in Antarctica - MAT-05 | ecosystem: Environmental > Aquatic > Freshwater > Ice > Liftoff microbial mat | place...
TATGAAGAGGCATTAGCGGACTTCAACCGCGCCATTGCCCTTGATGGACAGGAAGCTCGCTATTATAACAATCGCGGAAATGTCTATGGGGACATGAAGCGGTATGAAGAGGCATTAGCGGACTTCAACCGCGCCATTACCCTTGATGGACAGGATGCTCACTATTATGACAATCGCGGAAATGTCTATGGGGACATGAAGCGGTATGAAGAGGCATTAGCGGACTTCAACCGCGCCATTGCCCTTGATGGACAGGAGGCTCGCTATTATAACAATCGCGGAACTGTCTATCGGGACATGAAGCGGTATGAAGAGGCATTAGCGGACTATACCCACGCCATGGCCCTTGATGGACAGGAAGCTCACTATTATGACAATCGCGGAAATGTCTATGGGGACATGAAGCGGTATGAGGAGGCATTAGCGGACTTCAACCGCGCCATTGCCCTTGATGGACAGGAGGCTGGCTATTATAACAATCGCGGAAATGTCTATCGGGAGATGAAGCGGTATGAAGAGGCATTAGCGGACTACAACCGCGCTTTGGAATTAGATCCAAAAAATTCAGGTAGTCTAACTAATATGGGGCTCATTTACACGTATCAAGGACGCTATGATGAAGCCATAAAAGTTTATACTCGTGCCTCCAAGTATGAGCCAGATAAAGATAAATACAGGACATTTTATAATCTTGCTGTAGCCGATGCGCGATTAAACGGAATCGCGAAGGCCAGATCAAATATAAATAAGGCACAGAAGCGCCTGCAAAAATTACTCAATGATACGGAAAGGCGAGTAGAAGCGCTTTATGGATTAGCGGGTCTTGCTGCTATCGAAGGTCATTTTGATCAAGCGTTAAAACTCTTGGCAGAGGCTATTCCTTTAGAGGTACAGGCTGAGGAATGGGCAAAGAAGGATGTGGCGTGGTTAGACTTACGCGATGATCCCCGTTTTCGGGCGTTAGTCGGTTTCGACAAATAATATTTTTTTCACGTATTACCCTGCCATGTTGTCGGCGCGAAGTGCAGCGGGGCGAAGTGATCTTCGAGCGTTTCGATGAGGAGCAAAAGTTAGTCATTTTCTCGCGGCGGGATGCCGACATAGCGGGCGCGAGGGCGGATGAGGTTAGGGTCGCTGTACTGCTCGATGGCGTGACCAATCCAGCCGACGGTGCGCCCTAGGGCGAAGATCGCCAGCGCACTGCCACGCGGCAGGTTAAGCACATTTTCCAGCGTCACCAGCGCGAAGTCAATATTGGGCGGGATGTCGATCAAAGCGCGGACTTCCGCAATGACCGCTTGCGCTAAGTGCAGGGCGGATGAGTCTGGCGCATCATTTTCCAGCAGAGTTAGTAGGACGGCAGCACGTGGATCACCTTGCGGATAGAGCTTGTGTCCAAAGCCGGGGATACGCTCACCCAAACGCAGCTTATCGACCAATGCGGGACGAATATCAGCGTCGCTCATCATCGAGCGCATCATCGCAGCGACACGCTCGCTGTTGCCGCCATGTTTAAAGCCCTGCATCGCGGAAAGCGCCCCGATCACAATGGCATAAGGTGTTGTCTCTGCCGACGCGATCACCCGCGCTGTGAACGCCGAAACATTCAATTCATGATCGGCGCATAAAATGAGCGCGGCGTTGAGGAGATAGGCGGCGTGTTCGTCCAATCCCCAACCCTTTGTAAGAATCTGTGCGGTAGAGACACGATATATCGTGTCCGTTACAATGTTATTTATAGGCAGGACAGCCGTTAAAGTCAACAAGCGTAAAATCCGCGCCCCGGTCTTACTCACGGCTTGCGGCGAGAGGTCATAAGCCGCGAAATCATCTGCCGCCGCCATCGCTAACGCAATTTGATAACGCTGCACATAAGCTAAGGCGGGGTTACTCACAAAAATCTGTGATAATGTTTTAAACAATGTAGGGGAAAATTTTAGACTCTCCCCTACAAATATTTCCGCGTGATTCTCCATCGCGCCCGTCCAAATCAACGCCGCGATTTCTTCCAGCGTGTGCTGTTTTGCCAAGTGCGCCGCATCATATCCACGATAATAAAAGCGGCCTTCGTTGATGAGCGTGATTCCAGAATCCATCATTGGCACGCCCCAATGGAGCGCGGATTGGGCGGCTTTGGCGGGGTCGGCCTGCTGCTCCTTACGGTCAATTAACTTTTGTACATCTTCAACCAGATAGCGCCGGGTGCGGCGTTTGTCGTCCATTGCTTCAGAGCGAATCAACCCTCGACTGACGTAAGCGTAAAGTGTCGCGGCGGTAATGCCGAGCTTTTCGGCGGCTTCGGCGGCAGTGAAATAACGGGGTGTTTTTGACATAACTGATCTTTCGATTATGGGAACAGGATTTTTAACGCAGAGGCGCAAAGCCCGCGAAGAGTCGCAAAAAAACAGGATACTGGATGCATAATAATATATTGATTTTTCAATCAAGATTGACAGCTTTTATCAACCTATTTATGCTGATTATATGATTGTTCCCTAGAAGCGCAAGGACTCAATAATGAGCGAGATAACATCCACCGAAACACCCGATTATTTTTTAGACAGCTTTCCGCGTGACGATTTCCCGCGCTATGTCTGGACAGAACGCCCACAATCACTCCCGATGCAAGCCTGGACGACGGAAACCACCCACCGCGACGGTCAGCAGGGCGGGTTGCCGCTGACGACTGAACAGAGCCTCAACATTTATGACATTTTGTGCGCCTTTACGGGGGATTCCGGCGCAATCCGGCAGGCGGAATTTTTCGTCTATCGTCCCGGTGATCGTGCTGCGCTCGAAGGCGCTTTGGAACGCTATCATGCGGGCGCACCGATTGAGCCGACGACATGGATTCGGGCGACGGCAAAGGATGTCGAGCTGATTAAGGCGCTCGGTGTGCGCGAAACCGGGATGCTGGCGAGCGCGTCGGATTATCACACCTTCCATAAGTTCAAACCGGGCGGGCGCAATCAAGCGATGCAGGTCTATCTGGAAGCGGTCAAAATCACGCTGGAAGCCGGAATCCGTCCGCGCCTGCATTTGGAAGATGCCACCCGCGCCCCGATGGAGTTTATGCAGCCGTTCATCGAGGCGGTGCAGGAAATGGCGGCACCCTATGGCGAGTCGCTCCGGCCTAAGTTCCGCGTGTGCGATACAATGGGACTCGGCCTGCCCTACGACGATGTTGAGTTACCGCGCAGCATCCCGCGCATTTTTCGCATGTTAAAAGCGATGGGTTTGCAACCGGAGGATTTAGAATTCCATCCGCACAATGACACCGGGCTGGTCGTCGCCAACTGCCTCTCCGCCATCCGTGAGGGCTGCGCCGTTATCAATGGCACATCACTGGGCAAGGGTGAGCGCACGGGCAATGCGCCGCTGGAGATGATCCTGCTGCATCTGATCGGCATGGGTTATTTTGCCCCGCTGGAACAGGGGCGAAATCAGCCGGATTTTACCGCGCTCAATGATCTGACGGATTTATATGCCGCGATGGGTGAGCCGCTGCCGCCGAAATATCCGCTTTATGGGCGGGACGCGCACCGCACCCGCGCTGGAGTCCATGCCGACGGATTGAACAAATTCTGGTGGATGTATGCGCCGTTCAATGTGCCGGAACTGCTGGGTCGCCCGCTGGAAGTGTCGCTCACGAAGGATTCCGGGCTGGCGGGGTTGATCTTCCTGATTCGACAGCATCTCGGCGTTGATCTACCGAAGGACGACCCAAACTTATTGGCGATCCATGAATGGCTGACGGCGGAATTCGACGGCGGACGACAGACCAGTGTGGAATGGGAAGAACTCGCGCCGATTGTGGCGCAGCATCTCGGCGCGGCGGAAATGCACAGATAGAACAGCTTGAATCCAGCGATTATGAAATCCTCTTTAGCATAAAAGAGGATTTTTGGCAGTCTCCCTAAACACAATTGGTAGGTACTGGAATGGTCATCAATATCTGACGGATTGACCAGAGATGGTCAGTAATGCCCGCCGCCATCGCAGGAGATTGTTGTAGCCAACGGCGATCAGGCTTCAAGCCGCAGCGTTTTCACGGGTCGTGTGAGATTATAAACCACATCTTCCCAGACACAGGCGGCACACAACATTGCCAACTGCTTGGAAAAGCCCAGTATTTTGCGAACCAAGCGTCCATTCATGAGCCGAGAGGTCAGGCAGGTAGTGCGCGTTCCAGTCTGGCTCAGGGTGGTGTCATCGCCATAAATCACCCGAATGTCAACCCCCGTCAAATTACCCTGCTTATCGCGTTGTTTGACCTGTTGCCACAGTTGTATGGCGGCCTCCGTTTCAGTTTGCCCAATGCCACGCCCCACTCGCAAGCGGGTCTTGGGTTCAATCGCCGTACACCGCCAGCATTCACCCCTCTCTTCTGCGGCTACTCGCTTGTCGCCTTTTTTTTATGTCCCACATACGTCCACAAACCATCGATTTGAACTTGGCTGATTTGATAAGCGTCGAGCAAAATCACTTCTACTTGCTCGGCATAGGGAAAAACAAAGACCAGCGCGATGGCTGGTCAATGTTCGGACTACATCCAATCTGATGAGGCAGGTGGGATTCGAACCCACACGCCCGAAGGCAAGGGTTTTTAAGACCCTCATGGCTGCCATTTCATCACTGCCCCGTTTAGTACACATCACAAAACCGCGATGTGGTCTATTGGTAGAGGTAAGTTTAGCAATGATGCGCGTTCTCGTCAACCCGGCAGGTAAGGTTCGACATAATAACTGCTGAAATCCCCCTCAGCGATCCACCCTTCCAAGATGCCGCGCTGCACTTTGAACCAGACATAATTATCGCCGCACAGCGGGCCGTCCACCACCCAAAAAACATCTTGTATTTCCAACCGTCCAAAGATGCGATAATCCGTTCCCGGCCCAGAGCGCACATTCAACGGACGTGGGTCATCATCCAACACCCTGCCGCGTTCATTGATAATCAAACGGGGCGGCGGCGCACCGGAACAAACCGCCGTCGGCGTAATCACGACAGAAGTAGTGACGATTCGGGTACGGGTGGGGCGCGGTGTGAGGGTTTGGGTGGCGGTAGTCAGCGGTGGAAGGGTTTCATCGGGCGTTATTTGATTTTGGGGGGCGGGGGTGCGCGTCGGCGGCGCGGCACGAGTCGGATTCGGGGTGGCTTCCCTTGCCATATCGCAGCCAGAAAGTGCCGCCAGCATTAATACGACGATCCATAAAACCAGAACACGCATTCTTAAGACTCCTTGTAAAAGAGAGTTTAGCGCTTTTTGCGCTGTAGGACGAATGCGCGTTACGTCTACTTTTCTTTACTGCCCTTAATTTCCCATAAAATGATTTCCGGCGGACAAAGAAAACGCGCACGGGGCGCACCCAACCCTTCCAGCCCGACTCCGCGTGAGGTATAAAGCGTCATCTTGTCCAGATCGTAACGTCCCATGACGAAGCGCCGTCCTAAATAACTGCCCGAAAAGATCGCGCCTATCAGCGGCAGGCGAAGCTGCCCACCATGCGTATGCCCACACAGATACAAGTCAAATCCGCCGGCAGACGCTTCCGGCGCGACATCTGGCGCATGAGTCAGCATTAGCTTAACGCCTTCATCATCGGTGAAGCGCGAAAATAAAGTGACTTTGGCGCGATCTGTCTCTAAGACATGGGTTGTAACCATGCCCAAAAGATCAACGGCGCTCCCCCCCACTTCAATCGTCACCCATTCATCCAAAAGCAGGCGCAAATTATCCAAGCCGCGTGTAAAGTCCTTAACGCGCTCCGGTGTTTCCACCGTATACGTCCCCGGCACACAATAGACACCTAGCGGGGCTGACCAAGCGCCAATCAAATTACGAATGGCGGCTTCGGTAAAATGATCGTCCTTATAGGAGATATTCACGAAATCGCCAGAAAAAACGATCATATCCGGTTGTAATTCTTTGATGAGGGCGTTGAGTTTTAGCTCGCGGCGGGTGATGCGCTCGATATGAATATCGGCAATATGCAGCAGGCGGAGTTTCGTCCCAACAGGCCATTTATCCGTGAGCAACTGCTCAACCGTCACGCCGAGGTTAAACGGCTCAATCCATGTGGCATAAAAGGCCAACAGCGACAGCACCATACTGAACGTCGCCGCAATCCACCAAGGCAGCGCAATAAGGCCGATCAGCAGCACGACCAACACCCGTAAAATCGCCAGCGCCAACGCCGATGGGCGCTCTGGGCCGTAACTACGCCCTAAGCGCGGCAGCAGCCATAAACCGAGCCAGTCCAGCAATGACATCGCCCCATAAATCAGCGCGACGGCGAGTCCATCCGCTGGGCTGCTCGTCACTGACCAAAGCGCATAAACCACGCCGCTTAAAGCCGCAATCATCAGCGCGACGATTACCGCTGGCAGCGCTTGTAAGCGATTCGACCCAACTAAAAGGGTATGGATAAGGTTGTCATCCATAGATTGAAACATAAAAGAGGGATACTTTTTATCAGACATTAGGACTCAGCAGGTAATAACGGCAGCCATATCGTAAATAAACTTCCTTTTCCCACTTCACTTTCAACCGTAATTTCCCCTTTGTGCAGCAGCATAATCTCATGAGAGATGCTCAATCCTAGTCCTGTCCCTTGAACAACCTTATTGGCGCGGTAAAAGGGTTTAAAAATATGCGCCAAGTCTTCTCTAGCGATCCCTACGCCATTGTCAGCAATCGAGACCGCAGCATAGTCCTGCCCTTCTTTTTTCACGCGGAATACTTTGATATGAATCAGCCCGTCTTCAAAGGTGTAATGAATGGCATTATTGATAAGGTTGGTCAAGACCTGAAGGATCCGATCAGAATCAACCATCACCAACAGCGGCTCTGGCATTAAATCTAAGGTTAAGCGGATGCTTTTTTGCAGCGCAATTTCCTGTTGAAGTTCAATCACATCCTGCACGATCCCTTGTAGGGTTATTTCATGCGGACGGAGTTGGATGACCCCATTTTCAAACCGGGCGACATCCAATAAATCATCAACTAAGCGCGTTAGGCGGTGGGTCACACGCTCAATCATCAGCAGATGCTCGTTCAGGCGCTCAGGCTGCCGCTTTAAAAGATACAAACGGGTGCCTAATCCCATAATCGGATTGCGTAATTCATGGGCGGCATTAGCGATAAAACGCATTTTTTGCGCCTCAAGCTGTTTTTCTTCGCTGATGTCGCGTACCAAAGAGACAAGGAGGATAGGCTCCGTCGCTTCGCCGACCCATGAGAGCGTTTGCGCGACGTGAAATGTCGTTCCATCTTTACGTTTAAATTCTCTTTCCCATCGCACAACACGCCCTTCTAATAAAGCAGGTTTCGCCCTTTCCCAACGCTTAAAGAATTCAGCATCTGGGGCTTGTCCGATCAGGAGCGCGGTTGTTTGGCCTTCTAATTCTGTCTGGCTGTAGCCCATCATTCGGCAAAAAGTTGGGTTAGCATAACGAATAATTTGTTCTTCTGTATAAAAAAGTCCTTCGCCTGTAAAGTCCAAAACGGCTTCCAAGCGGCTTCGTTCTAAACTAAGTTCCGCCATCCGTTCTGTGACGCGCTGTTCCAATTCGGTGGCATGGCGGGCGTTACGAATGGCGATGCTGGCTTGATGCGCGAAGGCGGCTAATCCGGTGGCATGACGTTCCGTAAATGCTCCGATCAAATCACTGTCGATGTTGATAATCCCTAACAATTCCCCTTCAAAGAGGATCGGCGCACCGATATAGGAGCGTATCCATTCGTTGCCTTTGACGACTTGCCACCCCAAACTTGTCGTGACATCATCAAGAATAATGGGCTGCCTGGTGCTAACAATATGGGTGAGAAAGGGGCTGGAGTCGACACTAAAATAGACATCCTTGAGGGTTTTATCGCTCACGCCGTATTTCTCAAAACCGCGATGGCGGATAATCCTTGCTTTGCCTTGATCGATTAACATGATGGAGGCTGTCTCATGCGGGACGACCCGCGCCAGTGTTTCCAGCACACGTTCTAAAACTTCATCGAGTTGCAGTGTGCTGTTGAGCAAAGCAGCCGTATCGCACAGTGCCTCCGCCATCACCCGCTGTTCATATTCGGCTTTTTCCACCCGTATACGTTCAGTATTGTCTTGGACAATTGCCAAGATACACTGCTGCCCACCTAATTCGATCAATTCCAAAGACGACAATGTATCGCGCAGTTCGCCCGATTTGGAACGAATACGGGATGGTGTGGCGGGGAGTGTTCCCTCCACCAACAATTGCGAAACGGTGTCTGGACGATCTGACGAACTAGGCCACAAGTTTAATTCCGCACCAGTATGCCCAATGACTTCTTCACGCGAATAACCAATCAAGTGAAGAAAGCTGTCGTTGGCATCAATCATTTGCCCAGTTTTCAACTGCGATATGGCGATAGAAATAGTTGAGGCATGAAATACCCTAGAAAAACGATTTTCAGATTCCCATAAAATTTTTTGTGTATTGTAGCGATCAGAAATATCACGGGCGACGACCAGCACCCCGCTGATTTTGCTCTGTTCCATCATCAAGGTGGACTGTGCTTCAACCTGAAAAAGTCGTCCATCCCTGCTTATCAGCTTGGTCTGAGATGTATAAACACTTGTGTCGCCTTCAATACGCTTTTGAGCGCGCTCCCGCATGGCAGATAATTCATCTTCCGGCAGTAGTTGGCTGATATTAATACTCATAATTTCGGATTGAGAATACCCGGTCAGGCGCACTCCGGCAGGGTTAATATAAGTGATATTCCCATTGAGATCGTGGACGATGATGACATCAATCGTAGTTTCGGCAAGTTGCCGATAGCGGGCTTCGCTTTCATCCACAGATTGCGCCATCACAACGCGCTTTGCATGTGTGTTCTTTAACCGTGCATGTGAAGATTTCATCTGCGATGAGGGATGCCGACGCACTCTTGTTCCCGAATTCACAATATTAACCTCCTACGCCTGCACAAACTTTAGTTGCAATAAAGCTGCCCCAACATTGCCTTTAGGCGCATAGGCACCTAAAAAATTAAAGTGCGATAAGCCAACATTTTACATCTATTGTAAAGTTTATGTGACTTTTCATGAATCAAGCATAAGGATTTAAGGTAGTGCGGGGAGTGGTTTGTGTTTAACCCACTGCGGCATTTTTATCTCAGTTGCCCTTAATATGGGGCTGGCTATGGCGATTTATGCAATCTTTGCGGTAAACTAACGCGATAAACAACAAAATTTCAATGCCGGAGGTTAGGTTAATGACAACAGATTCACGGAAATGGTTTTACTCCACGCCAGAGCCACGCCCGTATTATATTGAAGAGCGCGTGAACCACACCCTCTGGAAAAATCGGCTTCAGGGGCTTTTTATGACGTGTACCCAAGCGACCACGCCCATCCGTATGGAAGGCAATTGGAACGGGATGCCCGTCACATTTGAATGGCAACCGGGAAAATATTTCACGCTCCGTACCGGGGAAAAGCGTAAGGAACTGATCGGTGTCGTCCGTCAGATGTTGTTTAACCTTAAGCCAACACTGGAATATGAAGACCCGGAAGGGATGCACGTCGTGGAATGGCACACCGACGGCGGCGCAGAACGCTGGACACAAGTTCAGGGGAATCCGCAGTTTCAGGGCTTACGCCGCATCGGGCGCTAAATCCACCCATAAAAACCAAAAGCGCAGTAAAGAAACGCATTAAAGGCGGACACTCATCCGCCTCTAGTGTTTCGTAAATGTAAGTTCACTACCCTGATCTCTGTCTAAAAATAAAGCCCTCTTAGACAAGACTTAGGAGTCATCATGCATAAAACAAGCGTCACCCTTGAAAATGATTATCGAACAACGATGCAGGCACGCCAACACCTTTGGTACAGCGATATGCCTGTTGAAGACGGCGGCACAGATACCGCACCAAACCCTGAAGAAGGGCTGCTCGGCTTTTTAGGGTCTTGCATGGCGATGACGGCGCAGCTTTACGCCAATCGCAAAGGGTGGCCTTTGGAGCGGGTTGAAGTTACGCTCGATTTACAGCGCTTTAACGGCAGCGATTACGCCGGATATGAGGGCGAAGCCAAGTTTATCCACGAAATCCGCGAGTCCATCATCTTTTATGGCCCGCTGGATGACGACCAACGTACCCGGTTGCTGGAAATCGCGGGTAAATGCCCGGTGCGCCGCATCCTGACCTCGCCCACGTTTTTTGTAGAACTGCCGCTGGAGCCGAAAATCCTATCGGCTGAATAGAGACTGTGCTTGTGACATACTCCCCACGCCTAAAGGCGGGGGCTTCTGCCGTGAACGCCGGATGCCATGCTTGACGCAGGGACTTCCACCGACTGAGACAGTATGAGGCGATGCCCCGCCTCAAGAATGTTGATCGCCGCGTTGTGATCTCGA
>Ga0105048_10019513_pt1 | contig 10393 bp, 6 predicted proteins | sample MAT05_FD_78382 | JGI IMG/M metagenome (GOLD analysis project Ga0105048, IMG submission 78382) | Freshwater microbial communities from Lake Fryxell liftoff mats and glacier meltwater in Antarctica - MAT-05 | ecosystem: Environmental > Aquatic > Freshwater > Ice > Liftoff microbial mat | place...
AGCGGCAGGCCGAAGTCGCGCGCGCGCGAGCTGAACGCCGCGCGCCGCTTGACCAGCCAGTCCTTGAGGATCTCCATACCGCCGACGTCGGAGAACTCCTCGCGATGCTCGTAGTACTCGAGCAGTCCGCTCTTGCGGATGATCTGCTTCTTCTCCTCGAGGATCGTCTCGAGGTCGAACGTGTGCGTACGCACCGCGCTCTTGGAGAACACGTTCTCCGCCTCGACGAGCGTCAGGCCGAGCGCGCTCTCGACGACGCGCTCCATGAATCCGGGGTCGCTCTCGATCACCTGCTGCGTCGCGGCCGGCAGCGCGGGCAACACCTTGCGGGCCGCCTCCTCGATCTCCATGCGCGTCGGCAGCTCCCAGTCGAGCACCGCGGCGACGCTCTTCTCGAGCTCCGGCGGGATCTTCGTCACCGGCGACAGCACGAGCAGGCTCTTCTTCGTCTTGCGCAGCTCGGTCGCCGCGTCGCGGAGGCGGCGCACGACGGCCGGCTCCTTGAGGAACGGATGAAAGTCGCGAAGCACGAACAGCGCGCGCCCCTCGGCGCGGATCACGTGATCGATCGCCTTCATCGGGTCCTTGACGTCGCGCGTCCCCTGCCCGTTCGCGATCGTCTTGAAGCCCTCGGTGATCGACCACACCTCGAGGCGCATCTCGCGCTCGACGCACAGCTTGCGGAGCGCCTCCTCGACGCGGTTCTCCTCGGGAGATGTCACCCAGATCAGCGAGTACCTCGCGCGGATCAGGTCCTCCATCTCCGCTTTGCTGCTTCGCTTGTGCTCGTTCATGGTTTCACTTCGCCTCGGCCAGGTCGCGCAACCCGCGGAGCGCGCCCTTGGCAGTCTCGGCAGAATCCACCAGCGCCTCGACAGCGTCGGTCACGGCCTGCATGGTCTCTTGGTCGGCCTTGAGGTTGGGCAGCTCGCCCTTCACCAGGACCATGTTGTTTCGCATCTCGGACAGGATGTCGTTGATCGCCTCGTAGACCTCGCCCGCCGCCTTGGCGATCGCGCCCGGCGACACCGTCGAGCCCGCCGCCTCGATGACGGACTCGGCCTGCGCATCGGCGGACGCCTTTGCGCGAGCAGCCTCGGCACGTGCCTTCGCAGCGTCGGTCTTTGCTGCGTCGACCTCGGCCTGTAGCGCCCTCTGCGAGCGCTCCGCCGCGGCCTGGTTGTCGAGCGCCTCCTTGAGCTTGCGCTCCGCGGCTTCACGCTCGAGCTGTACGTCCTTCGGATCGAGACCCGTCGAGGTGCCCTGGACCTTCTCGAGATCGGCGACCTTGCGGCGCAGCCGGTCGAGCTCGCGACGCGCATCATCACCGCCGGTCGACGCAACGTCGCGTGCCTTCGCCGAGTTGAGCGCTTCCTCGGCCGCCTTGTGACGCGCGACCTCGGCCTTCGCGAGCGCATCCTGCGCGACGTTGCGCGCGCTCTCCGCGGCGAGCTTGCCGTGCACGGCTTCCTGGAGATCGACCTCGACCTGCGCGAGCTTGCCCTCGAGCTTGGCGCGATCTCGCTCGGTCAGATCGTACTGCTCGTTGACGCGATCGCGATCGGCCTCGACCTGCTTGAGCGAGACGCGCGTGTCCTTGAGATCGCTCTGCAGCTTCATCATGTGATCGGGCTGGCCACCGCCGCGACCCGAGTCGGTCTGCGCCTCGACGAGCAGCCGACCCATGCGCCGGTTCTCCTCCTCGAGCCCGTTGATCTGCGCGGCGGTGCGCGAGGCGTGCGTCGATGCCTCGTCGCGCTCCGCCTTGAGCTTGCCCATAACCTTGAGGTTGCGCTCCTTCTCGGCGCGCAGCTCCTTGATGACTTCTTCCTGCGAGATCAGGCCGACACGACGCTCTTCGAGCATCCGCTCCTGCTCGTTGATCACTTCGCGGAGGTGCTCGATCTCGGTGAGCTGATCGTTGAGCTTCTTCCAGCCCTCGTCCTTCGTCCGCGACAGCTCCATGAGCTGGCGGTTGAGGTCCTCCATGTCCTCGCGGATCTTGGCGGTGTCCTCGACGGCGCGCGCGGCCTGACGCTCGCGCGCGGCCATGTTCTCCGCCATCTCGCCGACTTCGTTCCGGACCTTGGAGAGCTCGTTGCGCGTCTGCTGCAGCTCGTCGCGAAGCTCGTCGGCGACGCGATCGTGCGCGGCGACCTGATCCTCGCGATCCTTGATCTGCGCCCGCAGCTCCTCGACGCGATCGCGTAGCGTTGCCGACTCGGCGCGCACACGCTTGCCGTCGGCGACCTCGCGCTCGTGCGACGACGATGCCTTCTCGAGGTCGGCGCGCAGCTTCTTGATCTCGGTGTCGGCCTTGCTCGGGTCGAACTCGAGACCGAGATCGACCATGACCTTGTTCTCGGCAGCCTCGGCCGCATTGCGCGGAGGCGTCGCGGCCTGCGCCGCGCCCGACGGACCGTTGCGACCGAACATGCTCGGATTCGCCGCTTCGCCTGGCATGGCGGGCGGACCACCGCCGCCCGGCATTCCCGGAGGACCGCCGCCGCCCGGCATTCCCGGAGGACCGCCGCCGCCCGGCATTCCCGGAGGACCACCGTATGGCGCACCGCCGCCGCCACCGCCGCCCGGCATCCCCGGAGGACCACCGTACGGGAGCGCTGCGCCACCGCCACCAGGAGGTCCGCCGCCACCCGCGCCCGACGCAGACGCGCCCCCGCCGGGCATCCCTGGAGGACCACCGTATGCTGCTGGTGCCGCACCCGGGACCGGCCCCCCGCCGACCACCGAGGGCGGACCACCAGCGGAAGAACCGCCGCTGTAACCGCGACCCGCACCGAACATGCTGCCACCCGCAGCAGGGCCCGAGCCGGGCATGCCTGGAGGTCCACCGTACGGCAACGCCGGAGCACCCGGCTGCGAGCCACCGGCGTTGAAAGCTCCAGGTCCTGCCGGCATCGCGGGCGGGCCACCAGAGCCACCGGGGTTGAACGCGGTCGCGCCCACCCCCGACACCGGCTGTGCGGCCGGAGGAGGTCCGAAACCACCACCACCACCGCCCGGCGGTCCGCCGAAGTTTCCGCCCTGCGGCTGCGGCGCGCCGAACATTCCGGGTGCTCCACCGGGCGACGGTCCGGCTCCACCAGGGAGTGCCGGCGAATCGTTGCGGTCGAGCACCATCGTGCCGCCCTTCTTCTGCGGCGGCGCGGCCGCTTGCGGAAGAGCCTGCGGGACGACGTTGACGCCGCCCTCGTCGATGAAACGAATCATCAGCGAGCCGCACTGGATCACGTCGGCGTGACCCACGGCCTGCTTCTGGATCCGTACGTTGTTGCGGTGCGTGCCGTTCGCGCTGCCGAGATCCTCGACGACGAAACGACCGCCTTCCATGCGGATCTGGGAGTGCCGGCGAGAGACCATGCCGTCATCCGTACGGATGGCGCATTCGAGGCCACGGCCGACGTAGACGGTCTCGGTCGGTGACAGCTCGACCGTCCCCTCGCGGCCCTGGCTGTCCCGAAACAGGAGGCGTGCCATTAGGAAGTCGAATGGTACCGGGGGGGAGCGCTCGGCGCTAGTGGACGAGCCGCTCGACGAGAATCAGTCTCGCTTGAAGACCGCTTCGGTGTTTCCGACCCGGATGATGTCTCCGGGGTCGAGGGTCTTCTTCGGGACCTTGTGGCCGTTGACGTACACCCCGTTCGTGGAGCCGAGATCGGCGAGCTCGTACCCGCCGTCGACCTTGCGGATGGCGGCGTGCTTGCGAGAGACCGCCGGATCGGCGAGCACCACGGTGGCCCCTGCCACGGAGCCCATCGTGGTGACCTCCTCCGCGAGCTGGAGGACCTGGCTGGCCATCGGGCCGAGGATGAACTCGAGCCGCGCCCCGGGCGCCCAGCCGCAGAACAGGCACTTGACCCAGACCGGCAACATCACGCGCTTGCAGCCGCCGCACACCTTCTGGCCTTCGGGCGACGTCTTCTGCTTCGCAACAATCAGGATTACGATCAGGAGGAGCACGGCCCCGCCAACGATGATCCCGATCAGGCCACCCGTTTCCACGACGTGTCGCTAGTTGATCGACTTGAACTTGAAGTTCGTCTTGCCGAGCGTGATCACGTCGTTGTCGACGAGGTCGTGCTTGGAGACCTTGCGATCGTTGACGTAGGACCCGTTGGTCGACCCACCGTCGATCAGCGTGAAGCCCGCGGGAGATGCGTTGATCTGGCAGTGCTCGGTGCTCATGAAGCCGTCATTGACGACGATGTCGGACGGCGGTGCCGTTCCAATCTTGGTTCCACCCGAGCGGCAGCGGAACGTCTTGTACGCGTCCTGTCCATTGAGCGGCACGAGCCACCCGACGACCGGGAAGCCGTCCTGATCGCCACCAACGCCGATCATGACGGTCTTCATCGGACCCTGAGGCTTCGGCGGCCCCACCGGAGCTTGTGCCATCGGCATTGGCATCGGCGCGGGCTCTTCCTTCTTCCGTCCGAGCACCTTGGCCAGGATGATGATCAGGAGCAGGCCGCCGACGGCGACGAGGATGATCCACCACGGAAAGCTGCCCTTCTTGGTCGGGCCCCATACCGGCAACAGCGTGAGCGTCACCGGCTCGGCCTCGTCCTTGTCGATCTTGACGACGAGGTCGTGCGCTTTGCCGTCCCACGGCAGACCGATCTTGTTCTTCACGTCGTACCCGGGGAACGTCATGTAGACGCGATCGTCCATGCGGGAGATGATCGCGGTGATCGCCGTTGCGATGCCCTCGGCGTTATCCACCGTGGTGGCGTTCGGGATCATCGTCGTGACGATGTTGCCGGGCTCGGACAGCTGCCCCTTGTAGATGATCGCGAACGTCTGGATCTTGTCGGCGGCGGCCTGCTTCTTGAGATTCAAGAGCTGGCCCTTGGCGGCCTCGGGATTGGTGTCGTTACCGTCACAAACCACGACGAGCGCCTTACGCGCCGTGGTCACGTTGTGGAGCTCCGCGAGCGCGAGGTTGATTCCCTCGACCATCGCGGTGCCGAACTTCTTGTTGTAGTCCCTCTGCGTTCCGAGGGCCTCGGAGTTGATCGCGGCGAGCGGGCCCATCGGGACCTTGACCTCGGCCTTGTCGCCGTACGAGATCAGGACGCCCTTGGATCCTGCCGGACCGGCCTTCGCCCATGGCACGGTCTGCAGCGCGGTCTTGAGGTTCTTCAGAATGCCGAGGTAGCGCGCGGGGCTCTCCTCGGGCTCGTAGTCGTCGTTGCCGATCCAGACTTCCTGGCCGTTGAACACGAACGCAACGGCGATGGTCTCACCGCCGGAGGTGTACTCGCGCAGGTTCGTCGCCTTGATGACGTACGGCACCTTGGCGCCGGGCTCGACGAGCGTGAACTTGTCGATTGGCACCTTCGCGGCGCCGACGATCGTTGCTTCGATCTGGGGAGCGCTCTTCTTGTCCTTGGCCGTCGCGTCGAATTCCTTGACGGTGAGGAACACCTCGACGCCCTCGGCGAGAACCGGGGCCGGAAGCATCGTCGTCAGCGCGGCGATCGCGACGAGCTTGGCGCGCATCGTGGAGTTCCTCATAGGGCCTTGAACTTCAGCATGGCGCTGCCGAACTTCACGAAGTCGTTGTCGACGAGCTCGTGGCGATCGACTCGCTTGTTGTTGACGTACGTCCCGTTGGTCGAACCCGCGTCGCGCAGGACCCACATGCCGTGCTCCGCCTTGATCTCGGCGTGGTTGCTCGACATGAACTTGTCCTGGAGGATCACGGTGCACTTCGGGTCGGTGCCGATCGTCGTGGCTGGCGCGAGCGTGAACAGCTCACCCTTCTGCGGACCCTGAAGCGGCACGAGCCAGCCGAGCAGCTGCATGCTGCCCGGTCCGCCCTGCGCGTCGAGGACGAACGCCTGCGTCTTCAACGCCTGCTTCGCCGGAGCCGCGACGACCTGCTGCGCGATCTGAGCGCAGTACGGACAGGCGTCCCACGTCTTGTCGAGCTGCTGCTCGCACTGCGTGCAGAACTTCTTCTTGAAGATCCACCAACCCTTCGTGCGGATCGGCGGATTCGGATTGGGAACTCCTGGCGGAGGCGCCCCGGGCATACCGGGCGGTCCTGGCATCCCTGGCTGCTGTCCCTGCTGCATGTACGCTCCCTGTTGCGGCTGCTGACCTGGCTGCATCGGCTGCTGACCCGGCGGTAGTGGCTGACCCTGCTGATCGATGGGCTGGCCCTGGTCGTTCACCGCCTGCCCATGCGCGTTCAACTTCTGATTGAACTGGTTGACCTGGCCCGCGAAGTTCTTGCCGCGGTTCTTCAGCGCCTTCGCGCGATTGACGTCGACCTTGATGTTGCCGTGGATGTTCTTGACGCCAATGAACTTGTTGTACGCCATGCGAAATGGCGCAAACACGAAGTCGAGATATTTGAGGAACACGGCTTCATTCCCTCGCGGATGCAAACGCGCTCCCCGAGCGCAGGCAGAAGTTTAGCACGCGAAACGGCCGCTATCGCTAGCGGCTCGCACCCGTCCCAACCGACCTGCCCCCTGGCGGGATCCGACTACTTGGGCTGGTAGACCCAGATGTGGAACATGTTGATGTCGCGGCCAGCGGTGACCGACTGCTGGCGGACCAGCAGCGTCTCCGCGGAGACGGCCTCGGCCGGGATCATCGCCGGCCAGTTGCGCCAGCGGTGGACGCGGTCCGTGCCGACGCACGAGACAATCGCGACCTTCTTGCCGTTGACGGACAACTCGAGCTCGTAGTCGCCGTAGACGTAGTCCATGCGGCGCAGGACCACGACGGGACGGCCCAGCGTGATGTTGTGCAGCTTGAACTCCGAGAACCCGTCGACGTGGGCACGGCCCGTATCCTCGACGGTGGTGCCGTCCGGGTACTTGAGCTTCTGACGCGACCGGTAGGAGTCCTTGGCCTCCTTGATCGTGAAGATGTGCTTGTCCTCGGATTCCTTGTTGAGGATCTCGATCTCGTCGACAAGCACCCACGTGATGCCCTCGAGGTCCATCTGCGGCTTGGGGGCCGGCATACCCTTGACGCCCTCCCAGTCCTTGATGTCAGCGATCTTCGGAGCCTCGTCCTTCTTGTCGGGCGCCGCGATCATCGGCTTCTCGCCGGCGACGGCCGCCAGCGCGATCTCGGCGCACTTCGCCTGATACGCGAGGAGGTTCATGTACGCGTCCATCGTGTTCTTGTTCTCCGCGAGCAGACCGCGGAGCACCTCGACCTGACGGCGGTACTCGGAGAACTCTTTCTTCTGCGCGATCGTCGGGTGATGGACGTCGACGTCGAGCGCCATCTCGCCCTCGGTGTCGATGATCAGGCGGAAGCAGTCGAAGACGTTCTTGAGATCGATCAGGTTCGCGTAGACGAGCATCAGGGCCGAGTTACAGGCCTGGATCACGTCGTGGGACGAGATCACGCTGCGGCGCGAGTACTCGATCGCGGCGCGCCGCACCTGGTGCAGCAGCGTCTCGAGGCGGAGCCGCAGCGCAGGCGGCAGCGTCGAGCCCATCATGCCGCCCTTGGGCGTGAACCGCATGTCGATCTCGTTCGCCTTGGGGTCGGCCGGATCGCGCGCATCGCGCACGCGCTGGACACCCTTCTCGAGATAGATGCGCGCGAGCTCGACCTCGCGGGACGCATCCGGCTCGGTCTGCGAGAGCTCGACGCGACACGACTCGAGCACACGGCGGTGGCCCTTGTACTCGAGGTTCTCCTTGTACGCGATGAAGTCCGTGAGCTCCTCGTAGTAGCGCAGGACGATGTAGACCGTCTGCGGGAGGCGGAACTCCTCGAGGTTGATGTTGCGGATCGTCGCGTCGAAGATCATGAGGTCGTTGCCCATGCCGTCGATCGCGTAGCCCGGCTGCACCTCGACCGAGAGGTCGCCACGGGCGCGCGCGCTGACCTTGAGGTCACCGGCGTAGCCGTAGACGATTCCCGACGAGTGCATCAAGCGGTTGTGCAGCCGCCGCTTGTCGATGTGATAGCGCTCGGCGTCGTTCCAATCCTTCTCGGTGGTGAGGAACCCCTTGAAGAAGTTGATGCGCTTGAATCCCTGCGGTGCTTGATCACTCATTGCTTGTCTCCAGCCGGAGTCTCCGACTCACCCTCGAGAGGCTCGACCACTTCAGCGCCGATGCCGATGCCAGAGCGCAGGCCGATCGCGAAGAACTCGCGAAGCTCGACATCACCCTTCTCCTCGGCAAATCGTAGGTAGTAGTGCGTGTGCGCAGGCTTCTCCATCGAGATGATCTGATGGATGCGGATCACCATGTCCGGCGTCACCGAATCGAACTTGATCGGCATGTTGACGATGAAACAGTGCGCGAGATCCATCGGCGGCAAGATCACCGAGTCGAGACCGACGCGAGCACCGATATCGGCGCCCTCCGCCTCGACACGGAATCCCTTGAACGGCCACGTGTTCTCCTGAATGTCGGGCTCGTGGCCCGTGAACAACATCAGGAACAGCGCGAGCCCACGCTTGGTGCCGCGGATACGATAGAGGTCGACCGCGCGCTTGATCAGGGCGCGCTTCTGCGGCTCTGGCCAGTCGAGGTCGAGCGTGAAGGCGGTCCAGCCCGAGAGCCAGTCGAGGAAGTCGAGCGGTGCGACGTGCGGGTCGTAGAACCGCCAGCCGTCGATCAGGTTCTTCTCGATCGAGTCGAACATGTGCTCGAACACGAAGCAGACTTCGCGGACGAGGTTGCGGCCGACACCATCGGAGCGGCGGTAGATCGCGGGGAGGTTCTCGAGGAGGCCGCGGCGCGCGACCCAGATCGTGACCTCGGATCCTTCGTAGACCATCTGGCCACGAGCGGGACGCTGTTCGAGGACCGTGTCGCGGTCCTCGTAGCTCTCGCGATACAGGGTCACGACCTTCGTCAGGCCCGCATCCTCGAGGAGGATCTGGGCCTTGACGACCGGTCTGCCCACGACGTCCGGGATGCGGACGACACGGCGATTGAGGAGCGCGTCAGTTGCCATCGTTACTTGATGTCGTCTCGGACTTTCTCCGCAACATGCACGTGAACAAGGAACGGCAGCTCGTCATCATCGAGGCGGAGATGCTCGATGGTGACGTTACGCAGCTCGTCCCGGAGCTCGAGGGCATCCACGCCCTCGACGCCCGGCACTTCCTCGGCGAGATGGATCAGCTCGGCCTTGAGGACCGGCCGCCCGAACTCCCAGCCCTTGCCATCGCGACCACCGACCAGCGAGTGGAGGTAGCGACGTAGCTTGAGCTCGATGTCCCGGCGCAGACGATCGGACGTTCCGACCGAGCGACGGATCAGGAGCACGCGCAGCGACAGGTCCTTGTAGCGAGGCCGCACCACGTTGAGCACCGTCCCGACGAGCTTGCGATCGTCGAGGTAGCGCTTCACGTAGCGGAGCACCTCGTTCGACGGCACGAGCCGGCGCGTGAGCTCCTCGGTGCGAGTCTCGCCCTTGGGCACGAGCGCGAGCGTGACGTGACCGCGATTGGATCGATCCGGGACGCAGCGTGCACGGGCAAGCGTCGTCGAGGCCCGCAGCGCGAGCATCTCGTAATCCTCGGACGTCACCGCGCGATCGCGGCTCTTGATCGTGTACGGGGCGCGGTTCTTCGCCTCGTCGATCGTCTCGCGGTCGGCGCCGCCCGTCGCGGGCAGCGGGTTCACCACCGACTCGATGTACGCGAGCGCACGGCCGAGCGACGTCATCGTTCCGGCGTTGACGTTGCCGGACGAGCCGCCACCGATGCGATATGACCGCGCCACCACGGAGTTGCGTGCCTCGGTCGGCACGACGCCGCGGCGACCGTCACCGAACGTGATGAGACCGCTCACGTACTCGAGCGTGTAGTGCCGGCTGCGCGGGCCCGACGCGAAGAAGCTCTCGACGCGCTTGTAGCGGACCCACACCTCGTTGTTCTGGGTGTTCTCGGGCTCGACCGGACGCACGGCATCGGGTCCGAGATCGACGATCTCTTCGAGCGGCGGCTTGTTGCGCTCCTTGACCTCGACGATCTCGTCCTCGAGGAGCGGGCTCCGCAAGAACCGGAACTGCTGCATCGGCGAGCCGTCGGAGTTGCCGAGCGTTTCGTCGCGGATCGTCTCCTGGTGATACGCGTCGATCGCGTTCGACACGACCATGCGGATCCGTGGCGGCTTGACGTAGCCACCTTGCTCGAGCCGCGCGCGGAGCCAGTAGCGCTCCTCGGTGAACTTGCTCGAGATGACCCAATCGTCGGGGGCGTTGAAGAACGCGAAGCCGGAGCTGGTGAAGCCGCGGGTCTCGTCGTCGACGGCGAGCGGTTCCCACTCACGGCCGTCCCAGTACTCCCACACGACGCGCTGACCGGACTCCCAGGCGAGGCGACGCATCGTCTCGTACTTGTCGAGCTCGGTCGTCGCGACCTCGGCCTCGTCGG
>Ga0105048_10019515_pt1 | contig 10392 bp, 8 predicted proteins | sample MAT05_FD_78382 | JGI IMG/M metagenome (GOLD analysis project Ga0105048, IMG submission 78382) | Freshwater microbial communities from Lake Fryxell liftoff mats and glacier meltwater in Antarctica - MAT-05 | ecosystem: Environmental > Aquatic > Freshwater > Ice > Liftoff microbial mat | place...
GCTAAAAAGATGAATGCTCGGCTCTTCGAACACCATTCCATCTGCCTCAAAACGGTTGTTAAGGCGTTTATTGTCCGCTGTTCCATCCGCTTTAATTACTTCAACAATGCATTCATCATTTCCTTCGTAAAAGGCTGTCTGCACAGAATCCACTATACGACTATTATTTTCTTCATCATTGGGCTGTACTGCAAGCCTGTCTATGAGCAGATCAAGCTCTTTATTTTTCCAGCCTTTCACCAGGCTTTTATCAGTTTCCCAATCTTCAATCCTTTTTAATTCTCCATTTATACGCATCCTGGAAAATCCAAGCTGCCGCAGCACCGAAAGATTGGCTGGCTTATTATCGAAGCGCTCATGCTTAAGCGGAGCGTAGAGAGAAACGCGGTCGCCGGGCTCAAACGTATTGATATAATCCAGCACATCACCCGGAGTAGATCGGCTTACCAGTTCGCCCGAAACAGGAGAAATTGTGCGGCCGATCCTGGCAAAAAGCAGTTTCATATAATCGTAGATCTCCGTTGAGGTTCCAACTGTCGATCTTGGATTGGTGGAATTTACCTTTTGTTCAATCGCTACAGCAGGGGAAATACCCTGTATAAAATCAACTTCGGGCTTGTTAATTCGTCCCAGGAACTGACGTGCGTAAGAACTCAGTGATTCCACATAACGACGTTGACCTTCGGCATACAATGTATCAAACGCCAGGGAAGATTTCCCTGAGCCGGAAAGGCCGGTAATAACTACCAGCTTGTTTCTTGGAATGATTACATCAACGTTTTTAAGGTTATGAACGCGCGCGCCCTTAATGTAAATTGTTGTCTTCGGGTCGACCTCTATGGGCGTTTTTGCAGGCATATGTAAGAATTCAGCAAAATTATAAAATAAGTCTTGTTTTTTACATTTTCTTTCATTTACTTTGTTTTGAGATCGACAAGCGTTATTGTATTGCCGGTCTTTTTTTTAAGCAGCTGTAACCTCAAACCCAATTTCTATAGCATACAACTCTACTTTTTAAGATTACACACACTAAAAAGGGAGGTACGTATGCAAACTGCACAGCTGCAGGATCAGGAATTGGTCCACCAGTACATTAACGGAAACGAACTAGCATTATCTGTCCTAGTAACACGCCATCAGCAAAAAGTGTTTAGCTATGTGCGAATGTTGGTAAAAGACAGTGCTCTTGCTGAAGACATTTTCCAGGACGTCTTCGTCAAGGTGATTCACACACTTAAATCGGGTAATTACAATGAAGAAGGTAAATTTCTTCCATGGATTATGCGGATCGCGCACAACCTTAGTATCGACCATTTCCGGAAGGCTAAACGGATGCCTTTTGTGCAGAACAATAACGATGAGTTTGATATCTTTAGAACGTTGAAAATATCTGACGATAACGTCGAGGATAAGATGGTAAAGGAGCAGATTCTTAAGGATGTAAAAAGCCTGATTAAGGAGCTTCCCCAGGAACAACAGGAAGTTCTCGTTCTTCGTCACTACGCCGACATGAGCTTTCAGGAAATTGCTGATTTCACAAATGTGAGTATCAATACTGCATTAGGAAGGATGCGTTATGCATTGATTAACCTTAGGAAAATTGTGAAGCAAAAAGAAATCGTGCTTACTGCTTAAAAAAACTAGAATTTATATCTTCAACCGGGATGGCTTTGCTGTTCCGGTTTTTTTGTTTTTGTGATAAACGATGTACGATATACGACATTCGATATAACGAGCATCAGATCCACTATCGGAACTTAACGCGGGGAAGAACCCTTGCGTCCAACTTCAATAATTCGACGGCATAGGTTTGAAGATGAGTAAAATGCCGTCGAGGTGTTTCAATTTAACCCGCTTACCTTAGTATTTAAAATATCGCATCAATATTAAAAGACACATTCAAAAACAAATGCCCTCATTCAACACTCAACACTCAACACTCAACACAATTTTTAAAAGCTCACGGGAATATTAAAATAGCTAACCATTTCAAGCAAAGTTCTCTGAATTACAGCCTTGCTGTTGTGCTGCCCGGCACGGGAGTAGTTTTCCTGAAGCTTTCTTAAATATTGTTGGCGTTGGCTAATCAGCCATTGCGAAACGTAATAATAAGTGTGAATTTCAAGGTCGTTTTCTGAATTTACAACCCGTCCTTTCGCCAGTTTTATATAGCGTTTATGAGTGTCAACACACAGTTTATAATCGTCAAGCGCAAAATAGCCGACCATCAGGCAGATAAAGATACTGTCCATACTTTCGCTGAACGTAATCTGCTGGTAGGTCGTCATCACCTTCTCCAGGTTGTCAACACCCTTTTCGATATCCGCCGTTTCACCCATCAGTAGTAAAGCTGACCATGTGAGGCGGAAATGGATCAGGTCGTTTACATGATCAGGTTCCCAGATGTCTTTTTTTACAAGCTCTTCGCATCGTAGAGAAAGACGTGCAATTTCAAGCTTGTCTTCTTCAGGAATCACCTGACGAAAATCTTTGCGGTGATTAATGCTGTGGTAACGGCTGAGGTAATATGTGCTTTTTATGGCAATTGCATATAGCTCAGGTATGTTTACGTAATTCTGCCAGAACTTAAGGTTGCGGTTATGAGTAAGCAGCTTCTGGTATTCATCACGACCCTCTTTGCTGCTTAAATCCGTTGTACTAAGGTTTAATTTGTAGAACAGGAATTTGCTGTAAATGTCTTCCAGAAAAGGAAGAACGATCACACCGAATTTATTCAACTCATCATCAAAAATCCTAAGTTCTTCCTGCGTTCTTACTGTAACAAATTCCGTTGGCCGGTAATAATACAAGACATAGAATGTTGCGTATTTACTAAGAATCCGGATCGGTGGGGAACTATGCGTGTGAAAAGGTTTGAAGTAGGCAAAATGCGCATCCAGCTCCTTTAACGCCGAATCATCCTTTACGCTGATATTGAAATTTTTCCTTAAATAAAGGTAGAGGTCATTGACGATCCTGTCATTCTCCATCAGCTCATTAATCCTAAGGAGTAATCTAACCGTTTCAGACTGATTCTTATACATGTAAGCCTGCTGGGAAAGGAATTTCAGAACAAGAATCTGCGTTTGAAAATCCGCGATTTTATCAGCGATATCGAGAAGAATGTCAGCCAGCACATTTCCTTCCTCCAGGTTTCCGCTGTTTACAAGGCGTTCAACTCGACCTATATTGTGCAGAAGGTAACCGGGATAATTACGGCTGAGAAAAGATGTGAGCCTGAAAGTATGAGAAGCTAACTGGTTAAAGCTTTTCCGCGTCTGCGCATCATTTTTTCCATAAACCATTTTACACAGCTCATCGGAAGTGATAGTCGAATTAAGTGAATCATCAATAGATTCAATCAGCCGTAGCGGAATGTTCGCCTTTATGTCTTTGAGATAAGACTTAAATTCTCCAAGATGGAAATCATCCATCAGTTTTACCACTTTTTGAATGGTTAGGAATTGGGGGCGGTTTGTTTTCGCAGGCTCTATTGTCATCATCATCACGGCTCGAATTTAGAAAATATCCCCTTGCCTATATTGAATTTCAAATTTTGAGTTTTAATTTGACCTGACAGGCGATTCGTTGGATTGCACTGTACGTGAATTACCAAATAGGGTTTGCTGTTAACCCTAGTCGGTTGTCGAACCAGCGATAAATTGTATCGAAACAGGTACTATAAAATAACGTACGAAAGCTGTTTGGCGAGTGCCAGTTTTACCTCTTCAAGCTGCTTCGACCGTTCGAGGGTTTTATACATTTCTACCTCATCCAATCCCGTCGAAAGTCTTTCATTTGCAGACTTTAGCATCATTAACACTCTCCTGATTTTATAAGAATAAACAGCCGTCATTACCGCTTTTCTTAGAAGTGTTTCTTCATCGGTAATATGGATCTGATGCATTTCTTTCCAATGTTCACTCAAAAGGTGAGGATTACTTGTAAGGTTAATCGAGGTTCTGCTTATTACAGGATCAGGATGATGAAGGAAAAATGATTCTTCCGGGAAATCATCTCCTGTTGATTCTGAAAATATTTCACAGATTTTTAACAACACCAGGTTTTCCGGATCAAGCTGATCACTAAAAAGCTCATTCAGGATAAAATCTCCAACTCTTATCTGCAGATCAATCGGCTTTTTCTTGTCATCCACATCGTGAAAAACCAGAATTTTATTCGCATGCCGGATCAGGATGCGGATGAGGTCATTTTCCTGCGCTTCGGCATGATAAGCCTCAACTTTAGGAGCAGGGTCGATCTTGCTGCCTACAGGGAAGCCAAATTCATCCAGTTCTTCCGGTTCAAAATCAGGAGGCCTGTCTGCTGTCTTCTTCTGGTTGGAACGGATTTGCTTGTTAAGCTCATTGATCAGAACCTGTTCCTCCATCTGCAACCTGGCAGAACATTCCTTCACGTAGAGCGAACGAAGAATCGGATCGGGAATCAACGCCAGCGAATGAATGATTTCGCGGATCATTTCGGCTGTTCTTATTGGGTCGCCTTGCGCTTCCTGCCGAAGTATGGTGGTCTTAAATGCAATAAAATCCTTCGCTTCTGTTTTGATAAACCCCTTAACGTAAGCCGGAGTATTATTTCGTGCAAATGAATCCGGATCTTCTCCTTCGGGAAACATCACGATCTTAACGTTCATCCCTTGCTCAAGGATCATATCAATTCCACGGAACGAAGCTTTGATACCGGCCGGATCGCCGTCATAAAGGATTGTTACATTTTTAGTGTAACGCAGGATAATTTTTACCTGATCTACAGTTAGCGACGTTCCGGAAGAAGAAACCACATTGTCGATGCCGGCCTGATGCAATGCGATAACATCGGTATAGCCTTCAACGAGAAAAGCTTCGTCGTCGCCCATCATGGTTTTACGGGCAAGATGAATTCCGTAAAGCACGCTGCTCTTGTGGTAGACATCCGACTCGGGCGAATTCAGGTATTTCGCCTGCTTTTTATCATTGCCCAAAATCCTTCCCCCAAAACCTATGACCTTACCGGAAATATTATGGATCGGGAACATCACCCGGTTGCGGAAACGGTCAAAATGCTTGTCATCTTTTTCGATCGTAAGCCCGGTTTTAACCATGTATTCGAGCTTGTATCCGGCCTTCTGAGCAGCGTCGGTATAATTTGACCAGCCATCGGGATGAAACCCAAGCTGAAATTTTTTTATTGTTTCGTCGGTAAATCCACGTTCTCTAAAATAAGAGTAGGCAACGGCTTTCCCGTTTTCTGTTTCCCAAAGCTGTTGAGCAAAGAATTCGGCTGCCCATTGATTTACCAGGAGCAACGATTCTTTTTCCTGAATTTCCTGCTTTACGTCTTCGGGCTGATATTCTTCCTCAACATCAATATGATATTTTTTCGCCAGGTAACGGATAGTCTCAGGATAGCTGAGCTTTTCGTGATCCATGATGAACCGCACCGAATTGCCGGCTTCACCGCAGCCAAAGCATTTATAGATTCCCCGTGACGGTGAAACATTGAACGAAGGCGTTCTTTCGTTGTGAAACGGACAAAGCCCAAGCATGCTGCTTCCCCGACGTTTAAGCGCAACGAAATCGCCCACCACCTCTTCGATGCGGACGGTTTCTATTACATTGTCGATGGTACGGCGGGAAATCAATATTTACGATTTAGGAATTACGAATGTGGGTTGATAAATTTTCCGGAACGCAAATTTAATCCAGATAAATTGATCCCAATCATATTTGATCTGGTAGAGAGGCAATATATTGCGTCTCTACCGATATTTTATATCATATTTTAGCGCCGCAAATGAGCATCGATGACATAAAAGCCCCGATCGAACGGGAAATGGAGAAGTTCGAACGAAAGTTCAGGGATTCGATGAAGAGTTCTGTTCCGCTCATCGATAAAATCACCTACTACATTGTGAAGCGGAAAGGGAAACAGATCCGCCCGATGTTCGTTTTTCTTTCGGCCGGTATTTGCGGAACGATTGGAGAAAGTACTTACCGGGCTGCCTCACTTATCGAATTGTTGCACACCGCCACATTGGTGCACGACGATGTGGTAGACGATTCCAACGAAAGACGTGGATTTTTCTCCGTTAATGCGCTTTGGAAAAACAAGATCGCGGTGCTGGTAGGCGATTATCTTTTATCAAGAGGCTTGCTGCTTTCCATTGATAACGATGAATTTGAAGTGTTGCGGATCGTGAGCAATTCAGTCCGAGAGATGAGCGAGGGCGAGTTGCTGCAGATGGAAAAGGCGAGGAGACTGGACATTAAAGAATCAGTTTATTTTGATATTATCCGCCAGAAGACGGCTACGCTTATTGCTTCCTGTTGTGCTTCGGGAGCGAGTTCTGCCGGTGCGGATAAGGAAGTTATTTCAACGATGCGGCTAATTGGCGAATATGTTGGAATTGCTTTCCAGATAAAAGATGATTTGTTTGATTACGAGAGCAGCAGTGCAATTGGTAAACCGACTGGTATCGACATTAAAGAGCGGAAGATGACGCTACCTTTAATTTATACATTGGCGAACGGAGGTGCAACCCAGAAAAGCCGGATCATAAATATCATCAAGAATCATAACACAGATCCCAAAAGAGTAGAAGAGGTGATTGCGATGGTAAATGCGGGCGAAGGAATCAAATATGCGGAAGGGAAGATGAATGAATACCGCGACCTGGCGCTTGATTTACTTGAGAAATTTCCAGAAAGCGCCTACAAGAAATCATTTATCGATCTGGTGCATTTTACGGTGAACAGGAAGAAGTAAAATTTCAATTGATAGTTGATGATAGATAATGTGTGAATTGACAATTGACAGTTGATTACCGTTTCTAGTTATACACCCGGCAACCGATATTCGGACAGGCCACAACCATCATTCATTAGTCTCTAACATCGATTCTCTTCGTGCATGCTATTTTCATGAACCATTACTTTCTATCAGTTATATTTTTTTGCCTGGCCATTATTATCAATTAATATTTTCAATCAGGCATCCACTCCCGTTAGGCCATTAACCATTGTTCATTATCCATTATCCATGTTCCATTATCAATTTATAACCAACTTTTTTCCCCTACCTTTGTTCCTTCAATACAAACTAAAAAATAATGTATCCAGAACAACTAGTCGCGCCGATGCGCGCCGAGCTTACAAGTGCAGGTTTCCAGGAACTACGTACGCCAGAGCAGGTCGACAGCGTGCTTACTGAAAATGAAGGAACTGTGCTTGTTGTCGTAAATTCCGTTTGCGGATGTGCCGCCGGTGCTGCCCGTCCGGGAGTGAAGCTCGCAATCGAAACAACAGGGCACACGCCTTCGAAGCTTACTACCGTTTTTGCAGGTAATGATGCTGAAGCTACTGCACAAGCCAGAAAATATTTTGCCCCGTATCCGCCATCATCTCCAGCAATGGCGTTGTTCAAAGACGGGAAGCTTGTTCATTTTATCGAACGTCACCACATTGAAGGGCGCTCACCACAAATGATTGCCGAAAACCTGAAAATGGCTTTTGAGCAATATTGCTAAGATCAGTTTTGATTTTTAGAGCGGCCTCCGGGCCGCTTTTTTTATGTCCTTTTTTGCGCAGGAATTAAATTAAACAGCACGAAAGGCTCAAAGTATCTCCGTAATTATCGAAAGAATGATTTTTGAACAAAAACCGGTGTTAAATGAAGTGAATAAACCTTTCGTTTTTTAAAAAGATTCCTTTTCATTTGAAAACCAGACTTATTAATTCTAAAAATGAATCGATTAAACCAGACCTTTTGTGCAGCATGCCTGTCGTTACTGATACAGGCGAATTTGCAAGCCGCGTCTAATAATAGGATATCAACTATTACTGACCGCCCATGTCAGGATAAATCAGGCTTAACAACTGCCCCGTCCCAGGAAGCTTGTCTAAGAAACGACGATGAACGAATGATTGAATGCCTGGCTTATGGCCAATTATTTCTCGACACAACGCTAATTACTCCCACCAGCCAGTTTGATAATGCGATTCAAGTAAAGGCATTTCCGGAACCGGGGACCAACAATGTAACTGTAGAATTTGAAAATCCCGATAAGGCAACCTGGATAACGTTTACGGACGTCGAGGGTAAGGAAGTTAAAAGACTAAAATCATCAGCTACGGTGGAGAAAATCGACGTAGGAAGCTTTCCTGCCGGAACCTATATTTTAAGTGTCGAGAGCCTAACGTACAGGCCTCGTTCCTTTAAAATGGTAAAATCGCAGTAAAAGGGCAGAACATTACCCAACTGCCAAAATATCCCGTTGTCAGGCCGAGCCTGTTGAGGCCTCGACGAAACGCGGCACTCTAAAATAATCAGAATCGTGTTTTGGGGCATTCTTCAGCCCTTCGTCCTGCGTAATTTCCTGATGCATCACGTCTTCACGCAGAATGTTCACTTCATCAACCATATAGATCAATGGTTCAACGCCATCTGTGTTCACCTCGTTGAGCTTTTCGACGAACGCGAGAATCTTATTAAGATCAGTCAACATTTCGTTTTTCGATTCTTCATCAAAGGAGAGCCTTGAAAGATGAGCCAATTGGTCGACGAGTTCTTTGTTAATCATAGTATTAAGTAAAGAGTTCTAGGTATTAAGAGAGAAATACAGTGTTGGGAGATTTTTTTATTCGAGTATTAAATGATTGTTCACATGTCTTCATCACCAAAATACTTTTGTGCGCAGCATAAACCAATAACTACTAATAATTTAACACTTAACAATTAACAATTAACACGTATCACCTAACACGTATCACTTAACACTTAACATTCAACACGTATAACTCACCACTTATCACTCAACACTCAACACTTATCACTCAACACATATCACTTATCACTCAACACGTATCACTCAACACTCAACACGTATCACTCAACACTCAACACTTATCACTCAACACTTAACACGTATTACTCAATACTTCGTACTAACACATTAACCGAATTCAACCAGGGCTTCAGTATCGTATTAAACTCTTGCGGTCTTTCCATCATAGGTGCATGGCCACAGTGGTCGATCCAGAAAAGATCCGAGCCGGGAATCAGTTTGTAGAACTCCTCAGCCACATCTGGCGGTGTAATCGTATCGTTTTTCCCCCAGATCAGACAAACCGGCATTTTGAAATTATGCAGTTCTTCCGACATATTGTGGCGGATTGCAGATTTGGCAAGCGCCAGAATACGGATTAGCTTTTCCCTATTGTTAACGATCTCAAATACCTCGTCCACCAGCTCGTCGGATGCGACAGCGGGATCGTAGAACGTATAAGCAACTTTCTCTCTTATAAATTCACGGTCTTCTCTTCTCGGGAAAGTACCGCCCATCGCATTCTCGTACAAGCCAGAGCTGCCGGTAAGGATCAGTGAATTTATCTTTTCGGGATGGTCAAGCGAATAGACCAGCGCCACGTGGCCTCCAAGGGAGTTGCCAAGCAGGTTGATTTTTTCGTACCCCTTCAATTCCACGAAACGGTGGATAAATGCCGAAAGGCTTCTTACGTGGGTATCGGGAATCGGCAGCCCATAGATCGGCATCACCGGAGCTACCACAGTGTAATTATCTCTGAATTCTGCAAAAACTTCCGTGAAATTGCTGAGTGCTCCGAAAAGCCCGTGAAGTATTAGTAACACAGGGCCTTCACCATCCGATACATACGTGAATTCACCCTCCTGGATCAGTTCATGTTGCATTGCTTCGCTTTAATAACCTGCCAAAAGTAACCAATTTCAGGTAATAACCTTAATTAACATCTGACGGGATCTGCGGTTTGAAAAATTCCTCAACAGGCGATGAAGGAAGTTATGCCTCCACTTGCTCCCACTGTTACATAAAGTATTGGTAAATAATTATTTAAAGAAAATTTTAGCTTTCGTATTCTTTTTTTGATTCTTATTGTTTAAAAATTAAGTTGCAGATTAACAATAAGTTATGGCTGCACAATAACTGCGGTGGTAAAGTGGTTATAAAAAAGGGTAAAAAGTGGGAGTAGGTGTGGTTTATTCTTTACTTTTACCTCCCGAATCGTCCTGAAGAATGAGTAGCTACATAGGTGAGTACGCTTGTAAGGTTGATGCAAAGAGCCGCGTTATGATGCCGGCCGGGCTGTTGAAGCAGCTACCGGCAAGTTTGCGCGAGCGTTTTGTTATTAATCGAAGTGTATTTCAAAAATGCCTGGTGCTTTATCCGATGGATCTGTGGGAAGAAACAATGAAAAAACTGGCGGGACTCAACCGGTTCAACCAGGACAACGATAGTTTCATCCGACAGTTTACAAGCGGCGCAGTACACGTAGAAGTCGATGCAACCAACCGGATTCTTTTACCAAAAAGACTCCTCGAATTTGCAGTAATCGGCTCCGAGCTTGTATTCTCGGCTAA
>Ga0105048_10019518_pt1 | contig 10392 bp, 8 predicted proteins | sample MAT05_FD_78382 | JGI IMG/M metagenome (GOLD analysis project Ga0105048, IMG submission 78382) | Freshwater microbial communities from Lake Fryxell liftoff mats and glacier meltwater in Antarctica - MAT-05 | ecosystem: Environmental > Aquatic > Freshwater > Ice > Liftoff microbial mat | place...
CCTGCAGGCCGAGCAGCGACTGTACATCGGCCCGTGGCTGCGCTCCTTTCCCACCAGCAGGCCATTGGCATGCTGCTGGGACAACAACCAGCCGACTGCGCGCGTCAAATGCTGACCATACGGACCTTCTTCCGGAACATGTCCGCCTGCCAGAAACGACATGATCGCCAGCGCAGTCGTGGCCGTGGAATCTCCGAAGGCGCTCGTTGTCCATGCGCCGGACACTTGCTGTTCCGATGCCAGCCATGACAGCGCGCGGCGAATCGATGCGTCCAGCTGCTGATTCAGTTCTTCGTCTTCGTCGGCGGAAAATGCAATTGCCGGCGCGAGCCCGGCGGCAGCCAGACCCGCGAGCGTTCTAAAAATAAAGTGACGTCGGGAATCGGGATGCGAGCCGAGGTGTTCGACAGGAAAAGATTGTTTCATGGACGTGCGATTCATTACCATTGTGCCCCGACTCTCCGAGGCGGCATTCTTCTTGAATTATTATTTACACAACTCTTTGCCATCTCAAATACGCCGCCAGCACCATAGTTTCAATCTGAGAATATTCGAAATTGTACAAAATGGAATCATCATCCTCAACAGCGGCGGTCCACTGCAAACACGATGCAGGCCATTGTGGCACAATGTACCCGACGGTTCCCGTCGGGTTCGCCCACGTTTCTTCAAACAAACAAGGCCCCGGAAAAAATTCCGAAGCCTTGCCGATTGAAAACAGTTCACACCAAACGCGGAGTGCTGCCTTATGCGTATTCGCGAGTCTTCTCCAGACCCGGCAACGGTATCGGATACTTGCCTTCTTCGTCGGCCTGAAGCGGCGACATCGATTCCATTGTGAGTTTTTCGATCTCCGGGGCAAATTCATGCTCGCAGTTCATCATTTGTTCAAGCGTCATCTCCTGTCCGGTATGCGCGGCCATGCGGCCCATTGACGTTACGATGCTGGCCATGCAGCCGCGTTCGACTTCATTGTACTTTTCGTTCTTTCGGATGGCAGCAATGAGATGCTTCCATTCGTCTTCGTACGGATTGTTCTTTTCAGGCTGCGGAAACTGCCACGCGAGGTTGGCATCATCTTCCTTGTGCCCTTTGTAGATCCGGGCGCGCGATGGCCAGTGCGATGCGGAGGAAATCACGCCGAGTCCTTTCGTGCCGTGCGCATAACTTGCAAATTCCTGATAACAGCCTGGAATCGTGCGACCGTTGACGAACAATTTCGTGCCGTCGTCGAACGTGTACTCCATCGAATACGTGTCGAAATTCTGATCGACGTTGTCGCCGCGATAGTGACGACCACCGCTGGCTTTGCAACTAACCGGCCACGAATTTTTCATCCAGCATGACTCGTCAATGTTGTGAATGAGAAAGTCACTGACCGCTCCGCCACTGAGCCAGAGAAATCCATGGAAGCGACTGATCTGGTACAACAGTTCGCTCGCTCCTTCCGGCTTTGGACCAGTCGCGGCAGTGCCGGTTGGTCCGGCCATGCGATAAGCACGCATCATGGTGATGTCGCCGATTTCGCCATTCTGAATGCGGTCGAACAATTCGCGGCGTGCCTCGCAGTGACGGCACATCAGGCCGACTGCGACCTTCAGGTCTTTCGCAATCGCCTTGTCGTTCAATGCCAGCATTCGCCGTGTTGTCGGTCCATCGACGGTGACAGGCTTCTCCATAAACACGTTGAGCCCCTTCTCGATGGCATACGTGTAATGGACCCAGCGAAATGCCGGAGGGGTTGTCAAAATCACCACGTCGCCAGGCTTCAAACAGTCCATCGCCTTTTTATAGCCGTCGAAACCGACGAAGCGACGTTCTTCGGGTACGTCCAGCTTGCCGTCGCTGGCATGTGACTTGTTCAGATTCTCGTGACTGGCTGTCAGGTTCTTTTCGAACACATCAGCCATGGCGATGAGCTTGATCGGCCCGTTGTCTACTGACAATGCATTGCCGGCAGCGCCCGTGCCACGACCGCCGCAGCCGACGAGAGCAATTTGAATCGTGCTGTCCTGAGCCGCATACATTCCGGATGCTGCTCCGCTGAGCAGCGTGGTGGCCGCCGCTGCAACTGTGGATGATTTAAGAAAGCTTCGTCGTGAGGCTTCGGAGAAGTCGGTCGTCATACAATGGCTCCGGTACTGATCTTGGAGGGAAAGCGTTCAAGCCCGCGACTTGCAGACTTCAACGAAAAAACAGGCCGCGCTGCTCACGCAGCACGAACACCTGAGGCAGGTCTTCGATATTATTGCGTAGAACGCACGCCAAAGGAAACGATTTGGCAGAATGACTGGACTTTACGCGGTTATCATTGTTGTGAATTGGCGAGCGGTGGGTGTGAGCCGACCGAGTTGCACATAATATGGCTCGGAGGGCTTCACGCCACTCCGCTCGCCGGGGATCGTTTCACGCCGCGTCGAGTATATGTTTCCACTGCCACTTTCCGACTTCGAATACTACATGCTGGTCGATGATAAACCGTCGCATCCGATGGTGTTCGTCATGGCTGCACAACTGTCCGGTGCGTTGCAGCAGCCAGAATTGCAGCAGGCTCTGGGGGAACTCATACAGTGCCATCCGTTCCTGAGCTGTTGCGTCACGGAAATCCCGGGACGAGGCTGGTGCTGGACGCCGCTGACGAATTCCGCAACGGCAGCGCCGTCTGCCGGGCGGCTGGAGTGGATCGACGGCGATGAGGCGTCCGTGGCAGAATTTGTGCCGCAGGTACGTTCGATTGATCTGACGTCTGAAACCGGCCTGCAGGTCGTTGTACGGGCCTCACCGACTCAGGCGAGGCTGATCCTGTACATTCATCATGTCTGCTGTGATGGAATTGGTGGCATTCAGGTTCTTGGTGAACTGCTGGCACGCTATGGTCAGAAGACTGCGAAGGCTGATGCGAAGCGACCTGTGTTTGATGAGCCACGGAAAGAATTGCTGCTTGAACGAGAAAACTACGACGCCGGTGATGCGACAGTCGAACGGCAGAAGAAGTCGCTGAAAAAGACGGTAGGAAAAATCTCGCGCCTATTGTTTCGAAAACCGGTGACGCTGGCTCCATCCGTCGTAACTGCCGTGCCGCCATTCGCTGCAGCGCCGGCATCCGCACCAGCCATTCTGGAAGCCGTGATTTCCAAAGCTTCTCATCGAAAACTGCGCGCCGTCGCAGCCAGGCACGATGTTTCGCTCAACGATCTGTTCATCGGCCAGTTTCTGCTGCACATTCGTCGCTGGAATTCGAGGAGCCAGACCGACAATCGGAAAAACTGGATTCGTCTCAGCGTCCCTGTCAGCATGCGGACTCGGGTTCACGATCAGATGCCCGTGGCCAATGTCGTGAGCTATGCATTCGTGACTCGGCGTCAGCAGGAATGCGATGATATGGACGCTCTGCTGAAATCGATTCATCGCCAGACGGGCGAGGTCGTCTTCAATCGCGAAGGAATCGTGTGTCTCAAGATCTTCAGAGTGCTGCGAAAGTTTCCGCGCGGGATGAAGATGTTTCTGGGTCTGAAGTCATGTCTGAGCACCGCCGTGCTGGCAAATATCGGCGATATCCGGCGCCGCTTCAGCGGCCGCTTTCCACTCAAAAATGGCAAGTGGATCGCCGGCAATGTGCTTGTCGAACGTCTGACGGGTGTCGCCCCCGTGAGGCCAAATACGCGCGCTGCCGTGTCGATCGGTGAGTACGCAGGCGAATTATCAATCAGTCTCCGCACGGATGCCGCGATGTTGAATGTGGCAGATTCACAGCGATTCCTGCAGGAGTTTGTCGAAGCGCTGGAACGCCTGGCGTCGAATGCCAGCGACGTCAGCTAAGGATCATCGCCACTTTTGGCGCAAACGGAGCTTTTTTGTAACCCGAAGCGTCAGCGAGGGATTGTACTTAACGCGCTCCCTCGCTCACACATCGGTTTACTACTTCGGATAAAACTGCCGCTGTGCAACTACGGCCAGGCAACCTGAAGCACGCAGCCGGATTGAGTGGCGATGAACAGGCGGTCGCCGAGCGGGCCGGTGGAGATGTGGACGGGCGGATCCTGCGAAATATCGACGGCCCACTGAACTGTGCCTTCGAAGTTGAGCCAGAAAATTCGGTTCTCCAGCGTCAGCACGGCGACGCGATTTTTAGTGGCCGAGGCCGAAACGCGGCTGGGGATGCCATCAATGGCGAACGATCCCAGTTGATTCCCCGAGCGATCGTAAACCTGAACGCCGTGGTTGAATGCCGCCAGAAAGATTCGCTTGCCGCCTTCCGAAACCGCCATGTCGCCAGCGTTGTTCATCAGCCGTTCGTTCCAGATCTCCTTGCCTTTCAGATCGAAGCGGCACAACTGACCAAACTCAGCCGCACCAATCAATTCCGGTGCTTCGGCGAGAAACGTGAGATGCTCCATGGCGCGTTTCGTATCGACCCTGGCGATTTCCTTACGATCGACCGTGACAATATGCAGTCTGGCAGAATCGCTGCTGAACGCGATATGGCTACCATGCGGAGATATCGCAATGCTGACAATTCGACCAGTGATCGAAACGTCCCAGAGCGGTTTTAATCTCGCATCGAAACACATCATGCGGTTGTCGCCCAGCACTGCGACGCCGATATTTCCGCTGTCGGACCAGACCAGTTTACGAAGTCCGACAAAACTGCGGTCTTCGACAACGCGATCGCCATTCTGATTCATCAGACACAGATGGCCGGATTCTGTACCGACCAGCAATGTGCGGGCTTCGTCGGCAAAATCAATCGCGACGACACCGTCAGGAAAGAAATCTTCAAAGACTTCCGCCGGCCTGGAACCGTGGCTGTTGTGAAGCAGTGGTGAAGCCACGCGGTCTGCCTGAATTATTTGCGGGTGAGACGAGTCTGCAGTTCTTCAATGGCTGCGGCAACGTCCGCGTCAGCAGAGATTTCATCGGACGTCCGACCACGGAAAAAGGTGACCTGCGTATCTGCCGGTGAAGGCACACGTGAAGGCACAAGCACATCGGGTACCAGACCCTTACCAGCGTAATTTCCATGAGCAGGAGAAAAGAATTTTGCAGTCGTGAGTTTCAGGCCTGTCTCACCTGGCAGATGAATGATGCTCTGCACCGACCACTTGCCGTACGTCGTTCGGCCCACAATTGTCCCGCGATGATGGTCCTTGATCGCTCCGGCAACAATCTCACTGGCACTGGCACTGTTTTCGTCAACCAGCAGCGTCAATGGATAGTGACGCACGTTATTGCCGTGTGCCTGAAAGACCTGTGACTGCTCTGGTGCACGGCCTTCCGTGGAAACCAACACACCACGATCGATAAAGCGTTCAATAACGGCCGCAGCCGTTTCCAGCAGTCCACCCGGATTGCCTCGCAGATCCCAGATGAGCGCCTTCATGCCCTTGCGTTCCAGTGTCCGCAAAGCTACGTCCAGCTCCTCCGCCGTATTGTTCTGAAATCCTTCCATGCGGATGTATCCAATACCCTGGGTTTGATCAAGCATGACGGTGCGCGTGATGCTGTGAATCTGCACCCGCTGTCGAGTGAACGTGCTGGATTTCTGAGTTCCTTCGGTCGATTCGAAGGTGAGCATCACCTGACTGCCACCGGCACCTCGCAACAGACGAGCCGCATCGTCAGTAGAAAGATCGCGACAGTCCTTGCCGTCGATCGCGACGATGTAATCATCGGGCTGCAATCCCCCGTGTTCAGCAGGACTGTCCAGCAGCACGTTCACCAGATGCATGCCGCGTCCTTTGACGCCCTTCATCTCAATGCCGATACCGACCAGCTCACCCTGAATACTTCCGAACAGATCGTTGTAACGATCGGGCGTCAGGAAGTTGCTGTATTCGTCGAGCGCATTGCAGCCGCCAAAGATGTATTCCATGACAACCGACGTACCGGAAATTCCAAGTTCCCGATCGCAGAGTTCGCACACGGTCGTGATGGCCGATCGGGCGTCCATGCGCGTTTCGAGGCGACGGTTCCAGTAGTCCCTGATCAGGACACTGCGAAATCGTTCGACTGCTTCTTCTCTACCCGGCTTCACGTTACGGCCAAGAAACTTTTCATTCTTGAGCGCCATGTACAGACTTTCGGTGCCATGCGCGACAAAGCGGGTGGGTGAAACGCTGTCAACGTATTCATATTGAACGCGGGAAAGTATGTCTTCGTACAAATCCAATACTTCTGCGCGGCCTTTATTGAGCAACTGGTTCTCGAAGCTGCGATCCGAATAGCGTCGATCGACGCCGAAGTGAATTCGCGTGCGACGCAGAGCGTACTTGAGACCTTCGTCGTTTTGCCATTCTTCAAGCGACGCTTCATACAGCGTGATGGCTTCGACCCACTGGCGACTGTTTTCGAGTTGTTCGCCAGCCAGTTTTGCTTCGTCGGCATTGGCATAACGGGAAAGATCAACGCCTGAAACGTCCTTCGCTGCCGCTCCCGTTGACACCAGCAGTGCAGCCAGCGCAAGCAACAGGAGTGACCGGATTTTACAAATCCATGGACTCATCGGCATGACTTTCCCCTCGATCATCGCTGCAGCGAATGCAGTGTCCGATCACATTTCTTAGTAGCTCGTCACCGAGCGGCGTCATGCCTCGCGATTTGATTCCTTCCCTGAAATCAGACTCTGCCTGCAAGTGAACATCACTGACCACCGTAGCAATAACCCTCGACAAACTTTACGGCAAAATGACTATATGGCGAGAATGCTGGCTGGTCAAATGCCGAATCCCGTCATTGCTTTCTTCTGCGGCAGAAACCGGAAAGCCCGGAAAGCCCGCAAAGTTCCCGCATTCTTTCCTGCGTTACCGTTCGTGTTGTTTTCGGACATTCACCGGCGGCCAGAAGTCTGGCGGAATTCCGCAGTTCTTTTGAGCGGCACGGAGCTCGTGCGTGTCTGTAAAATGGCTTCTCGGCGTGATTGCGGGCTGCAGCGACACCCTACGCTAATTGAAAAGCATTCGTATTCTCGGCCACAATTTCGTGGTTCCGGCAGACTGGATGGACAGCGGAGTTCCGGCATCCCCGCAGAACCGACATGACAAAGCAGGATAAGGGCCTCAGATTGAAATTCTCCACACGAGGCCGGCCCGATCAATATTCGTACGCGATTTGCCGTCGAGGAGACAAAGAAGTCCATATCCGTCTTCCACTGCGGGTGGCGACCAACTTCCACGACGACGAACTCAAAATGCCCGCAAATGTCTGCCTGGATGTTGCAGTGATCAAGGCAACCGATTTGAAAGACTTTGGCAGCGATCAGCATGTTGCGAATGAGAAGCTGATAACCTTTGGTGAAACCAAACACACGGTGTTTGCCGAGTTGGTCGCCAACTTCGTGGGCCTGGTCCATGAGATGCAGCCGCAACGACTGATGAATACCGATCGGTCGAAAGCAGTCCTCGCGCCATTCCTTTACGTCAGCGGATTCCTCAACAGGACAGCACAAGGCGTAGAGGAAAGTCTTCGAAAACGCGGATACGACCTAGATGTCTACTGGAGAACAAAACAGCTCGCCGAGGCCTGCAAGATTCCAGATCGCCCCGCACCGGCGAAAACAAAGAAAGGCCGAAAGGTCTCAAAGAAAGCGGTGCGTAGCAAAGAAGCGGAGAGCCTGCCCTTTTGATAAGCCAGCACGCGGCACTACATGAGAATTGAATTCGACTGTGTTGACTGTCCATGCCCCTTTTCGCCAACTTTCAACGTCAGTAGAGCAATCAACCCTTCTCGGTCGTCAGGCAAAAATTTGTCCTTTGAAAGTCATTTCGGAAACCGTCGGGGCGTCGCAAACCGAGAGATTCCATCCATTTTGTTGATTTGGACGAATCCTCTAAAACAAACGAACTTGACACGTCATTTTTTAGTCATATAATAGTCATAGCAATGCCGATCACAACACACGATGGCTGGCGAATGAGAATCTGCCGACCGGCATTTCAGGACTTTCATGCCATTTTTCCTCGATACTACGCGAGATCCGTACTGAACCGGCAGTTGCTGAAACTTCGCTGGTGGAGCCCGGATGAGCGGCAGGTGGTTGATCTGGATTGGTGCTTCGATGATGAATGCGGGCTTCCCCATGTGTTTGTCGAACCCGGCGGCGAGCTTGCAACTGGGGTCAGAGTGGTCTTCTTTGAACACTCGCCCGACCCTCAGCGGCCTACTCTCTGGATCCTGGGTGGCGTGAGAATCGACGAAGAGTTTGAGGCACAACAGAAGTTGTTGTTTTACGGTCGCAGCGTCATCGTCAAAGAGCGTGCCGACTGAGGTGAGAAAATGGAAACGATGGAACTGAAGGATTTCCCGAACGAAGCGTTCCGGGCAATCTTGAACATAGATGCAAAGCAAAGAGAACTGATTCACCGTTACCTGGAATGCAGCGACGATGTGCAGTCTGTTGTTCGCTCGATGTTTGCCGTCCTTGAGCACTCGCTTACGACGAATGAAGACCGCCAGCGTGCGATCACCACAATTGCTGATACGTTGTTCGTGAATCCGATGGAGGGGCACGGCAATTATGGATTCGACTTCCTGACTGCTGAGAGAGATGCTGCAAGGAAGCATGAACAGGTCGAACGCAGGTCTGTCGTTGCCGCTCGATTGGATCAACTGGATTCGCAGGAGGCAACATTTGCTCAACGTCTGCGAAAGATTCTGGAAGAAAAGAACGTGACACAGGAGGAACTGGCCGCGCGGATTGACTGCACGCAGTCAGCCGTTTCCAAGATGCTGTCTCGTGATGCTCGTCCTCAACGAAAGACGATTTTCAAGATGGCTCTGGCCTTGAATGTGCAACCGACGGATCTTTGGCCAAATCTCGAAGTGGCTGCGATACTCGATTCGGTGGATGACTTCTTTGCGGATCGTGAACTGACGGAAGAGCAGGCGAAAGCTATCGAGGCTGCCAGCTCGCGTCCTCCTGTGAAGGTTAAGACCCGCGAACTGCCCTCAAGGAAGAGGAAGTAGGCATTGTCTGACCTGGAGAGTCATCCCGAGAACCGTCCTCTGTTTGCTGATGCCTTCAGCCCCGCAGATCAGCCATTCCTGGCGGGTCTGCGTTGTGGTGATGAGCCATGGGCACAGGCAGCAACCGAATGGATCACCTGTTCTGACGTTCTGGACTCTATCGACAAGTACGGCACAAAGGTCTGGGTGTATCGCAACTTGGAGGAAGACGAAGCGGTTGTCGGCTTCAGTTCCCTCGCTGCCACCGGTTCGCAAAAGTGGCCACCGCCTGATGGGAAGCGCTCTCGGTTGCTCTACATTCCTCAGCTTGGCCTCGACCAGAAGTTTCGCGGATATCCGCCCGACCCGGAATGGCGTTATGCCAATCAGATCATGGAGCACTTGATAGGACAAGCGACGCTCCTCGCAAAACGGATTCAGCAGGAAAAGCCGCCATCCAAACACGTGGAATTGTTGACCCTGAAAGTCCATCGCGGGAATGCGGCTGCTCGCAAAGTCTACGAACGCTATGGCTTCGAAGTACTTACCGGATTTGAAGACAACGAACACCTTGTGATGTCTCACAAACTGGATCTGGGTGAGTAGTGCCGAACGCAGAGTGATGCAACTCATGATGATCGCGGCGAAGTCATCGGCGTAAACGATGCCGAGAACTGGGTGCGGGAATTGCATGCCTTTGTGACGGCTCAGTTGAATCCTGCGCCGCTATTCTCGGCATCGATCCACAAACTGGACGACACGGAAGTTGTGATGATTGACGTTCCGCAGGGAGCGGATAAGCCTTATTCGCTCAGGCGATCCATCTATGTTCGTGTGGGCCAGTCAACTTTCAAAGCGGATCCAGCAACAGCCGCAGAGATGGTTGAGGTCCAGGCGACGTTGCCGGGACGCTGGGAGCAGGATGCTGTTCCTGGATTTGTGATTTCTGATTGTGACGGCAGAGAGCTGATGGAAGCTCGAAATGAGCTGAAACGAATCGGGCGTCTGGGTATCGATGTCACTGAGGATGATGAAGAATTGCTCCGGCGTTTACGACTTGTACGGAATGGGCAATACATCAATGCAGCAGTGTTGCTCTTCGCTTCCGACCCACTGACGTGGTCACCAAACCTTGCTGTGCGAGTGGTGTCGTATGCAAGCGACAAGTTCGGGCCGATTTCGAATGACCTGTTGTTATCCGGGCCGGGCGTGCGAGTGTTGTATGAGGTGATAACCGCGATTCAGCAGCGAACTGGCTTCTCTGGACAGTTTGTCTCTGGGAAGATTCAGCATCGGGATGTGCCTGCCTACTCCGGACAGAATCCGGACAAATCCGGACAAATCCGGACACGGACACCTGTGACAAGAAGTCGGCGATATTCCAAAGCCGCTCGGAACGCAAATTCACAGGCGAAATAGCGTCAAAAGACGAACCTCTGGTATCCGGACACA
>Ga0105048_10019522_pt1 | contig 10391 bp, 12 predicted proteins | sample MAT05_FD_78382 | JGI IMG/M metagenome (GOLD analysis project Ga0105048, IMG submission 78382) | Freshwater microbial communities from Lake Fryxell liftoff mats and glacier meltwater in Antarctica - MAT-05 | ecosystem: Environmental > Aquatic > Freshwater > Ice > Liftoff microbial mat | place...
GCATTTTCGTTCAGGATTACCTGTCCATCCGCGGTGGGACGGTCGTCGCACTGCTGGCGTGCGACTATTTTCTCGATGTTCGCCGTCCGAGCGACAATCCGTGGTCGGTGGTCCTATCGGTGTGGTGTTACGCGGTAATCATCTGTTCGGTCTGGTGGGTGGGATCTCCGTGGCGGGTCCGGGATCTGGCGGCGTGGATGACCGATGGGCCGGGACGAATGCAGCGAATTGGCTGGGGATTGGCCGGCTTCGGGGCCGGAATGCTGGCCCTGGGGTTGGTTGCGACACGGTAACCAAAACAGGGCTTGCTAGGTGTTGCGCGGTCGGTCTAAGGTCCGGGCTCCTTTACGGGTTTGGACCGTTTGAGGGTCTGCGTCGCAAGATTTTTTTGGATTATGTCAGTCAAGATTCGCCTGAAGCGCACTGGAGCCAAGAACAGCCCGGTGTATCGGATTGTGGTAGCCGACAACCGGAGCCCGCGGGATGGCAAGTTCATCGAAGAACTTGGTACCTATCAGCCGCGTCAGAAAGGCACCAACTACACATTGAACCTCGAGCGTGCCAAGTACTGGATCAGTGTGGGGGCACTGCCCTCGGACACGGTCAATTCCTTCATCAAGAAGGCAGATCGCGCGGCAGCTGCACTGGCCCCCGCGGTCTGAATCAGGCGCCCCTCCTTCGTTCGGCCCCCTGACCGTCGCCAACGGCGGTTTTTCAGGGTCGACCGCCTTCTGATTTCCCATCAACCTCTCGATCCTCAGACTCCATGGATGAATTCGTCGATTTTGTGGCTCGCGGATTGGTGGATGATCCCGAGTCGGTTTCGGTAACGACGGCGGAGCGGGGTGGGATGTCGGTGATCGAATTGCGTGTGGCTCCTTCCGACGTGGGTAAGGTGATCGGCAGACGGGGCACGACCATTCAGGCAATCCGATCTCTCGTCCAAGTTGGCGGTGCAAAGGCAGGTCGCCGGTGCACGGTGGACTTGGTGGAAGACTGAATTCTTACCCGCTGGATGGGATGCGGGTGGATGTTTTAACACTGTTTCCCGCGATGTTCGCGGGACCGTTGGACGAAAGCATCGTTCGACGGGCGAGGGCTGCAGGGTTGCTGGATCTCAGGATCCACAATTTGCGAGACTGGGCGAAGGATCGTCACAAGACGGTGGACGATCGTCCGTTCGGTGGTGGGCCAGGAATGGTCCTCAAGCCTGAGCCGCTCTTTGAAGCCGTTGAGTCGCTGAGGGGGCAGGGGACGAAGGTTGTTCTCACGTCGCCCAGTGGAAGCGTGTTCAATCAGGAGATGGCCCGGCGCTGGTCGCTGGAAAATCATCTGATGTTCATTTGTGGCAGCTATGAGGGCTACGACGAACGGATACGCCAACACTTGGCGGATGAGGACGTATCGATTGGGGATTTTGTACTGACCAATGGGGCCCTGCCTGCGATGGTGATGATCGATGCGGTGACTCGGTTGATTCCGGGGGCTTTGGGCGATGATGGGAGCGCAGAAGACGAGTCCTTCAGTGAAGGGTTGCTCGAGTATCCGCACTACACGCGTCCCGCAGAGTTTCGGGGTTGGGCCGTCCCGGAGGTTCTCCTGTCAGGGAACCATGCGGACATCGAGCGTTGGCGGCGATTGCAGGCGATGCGGAGAACGGCGGAAAGAAGACCGGATTTGTGGGAGAAGCGGCGTTGGGAAAAGCCCAAACGTCGCTCGACGAAAGCGCAACAAAAGACTTAAGAGGATCAAGGCATGAACAAGGCTGCACTGTTTGATAAGATTGAGGGGGAGCAGTTCCGCAAGGACTCACCCAAGTTCAACGTGGGGGACTCCGTCCGCGTTCACACCAAGGTGGTGGAAGGCGACAAAGAGCGGATTCAGGCCTTCGCAGGTCTGGTGATCGGCATCCGCGGTCGTGGACTAAACCAGACCTTCACCGTCCGCCGGATCAGCTACGGCGAGGGTGTGGAGCGCATTTTCCCCACCCACTCCCCTAGGGTGGATCGCATCGAGGTCGAGCGTGAAGGCTCTGTCCGTCGTGCGAAGTTGACTTACCTCCGGGCCCGGATCGGCAAAGGAGCCACGGCGGTCAAGGAGAAGGAATCCGCTCAGAGCGCGGCATCCAAGAAGAAGAAAAAAGCCGCCGCCGCGAAGTAAGCCGCCCCTTCGAATCACCCCCTTGCCATCGGCATGGGGGTGTTTTTCTTTCTGTTGCTTGGGTGGTCCGTTGGGGAGTTGGCGCGGCGTGGTTGGGGGATGAGTCGACGCCTGACAAGCGGAGAGGCCCTCGATAGGCTCGTTACATGCGCTGCATCGTCACAGCGGGGGGCACGGTAGAGTCGTTGGATCAGGTACGAAGGTTTACCAACTTTTCCACCGGGCGTCTGGGCACCGGATTGGCGGAGCTCCTCGCATCGCGGGGGCATGATGTGACCCTGCTTCGCAGTCGCTCTTCGTCGGCTCCGCCTGCCCCTCCCACGCTCAAGGTCATCGGTTTCGAGAGCACGGCGGATCTGGCATCCCGCTTTCTGGAGTTCGCAACGGATGACTCGATTGCGATTTTTCATGCCGCGGCGGTCAGCGACTTCGGAGTGGGATTGGTGTATCAGCGAAACGGGGACGGATCGCTCCGGGCCATCTGCAGTTCCAAGTATTCCACCAGGTCAGGCAATCTGCTGGTTGAGCTGCGCCCAACACCGAAGCTGCTGCCGAGCCTCCGTGAGTGGTACCCGAGAGCGGAAATCTTCGGATGGAAGTACGAGGTGGAAGGGACTTTGGAGGCTGCTTTGGATGCCGGTTGGCGGCAACTGAAGGAGGGGCGAACCACCGGGTGTATCGTCAACGGTCCGGCACACGGTCCGGGGTTTTCCGTCCTCGGTGCGGGCGGTTCGATCGTCGTTGCCAGTGACTCTGCCGCATTGCTGAACCATCTCGTGCAGTTGCTGCCCACGGCGTGATGGGCAGACGGTGTTCAGCGACTGCCCCGGCTCAGCGCAATCAGTTCACCCAGACGCTTGTTGTCGTTTCGGATCCGCGCCGTCAACGTCCGGCCAAGGGCCAGTAGGAAGGGAGCGGCCAAATCCGCCTGCTCCCGGCAAAGTCGGTCAAAGCGGTCCCCTTGGATCCGGAGCAGGGTACTGTCCTCGTTGGCCAGAACGTCTGCGGAGCGTGGACCGTCATCAAAGAGGCAGATCTCCCCGAAGACATCCCCCGCGGCGAAGGTGGCGAGAGTGGTCTCGCGCCCCGCCACCAGGATTCGCGCCCGAACTTCGCCGTCGAGAACACAGTACATCGCGTCTCCGGGTCCACCTTGACGACAGATCTCGCGAAAAGTTGGCACTTTTTCGATCTCCATCATCTGGACGAATCGACCGAGTTGCTGATCGGTCATGGCGGCGAAGATCTTCACCCGGCGCAACATCCCGGGCTTTACCCCGGGGATCAGCGGGTCCGGTGCCGAAGGAGTGGTGGCACTCGTGCTGGAGTGGTTCGACTCGCTGAAAAGCCCCCGGAGTTCGTTCAGTTCATGGGCCTTGCTCCAACCTTGGGAATCCATGCGGTACAGCCAAGTGTCGGCCAGAACGCGTTCATCCTGAATCCATTCCACCAATTGAGGCAACTCGACGGGTCCGTAGACCACGTCGTCCACTGCCCAGATCTTATATCCCGTGTTCCCCGTATCATTACCCATGAGCACAGATCAAAGCGGGCAACCGCAAAGCTGAAAAGCGGGGAATGAAGCGGAATCGTCTCAAACCAGCGGCGGCGCGTCGTCGTCCCGGATGACCACCGTCCCAGCCAGTCGGTCATGCCAGGTCTGCCGACGCTCGTCCCAACTGGCCCAGAACCAGCCTATGCCGAAGCACAGTCCACTGAGGACGGCACTCAGCGCTCGGACCAGTGCCACGGGGCGATCGATTGGTCGCCCATCCAGACGGACGACCCGCAACCCCAGCACAAGTCCACCGAGAGTGGTTCCGCGCCAGGCCAGCATCAGAGTAAAGTAGGCAACTCCAAGGCCGATCCGCAGGGCTCCATCGAAGTGATCCACCTCCGGAAGAATCGCCACCAAGAACAGCAACGGAATCCAGTCGATGAAAAGCGCCCCCAAGCGACGTCCCAGACCCGGGCGAGGCGACGAGGCGATGCTCTCCGCGGAGAGGCCGGGTCCTTGACGGGCGTCGTGCCATCGAAGGGTCGAGGCGGATCCCATGGGATGTTGGGTGGAGGAATCAGGATCGGCAGGCCTGTTGACAGACGCCGACAAGGGCTGATTGAGCGGGATGGGATCTGACATGGTGGGGGACGTATTGGGGGTGAAGCCAGACGGTGCTGTGGCGGTCCGTCGGGTCGCCGTGAAAGCAGTTTCAGGATCGGCTTCGAGGTTGCCGCTGGAGGCGGAGGGGCCGGATCGAGCCGTGGCAGGAATCGGCAGCCGATCCCGCCGGAAAAGGGCCATCAGGATGGCGCCCAGCGCCCACAGCAGAAACACCATCCAGGTAAGCAGGCCAACCACCGGGATCAGGAAGAGCAGGGTTGTGATCGCTGCCCCGGTGAAGAACTCGGCGACTGGCGCTGCCTCCACGAGCCCGAAAAGTTGCAGGACGCGCGATCCCATCAATCGGAGAATGGCCATTCGACCGATGCACAGCCCGACGACCAGCGCTGCGAAAAGGAACGGAACGGCCAACGCTCCGATGAGGGTGAAAACGAGGATTGAGGCGGTCAGCAGGATCAGGGGAAGACTAAAGATGCTGAGGATGGCTGTGCCACCGGGGCGCTCGCGCATGGCTCGCATCGTTGCCCGGGTTGCCCCGGGAAATAGCAGTCCCAGGAGGGCCTGAATGGCGAGGAAAACTCCCCAGATGACCCAGACGAAGCCTACCCGGAGGGAGAGCGGCCGTGCCAGCATCACGCATTGCTCGAAGAAAAGAATGGCCCTGCTCCGAACGGAAAGGGGGAGGGCGACCAATCCGAGGTTGACGACTTCGCCCTGCACGACGCCGTCCGGCTCCCGGACGACGCCGTACCCGACCCCAACGACGTCCCCGTTGACGAATCCGCCGTTTTCGACCCAGATCCCCCTCCCGACGTTGATGACGTCGCCGTCTACGCGTCCGAGGACCCGGACCTTGCCCAGAATGACGATGATGTCGCCGGTGACATCCCCTTCGACCAGCAGATCCCCACCGTTCACCACGACATCCCGGGCAGTTTCACCGGGGCCGATCCGGACATCGGAGCCCGTGACGACGATGTCGCGGCTCTGACGCCGCCGATTTGTCCCGGCGGCGGTCTCGGCCGGGCTGTCATCGGTCACGTCGGGCGAGTCGGCCGAAGGAGCCTCCGGGACGGTGGGCACAGGAGGGGCCTGGATCGCGGGATCGGGCTGGGGTGCCTTGTCCTGAGCCCTCAGGGCGGCGAAACCGGGGTACACTCCGCCAAGGCAGGCGAGAAAGAGGAGGCGGGTGAGGAGGAGCTTCATGGGGCTTAGCGGGGTTGCACAGTGGCGCGCCAACAGACGGCACCCAGGCCGACGGTGGAGAACCACGCGGCGAGGATGGAGCCCAGAGCGAGGGTGAGATGGCTGGTGGAGACCTGATCCAGGGACAATCGGGCCGCACGGACGACACTGATGCCGACGCCTTTCAGAGCACTGACGGAGTTGAAAGCGAGGGTTGCCCGCTGGCCATAGGCCGTGTCGGCGGCGGTATCCTGCAGGAGGGGGATTCCCAGTTGGAAGATTCCGACCATCAGTGCTGCAAACACCAGTGCCGAGAACCACTTCTGCGGAGTGGGCCAATGGATCCAGGGGCGCTGGTACCACGGGAGATTCGAACGGCGCCGGATTTCAGCGAGGACTTGGATTCCGAAACCCTTTGGTGCCGGCTGATCCTGGAGTTGGCGAAGGACCGTGGCGGTCCAGTTCGCCAGGGGATCCTTGTCATTCGGTGGTGGTTTCATGCGCTGATTTCCTATACACCCAATTCTTCCCGTCGCGGTTGCAACTTTTTGTAGAGGGCCAGCCGCGCCCGGTGGATATCGGTCTTCACCTTGCCCAAGCTCACGCCGAGTCGCTCGGCGATCTCGACGTAGTCCAGATCCTCAAAATGGTAGAGCACCAGGGCGACGCGCTGATCCTGGGGAAGCTTTTGCATGGCCTCGGCCAAGGCGGTCCCCTGATCCTTGGTCAGAAGACCTGATTCCAAGGTTTCTGGTGCCGCGAACGTCGCCTCCAGCCCTGGCTCATCGTCGTCGGCATCCGCCGACTTCAGATCCGAGAAGAACTTCCAACGTGCCCGGTATCTCTGCAGGTGGTTGATGCACAAATTTCGGGTCACCGTCTTGAGCCAGCCTCCCGCGGTTGGGCTTGCGGACAATTGCGGCCAGTGTTGCCAGGCTCGTACGAAAACTTCCTGAGCAATATCCCGAGCCTCCGCGTCCTGGCTCAGGAGGCGGTAGGCAGTCGAGTAAACCATGTCCTGATACGCGGTCAGGAACGATTCGAATTGTGCGGCTTCAGTCATCCCATTTACCGCACCTGCGGGCCCCGAGAAGAGGCAGTACACACCTGAACCCTCACGAAGGTTTCATTTCATTCCGCGGCGGCAAGCATTCCGTTTGGGGTTCTGCTTCGGCTTCTGTTTTGACCCGTGCTGGTTTGCGCGCGGGCAAAAAAAAGACTTCCCCGATGGAGAAGGCGTTTGGAAGCGGTTCGGTGAATCGGCTCGGTCAGAAGGCGGGTTGGATCGAGATCACCTTGATCAAGGGCGATTTCGGCCAGCGGACATCGAGATACTCTTCCCCGGTGATCAGGACGCGTCTCCAGCGCCAGGACGATAACTTGATCTCCGGGTTGTCCGTGGCGAGAAAGCCGATCATGCCCTCTCCCTTCCGGAAGTTGTTCAACTGATAATCACTGGGGGCCTGAGGACTCATGGCCACGCCTACCACGCCCTCACGGATCACCTGACGGGGCTTATCGGTGTGGATGATCTCCGGCTGCGCGGAAGCCATGATTTCGGAGGAGGTCTGGACCGGGGCCTGAGCCGTCTCGACGGGAAGGGCGGCAGCCAGGACCTCGGGAACGGCCTCGGGAGGCGTCGGTGGGATCGTCTCGACCGTCGACAGGATCGCACGTTCTTCGACCCTGTCGGGGACGGGGGCGGGATCTGGCAACCGCCGGACCACGCTTCCTTCCGCAGGAAGCGAGCGACCTGCTTCGAGGCGCGGTTTGGCACTCTCCATGGGGAGCGGCACCGTTTGCCGCGGGGTCGGCCCGGTGACCGGCGACGACGACTTTTCCACCACCAAATCCGGAGCGGCGTTGACGAGATCCCGCGCGATGTAGCCAGTGACCGACCCTTCCGGGGCGGCGATCTGGATCCATCCGTCGGCGGAGCGCAGTTCCTGAATGGCGGCCCCTTGCAGAAGATAGCCCACCTCGGAGTAGTTCCGGCCGGGGCCGGCCCGGAGGTTGACTTTCGCGGAACGGACCGTCTTGGAGGCGGGATCCACCAACGCGGCAAAGATCCACACTTTGGTTCCGATGGGAGCGGTCACTTCGACCCATTCCTTGGGCTCGTCCGCGGGGGCTTTGGGGTCGTGAGCGGTCCCGATCTGATGGATTTGCTGGCCCTTCTTGAGAGAAATCAGGATTTCGGAATTCAGGGAAGGCTTGGCCCGAAGGTTGGCATTGGCCGTAGTGATCCCTGGGCCTTGAAGCTTGGGAGAAAGGCCCAGGGCACTCATGGGCAATACGAGCCCAAGCAGGAATCCGACAAATGTGTGCAGGCGAAGTTTCATCTTTGAATGCGGCGCTACGAGGGCGCCGGGTTGGGATCAAAATCCGTCGTTAAGCCGGGTCGGGCAAGAGGGATTTGATTTCGGTGGGACTGAGAATGCGCCACTTGCCGGAGGGCAACTCTCCGAGGCGGATGGTTCCGATCTGGGTTCGACGCAGCTGGACCACCTCGTGGCCGAGGGCGGCGAAGAGTCTTCGAACCTCCCGGTTGCGTCCTTGGGCAAGTTCGAGTTCTACAGTGCTGTGGCTGTTGTTGGCAGAGAGGAGGTGAGCCCGCTCGGCCTTGAGCAACTCGCCGTCGTCCTCGACTCCCTCGGTGAATCGCTTGAGATGGGATTCCTCGATCCGGCCCTCGACGACCGCCATGTATTTCTTGCGGATTCCGTAGCGCGGATGCGTCAAGCGCAGGCTGAAATCGCCATCGTTGGTCAGGAAAAGCAGGCCTTCACTCTCACGGTCGAGTCGGCCGACTGGAAACAGGTTGCCCCACTCCCGGGGCAGCAGGTCGAGAACGGTTCGCCGCTCCTCCGGATCATTCCGGGTGCAGATGAAGCCGGAAGGCTTGTGGAGCGCGACGTAGACCTTTTTTCGGGTGCGGACGACCTTTCCGTCAACGGCGATCTCCACACCGGAAGGTTCAACCTTGGCACCCAGTGTCTTGATGACCTGCCCGTTAACGGTGATGTGGCCCTCGACAATGAGCTTCTCGGCCGCCCTTCGGGAGGCGACACCGGCTTCGGCGAGGAATTTTTGGAGTCGAACGAGTGCCATGGGAAGGTGCAAAAAAGAAAAGCCGATTGCGGCGTCGAGCCGGCAATCGGCGATCGCGGGATCTGGCCAGAAGGTTACTCCGGCGGGAGGGTCTTGCGGAGACCGATCACGCGGTCGCCTTCCTTCCAATGACCGCGGCTCTTGAGGATGGCGACGCGTTCAAAACGCTTGAGAACATTGCGCTTGGTGCCAGTGGTGCCGGCGGCCGCGCGGAGACTGTTGTGCTGCGACATAAATCGAGAATTCGTGCCTGTGACTTCGGCCGGGCCGAAGAAGAGCGAGGTTTTTAACAGAGCTGGGTGGTCTGGCAAAGATGAAATTTCAGGTCCTTGCAGCGGGCACGCTTGGCATCGCCGACAACTTGAAGCAACTTGGGTCGGCTTCGTCGCCGCCATTTTCACTTTGAAGACCACTGCATCTGAAACGACTTCGGCCGCCCTCAATGGCATCGGTTCCATGGATCCTTCGCTTCGTTCGCGCCCTGCACCGCAATTGACCCGTCATTCGGCCTCCGTTGAGGATCTGATGGACATGATCCTGACCGGCAAGGCTGCCGAGGAGGCGAAAATCATCGTCTCGGATTTGGTGGGGGGGTTGCGTCGGCGCGGGCACGGGATTCCGGATGTCACCAGCACGCCCTATTTCAATACCATCCCAGTCGATGAGGAGCCGGCTTATCCGGGAGACTTGGAAATGGAGCGCCTCATCCGGGCGCATGTCCGGTGGAATGCCATGGCGATGGTGGTCCGGGCCAACTCGGGGAACCTGGGCGTGGGAGGGCACATTGCGACGTTTGCCTCGCTGGCAACGTTGTACGAGGTGGGATTCAACCACTTCTTCCGCGGCGGTGACGACGGGCGGATCGGCGATCTGATCTACTTCCAGGGCCATGCGTCTCCCGGTAACTATTCCCGTTCCTATCTGGAGTACCGACTCGATGAAAAGCACCTTGTCAATTTCCGGCAGGAATTGCAGGACCATCCCGGACTCTCCAGTTACCCGCATCCTTACCTGATGCCGGATTACTGGCAGTTTCCAACGGTGTCGATGGGGCTGGGCCCGATCCAGTCGATCTATCAGGCCCGGTTTAGCCGTTACTTGCAGCATCGGGGGCTGGTTGACGTTCCCCGCGAGGACGAACCCCGCGTCTGGTGCTTCATCGGAGATGGTGAGAGCGATGAGCCGGAAACGCTGGGCCAGATCAACGTCGCCGGACGCGAGGGGCTGGATAACCTGATCTGGGTCATCAACTGCAATCTTCAGCGACTCGATGGTCCCGTGCGGGGCAACGGAAAGATCATCCAGGAACTCGAGGGGGTCTTCCGCGGTGCCAACTGGAACGTCATCAAAGTGATCTGGGGCAGCAATTGGGACGAGTTGCTCGCCCGGGATACCACCGGCCTGCTGGCCAAGCGGATGGAGGAAGTGATCGACGGTGAGTACCAGAAGTACATCGTCGAACCAGGGAGTTACATCCGGAAGAACTTCTTCGGGAAATATCCCGAGTTGCTCCGCATCGTCGATCATCTGAGCGACGATCAGCTCAAACGACTGATGCGGGGTGGTCATGATCCGCTCAAGGTCCATGCGGCCTATCATCGGGCGGTTCACCAGCGGAATGGGCGTCCCACGGTCATCCTGGCCAAAACCGTCAAGGGGTACGGACTTGGCGAGGCGGGCGAGGGTCGCAATCCTTCTCACCAACAGAAGAGCCTCACCGAACGGGATCTCCGGCACTTCGCCGCCCGCTTCAGCGTGCCGGTCGGCGAAGAGGAGGTCGCCGAAATGCCGTTCTTCAGGCCGCCCCTTGAAA
>Ga0105048_10019532_pt1 | contig 10388 bp, 6 predicted proteins | sample MAT05_FD_78382 | JGI IMG/M metagenome (GOLD analysis project Ga0105048, IMG submission 78382) | Freshwater microbial communities from Lake Fryxell liftoff mats and glacier meltwater in Antarctica - MAT-05 | ecosystem: Environmental > Aquatic > Freshwater > Ice > Liftoff microbial mat | place...
GCGCGTGGTCGCGCTTATTGATGAAGCCCATGCGATGCCGGTGGAAACACTGGAGCAAATACGCTTGTTGTCGAATCTGGAAACCAGCCATGAAAAGCTGATCCAGATCGTCTTGTTCGGTCAACCCGAGCTGGATCAGCACCTGTCACTGCCGAACATACGGCAGTTGAAGGAGCGCATCACCCATAGTTTTCTGTTGCTGCCTTTGCCCCCGCGTGACATCAAGGACTACCTGAATTTTCGCCTGCGAGCCGCCGGCTATCGCGGACCGGACTTATTCAGCACGGATGCGTTGAAAATCATCGCTGAGGCATCGGAAGGCCTTACGCGCCGCATTAATATTTATGCCGACAAGACGCTGCTGGCTGCATTCGCTGCCGGGACACATACGATTACCTGCGACCATGTACGCGCCGCGATCGCGGACACGCAGATCGTTCTCGCTGCACCAAAGTACAGTCGCAAATTGATCGCGATTGCCATCGTGGTTACGTTGCTTGTTGGCGTCAGCCTGGGGTTTTTTGTCGGCCAGAACGCAACAAACCCGGCGACGGCGACCGTCAAGCCCGTCGTGTCGGTCCAGTCGACGGCGATTCAAGGCAGCGGCGCGAGCCCGGTGCCCGTGACGACTGCGGCGTCGTCAAATTCTGTATCTCCGGCCCCGGTCGTCACGCGCGAGGAAACCGGCAAAGCAAGAAGTATCTCTACTGCTGCAGCGACGGTAAATTCGGAGTCGAGGATCGCAGGTCAGCCGAACGTGAACACGTCGTCCGACGCGGACTGGCTGCGCAAACGCCTCAAAGCGGACGTCGCCCGCCTAACGACCTTGCCGAAGAATCGATTCGCCATTCAATTGATGTTGGCTGACGAGCGTAACGTGACTGCAATTGACTCTTATCTAAAGCTTGCGAGCGATGAGCTTAAAGGTGATGCCATTATGTTGCTCCCGACCGGCAGCGCGACGGAGCCCAGAGTAACGGTAATTTACGGCAATTTTTCGGGACAGACCGACAGCACGGCAGCGTTACGCGTATTGACTGGGGCTGAAGCTCGATTTCGACCCTATGTACGCTCGTTTGGGGCCATTGGGAATGAATTAAGACCGAATTCGCCCTAGAATCATCCTCATTCGACAAGATGCGACTACTGACAAAAGTGTATTTGCAAGCGCGGCTGCTAAAGTGGAGTTGCAATTAAATGGCCCAAGCCATTGCTTTTGTTGGATAATCCACTTATAACTAAAGTTGTATTTGCTACCTTACGATGTATTTTGGCGAGCCTACCTCCTGGCTGGAATTGTTTCACGACAATGCTGATTACCAAATATCGATTTCAGAGTTCGAGAAATTTTACGCTGACATGCGGTGATGCTGCAGGTAAGAACGTAGGACTACGTCGAGCCTTGAATGCATTGGTTGTCGGCTGTTTGCTTTCAGCCGTCGCGGGATGTGGAACACTTCCTGTTGCACGTACTGATGGACACCTCAAGAACGAAGACGCGAAAGCCTCAACTGTTACCACGGGCACATCTTCGGTGCCACAACCGGTACGCCAAGCACCACTGCCGCCGCCGCCAATTGCGCGCGTAGAGGAAGTCAAGTATTCGGTCACTGTCAATAATGTCCCCGTGCAAGAGCTGCTCTTTGCGATCAGCCGCGATACCAAGGTCAATATCGATATTCATCCGGACATTAGCGGCAGAGTTACGCTCAACGCGATCGATCAGACGCTCAAGCAAATACTGACCCGCATCTCCAAGCAAGTCGATGTGCGCTGGGAAATTGATGGCCCGAATATTGTCGTCAGACCGGACTCGCCGTATCTGAAAATTTATAAGGTTGACTACGTGAATATGCAGCGCGAATCGACGAGTTCGATCGGCGTGCAGACACAGGTGGTTGGGCCTAGCGCCGGCATAGGCGGCGCTGGCGGCGGATCTACCGGCGGCGGTGGGCAGAATAGTTCGATCATGAAAATTGAAAATACCAGCAAGAACAGATTTTGGGAGACGCTGGAAAAGAACATCAAAGACATGTTGCGCGAGACTGACAAGATGCTTCCGGAAGGCAGCTCTGAAACGTTTACACAGGCGCGTGCGCAGGGAGTTACGGCGACAAACCGACCGCAAACAGCGACCACGCAACGGCGCACAAACACTCAATCCGGCCAGCCAACTCAGACCACAAGCACCGGGCCAGGCGTGGCCGAACAAGCCGCAGTGCAAGAAGGCGCATCGCAGACGCTTACCTTTCGCGAGGCAGCCTCGGTAATCATGAACCCCGAAACGGGAACATTGGCAATACGTGCCACCTCTCGCCAACAGGAAAAAGTGGGCGAGTTTATCGAACAGATAAGTGGTGCTTCCCGCCGCCAGGTACTAATTGAGGCGACCGTAGTTGAAGTCATATTGAACGATGCATACCAATCCGGCGTTGATTGGGCCGCGCTCGGATTGCAGGGTCTGGGATACACAATCAGGCAGAATTTTACGTCTGGCATACAGGCGGTACCAAGTGCCACCCAGTTCTTTTCGCTTTCTTATAGAAATCCAAACGCGGCCTCCGGCGGGGACATTAGCAGTACGATCAGACTGCTGAATTCCTTTGGTAACACTCGCGTGCTTTCAAGCCCGAAGATCATGACACTGAACAATCAGACTGCGGTCATGCGGGTCGTGGAAAACACCATCTATTGGACTGTTCAATCCACCATAACGCCAGGTGCTGCCGCAGGCGTTGCCGCAATTGTTTCGTACAACACCACGCCGAATGTGGTGCCCGAGGGCTTCATCATGAACGTTACGCCGCAAATTGGCGAAAACGACATGATCAACCTTAGTGTGCGCCCCAGCGTTACGCGAATTACGAAATTCGTAAATGACCCAAATCCAGACTTGGCCAGGGCAAATGTCGTGAGCCAAGTTCCGCAGATTCAAACGCGTGAATTTGAAGCCATGTTGCGAGTGCCAAGCGGCCAAACCGCTGTACTCGGTGGCCTCATGCAGGATAGTTTTGCAGCCAGCCGGGACGGTCTGCCTATCTTGTCGCGCATTCCGGTTGTTGGAGACTGGGTTAGCTATCGCAATGATGCCGGCAAAAAAAGCGAGCTCGTTGTATTCATTCGCGCGCTGGTGATCCGCGAAGCGAGCGTAGATGCGGATCTTGCAGATTTCAGGAAATACCTGCCCGATGCGCAGTTTTTCAAGGACGCCAGCCCATCGTATGACCCCAAGAACCTGGGCTCGTCAAACCAGTCTAATCCCGGCGTTACGGAAAGCGAGCCAAGGAAGGCGCCATGAGCCTGCTTCTGGATGCGCTGCGACGCGCCGAAGAGGCGAGGCGCGGCAAGGAAGCAGAAAACAATTCGGCGCCAGCAACCGGTTCGAACAAAAAACCCGATCCGCAGCCACCCGATGTTTCTGTTGATTATTCTGCGCTAGAGCTTGCTCCGGAAGACGCACCAACAACACCGCTTGCAACGAACAGCGTCGCGGCCAGCCAGCCGGCGGAGTTGTTGCCCTTTAACGCCTACGACAGCGGCCTTTCGCTGGAAGCGTTAGTCCCGCCGCCTGCCGTCTCGCCGCCCCCGCCGAAAATTGCGCCTGTCGCAACGGTCGCGCTACCACCGCCAGTGGCGCAGCCCATTCCCTCCCCGCAAAATGCTGCGCAACAGGAGGTGGCGAAAAATGTATTTGCCGCAAAGCAGCTAAATTCCCAATTGGCGCGCGCAACCGGCAATCGCAAATGGCTCCTGCCGGTCGTTGCGATGATCGTCGTCGTACTGGGCGCTGGCGGCTGGTACGTTTGGCGGGAGATTGACAAGATGTCCAGACCAGGGTTGGCGCGCGCGCCTTCGGCACCGCCGTCTGCCTTGCCCGCCGCCGCGCCAAATACAGGGCAAATTGACAGCAGGCAGGTGATACCGGCGGAGGCCGCCCCGAAGGTCGAGCCACTCCCGTTACCGCCGTTGCTTCCGCCGCAGGCCTTAGAGTCTGATGCGCCCAAATTGGCACCCCTGTCGGCGACTGAGCGTGCAATGACGGAGCGAGAAATTCTTGCCCGAAAACTGAAGGATGCCCCAATCGCCAAGGAAGCCGAGGTGGGACTGAAACTCACACGTTCAGTTCAACCTGCGAGAATTAATCCAGACCTGACCGCAGCCTACAACTCTTTGGCGGCTGGTGATTACCCAGCCGCAGTGCAGCAGTATGGAAAACTGGTTTCAGCCGAACCACTGAGTGTTGACGCGCAGCTCGGTCTGGCAACAGCAGCGGCCAGAGGCGGTGACAGAGCGCTGGCGGCGCAGCATTATCGCCGTGTGCTCGCCCTCGACCCTCGAAACGGATTGGCAATCATGGGAATGATCGCCTTGAATGATGGTGTGCCACCGGCCGCGCTGGAAATAGAACTCAAGACACTGATTGGACGCAACCCCGAGGCCGCGCCGCTGCATTTTGCGCTGGGAAATCTTTATTCGAGCGGCCTTCAGTGGACAGAAGCACAGCAGGCGTACTTTGAGGCATTTCGAATTGACCCGCAAAACGCCGATTACCTGTTCAATCTGGCGGTTAGTCTGGATCAGTTAAAGCAGCCCAGACTTGCGCTCGACTATTACCGAAAGGCTCAAAGCATCGCACTGGCCGGTGGCGGCGGTCAATTTGATCGCGTCAGTATCGCCAGGCGCATTCGGGAACTCGGCGACGCTGCGCGCATCAACTAGGTGGCGTCTGGGCTGCGCCCCCAACCATTCGCAGAGTCATAATATGGGTGCGTTGATACAATCGCAGACGAACACCGATGCCGCAGGCGAATTAACAGGCTAACAAGCAATGCAAACATGAACCAGATGACTTCGCCGATTTCGCAACTCCCGCTTGGGCAGAACTTGCTCGCGCGCGGCATCATCTCACAGGATCAATTGAACATTGCGCTCACCGAGCAGCGCAAATTCAAAACCCCGCTTGGCAAGATTCTGGTGCAACTGGGCTTCGTCACAGAAGCCACCATCCGGGACACGCTCTCAGAAAGCCTGGGCCAGGTCGCAATCGACCTATCGAATACGATCATCGATCACACCGCGCTGTCGATGGTGCCCAAGGACATCGCGCGCCGCTATCAAGTATTACCCGTCGACTACGACCCACAATCGCGCAAGCTGTTGCTGGCGGTGGCCGATCCGTCCAATGTGGTGGCGCTTGACCAGATTCGCGCACTCATCAAAGACGATACCCGTATCGAGCAGGTACTGGCGCGCGAATCAGATATTTCAATCGGCATCGAGCAGCATTATGGCTTCGAGCTTTCCATCGACGGCATATTGAACGAAATAGAAACGGGCGAAATCGATTATCAAAGCATCACGACCGACTTTGAAGAGTACAGCCAGCCCGTCGTGAGGCTCGTCGATGCCCTGTTAAGCGACGGCGTCAAACGCGGTGCTTCGGATATCCACTTCGAGCCTGAGCAAGGCTTTCTGCGTATCCGCTATCGCATTGACGGCGTGCTGCGCCAAATTCGCTCACTGCACAAAAATTACTGGTCGGCGATGGTGGTGCGATTGAAAGTCATCAGTGGTATGAATATCGCCGAGTCCAGAGCGCCGCAAGATGGGCGCATTTCGCTGACCCTGTCGGGCCGCTCAATTGATTTTCGGGTTTCCGCGCAGCCGACGACGCACGGCGAAAATGTGGTGTTGCGGATACTTGATCGGCAAAAAGGTATCGTCGCCCTTGAAGATCTTGGTCTGCAGGAGAATGAGCTCAAGATGCTGCGATTGATGATCGCACGACCGGAAGGCATCATTTTGGTCACGGGCCCGACCGGCTCGGGAAAAACCACGACTCTCTATTCGATCCTGAATCACGTTAACACCGAGGGCGTCAATATCATGACGCTCGAAGACCCGGTCGAATATCCGATGGCCATGATTCGGCAAACGTCGGTAAATGAAACCGCCAAGCTGGACTTCGCGACCGGCATCCGTTCGATGATGCGACAAGATCCGGATATTATTCTCGTTGGCGAGATTCGCGATCAGGAAACCGCCGAAATGGCCTTTCGTGCAGCGATGACAGGACATCAGGTCTATTCAACGCTGCATACCAACTCAGCCATTGGCGCGATACCGCGTCTGCAGGATCTGGGCGTGCTACCGGACATCATGGCTGGAAATATTATTGGCGTCGTCGCACAACGCCTGATGCGGCGGCTCTGCCAGCATTGCAAGGAGCCGTATCATCCGGAGGACCCGATGACCAAGCGAGTTCTTGGCGTCGACGATGGCTGGCGCGGCGAAATATTTCGCGCGGTCGGATGCATTCACTGCGACAACAGCGGGTACAAGGGCCGCGTCGCCATCATGGAGCTTTTCAAAATGGACAGCGAAATGGATGAACTGATCGCACGCCGCGCCACCGGCAGGGAATTTCGCGAAGCCGCCAGGAAAACCGGCTTTCGTTCCCTTGCCGAGGATGCGGTGGCACGTGTGCTGGATGGCCAAACCAGCCTGGATGAAATCTCCCGTATTGTCGATTTGACGGATCGCATCGGTTAATAGGACCCACGTGGCCTCTTTCTCATATCGCGCCATTGATGAAGCCGGGCAGATCCTGTCCGGGAGCATTGACGCGACCAATGCGGTCGATCTGGAGCTGCGGCTAAAGCGGCTGGGACTCGACTTGATCACCTTCGAGTCGATCAAGAAATCGGCGCTGATGCGGGCCAGCAAAGTGTCCCGAAAGGAACTGATCACTTTTTGCTTCCATATGGATCAGTTGATGCGTGCAGGTGTGCCCATCATCGAGGCATTATCTGACCTGCGAGACACCGTGGACAACCCCGGATTCAGGCGGATCATTGCCAGCATCCTTGAAGACATCGAGGGCGGCCTGAAACTTTCCGACGCAATGGCCGGCCATCCACAAGCCTTTGATCAAGTCTTCATTGCCTTGATTCGAACCGGCGAGCAGGCTGGACAATTGCCGGAAGTACTCTCCAAGCTTTCTGAAAATCTCAAGTGGCAGGACGAGCTTGCCAGCCAGGTTCAAAAGGCGATGATGTATCCGATCTTCGCCGGCACCGTGATTCTTGGTGTCGTATTCATGTTGATGGTATTTCTCGTACCTCAACTCGGTGTGACGATGAAAGCGCTCACTCCGAACCCGCCCGCCGCAACGCTGGCGCTAATTGCGGTGTCGGCCGTGATGGCCAAATACTGGTATCTGTTCCTCGGCTCGCCGATCGTCATCGCCATTGCTTTTTTCGTCGCCATAAGAACCAGCGAAGCCGCCAAGTATCGCGTCGATGCGCTCATTCTGAAGCTGCCGATCATGGGGCCACTGATGAACAAGATTATTCTGGCGAGGTTTTCAACCTATTTTGCGTTGATGTATCAATCGGGGCTCGCGGTACTCGACTGCATCCATGTTTCGGAAAAAATTGTCGGTAACCGCGTGATTGAGGAAGGCCTTGTGCGCGTTGGCCGCGAAATCAACGAAGGCACCGGCATTACGCAAGCTTTCATGAATGTTCGGCTGTTTCCGCCGCTGGTCTTGCGGATGCTCAAAGTGGGGGAAACCACCGGTGCGCTCGATACCTCGCTGCTAAACGTGAGCTATTTTTACAATCGTGAGGTAAAGGAGACGATGGGCAAGTTGCAAGAGATGATCCAACCATTGCTCACGGTGGTTTTGGGTGGCGTCATGATCGGTATTCTGGTGACGATTTTCCTACCTATGTACGATGTAATCGCCAAAGTTAAGTATTAGCAGGCGACCGTGCAAAAGCACTTTCTCTATTTAACAAACGACAAATTGATCGCCCTGATCTGGAAGGGCGGCACCATTGTCGAGCGCGACGTGTTTGGTTCGACAGAACTGGCCATGAGCGATTTCACACAGTACATATCGCGACATCAAGCGATATCGACGTACATCATCACCGACCTTATAGGAGAGGATTTTCGCCTCGACACCGTGCCGCACTTGCGCGGCGGCGATCTGGAAGCAGTTATTGGGCGAAAGCTTGCACAACTTTATCGCGCCAGTCCTTTCCGGCATGGCATCGTTCAGGGACGGGAACCCGAGGGGCGCCGTGATGACAAAGTTTTGTATCATGCCGTCACCAATCCGGAGATACTCAAGCCACTTCTCGCCGCCATTGAGCACGCTGAAATTCCGCTTGAAGGCATCTATTCGTCTGCAGTGCTGTCCGGAAAATTGCTGGAGGCGCTCAACTCTTTCTCTCAGCACACTTTGCTCGTAACCATCGTGCCCGATTTTGGTTTGCGCCAGACGTATTTCCAGAATAAGCAGATTAAATTTAGCCGGCTAACACCCATCATATTTGACGCAGGACAGCCTGCCGGCGATTTGATTGCGGCCGAAACCAGTAGAACCTTGCAATACCTCGATAGCCTGCGATTCTTTGCAGCCGGCGAAACGCTGGAGGTTTCCATCCTCTTGCATTCACAGGATCGTCAGATGGTTGCGGATGCCATTCGCAATTACCCGCTAATCCAATACCGCTTTCTGGATATCAGTGAGGTCGCAGAAAAGCTCAAGTTCAAGCCTGCCCCGGTTTCGTCTCACGCTGAAGAAGTGCTGGCACATGTGTACGCACAAGGACACATTGACAACCATTTTGCGACGCCGGAACAGCGACGTTTCGCCGTATTCAAGCGGGCTCGAATCGGCCTGTTTGCACTTACTGCGGGGGTCCTCGCGGCTGGTGCAATCGCAGCGACCTTCAACCTGTATGAGGCCGGCGCGATCTCAGCGAACATCGATCAACGTACGAAGACCATGAAGCCGCTGCAAGAGGAGTACCGGGCGGTGATCAGCGAGATCAGCAAGCAAACTGCAGCGTCTGATACTGTCCGGGATGCCAGCGCTTTTTTCATTAACTACATGCGGCCGGCACCGGCAGCGCCTGGGGATTTTGTGCGCATGTTTTCGCAGGTTTTCACAGAGTTTCCTCACATGCAGTTGTTGCAACTGGTTTGGCAACCTGTCGGCGACGCCTCAGTGACCCCAAACTTCCTTGCTTCGGCGATATCAACGACGGGGCTGCTGCAGTCGGTGACGGGAGCTGGCACCGCGACCGCCGCCCAAGGTGCCCCCGCGATGGCGGTCGCACCTGGGCAACCGCCAGGTTCGGTGCAGGACCCGTTATTGTCAGATGGAAAATTTCAGGCGCTGATCGTGGAGGCGGCAATCCGACCCTTCGACGGCAACTACCGGAAGGCAAACGAAGACATCCGGAAATTCATACTGCGAATCAATCAAATGCCCGACATAAGCGCCTCGCTGATCGCCGAGCCGCTGGATGTACGCTCAAGCGCCAGCATTGCAGCTCGCGACGGCGCGCAGGCGTCTCTCGGCACCGATGCACGCTTTGTTTTGAAACTGGTCCGAAGCACGAAGGTCGTGCGGCAATGATATTCACACGCGCGGGATTCAAGGCCCTGAAATTTTCATATGCCGTGTTGATTGCGGGCCTGTGTGTGGCCGGCTTCATCGTGGCAGGCAGTTATATGTATTGGCAGGCGGAAAAGAAAAATGACCAGCAAAGCCAGCGCGCGCTGGCGGACTTGCGCGGACGGTTAGTCACAGCGCAGCGCGATCGCGAAGATTTGCGCGGCTCCGAAGACACCTACAAGATGCTTGTCAACCGCGGCGTTTTCATCGCTGAAGAGCGGTTTGACCTGATCGAGGCGCTGGCCGCGCTGAAGGCGCGTCATCAGTTGATTACGCTTACCTACGAAATCGCGCCCCAACGACCGCTGCGGCTCGCCTCGGCCACTGCGTATACCGGCGTGGAGATCGTGGCCACCCGCATCAAGATGAAAATCCAGGCCTTACACGATGCGGACCTGGTTTCGTTTCTGGATGAGTTTCCAAGGTTGCAGCGTGGCTTCTTTCCGTTGGAGAGATGCGCGATAAAGCGCAACGCCGAAGTGCCCTCGCCCGCTGTGTCCGCTGGTACTACGGCGGGCGATGAAGCTTCGGCAGCCGAGGTCGCGGCAGCAGCAACTGCGGCCCGCTCGATACTTGTGGCAAAACTTGATGCCGAATGTTCCGTTGAATGGGTGACGTTGCGCGCAAAGGGTGGGCCAGCTAGCTCGGCTGGTGGCGCTCTGCCGGGCGCGAAACCATCATGATGATCGTCCGAACGTTCGCGGCCTTTGCCATCTTTGCTGGTGCGCTATGCAAGCCCATCGCGGGCGCCTGCCAGACCGCCGTTTCGCTGGCGGAGGTGCAGCCGGCTACTGTGAGTTCGGCTGCGCCAGTCATCGATACCGCCAAGCGACTTGAAGGACGCCTGTTTTTTTCAGTCCCGGAACGCCAGCGGTTGGACCAGGCGCGAAAGCGCGGTCTGGTAGTTAATGAC
>Ga0105048_10019534_pt1 | contig 10387 bp, 10 predicted proteins | sample MAT05_FD_78382 | JGI IMG/M metagenome (GOLD analysis project Ga0105048, IMG submission 78382) | Freshwater microbial communities from Lake Fryxell liftoff mats and glacier meltwater in Antarctica - MAT-05 | ecosystem: Environmental > Aquatic > Freshwater > Ice > Liftoff microbial mat | place...
CGGGGGTCGCGGAGATGCTATCACCCTCGTTCGACCACCAAGCCCAACCCCCAACCCACGACCTCCCACCCCCGACCCCCGACCCCCAACCTACGTCCCCCCAAATTTTCATCGCCCAATAATTCACATCATTGACCGCATTTTGCCGATCACGAGGATGGGCGAGGGTGTATACTCGCTCGTATGCTTGGAGGCCCTGAAAACGTGAAAACATTCAAAGACTGGCTTACCGAAGGCGATCAGCTTTATCAGCAGGCTCTTCAGGAGTATCAGACGCTGGAAACTCAGATCGACGACCTGGAGAAACGTCTGGCGATCAAGAAGGACGAAGTGGACCAGATCGCGTCGGTGATCGGCAAGCAGCCGGTGCAATCGACGCGCCGGTTGAGCGCCGAGCTCGTCGACCACCACGGCAGCGGGTCGGTGCCCAACTCCCCCGCCACCATCGCCCGCGCCCTCACCGGCCGCGGCCTGGGCGGCGGACGGTAGTTCTTAGCCGCAGATGAACGCAGATAAACGCAGAAGAAAAAATAGGACAAAGCAGAAGAGGCGATCATCGGGTGATCGCCTCTTCTGCTTTGTCCTATCCGCGTTTATCAGCGTTCATCTGCGGCTAAAGCTTATCTCACATTTCGCCGAATCTCGATGCTGATGAGGACATCGAGTCCGTCGGTGTAGCCGTAGTCGCCTCCGAGGCCGCCGTTGAGAATGTCGAAGCCGGCGTCGCCGTAGAGGCGATCGATGTCATCGCCGCCGAGGAGCGTGTCGTTTCCGGGTCCGCCGCGGAGCGTATCGTTTCCGGGTCCGCCGATGAGCGAGTCGTCGCCGTCGCCGCCGAGGATTCCGTCATTTCCGGTTCCACCGTCGAGGGTGTCGCTGCCGTCTTCGCCGATGAGTGCGTCGCCGCCCTGTCGGCCGAGCATGCGATCATCTCCGGGCCCGCCGTACATGCTGTCGGGACGGTTGCCCCCACCCAGCAGGTCGTCGCCGGCCTCGCCGAACATCAGGTTGCGACCGGGACCACCCGTCAGCGTGTCGTTGCCGTTCCCGCCGTACAGGGTGTCGGTTTCGTCGTTGCCGATCGCGTAGTCATCGCCGTCGCCGAGGTTGACCGCATCATTGCCAAGCCCGCCTTCGACGTAATCATTCCCTTCAGCGGTGATGATCGTGTCGTTGCCAAAGCTGCCAATGACGGTCACACCCAGCGTGGTGTTCTTGACGCGGATGTAGTCCGCACCCAGCCCGCCATTGATTTGGATGCTGGTGAACAGGTCGGTGTTGTAGTTCGTGACGCTGCCGTTCTCGATCACCCGGATATTGGTCGGCGAACCGAACAACTGGAGCACGTTGCCCGCGTTGCCCAAGTCGATCACGAGTTGGCTGTCGTATTCCTGGATCAGCGCCGCGGCACCGGATTGGTAGGCAACGCGTACGGGCGTGGTGTCGCGCCAGACCGCGCCGAAGCGGGTGTCGCCGGCGAACCCGACGCCGTTGATGATCGTGTCGTTGCCCAGGTCCGCCGCTGACGTCGTGAAGGCGCGGAAGCCGACCTGATCGAACGTGCCCGGCGTGGTGCTGGCTTCGGCCCAGGCGACAAGGAACTTGCCCGACCCGGCGACATCGACCTGCGGGAACTGTTCATCCCCGATCGGGCTCGACGCGGCATTGGCCTGTCCGCCGACGGTCGCGCCCGAGGCATTGTAGCGTTGGAAGAGCACATCGCGGGACGGACCTGCGACCAGCGACCAGGCGACGACAAAGCTGCCATCGGTCGCCATGCCCACCGCAGGCTGGCTGTCGGTGACGTTGTCGACATTGAACACACCACCTTGGGCACCGGCATTCGCGGTGTAGCGCTGTGCGAGGGTGTCGGTTGCGCCGTTCCACACGACCACGTACTGACCGGCACCCGCCATGGCGATGTCCGGATCGGTCGCGATGTTGTCGTCGCTGGCGAGATCTTCCGGCCCGTTCGCAACGCCCAGTGCGGTGAACTGCTGCTGATAGACGCGTGCCTCGGCCGTGTGATCCGATTCCCACACGACGGTGAACGCGCCCGTGGTGGCGATCGCGACGCGCGGCGCAGTCTGCGCGCCGGTGGTCGTGGTGTTGACCGCGAACTCTGCCGCTAACGGCGTTCCGCTTCCGGTGTACTGACGAGCGAAGACGCCCGCTTGGTCGGCGTCGTCCTGCTGCCAGACCACGACGAACGACCCGTCGCCCGCGATCGCGACATCGACCTGAGTGGCAGTGCCCGCCGCGTTGACCTTTTGCGCCGGGGCGACAGGCGTGTCGTCCCCGTTGTAAAGCCGCACGTACGCGTCGGTGCCCTTCAAATACGCGACCACGTGCCTGCCATCGGCAAGCCCCGCCGCCGACTGGGTGCCGACGACCGCCGCTGGCTCAACGATCACCGGCGCACCCGCCGGCGTGAACGCCAGCAGTTGCCGCTGCTCCATGGTCTCCATTATTGCTCTGGTCACGATTGCTTCCGCCTTCTTCATGGTGTCCCGCCTCGCTGGGTGTAATGTGAATCTTCTAACGATGGACCTATAATACTACCGGACGCCGCCGCAATCCGCACGTTTACAGAATCTTGCAACAGCAAAATAATCGCGCGAGTTCAGTACGATTCTAGTCCCGCCCGTCGAAGCGACGCGCACGAAACTGACCGATCCGTCGCCTCGATTCCTACACCGCTCCGTACTTTTGAATGTACCCTCAATGGGTTAGGCAATTAAAAAGTGCTGATTTTGCGCAGTTTTTTTCGCCAGATAGGGCTCGGCGGCGTACCGTATCTTGACGTGGTTATCTCTATCTTTTTTTCGATGGAGCACTGTTATGCGTCTCAAAACGTTTGCAGCACTGTTGCTGATCGGGGCCGCCGGGCTGGCGGCCGGTTGTGAGAATGGCAAGTCGACCAAGTCGACATCGAGCGACGACTGGAAAGACAACCAGATCGTTATGACCGGTTCCCACGGCGGCACGGGGACGGTCGTCTGGGACCGGACCGCTGGCAAGCCGATGGTCTCCAAGAGCGAAGGCATGCAAGACTGCCCAACCTGCATGAAGGACGCCTCGACCTACTATTCGTCGGGAAAAATGGACCCGATGTGCAAGGACTGTGGTGCCAAGCGGATGGTCGTCTCGCCCCCGGGCACGCACGGCAAAAGGTGATTCGGCGGTTTCGGGTCAAGCCGAGTCCAGCAAATAGCCCCGACCGCGAACGGCCGGGGCTTTTTTGTTGCGGGTTGTTCCGGTCCTTACGAAATCAGGCTTGGGCACCGGACTTGGAGAATCCGTTGGTGCTGTAGCCCGATTCCTGGATCACCTCGATCAGCCGGGCGATCTGGATCTTCCCGGCGTCGAAAAGGACCGACGCCTGGCCGGAGAGAAAGTCCACCTCCACCTCGTTAACGCCGTCCTCGCGCGTCAAGGCGCGTTGGATGGTCTGCTCACAACGGTGGCAGTGCATGCCTTCGATACGGATGATTGCAAGCTGGTCCTGCGTAACATTTTCGGCCATCGTGTCGTTTCTCCGGCTAGTTCGGCCTAAATTCAGTCGACGGATCCCAACGTTTCACGTCGGGGCGGTTCCGGTTGTGTTGATAGTACGCCTGTCGGTAGTGTAACGATCTTAACGGCCGAACCCAATTCGGAAATTACGCTGGTCTTGCTCGAGGGGAATGCAAGACGGTTCCGGGGTGGCGACTTAAGTCGCCACCCCAAAGCGTCTACAATCGCTCGCATCATGGCTTTTGAAATCCGCATCACCCGCACGTTCTGCGCGTCGCACCAAGTCCGTATGTATGACGGGGAGTTGGAACCGCTGCACGGGCACAACTGGGATGTGACGGTCGCCGTCGGGGCCGATAAGGTGGATGTGGCGGGGTTTGTGGTGGATTTCCACGAACTGGAGAAACGGCTGGACTCTATTTTGGGCGCGTTCAATAATCGTCACCTCAACGAGGTGGCGGCATTCAGCCGATTGAATCCAAGTGCGGAGAATGTGGCGTTTGCAGTCGCCAGGGCGTTGGACGTGCCGGGCGAGGCAATATTACTCAGCGTTGAAGTCACCGAAGCCCCGGGCTGCGTGGCGGTATTTAAGCCGTAATCCTTGGCTGGTGCGGCGTTTGCTGGTTGACCTTTGTTCGGGGCGTCAATACGATCCCGCAGCGAATTCACCGATCTTCCGGGCGACATCATGAAGTGCGAAAACTGCAACAACTCCGCCACCGTCCACCTGACCGAAATCAAAGGCGGGAAGAAGATCGAGAAGCACCTCTGCGAGAATTGCGCCGCCCAACTCGAGGGCATCGGTTCGATGAAAGGCCACCAGCCGATCAACGAACTGCTGACCAACTTCGTCATGGCGCATTCAGGACTTACGAAGGAGCAGGGCCTCCAGTGCGACGCCTGCGGCATCACCTGGGCCGAGTTCCGTCAAGGCGGGCTGCTCGGGTGCGCCAACGATTATAAAGTGTTCGAGCGCGAACTGGCGCCCTTGATCCAGCGGGCGCACGAGGGTGCGACGCACCACATCGGCAAAGTCCCCACCCGAAAAGGTGCCGTCGGCGTGCCCGCCAAGCGACGTACGCCCGACACCGAACGACTGAAAAAAGACCTCGCCCGTGCGGTCGAGGCCGAAGACTACGAACGAGCCGCCAAACTCCGCGACCAGATCCGGCAGGCGGAGGCAGAGTAAAAGTTGCCAGTTGCCAGTGAGTAGTTGCCAAAAATACCGGCATTTACTGGCAACTAACAACTGGAAACTGGCAACTAACGATTATGAAACTCAGCGATCTCACCACCCGTGCAGGCGAATGGCTCCGTGGCGACGGACCCATGAGCGAGATCGTCATCTCGTCGCGGATTCGTCTGGCGCGCAATATCGCGGGGCATAACTTCCTTACGCGGTGTACGCGAGCGCAGCGCAACAGCATCGAAACCAAGGCCCGCAACGCCATCCTCGGTGCCGGCGACAAGATCGCCGGCAAGCTGTTCTACGTCGATCTGGCCGATGCGCCGGAGATCGATCGGCAGCTCTTGGTCGAACGCCACCTGATCAGCAAGCCCCACGCCACCGCCGAAGGCTCGCGCGGGGTGGCGGTGGGGGAGGATGAAACCGTCTCGATCATGGTGAACGAGGAAGACCACCTGCGTATCCAGGTGCTCCGGTCGGGCCTTCAGCTCGAAGAAGCGTGGGAACAGATCAACGGGATTGACGACACGCTTGAAAACACGGTCGACCTCGCCTTCCATCCCCGCTTCGGCTACCTGACCGCCTGCCCGACCAATGTCGGCACGGGAATTCGCGTGAGCGTGATGCTTCACCTGCCGGCGTTGAAGCTGACCGGTGAGATCGAGAAAGTCTTCCGCGCCGCCAAGGACATGCGCCTGGCCGTCCGTGGGCTGTACGGCGAAGGCACCGAAGCCACCGGCGACTTCTACCAGATCAGCAACCAGACCACGCTCGGCAAGGTGGAAGAAGACATCATCCAGGATTTCAAGCACGTCGTGATCCCGAAGATCATCGACTACGAACACCACGCCCGCCGAACGCTTTTGAGCGAGCGGACGGTGGCGCTGGACGATAAAGTCTTCCGCGCATTGGGCTTACTGCGCAGCGCCCGCATGGTGACCAGCGAAGAGGTGCTCTTCCTGCTCAGCCACCTGCGCATGGGCGTCAACCTCGGCCGGGTGAAGGACATCGAAGTCCGATCGCTGAACGAACTGCTCCTGATGACCCAGCCCGCCCATCTTCAAAAGATGCTCGGCAAAAAAGTCGAAGGCGACGCAAGACGCGCCGCCCGAGCGGATTTCATCCGCGCCAAGCTCGGCGTGAGCTGAGAACGCTGGCATCTGAACGTGGCGGTGTTCTGGCGGCTCGGGTCAGCGGTCTTTTATCGCAAAGAGCGCGAAGGCGCAAAGGGCGCAAAGGAGATGGGGATGCCGGACGAGTTGGAGCCCACCATCTATGACGGCAGAACGGTCATACCTGATGAATTGAATGCGTTGTCGCGGCTCGCCATTGGAGCATGTATTGCGGTGCATAAGGAGCTTGGCGCGGGGCTGCCGGAGCAGGCGTATGCGAATGCGCTGGCGCTTGAGCTTGATGCGCGCGGAATTGAGTTTGAACGCGAGAAATCGGTGGAGATTCGCTATCGGGGCAAGCTTGTCGGGCGCTGCCGGCTTGATTTTCTGATCGGAAGACGGCTGTTGCTCGAGACCAAAGCGGTTAAAGCGCTGACGGACCTCGATCGATCGCAAGTCATCACCTACCTGCGCCTGATCAAGCAGCCGCTCGGGCTATTGATTAGTTTCAATGTCCCGATCCTCAAGAGCGGCATCAAGCGGGTTCTGTGCTCCGATTGAATGGAACGTGTATTGGATTCTTTGCGTCCTTAGCGTCTTTGCGCTCTTTGCGGCAAACAGAACCCCGCCTATTCGCGAGAACGACAATCGCTCACATCGCCAAAACCTGTTAATCTGCGATTCAGGGAGCCGGTCACATGGACGAAGCACTTCTTCGTCGTCTCGACGAGATCGAGCGGCGATTGGCGAAAATTGAATCGCAGGCGGACACGGTAGACGAAGCGCGCGCCGAAACGCTGCCCCCGGCACACGCCGAGCGTGCGCAATCGGTGTCGCCGCCTCCGTTGCCCCAGCGGGTGATGCCCTACGTGCCGCCGCCGGTGGAGGTGCAGCCGAATTGGTCGGAGGCGCCTCTGGCGATCCAGCCGATCGGGTATCGGCCGGGCAACGCACCGCAACCCGAACGCACGACACTCGAACAAACCATCGGCCTGAAGTGGGCGGGGTGGGTCGGCGCGGTGGTGCTGGTGATCGGGGCGGCGCTGGGTTTCAAATACGCTTACGACCAGGGGTGGCTGGGCAATCTTCCCGACCCGGCCAAACTCGCCTCTCTGTCGCTGTGCGGGTTCGGGTTGATCGCGCTGGGCGAACTCGTCCTGCGCCGCGTCAATAAAGCAGCAGCGGTCGGATTGTACGGCGCGGGGGTGGCGATGCTGTTTGTCGCCAGCTTCGCGGGGCATGCGTGGTACGGTTTGTTCGCTGAAAATGTGGCGATCGGGCTGTCACTGGCGTCGGCGCTGGCGGGGGTGTTGCTGGCGGCGCGGGCGGATATGGTGTCGATCGCGGTGCTGGCGATCGTCGGCGGAACGATCGCGCCGCTGATCCTCGGGTCGCAAAAACCGAACGTTCTGGGGTTCCTGACCTATCTCCTGGGGCTCCAGTTGATGGCGCTGGCGCTGTGCGCGGGGCTGGCGACCGCCAAGTGGTGGGTGCTAAGGTCGGTGTCGCTGGTGACGCTGTGGCTGTGGATGCCGGCCGTCATTTTCGGGGTGAATCTGTCGGACCATGGCGCGACGGTGACCGTGTTCGCGATCCTGTTCGCGGCGCTTTACCACGGCGAACTGATCCTCACCACCCGCCGGGCGAATAAGCTCGGCAGCCGCTCGATGGCACCGGCGGCGGGGGTGATTTTCTCGATCCTCGTCACCGCAACCTTCGTCTGTTGGATCCTCATGCTCGAACGCCACAACACCGATCTCGCCCGCGGCCTGTGGGTGCTGGGGACGGCGGGCGTGTGCGCGATCGTGGGGTTTGTGCTCCGGGCGTCGGACGAAATCTTCCGGCCGATGAGCCAGAGCCTGCGCGTCCAGGCGCTCCTGCTGATCGTGCTGGCGGTGCCCGTGCTCCTGCACAACGAGAATGTCGTCTGGGCGTGGTTGCTGCTGGCGGTGGGGTTTGCGATCGTCGGGCACCTGATGCGCCTGCCGATCAGTCTGTTCGGATCGATGCTGGTCTGGGCGCTGGCGGTGGCGGCGTGGAGCGGGTGGCAGTTCACACCGCTGGGCCGAAGCGAGTGGTTTACGCTGCTGGGCACCCAAATCCAAGGCCGCGTCGTGATGGCGGTGGCGCTGATGGTCGGCGGGCACCTGATCGCGCAGGTGCTCTCGATCGAAATCCACGCGCTGCGCCTGGGCTTCCGCGAACGACTCGAACAAGCTGGTGCCGTCATGCACGTCGCCGCCGCGAGCGTGCTGGTCATGGGGTCGCTTATGCTCGCCCCAATCGCGGGTACCGCGATCCTGCTCGGATACGTCTGGTTGTGCATGCTGATCTCATTTGCGCCCAAGGCGCGCCTGCTGGCGTACGTGGCGCTGGGAACGATCATCGCTGCGGCGCTGAAGTGGATCGCGCTGGACGTCGCCCAGCAACAAATCCTGGGCGGTGGGTATGGCGGGACGGCGTTTGCCAACGGGCAACTGGCGTGCGGGGCGCTGATCACGATCACGCTTCTGATTAAAACGCTGGCCGCCAAATCGCGCCTCCGCGCCGTGCTGACGATCACGACGGCGGTGCTGCTGTTGCTGGTGGGCACGGTCGAACTCGACCACTACGCCCACGACCAGTCCGCCGGGCCAGTCTGGATCGTGCGGCAGGTGGGGTGGAGCGTCTTCTGGGCGGCGTGCGGGGTGTTTTACATCATCCTCGGCTTCATCCTCGGCGACCGCCCGCTGCGATACTTCGCGCTGGGATTGCTGGGCCTCACGCTCCTGAAAGTCACGCTGGTCGATCTTTCCGGCGCCGGGACGGGCTGGCGAATCCTGTCGTTCATCGGCCTGGGCGCGGTGCTGCTGGGCACGAGCGTGCTCTATGGTAAATTCGGCAATTCCCGCCAAGAACCGGCCGGATCGTGACATGCGAATGTTGGGCACGGAAGCCGAAACGTGGTTATAATCCATTAAGCCGGGATCGACCCGACACCAAGAAATTCAACCATCGCCGCACCGATTGAGGAGCCGTAAATGTCCACCCACGCCAACGTCGCCGACATCAAAGACAACGCACCGGGGATCGATTACGACGAGCCGCAGCCCGAGATCCATGTGGAGGAACGCCATCTAAAGCTGCGCGATTTTCTGAAGACGGTGATCAAGGTCAACGGTTCGGACCTTCACCTTCAGGCCGGCTCGGTCCCCATGATCCGCGTGGACGGCCGGGCGCGGTTTCTGGATACGCCGGGGATGAGCGACGAGCAGATGGAGGAGTTCGTCAAAGAACTTGCGATGGGCAAGCAAGAAGTCCTGCATAACCTCGAGCACAAAGGTTCCGCCGACTGCGCGTTCGCGATGCCGGACGGGTCGGGGCGGTTCCGCGTCAGCATGTTCCACAGCCGCACGAAGTACGCGGTGGTGATGCGCCGAATCGTGACAAAAATCCCCAATTTCACGGACCTCAACCTCCCGCCGATCGTCGAGCAGCTTTCTGATTTTCATCGCGGCATCGTTGTCGTCGCCGGGACGACCGGCTCGGGTAAATCGACCACGCTCGCCGCCATCATCGGCAAGATCAACAAGACCCGCTCCGAGCGAATCATCACGATCGAAGACCCGATCGAATACCAGCACGACAACATTAAGTCGCTCATCAGCCAGGTGGAAGTGGGCACGGATACCGAGAGCTTCGAATACGCCCTGAAGGCGGCGATGCGTCAGGACCCGGATACGCTCCTGATCGGCGAAATTCGCGACACGTTCTCCCTGATGACCGCGCTCCGTGCCGCCGACACCGGCCACCTGGTCTTCACGACCATCCACGCCACCAACGCCAGCATGGCGGTGCAGCGTATCGTGTCGCTGTTCGATCCGAACCAGAAAGACCTGATGCAGCAGCAGCTGGCGCTGAACCTGAACGCGATCATCTGTCAGCGTCTGGCCAAGAAACGCACCGATAAAGGCCGCGTCCCGGTCATCGAGATCATGGCCAAGACGCCGCTGGTGCAGAAATACATCCTCGACGGCGAATTCGACAAGCTTAAAGGCTGCGTCGGCAACAAAGAAGCCGGCAGTCAGAGCTTCGACCAGCACCTCGTCGAACTGTTCCAGAAGCAGATCATCGACGTCAACGAAGCCAAGCGCCTCGCGAGCAACGTCGACGCCCTCACACTGGCGCTTCGCGGCATCGGCAACAGCGATACAAAGCTGCGGTAACGATCACGCGTCGAATCTCAAATTCAGTAGCACGGGCGTCCGCGCCCTTGTTGCTTTTTCGAGTAACTCACAGGCGGGACGCCCGTGCTACTTCAATACCTGTTTCTTCCCATCGCGTTCCAGTTCGATCGTGCCGTTACGCTTGGGCAGGACGAATCGGTAGTCGTCGGTGATGGCGGCCTTGATGCGCTCGGTGCCGGTGTTGAGGTAGACGGTCGTGCCTTCGATCAGCTCGCCGGCGATGAGGTCGGTCTGGGTCGGGTCGATCCAGGCGTAAGGGGCCTTGTCGAGCATGGCGTTGTGCAACTGAAACTGAAGTTCGACGCCGTCAGGAGCGATCGGCGATAGCGCCGGTCCCTCTGCCATGA
>Ga0105048_10019535_pt1 | contig 10387 bp, 4 predicted proteins | sample MAT05_FD_78382 | JGI IMG/M metagenome (GOLD analysis project Ga0105048, IMG submission 78382) | Freshwater microbial communities from Lake Fryxell liftoff mats and glacier meltwater in Antarctica - MAT-05 | ecosystem: Environmental > Aquatic > Freshwater > Ice > Liftoff microbial mat | place...
CGAGCCAATCCCCGGCCGCCGGGACTTCCCGGCTTTCCAAGGTCTCCAATTTCAGGGTTTGCGATTTGAAGGCGGTGGGTAGAGGCATATCGGGCTGGCCTTCCGGTCGCTCGTGGTCAAGGGACCCATGGGCGGGCCACTTGTTCAGAAGGCGGGAGGATAGCGTGGGCTTCCGGGGTGTCAACCGGAAGCGGCGGAAGTTTAATCTTTTTGGGGATTTTGAGCCGGAAACTGTAAGCGAACGCCTGTCGATGTGATGAAAGACTTTTGCCACAGAGAACACAATGAACACAAAGAAAAGACCTTCTCGAACAAAGTGTACTCTGATCTCCTCTGTGTTCTCTGTGGCGAATTCTGAGTCCTAAGCACCTCATTCCGATTCCGCCTCAACTGCGCGGGCAGCGCGTTTCACACTTGCTCCCAAGTGAAGCCTTCGCCATCTCGCTCGGCAGCACGCCCCGTCAGCGTTCCTCTGCTAGAATAGACTATCCCCGAGCATTCCCTCTTCCGCTGGTTGCCCAACATGCGTATTCCCGCCGCATCACTCACCCTCATTACCTTCGCCACATTCTCGCTGGTCGCGGCACCCCCTTTGAAAGGGCCACCGGCTCCTCCGGAGTTCGCCGAACAGCAATCGGCACCCAAGCCCGCACCGTTTCCCACCAAGTTGGTCGATCAGGGGGAATTCGATCCGAAGTTGAAAGGCTTAATGGCCCCCGAAGGTTTCCGTGTCGAGATCGTGGCCGAGGCTCCCACCGTCGTGAACCCGGTCGGCATGAATTTCGCCCCGGATGGTTCCCTCTACGTCATCGAATGGCGGCCCGACCTCGGCCAGCAAACCGCACCCTTCTTCGAGACGATCCGTTACCGCGATGGTTCCACCCGCACCATTAACACGATGAAGAAGTTCGAAGTGGACGTGGTCAAACGGCTCATCCTCAACCCGCAAACCGGCAAGTACGAACGTGCCGAAACCATCCTCACCGAGGAACTCCCGAGTACGCTTCTCTTCCACGATGGCTGGCTTTACACCGCGAGCCGGGGTACCGTGCGGCGCTACAAGAAATCTTCGCCCACGAGCTTCACCGGCGAAAGCGTCAACACCTCCGCCGCGACGCAAACGTCCGCCCGCTGGGACACCCGCGAAGTGATCGCCCAAGGCTTCTGCGGCTTCCACCACCACCAAGTGTCCGGGTTGAGCATCGGCCCGGACGGTTGGCTGTACATCACCACCGGCGACGACGACAACGTGGTGGAAGGTTCGGATGGCCACCGGGCCACCGTGCTGCGAACCGGGGCCGTGTTCCGCTGCAAGCCCGACGGTTCCCAGATGGAAGTGTTCTCGCTCGGCTACCGCAACCCCTACCGCAGCATCGTTCACGACGACAAATTCCACTGGTTCCACGCCGACAACGATCAAGAAGACGGCAGCAAGTTCACCGGTTGCCGATTGATGCACGTGGCCGAGGAATCGGATTACGGTTGGCGTTTGAAGCCGGGTGCCCGTTGCTGCCAAACCGATTTCCTCCGCGGGGCCGTGGCCGGGGAACGCCCCGGAAAGCTGCCGCCGATGTTGAAGACGGGCCGCGGTTCTCCCGCCGGGGTGCTGCTCTACCACGATACCCAAATGCCGGAACAGTATCGCGGCCTGATGTACTACCCGGATGTGTTCCGCAAGTTGATCCGCGCGTACCGCATCGCCCCCAAGGGTTCGACGTTCGAGATCACCGGGGAAATGGAGTTCATGAAATCGGAAGATCCGCTGTTTCGCCCCTGCGAGATGAACATCGGCCCGGACGGTGCGATCTACGTTTGCGATTGGCGAACCGATTCCGGCGGAGCCGGGAAAATCTGGGGGGACGGCATGCACGGCCGCATCTACAAGCTCACGTGGGTGGGCACCAAGGATTCCCCGGCGATCCCGTTGCGCGACCGCGAGACTTGGGCCAAGATGCTGCTGCCGAACGGAAAAGCCTGCAAGCTGCCCGACCTCGTCGAAGCGATGCGTTCCCCCGATCTCACCACCCGCGATCTGGCCCAGAAGGAACTCGCCCGCCGGGTGAAGACCGAGCAACAACTGAAAGCGTTGAAGGAAGCCGAGCGCGGGTACTACGCCGAGGCCGGGCCGTTCCGCGAACTCGTGCTGCCGCTCATCGAAGACGATGAACCGATCTCGACCCGGCTTTCCGCTTACTACCTGCTGCAACAGAATTGGGATGCCGAGATCGCCAAAGTATTCTTGGAAGGCCTCGACGATAAGGATGTGGATGTTCGATCCGTGTGCGCCGAGAGCTTGGGCCGCAATTGCAAGCCGAGTGATCTCGCGGCCAGCCTCGCCCTGGCGAAGGCACTCGGCGATGAAGCCTTGCCGGTTCGCCGGGCGGCGGCCCTCGCCCTCGGCAAGCTCGGTTCGGAGGGGGCGGTCGATCCGCTGATCGCCGCGTGGAAGAACGACAACGGCGAAGATGCCTTTCTGCACGATGGCTACCTCCGCGCCATCGAACGTTTGGGCCGGCCCGGAATTCAAGGGTTGCTCACGCTGGCGAACTCCGGCGAAGCGAACGATTGGAACCGCGTGGCCTCGGCGTTCCTCGCCCTCCGCACCAAGGCCGCGGCGGAAGCGCTGCCCGAATTGCTCGCCAGCCCGCACTTCTCGGTGGCCCAACGCACCGATCTCGTACGTTCATTCTTGAATTACCAGTTCGACCCGCCACTTTCCCTCGATCCGTTGGCGACATACTTGATCGCCCGGCCGAAGCTGGCCAACGAGGTAAAGATCGCCGGGTTGGAAGTACTGGCAGCTTCGAACGCTTTGGGTGGCCCGGAACCGGCGAAGTACGTCTCCGCGTTGATCTTCGCCGAGGAGGAAGAAGTGCGTCTCGCGGCCATCGCCGCGGTGGAAGTCGGTCGCGTGGCTCTCGCCAGCGAAGCGCTGCGAACCGCGTTATTGGATGGCAAACACTCGGCGGCGGAACGCTTGGCCCTCATGAAAGCAGTGCGGGCCATCGCCAGCAGCGATTGCGCCGCCACTTCGATGATTATCCTCGAAACGAAAGACGAACCGGCGATTCTCAAAGCGGAAGCCCTGCGTTGCCTGGCCTTCCACGATCCCTCGAAGGCCCGCGAGATCGCACTGCCTTTCTTGGATCAACCCGATCCGCTCCTGATCGCGGAAGCGGTCGCCGCGCTCGGAACCACCGAAGAAGGGGCGATCATCATCGGCCGGCGCTACCTCGATATGAAGCTGCCGCGGGATTTGTACCCCCGCGTTTCCGAAGTGCTCCGCAAGTTTCTCAAGAACCCCGAGATCGCCAAGCTCAACGCCGAAGTGATGAAGGGCGGCTTGCTCCTTTCCACCGCCCCCGGCGAGATCGACAAAATCCGGGCGCTCGTGCAATTGAAAGGCGACGCCAAACGGGGCAAAGCCATTTACTTGAACCCGGCCATCGTCGCTTGTTCCTCGTGCCATAAACTCGAAGGCGTCGGCGGGCAAGTCGGCCCCGATCTCACCCGCATCTGGGAAACCAGCACGGTGGAGAAACTGCTCGAATCGATCGTCGAGCCGAGCAAGGAAATCAAGGAAGGCTTCGCCACGTACAAAGCGGTCACGGCGAACGGCCAAGTGTTCACCGGCTTGAAAATCTTCGATTCTCCCACGGAAATCGTACTGCGGGAAGCCAGCGGGCGAGATGTGCGAATCGACCGCAGCGACCTCGACGCCCTCTCGCCGAGCAAAATCTCGCTGATGCCGGAGAACGTGGTTTCGCAACTCTCGTTCGATCAGTTCATCGATCTGCTGGCGTTCTTGAAGAGCCGGAAGGAACAAGAACTGCTCCGCGGGGCCGTGTTGGATTACGCGGTGTTCGTCGGGGTGAAGGCCGACATCAAGGAACCGGACGCCTTCGAGTTGAACCCGCAACCCGGAGCCGCGATCCCCGGTGTGAACTCGCGTTGGCAAATCGTACAGGTCGATTCGACCGGGTTGCTGGTGTTGAAACCATTGATCCCCCACGAACCGACCGGCGTGTATGCCACGGCTTCGGTGTATTCGCCCACGGCCCAAACCGCCACGGCGGTGCTCTACACCGACGATCCGATCCGCATCGGCGTAGGGAATAAAGAAGCCTTCCTGCGGAAGGTGCCCAAACTCGTAGCGTTCAGCGAAGCCGAGAAATTCTCAGTGGAACTCGCACCCGGATGGAACGCGGTGACGGTGAAGATGGTGACGTCCGGCAGCGTTCACCGCTTGGGGCTGCAATTCCAAGGGGAAGGCTTGCGAACCGCGAGTGCCCCCGAGAAGAAGTAACCCCGCTTCCGGTCGGGTGGCTTTCCGAGCCGAAAGCGTGAGCGACGACGATTGAAACCCTATGGGCGATTCGACATTCCCAAGGAATGCCTCCCGTCGCTGACGCTCCAGGCTCGCCGGTGTGATTGATTCTGTTTCGAGCTTGCCAGTACGCTATTCATCCCAGAACCACACTTGCGAGTCCGGAGCGTGAGCGACGGGAGTTAAACTTCGCTTCAATTCACCGGCTTCTCTCGGATCGCGGTTTTGATTTCCTCGATACGCCGCTTCCACGCTTTCACCGGAGCTTCCCTCGCTTCGACGGTCGCCCCGGCATCGTAGGCGGTGAGCGATTTTTGATTGTTGGAAACGGGATCCAAATCGTTCAGCAACACATAGATGGCCAACTCCCGCACGGCGATTTCCGGGGCCGAGAGGTCCGCGAACAATTGATCGATCGTTCCGAAGTCGACGCGTTCCGCCGCGCTCAGGCCGGGCAAACGGCGGAGCCAAACGGTCATTTGCGCTTTGGAGAAGCGGAACTTGGGTTCCGCCGCGGCGCGGAACACCGCTTCGCCCCCCGGATCGGCGGCGAATGCCGCCCGCAGCGCATCCAAGGCCGCTTTGCGAGCGAAGCCACGTTCCGGATCGCTCGCGGCTTCCGCCAACGGTTCGTACTTGCCCAACGCCGCGGCACTGAAGATGGCGAAGCGGGCGCCGTACAAATCGTCGAGTGTCGTGCCGTTCGCGGCCCCGAGGTTCTTCTCGGCCAAGAGCGCCCCGAGAGATATTGCCTCGGGCAACCGCTTGGCGAAGCCATCGAGCACCTTTCGGCACGCGGTCGCGCTCTGTTCGTTCGGGTAGATCGAGATGCGTTCGAAGTATTCCCCGCTCGGTTCCTTGCGTTTCGTGTCGGGAATCCGCGGGCCTTCCAAACCGCGCCCCGTGCTCGTCCAAAGCATGAGTTGCCGGGGTGGAACCTTCACCGCTTCGCGGCTGCGCGTTGCCAAAGTGGGCGAACCGGCATTGGCGAACAGCACCGCCGCCGTCACCGGGGCTTCCGCGAGCGGGCCGGGCGTAGGGGCGTGCAGGAGTTCGATCGCCACCTCCGCCTTGGCGTCGGGCAGCGTGATCTCCCAAATTTCCTTGAGGAAACGCAAGCGAACCTTCGCCCCGCCCGCCTTCGACGTTTGCAAGTAGATACGACCGACGTGGAAAGTAATATCCGCATCGTACCCGGCATCGGCGATCGTGGGCGTGATCGCCGTTTGCAAAACTTGGATCGGAATCAACTCCGGCAGGTTGCCCCAGAGTTCAACGGTCAAACCGGTATCGTATTTTATCCTCGCCCGGTAACCGGGAAGTGCCAACAGGCGATCCGTACTCATCACCTCGGCTTTCGGGGCCACCCGCACCCACGATTCCAACACGCCCTCCGTTTTCTGGGTGAGGAGAACTTGATCGCCTTGATCCTCGGCATTCGCAACTGCGATCCGACCAGGTTGCACCGGCGGAACCTTCGGCACCAAGTCTTCTTTCATCGGCAGGGGTTCGACCGGGGGAACCGCGGGCATCGGCGTCGGTGCGGGAGGAGTGGGCGCAGTCGGCGGGGGCAACGGGGCCGGGGTTGTCGGCGGCGTCGGCAGAATCTTCGGAGTGGTTGTCGGAGGTACTGGGGCTTTCGTCGAAGCGACAATCGCATCCGGGCGTTTCACAATTTCAACGCTGCCGCTGGGCCATGCGAGGAACGCGAAGACCAGGAATCCGAGCACGAGTGCGGCCACGGCCGCCCATTTCATCACGCGTACACCGACCGGTTCCGATTGCGAATAGGCCTTCATGCCGAGGAGGTACGCGGTATCGAGGTCGTCGCGGTCGTCGGTGGTCGCCTCGGCGGCGGCACCGAGGGCCATCGACGTGGCGGGGGCACGGTTCGGCATCGAAGCCGGGCCGGGAATGAGTTCGTACATCCGTTTGTACGCCGTGGGGGGAATCCGCATCTGCTCGGACATCACGAGCGTGAGAATCTGGTGCGACGCCGCGACCTCGGCGAGGTGAACGTCCGATTCGAGGCAGATTTGCTCGAATTCGGCGAGCTGCTCGGAAGTGAGCGCATCGCTGAGGTAGGCGGCCACCGTGTTCGGATCGGAGGAAGTCCCCTGCCCTTCTGCGGCGGAAGGCACCGAAAGCCCACGCTTGCGGGTAACCTTGCGGATGCGATCGGCGAGATCCTGCGCGGGCTTACTTTCGTTCAACTTCTGGCCGATCACCAAGGCTTGGGCCGGTTCCAAAGTATCATCGAGATAGGCGAGCAGCGTTCGCAGCGTCAGGCGAATATTGGGGGCGGACATCGAAAATTCCTCGGGTGTGCGAATTGTTAGTGGTGTACTCCGCGCGGTTTCGTGCATAATTCTGGAAAGTTCTCTCCTTTTTCTGGAATCTCCCCATGCGAACACTGTTTGTACTTCTCGCCGTTTCCACACTCGCCTGCGCTGCGGAACCCACCGGATTGCAAGCCGGGGCGCACGCCATCGACATTACCCCGTTGAAATTTCCGATCTCGGTCAACGGTGGATTCGCCGATCGCCAAGCGACGAAAGCAAAGGATCGCCTCCACGCCCGATGTATCGTGCTCACGCAGGGCGGTGCCTCATTGGTCATCGTCACGGTCGATAGTTGCATGTTGCCCAGAGAATTGGTGGATCGGGCGAAAGTGCTCGCCGAGAAGGCGACCGGTATCACCGCGAAGAATATGCTGATCTCGGCTACGCACACCCACACTGCCCCGACCGCTACGCCAGTATTTCAAAGCGTGCCCGATCCTGAGTACGTGAAGTTCCTCACCGAAAAAATTGCCGAGGGCATTGCCTCGGCGGCGAAGAACCGGGTGCCCGCCGAAGCGGGTTGGACAAAGATCGAAGTGCCTGCGTTACTTTATAACCGCCGTTGGAAGATGAAGCCGGGCACGATCAACACCGATCCGTTCGGCGGTACGTCCGATCTTGTGAAGATGAACCCCGGCGTGCAAAATCCGAACTTGCTGGAACCGGCCGGCGCCGTCGATCCGGAGCTTTCCGTGCTTGCGATTCGCTCCCGCACCGGAATTCCGATTGCCTTGCATGCGAATTATTCGCTGCACTATGTCGGCGATCTGCCGATGCTCTCCGCCGATTACTTCGGCGTGTTTTGCGATGCCATCAGTGGAAAGATCAACGCGGACCCGAAGCAATCGCCACCGTTCGTGGCGGCGCTTTCCAACGGCACCAGCGGCGATGTGAACAATGTGGATATGAAAAGTCCGCTGCCGAAAACCGCTCCGGGCGAACGCTGCCGAACCGTGGCAGACACCTTGGCAACCGCTGGCGCGAAGGCTTATGCGTCGATTCCATTCTCCGCGAATGTTCGCCTCGGCGCCACCGAAGAGGAGATCGAACTCGGCGTTCGCAAGCCCTCGGCGAAGGAGATCGAACGGGCCGAGGGCATCTTGGGGGCGCTCGATTCGCGCTCGCCGAAATCGCCCGCGGAAGTTTACGCGGCAGAAACCACGGCGATGGCGAAGTACCCGGACACGGTGAAATTGAAATTGCAAGCGTGCCACATCGGCGACTTGGCAATTACGGCCATCCCGTGCGAAGTGTTCACCGAAATTGGCTTGAAATTGAAGAAGGAATCCCCGTTCAAAAGCACCTTCAACATCAGCTTGGCGAACGGTTACAACGGCTACTTGCCCACGCCGGAACAACACAAACTCGGCGGGTACGAAACGTGGCGGGCACGATCGAGTTATTTGGAAGTGAACGCTTCGGAAAAGATCGTACCGGCGGTGTTGAAGCTGTTGGCGAAATTGAATGCCGAGTAGAAACGAACGGAGCCGGCCGGGTGCGAACACTCGACCGGCCCCGTAAGTTGTTCGCTCCGACCGCTGCCTCTTCAGTTCCAGCCCCGTGTTCCAAGCGGGGGCGGTCGTGGTGAACGATCGATATTTTGCACGTTCCATGCCGGTCGATATTTTGCGATTCGGGCCTATATTTCAGTACTTTCTACCGGGATCACTGCAATTATTACAACCGTTGCAGTGCAATTTTTCCCGATGCAATCGTCGCGGGAATCGTTGGAGCGTGCGAAGGCAGCCCCGCACCTGCGAGTTGGAATTCGGCGTGGAAACATTCCGATGGGGATGCAATTCAAACGGTCGGGCGCTCGGCGACGAGGAGCAGACAATCGCTCAGGTTCAACGTGTAAATGACCCACGCCCAGAACTTGGAGCAATACTTCGACGTGAGCAAACGGTTGAAGAATCCGCTGCGGTTCGAGCGGGCCGCCAACCGGGCGCTGTGCTTCAACCACACGCTGTGGCGAATCGATCTCAGGGTGGACGTACGGAACCCCGCCGTTTGCAGCATGATTTGCAACGTGGTGGGAGTGAAGTGCGTGAGGTGCCGGGGCACATCGAGGCCGTACCAGTTCTGACCGAAACGGCGGAACGACCAACTATCGATATTCGGGCACGCCACGATCAACTTGCCACCGGGTACGAGCAAGCGAAACGCTTCGCGGAGCGTGGTGAGCGGCTCCTGAACATGTTCGAGCGAATGCCACATGGTGATGACATCGAAAGTTCCGGGTCGCAATTCCGGGTGGGGCAGATCGCCCACCATGGCCCGCAATCCGAGTTCCCCTTGGATGCGGTTCACCGGCCCCACCGCGGCATCGAGGCCCGTCACGTCCCAACCGAGTTCCGCCATGCGTTTCAGATAGCTGCCGCTGCCGCAGCCGAAATCGAGCAGCCGCCCCGCTCCATCCCACGGCAACGCCCCTTTGCGTTCGCGGCTGCGGCCGAGAATGCGGGCGAGCAGTTTCGGCTTCGCGTTCGAGTGTCGCAGTTTATTGGGCCGCCGGTGCGGTTTATAATCGGGCGGGTAGAAGCGGCCGATGGAACGCGGGCCGGGCCGCGGATTCGTATAGGTGGTAGAACAATGCCGGCAACGCACGACGAGGAAACGCTTGCCGGCATCCCCCTGCCCCGGCGTGTGATCGGCGGCCTCGAAACGCGGCTCCTCTTCGTGCCGGCCGCACATCGGGCAATCGCTATCGACCCAATCGATATTTGCGGCGTCCGAGGAATGAACGGGTTCGGCGCGGGCCATCATGCGCAATTCATCCGTGAAGGGCGGTGATACAAAGCGAACGGAATGTAACGCGATTCGCCCGCCCCCCGCAAGGCGAGTTCCCGAAAAGCTGGCACCCGTCCGGGCTATACTTTCCCCACGTTCACCCATTGGTGGCTCTTGGCGGAATCGAGCACAGCATCGAGCACGAGTTGCGTTTCCAAGGCATCCTTGAAGGTCGGACTGGCCGGTTTGCCGGTGCTGAGGCCTTCGAGGAAATCGGCGACTTGGTGGGTGAAGCTGCTGTCGTAGCCAATGCTGAGGCCCGGCACCCACCAGTTGGCCATGTAGGGGTGATCGGGGCTGTTGTCGGTCACGTGGATGCTCTTCCAACCGCGGATCATGCTTTCGTCTTTGTAATTGAAGATTTGCAAGCGGTGCAGATCGTGGAGATCCCACGCGATGGACATGTTCTCGCCGTTGATTTCCAAAGTGTACGCCGCCTTGTGGCCGCGGGCGTAGCGGGTGCTCTCGAAGTTGGCGAGCGAACCGTTGCTGAACTTGCCGAAGAAGAGGCAGGCGTCGTCGATGGTCACCTTCTCGACCTTGCCGGTGAGGGTATGCTTGCGTTCCTTCACGAACACTTCCGTCATTGCGGAGACCGATTCCATGCTGCCGTTGAGCCAGAGGGCGGTATCGATGCAGTGGGCCAGCAAGTCTCCGCTCACCCCGGCCCCGGCCGCGGCGGCATCCAATCTCCAGAGGCCTTGGCCCCCTTGCGGAAGGTCGGCGCTGATCGTCCAGTCTTGTAGGAACTTGGCGCGGTAGTGGAAGATCTTGCCGAGCCGGCCTTCGTCGATCAGTTTCTTCGCCAGTGAAACAGCGGGGATGCGGCGGTAGTTGTACCAGACCATGTTCGGTACGCCGGCCTTCTCGACCGCATCGACCATCGTGCGGCCCTCGGCCGCGTTCATCGCCAAGGGCTTCTCGCAGA
>Ga0105048_10019536_pt1 | contig 10387 bp, 7 predicted proteins | sample MAT05_FD_78382 | JGI IMG/M metagenome (GOLD analysis project Ga0105048, IMG submission 78382) | Freshwater microbial communities from Lake Fryxell liftoff mats and glacier meltwater in Antarctica - MAT-05 | ecosystem: Environmental > Aquatic > Freshwater > Ice > Liftoff microbial mat | place...
ATTGCCGACGATCATCTCGTCGACGAACTTGCGGAACGCGGGACCGGGCCACGCGACGAAGCCCTGACCGCCGAGGAACAGACGCTTCGCCTCGCGCTTCTCGAGCGCCTCGCGATCGTGGAGGTTCTTCACGAAGTCGATGAGCTGCTTCGCTTCCTTGCGCGCGGACAGGAGCTTGAATCCCGTCGACGTGAAGAACCCGGGCAGCCCCTCGATCCGCGCGAGCGGCCACGACAGCGCCGCGCGCAGACCGGTGACGATCCGTTCGGTGACGTCCTCGGCGAGCTTCACGGTGCGATGCAGATCGACCGGGCTCCCCATCGTGATCACCGACGCGAGACCTTCACTCTTCCGGAACGCGGCGGCCTGGTAACAGAACATCCCGCCCTGCGAGTAGCCGGCGAGGTGGACGTTCTGCCCGGTGACCGCGCGCACGCGATCGATCGCCTCGGACACGGCGCGCACGTGATCGTCGAGCGTGCGGTTCATGCCGCCTTCCTCGCGCTCGGGTGCGCCGAAGTCGACGAGCCAGACATCGACGCCCCAGCGCGACAGTGCCGCGGCCGCGCTGACGTCGGGAGAGATGTCGTAGACCTCGGACGCGACCATCAGCGGCGGGATCAGCAGCAGCGGCGCCGCGATCGACACGGTCCCCGGCGTCGGCGTCTTCGCGTACCGACGCAGCCGGTAGATCTTCTCCTCGTGGATGTTCTCGAACGGCGCGCCGTACGGCGCGGTCAGGCGACCCGCGCGAGCGAGCTCCAGCGCGTTCTCCCACATGAGCCCGAGCCGCCGCAGCCGCTTGGTGAACCACACCTGACGACGGCGGCGAGCCGTCGGATTCCCACGACGCTGTTCGGTCGGTTCTCCACCCATCACCGGCGAGTATACGCCGGTGCGTCGCTCAGCCGGGTTCGCCAGCGAGGCGATAGCCGACGCCGCGCTTGCTCTCTATCAGGTCGTCGGCGTGCACGCTGGCGAGCTTGCGGCGCACGCGGTGGACCAGCTCGCGGACGTTCTCGCTGTCGGCCTGGACCGAGCGGAACGACAGCGCATCGGCGATCTCGTGCCACGCGACGTACGCGAGCTCGGGATCGGTGACGGTGCGGCGGCGCTCGACGAGCAGCTGCAAGAGACCGAACTCCATCGCGGCGAGCTCGATCGACGACTCGCCGATCCGCAACACACCACCATCGACGCGCTGGCGCAGATCGAGGAGGTGACCACGCGGCGTGGTCACCTTCGCGCTGAACACGAGATCGTCGCGGCGAGTTGGCGCCGTGCGGCCGGAGCCACGCGGTGGATCGATCTTCGGCAGTGCGTCGGGCCAGAAGTAGAACTTCACGTCGCCGAGGCGGATCGTGTTGCCGCTCGTCAGCTGGAAGTCGGTGACGCGATTGCCCTCGACCTCGGTGCCGTTGCGGCTCGAGTTGTCAGCGATATGCCAGTGGTTGTCGGCGAGCTTCATCGAAGCGTGCTCGCTCGAAACCGAGGCGTGGAGGACGGCGACGTCAACGCGCGGATCGCGCCCGATCTTCGTTCCGTCGGAGATTCCGTGAGCAACACCCCACGCATCCACCAGCGTCGCTACGGGCGACTGGACGCGAGAGAAGATCTGCTCACTGGTAATGCCCGGCGAGGCGATCGCGACTCCGTGAGACGTACACAGGACTCCGATCGACCGGGGGGACGAGCAAAGAAGGCACGGCACCATGCCCACTTACGATCACCCGGGAGCGGGATCCGCGCAAGCGACCGAGGCCGCTACCGGGTCCTCACGTGCCGGGTGAGAGAGGCGTTAGAGCGCCCACACTCACCCACCCTTGAGCTGCTTCTTCTTGCCCTTGTCGCCGAACAAGCGCGTTCGGGTCCCCGTGCGGTTGTACTGCACAGCATAGAGCAAGCCTGCGATTCCCGACAACGGCAGGGCGACGAGCAGCACCGGGAACAGCAGGAACATCGGGATCATCTTGCTCGCGAGGGCCGCGAATGCGAGCCACGCGGCCGATGCGGGGACGGCTTCCTTGAGCGATCCCGCGTAGAGCCATCCGAGCGGGCCGAGCAGCATCGAGGCCACGCCCGATTTGACCCAGGACTTGTCTCCCTGCTTGGGCGCCTTCGTCAGCTCGTTCTTGACGCGCGAGGCCTTGGTCGCGAGCTCGAGGGCGCTGCCCAGATCACTCCCGTGGTCGTCGTCCTCGTCGCGCGCCGCGGACCGAGCCTGCGGCTTCCTGCTGACGAGCGCCGTCTGGCGAGCGCGAAGCTCGGCGCGCTCTTCTTCCTGCGCCGCACGCTGCTCGCGGACCTTGGCCTGCGCGGCTTCCTTACGCGCACGCTGCGCGTCGGCGTCGGCTTTGACCTCCAGTTCGAGGGCCGCCAACCGTTCCATGAGGACCCGGTCGTCTTCGGACACGCCTGCGACTATGGCATGATCCGACTGGATGTCGCGCTCGCTGTGCCTCCTGGTCTTCGCCTGTCTCGCCACGGGCTGTGGCGCCGACAAGAAGTCGGACGAACCGACGACCGCAAAGGAGAAGCAGCTCCGCGAGGCGCGCGCCACCGGCGAGGACGACGGCGGCGCCAAGAACTGGGGCAAGTGGCGCTACAAGGGCTCGCGCGACTCGTGCTTCTTCATCGTCGGTGCGACGTGCTTCAAGTCGGAGAACGCCGCGTGTCAGCAGGCGCGCTGCAAGAAGCCGAAGAAGTGCACCTCGGCCGGGGCAGCGCCCGCGACCGTCTCCTGCAAGTGAGCTACGCCGCCTTGGGGGCGACGACCTTCGGGATCCGCACGCGCGGACCGACGCGGTACTCGAGGCGCTTCACGTTGCGATAGAACTCGCCGTCGATGATCGGCGCGAGCAGCTCGGACCCAGTCGCCTCGATCAGCATCTCGCGGCACGGGCGGTCGAGGATGTTGCGGCCGCGCATCTCCTCACCACGCGCCATGCGGGGGATGTTCTTGATGATCTGCCACGGGCTCGGCGTGCCGACGATCGCGTTCATCAGGCCGGGCTGATCCGCCTTGCCGAAGAACCGGAGCACGTTGCCGAGGTTGATCGACATCGATGCGACGTGGACGCCGGTGAACTGATCACCGGGGAGGCGCATACCGTCGAGCGTGACCTTGCAGGCGGTCGGCTCGAACATCTCCTTGGCGTACGTCTTCCACGCGCCGAGCGGCAGCTTCGAGAGCGGCGTCAGTGCGATCGGCGCCGAGCCGACCGTGTTCGCGACGATCTTCACGATCGTGCGCGGGTTCGGATCATCGTGCTCGTAGTACTTCGCGTAGAAGCGCTGACCGACACCGCCGGCCGCCGACGCGAAGCCGTACGTGCGAAACGGAACCTCGACGCCATCGACGATCTGGATGCCGTCGATCACCATCGAGTCGACGTCCGTCTCCTCGATCGTGGCGCCGCGCTCGACCGACCGGCGCAGCATGCCGAGGATGCCTTCGGCGTCGCCCGTGATGCCGACGTTGTTCGCGACGAAGTCGATCGTGCCGCCCTTGGTCGGCAGCGTCACCGGCAGCGAGAACGACTGGCCGACGAACTCGTCCTCCTGGAGGACTTCCATGCCCATGCGCAGCATCCAGTGGAGCGCGCCGTCACCGCCGTCAGCGACCCAGTAGCGGGCGCGCTTGCGGAGGAAGTCGCGCAGGACCGGCTTGATGGCGGCGATCGAGGCCGTCTCGTGGACCTCGCCCATACCGCCCACGATCCGCTGGAGCCGCTCCGCCCGGTCGGGACGATTGCGATTCTTGCGGCTATTCGGATTGGTGATGACGCCGATTTCCATCTGCCTGAGAAGGTTGCAAGACCCGGGCGAGACGCACTGCGTCGTAACCCTACGGAATGACGAACGCCACACTGGCAGAACCCGGCTCGCTGCGTAGGCCGCTACGCGGACGCCTGTGTAGAACGCCGCCTCCGTACGCACCCGGCACGAGCTGACACTCAGAACGATCCCTGGGCGTTCTTCGTCGATAATCAACGAATGAGGGCCCTCGCAATCGTCGTGCTGACCGCGTGCGGATCGACCGCCGGGACGACGACACCGCTGGTCGCACCGACGAAACCTGCTCCCGTCGATCCGGCAAAACCCATCACGCCCGCGATCGAGCGCCCGGTGATCGATCCACTCGATGCGCTGACGCCAACCACGGACAGCACCACCTCGATGCTGCAGCCGGGAGTCATGCAGCTCGAGCTTCACGCGACGCCGATCGAGAGTCCCGGCGCGGCGCAGTCTACGCTCGTGTCGATCGTTGCAGAGCAAGGCAGTCGCGTGCGCGTCACGATCCGCCTCGGTCACGCGCGCTTCGTCGTGTGGACCGAACGCGCGCGGCTGCTCGCGATCCTCAAGCAGGACGAGCGTGTTGCGCCGCGGCCCGGCCAACCCGCGCAGGCATCCGACAAGCACGCGGTCCTGCGCGCGGGCTCCGCCGTTCGTCGCCTCGCGAAGAAGGACACGTGGACGCAGGTTCGCTACTCGGGTGCGATCGAGGTCGAGGGCTGGATCCCCGACGCCGCGCTCGCCGAGGAGGGACCGTGGCGCGCAACGCGCGGTCGAATCCCGACAGGTCGCAAGTCGCTGACGCTGATGCCCGGCTCCGTGATCCGGTTCGAACCGAATTGGGCAGCGCGTCAGCTCGCCGTGATGGCGACCGGCTACTTCGTCGAGATGGTGAGCGAGATCGACGAGGCGTGGTCCGAGATCGCATACGCGGATGGCAACATCGCGGTCACCGGCTACGTCTCGCGGCGCGACCCGCCGGGCCGCGTTCATCACAAGCGTCCCGATCCATCGCTCGCGCCCGCGCCGATCGTGCCAAACAGCAAGGTCCCGAGCGGGACGTGCCTGCACGCGCGCATCGAAGGCGATGCGATCGGGTACCTCGTCGGCGATCAGAACGTCGATCTCGCGGACCTCGGTCGCGGCTGGTGGAGCGTCACGATCGACACGCCGTGGGGCCCAATCCAGTTCGCCGCGCGCGGCCTCGATCCCGTCACGCTCGCGACCTGTTCGCACGACAAGACGCTTCCTGCCACGGCGCTCAAGCCGCTGCCGGCGCCTAGCGTCCCGTGAACACGGGCCGGCGCTTGCCAAGCAGCGCCGCGATTCCCTCGCGCGCATCCTCCATCGCGATCGACGCCGCCTGCGCGTGCGCCTCGTGGCGTGCCGCCTCGCGAACATCGAGTGCCACCCCGCGCCGGATCGCGCGCTTGGTCTCCTGCACCGCGAACGGCGCGTTGTCCGCGATCGTACGCGCGAGCTTCATCGCCTCGGGCAGCACCTCGGCTGCCGGCACCGCACGATTGAGGATCCCGAGCTGCTCGGCCTCCGGGCCCTCGACGAGCCGGCCCGTCAGCAACAGGTCCGTCGCGCGCGCCACGCCGATCAAGCGCGGCAGCGTGTAGCTGATGCCCATCCCCGGTGCGAGGCCCAGCTTCACGAAGTTCGCACCGTACTTCGCCTTGATCGCACCGATCCGCAGATCGCAGACGAGTGCGAGGCCGAAGCCACCACCCACCGTGTGACCGTTGAGCGCGCCGATCACCGGCACGTCGAGCTCGAGCAACGACAGGAACGGCGCGTACATCGCGAACGACTTCTCGTGCGGCTCACGATGATCGCCGTCGCGCTGCAGCGTGGACTTGAAGTCCGCGCCCGACGAGAAACAGTCGCCTTTGCCCGTGACGACGAGGCAGCGGATCCGCGTCTCTGCGCGCGCGGCTGCACTCGCCACCACAAAGGCGTCGAGGAGCTCCGGGGTCATGCTGTTCCGATTGTCGGGACGATCGAGCGTGATGATGCCGACGTGTCCATCGACCTCGAAGTGAACCGCTGCGGTCATGGTCTGCACGCTACCACTGCGAGTTCTGCCGAGCGCTGCGACCGCCGCAGACGGTTTCTTCCCCACGAGCTCGTGCCGTCGCGGAGTTGCGCGTGGCGCTGCACGTCAGCTGCGCATGTCCAAGCTCGAAGCCATCATCGCCACTCTCGTTCTTGGTTCGTCGTCGATCGCGATGGCGCAGCCGAGCTTCCGCTCGTTCATCCAGCGCGTGACCGTCCACTTCCAAGGACGGCGGACGTCAGGTGGCTACGGCATCTAGCCCTCTATAGAGGGATCAGCTTCTCCCACGGCGCATCAGGCACATCCGATGCGCCGATCTTCGTTTTCGGAGCAATTCTAGTGGCCTGTGATTCAGCCTGCGGAGTCCGCAGAAAGGCTGCTCCATTCGCAGCCGATAAGTCCTGATTCGAACGAATTATCAGGCACTTAGACTTGGCCTCAGCTCTGCATTATCCCTCCTCGAAGCTTGCGGGCTTCAGTAACAGGAGGAACTCAAATGTCGAAGATGAAAGCCCTTATCACCGCCCTCGTTCTTGGTACCTCGTCTGCCGCGATGGCGGCTCCCTCGGTGACCTTCACCGCGCATGCAGAGGCCTCGTGGGGCACCGTTTCCCCGAACATCCGTGACCACCGCACTTTGACCACGTACCCGACCTACCAGTCGCCTGCCACGTTCGCGCGTGGCACGTGGATCTCTCTCGCGGAGCCGATGAACATGGCGCGTGGTCGCGCGACGATCGACATCAACTCGCGGTCTGCGTTCAACCAGATCCGTCTGCAGAGCGCGTCGGGCTCTTCGTTCATTCGTACCGTCACGGTTCAGTACGTGAACGGTGCGAGCCAGGTCATCACCCTCAACCAGTGGATCGATGCACACAACCCGATGGCGCAGTTCAACCTGAACCGTCCGATGCAGGTCGACTCGATCATGATCAACGGTCAGCGCAACGCTCGCGGTAGCAAGCTCCAGGTGTTCGGCTACGCGTCGTCGACGCGCCCGACGCCGCCGATCTACCAGCCGGAGTTGCCGCCGGTCTACCAGCCGCCGGTCTCGACGGCAGTCTCGGTCCCACTCGCGCAGAACGTCACCCTGTGGGGCAGCTACGGCAGCAAGGAGGTCCTCGTCGATCGCAACCTCCGCTCGTTCACCACCCTGCGCATCACTGGAACCACAGGCTCGAGCCCGATGAGCCACATCATTGTCTCGTTCACCAACGGACACGAGCAGATGATCCCCATCAACCGCACCCAGGTTTTCGGTGAGAACCTGGACCTCACCCTCGACGGCTCGGGTCGCTACAACATCGCTCGCGTCACCGTGTTCCACAACGGTCAGTCGGCTCTCGTGCCGCAGACCGGTTACTTCAACATCACGGCGCTGTAGCTCACGACCATTCAGCGTTGAAAGCTGAGTGCACGGCGCATCGGGAAACCAATGCGCCGTTTCGTCGTTTCGGACTCGCTCACCGAAACCAAAAACGGCGCATCGGGAAACCGGTGCGCCGTTCGTCGTTCAGACGGTAGGAGTGTTCAGGCGCCGCCGAGCTCGTCGAGGAATTGCTGCGCGTCGGCGAAGGCCGGGTCTTCGCGGAGAGCCTTCTTGGCCCACAGCTCGGCCTTCGCGCGGTTGCCGCGAGCGTGCTCGATCTTGGCTTCCCAGAGGAGGGCCATCGGGCGCGTGACCGGAGATGGGTTGTCCATCAGGGTGATCGCGCGGAGCGGTTTGAGCGCGAGCTCGTAGTCGCCGATCTCCGTTGCGAGCTGCGCGAGCTCGGCCGCGACCTCGGCATTCTTGCGATCGACGTCGAAGGCCTTCTTGAGCCAGTTGAGCTGGCCGTCCTTGTCGCCGAGCATCGAGGAGACGCGGCCCATGCGCTGCTGGAGGACAGCGAGCTCGGGGGTGCGTTTTTTCTGGGCCTGGATGGCGGCCTCGAGCGTGCGGCCGGCGTCCTCGAGCTGGTTCGAGGTGATGAGGACGTCGACGTTGAGCATCAGGGCCGTGTGGTCGTCGGGCTGCAGCTCGAGCGCCTTGGCGGCGGGGACCTGAGCGCCGGCGGCGTCGCCGAGCGAGTACAACAACAGCTCCGCGGCGCGGCGGTAGTTGGTGTAGCGAGCGGCGGGATCGGAGCCGTGATCGGCGTCCGCGATCAGGACGCCAGCGAGCAGGCGGAACTCGCCTGCGGCCTCGTACATCTCGCGGAGCTTGTCGCGGAGGATCTCGACGCCGGGTTGTGCCTGGTGGACGACCTCGAGGACAGGCACGGCATCGGCGGGACGGCCCGCCTGGGTGGACGCGTTGGCGGCGCGCATCGCGGCCTGGACCTGGGCGTCGCCTTCGGTGACGTACGCGAGGCGGGTGGCGGCGGCGGAGACGCCGTCCCAGTGCGAGATCGACTCGTCGAGATCGCAGAGCATGTAGAGCGGCTCGGCGTCGCGAGGGTCGCGCTCGATCCAGCCGACGAGGAACGCGCGGCCGCGCTCGAGCTCGCCGTGAGCGTTGAGGAGCTGGGCGAGCTTGAGGGTGGCGGTGCGCTCCGTGGGGAGATCTCCGTCGCGCTCGGCTCGGCCGCGGAGGCGCTCGAGACCGTTGACGAGGGTTTCGGTGGCGGTCTCCTTGTCGAGCTCGTACGCCTCGGTGAGATCGGTGACGGCAGAGGCGTCGTCACCGAGCTGCTGGCGGAACGAGGCGCGCAGCATGAGGAGCGAGGTGCGGCCCGGACCGGTGACGGTTGCGAGGGCCTCGCCGATCGCGCGCTGGGCGGCGTCGAGCTCACCGGCGGCCGCGAGTGCGGCCGCGTGATCGGTGACGAGCTCTGCGACGTGCGGCGCGCGCTGGCGTGCCTTGCGGAGAACTTCGGCTGCCTTGAGAGGCTGGCCGAGGTGACCGGAGTAGGTGGCGGCCGCTTCGCGCAGGCGCTGGACGGCGGCGTCGTCGGGGAGACGCTCCGCATCCTTGGTCATGAGCTCGGCCATCTCGGACCACAGCTCGTTGTCGCGGTACCACTTCTCGAGGCGATCGTGGATGTTGCGATCGTCGGGGGCGGAGCCGTGCGCGAGCTCGAGCGTGCGCTGCACGCCCTTCATGTCGCCCGCGGCTTCCCACATCGTGGCGAGGCGACCGGCGAGCTCGGGTGCGCGCTCGGGCGTCTCGACGGCGAGCAGGCGCTCCATGAGGACCGCGCCCTCACGGGGGTTGTCGCTCTCGGCGAGCTGACCGACGACGCGGCGGAGGATCTCGCGATCGTCGGGGGCGATGATCAGCGCGGCGCGATAGACGCGGATGGCGTCCGGCGAGCCGTTCTTCTCGAGGAGATCACCGAGGCGCAGCGCGACGTCGACGGTCGAGTCGCGATGACCGCGGCGCTGCGCGTCCTCGAAGCGCGACCACAGGAACTCGGCGATGCCGTCCTCGTCACCGAGGGTGCGGAGCGTGGCTTCGTAGAGCTCGGCCGCTTCGAGGTTGTCGGCGTCGTCGGCGAGCGAGTCTCGGAGGACGTCGAGTGCATCGTGGAACCGCTTGAGGTTCTCGATCAGGAACCGCGCGTGCTCGAGGCGAAGCGCGTTGCGCTCGGCCGGCGTCACGAGAGCGGGGAGGGTCGAGGAGATGACCGAGCCGAGGCGGTCTCCGTCGCCGAGCTCGCGATAGATCGTGAGCAGCGGCTGCCACACGGCGCGATCGGCGGGGCTGCGCTCGCGCAGGAACTCGTAGACGTCGGCCGCGAGGTCGACGCGACGGTGCGCGAGAGCGCGAGTCGCGATTCGCATCGCGAGACCATCGATCTGCTCGGCCTCTGCGATCGGCGCGACCTCGTAGGTCAGGTCGCGCGCCTGGGTGAGATCACCGGCGGCGAGGCGACGCTCGGCGAGCGCGAGGACGGCCCACGGTGCGGAGCCGAGACCATCGGCGGTGTCGCGGGCAGCGGCGACCGCGCGAACGAGGAGAGCCTCGGCGCGCTGATCGTGACCCTGCTCGACCGCGAGATCGACGGCCTCGCGGATCTGGACGGGCGTGGCGGACGGCAGGCCGGCGCGACGCTCGAGGAAGTCGAGCAGGAGCTCGCCGTCACCGCCATTGCGGGCGACGCGCTCGTACATCGTCATGACCTTCTCGTCGTTGGGCTCGTTGGCGGCGGCGGTCTTGAGCAGACGACCGGCCTGACCCCAGCGCGGCTCCGCGGCGAACGCGCGCTCGAGGAGCTCGAAGCCCTGCTTGCGGCGTGCCTCGCTGCCGAGGAAGATCTCGGCAAGGCGGTAGAGCGCATCGACCTGCGCGGGCGTCGGATCGGCATCGGTGCCGGCGAGCTCGAACATCTTGTCGAGGGTGCGCGCCTGCTCGGCGGTGTCGCCAAGAGCGGCCGCGACGCGAGCCTGGGCATAGAACGCCTCCGCGAGGCGCTCACCGAGGATCTCGACGCGACGGTAGAGGTTCGCAGCGCCGCGCAGATCGTTCGAGTCCTGCTCCAGGGCTTCACCCGCGCGCATGAGGAGGTTCGCGATGAGCGGCGGATCATCCTTGCGGCGGAGCCGATC
>Ga0105048_10019537_pt1 | contig 10386 bp, 10 predicted proteins | sample MAT05_FD_78382 | JGI IMG/M metagenome (GOLD analysis project Ga0105048, IMG submission 78382) | Freshwater microbial communities from Lake Fryxell liftoff mats and glacier meltwater in Antarctica - MAT-05 | ecosystem: Environmental > Aquatic > Freshwater > Ice > Liftoff microbial mat | place...
GCACCGGGCCACCAGTTGCCGCTGGTGATCTTTGGCTTGCTGGTGTCGATTCCGGTCATCGTCTGGGGCAGCCAGTTGGTGATCAAGCTGATGGACAGGTTTCCCGTCATCATCACCGCTGGCGGCATGCTGCTGGGCTGGATTGCCGGCACGATGCTGGTCACGGACCCCTTGCTCGCGCCTTACCTGGCCGATGCTGCTGGAACCGTCCCTGCGGCCGTTCCTGCCGCAATTCGTTACGGCGCTGGCATGGCCGGTGCGCTGCTGGTGCTGCTGGTCGGGCTGCACTTCAAGAAGCGCGCTGCGGCCTCGGCTTGAACACCGCCCAAGCCCAGTCCGGCACGGCCCGCTGGCTGGCGGGGCGCTTTGAGCGGGTCAAGCTGCTGGGCAGCGGCGCCAGCGGAATCGTGTATGCGGCCATCGACCATCAAGAACGCCGCTGGGTGGCGCTGAAGTTGCGGGCGCGCCAGCCCAGCGGCAACCTTGAGGTGCAAGCCGAAACGCAGGCCCGACTCGCCGCCGAAGGCCAGCAAGCGCAGGCTCTGCACCACCCCGACATCGTCACGGTGTTTGACTTTGGCACCCTGGCGGACGGCAGTTCCTGGCTGGCGATGCAACTGGTGCCGGGCTGCGACCTCACGCGCTACACCCTGCGCCAACACCTGTTGCCCGAGCCGCTGGTCCTGCAGATCGGCGAACGCCTGGCGCTGGCGCTGGCGCATGCCCACGCGGCTGGCGTCGTACACCGCGACATCAAACCTGCCAATGTGTTGGCGCATTGGCCGACCGACACCTTGAAGATCGTCGACTTTGGTCTCTCACGCAGTGCCAACAGCCTGACCACCGGCACCGGCTTGATCCTGGGCACCCCCCACTACATGGCCCCTGAGCTGCTGGCCGGCGCCGTGCCAGACGCCGCCAGCGACTTCTACGCTCTGGGCGCCATGTTGTTTCAGCTGCTCAGCGGTCGCTTGCCCTTTGAGGCGCAAAATCTTGGCGAGTTGCTGCAGCGCGTCAGCAATGAGGCGGCGCCAGATCTGCGTCAACATCGGCCCGACATTCCCAAGCCCTTGGCGCAGACACTGCAGGCCTTGCTGGAGCCCCAGGCGACGCGGCGCCTCTCTGACGGCAAGCCCATTGCCCAGTTGCTTCAGAGCCTGCGCCAGGCCTGGCCGCCACCGCCTTGACGCCGAAGGGTTACGTGCTGAACGGCGTTGCCCGGCACCCCGGGACTTCGCCACGTTGGGGCCACAAAACAAACAAAACACACAGCGGACCTGGGCCAAAGGTTTGTCTGCTGGCGGCTGCGGGGGTTGTTCCGGGGCACAATCTTTTCTCCGGGCAAGGCAAGGCGTGGCGTTTCACGATCTGGGGCGCGCCCACCAGACCCTCAGCATCCTGTTCGTTAGCCCGTGGCCGACCCAGTCCCCCGAATGTGAGCTCCACAGCCCCCACGTCACCCATGCACGTCGAACTGTTCGCGGCGATGGATCCTGGCCGAGCGCGCAGCAACAACGAAGATGCGGTGGCCCTGGATGCCAGCGTCGGGCTGGCCGTTCTGGCCGATGGCATGGGCGGCTACAACGCCGGCGAAGTGGCCTCCAACATGGCCACAACCTTCATCCGAACGGAACTCGGCCGCTGGCTGCGCGAAGCCAGCAGCCAGGCCAGCGACGCCGAAGTGCGCCGCGCCATGGACATCTGCGTGGACAACGCCAACCGCGCCATCTTCAACGCCTCCAATGCCAACCCGCAGTACGCCGGCATGGGCACCACGCTGGTCGTGGCGGTATTCCGCGATGGTCGCTTGTTGCTCGGCCATGTCGGTGACTCGCGCTGCTACCGGCTGCGCGCCGGGCGTTTGCAACAGATCACTCGCGACCACTCCTTGCTGCAAGAGCAGATAGACGCCGGCATGATCACACCTGAACAAGCGGCGTTTTCGATCAACAAGAACCTGGTCACGCGCGCCGTGGGCGTGGAAGACACGGTGCTGCTGGAAACTCACGAGCACGACGTGCTGCCCGAGGACCTGTACCTGTTGTGTTCAGACGGTCTGTCGGACATGCTGTCTGACGCCGCGATCGCCCAGTTGGTGCTTTCCAACACGAGCCTGGAAAGCGCCACGCTGGCGCTGATTGCGGCGGCCAACGACGCCGGCGGAAGGGATAACATCTCGGTCGTCTTGGGGCGTGCCTCCGGCGGCGCAAGTGCCCCCCACAAGTCGTGGTGGCCGTTTCGGCGTGAGCCTCGCGGCAGCTGACAGTGGCATGAGAACCCGCGCCCAAAGCGCTTTGCGTGGTGCTGCCGGCACTGCGTTCGATTGAGGTCGTGCATGGGCAAGTTGGTGGTGTCGCTCGATGGTGTGGTCATCAAGGAAGTCCAGATCACCAAGGACAAGACAACCCTTGGCCGGCGTCCGTACAACGACATCGTCATCGACAACCTGGCCGTCAGCGGCGAGCACGCCGTTCTGCAGATGGTCGGTGCCGACGTCTTCATCGAAGACCTCAACAGCACCAACGGCACCTACATCAACGGCAAGGCCATCAAGAAACAACTGCTGTCGCACAACGACACGGTCGAGATCGGCAAGTACAAGATCAAGTACCTGGTCGACGAGAGCAGTGACCACGAGCGCACGATCATCGTCCGTCCCGGCAGCAACGCCCCCAGTTCGGCAGCGGCTGTCTCGCCCATGGCCCCGGGTTCGGGGGCCAGCAACACCCAGTCTTTCCCCGGTTCGGCGGGCGCCCTGTCCAGCAGTTCAATCGGCGCTGGTGCGGGTGCGGGTGCGGGTGCGGGTGGCGGTGCTGGTGCTGGTGCTGGTGGCGGTGCAACGTCGGCGCTGATCAAGGTGCTCAACGGTGCAGCAGCGGGCCGTGAGGTCGCACTCACCAAGGTCGTCACAACGGTGGGCAAGCCGGGCGTGCAGGTGGCCAGCATCACCAAGCGGCCCAACGGCTATGCCATCGCCCACGTTGAAGGCGCAGCGCGGCCCAGCCTCAACGGTGCCTTGTTGGTGGGTGACTCGGCACCCCTGCGCAACGGTGACGTGATCGAGCTGGCCGGCACACAAATGCAGTTCATCCACCGCTGACCACTGGCCGTTGAATCGCTGATGACCATCACCTCGCCGCCCGCCGCTCCGCGTGCGGGCAGGCACCCGGACTGACGATGATTTTTGAGTGGTTCAACGCCAAAGAGTCCAAGGCCTTTGGCAAGTCCTTGGCGCAGTTTTATGCCCAGCGTGCCGCGACCGAGGCCGACCGCAAGAGCAAAAAGTTCGTTGAGCGCAAACAGCGCGAGTTGCTGGACAAACTGGGTCAGCGTGTCACGCTGTTCAAGAGCAAAAACCGCTTGAATGTCTACAAGAAGGCCCAGGTCGGCAACAGCTTCAAATGGCACTTGCTCGACGTCGGGTTCGAGCCGAGCTACGTCGACGAGCTGACCAGTTGGGTCACTCACAAACTCTGACCGCGCAGGGCGTCGGTAACTGACTTCGCGCCGCATGGCCTGGATCAAACAACTCGGCAATCTGATCGGCCGCGCCGCAGCCCCCGCGCCCTTGCCGTCCTCGTCTCCAACGCCACGGCCGAGCCTTGACCTGGACCTGGCGGCAGCGCAAGCCAAAGCTGCTCTTGAAGCCGGTCATGCACGGGAAGACCTTGGCGATTGGCCCGGCGCGCTGGCCCTGTACTTACAGGCCTTGAGCCTGACCCCGGCCAGTGCGCGTGTTCACCTGAACATCGGCAACGTGCGTCTGGCCATGGGCGACGCCCTGGCGGCACAGTCTGAATACCAGCGCGCGATCGAACTCGATCCGCAGCATGCCGGCGCGCATTTCAACCTGGGCAATGCTCAGCTCCAGGGCAAGGAGCCGTTTGCCGCACAGCGCGCTTACCAACGCGCCCTGGCGCTCAAGCCAGATTTTGTCGACGCCTGGGTGGCGCTGGGCAATGTGCAAGGTGATCTGGGCGACGTGGCTGCCGCCGTCCTCAGCAACCAGCGCGCAGCGGCATTGGCGCCCGGGTCAGTGGCCATCCAGGCCAACCTGGCGGCGGCCTACCGTACAGCAGGCCGTCTCGAAGAGGCCGCGCAGACCTACGCCGCCGTTGTCGCCCTGCAGCCACGGGATGCCGCGCAGCGCTGCGAGTTGGCCAACGTGCAGCGTGAGCTGGGGCAGATCGAGGCGGCGGTGCAGACCTGTCGCGAAGCGCTTGAAGTCGACCTCCAATCGGCCGGCACCTACAGCCTGCTGCTGTTCTGCCTGAGCCACTCGCCACACGTGGACAGCGCGACGCTGTTCAAGGAACACCTGGGGTTTGCTGAACGGTTTGAGGCGCCCTTGTTCGCGAGCTCGGCCCCGCACGTTCGGCCCCACCCCAACGACCGGTCGCCCGACCGGGTGCTGAACGTCGCTTTCGTGTCTGCGGACCTGTGCAACCATGCCGTTGCCAGCTGGTTCGAGCCACTGCTCAAGCTGTTGGTCCAAGACCCGACGCTGGCCGTCACCATCCACGACACCGGCGGCATTGACGATGCGGTTTCAGCCCGCATGAAGCAGGGCGTTGTGCGATGGTTGAACGTGGTCGAACTGTCGCCTCAAGCTTTGGCAGAGAAAGTGCGAGCCGATGGCGTCGATGTGTGGGTGGACTTGTCTGGCCACACCCCCGGCCACCGCCTGTTGAGCTTCGCGCAAAAGCCCGCGCCGGTGCAGATGAGCTGGATCGGCTACCCGGGCACCACCGGTCTGAGTTCAATGGACTACTACGTGGGTGATGCCTGCTACCTTCCGCCCGGCGAATTCGACGCGTTGTTCTCGGAAAAGATCATCCGGCTGCCGGCCAACGCGGCTTTCAGCCCGCTTGAAGATTCACCACCGGTGAATGCCTTGCCAGCGCTGAGCAATGGCTACGTCACGCTGGCCAGCTTCAATCGCCTGGACAAGATCGGCCATGACGTGGTGGTGCTGTGGGCGCGGCTTCTGCACGCGCTGCCGAGTGCCAGGATGATGTTGGCCGGCATGCCGCAGTCCGGCGGGCATGAGCAGGTGCTGGCCTGGTTTGCTGGCGAAGGGATTGCCGCCGAGCGCCTGGCCTTTCACCCGCGCAGCAGCATGCAGGATTACCTGCGGCTGCACCATCAGGCCGATCTGTGCCTGGATACCTTCCCCTACGGCGGCGGCACCACCACCTGCCATGCGCTGTGGATGGGTGTACCCACACTCACTTTGGTCGGGCAGGGCCCGGCTGGCAACACCAGCCGCTCGGCGCTGTTGCATCTGGGTCTGGCCGACGAATTTGTGGCGCGAGACGCTGCCGACTTCGTCCAAAAAGGCCTGGCCTGCGTGCAAAACCTGGCGCGCCTGGCGGCTTGTCGACACTCGCTGCGCGAGCGATTCGCCCAGTCGCCGCTGTCACAACCGCCGGTGGTGGCTGCGGCGATCTCCGTGGCCATGCGCCAGGCCTGGCAGCGTTGGTGCCAGGGTCTGGAGCCGGTGAGTTTTTCCGCAAGCGCCAACAAGCCGCGCAACAACCCCCCTGTTTCGTAGATCGGTGGCACCGGCCGCCTGCAATATTGCCGACTGACCCGCGCCGCGCGCCATGAATCAAACCCCCATCTACGTCACCCAACCTTTCCTGCCGCCGCTGGAAGAGTTCGTGCCCTTGCTGCGCGAGATCTGGGACAGCCGCATCCTGACCAATTCAGGCCCCTTTCACCAGCGCCTGGAAGCCGCGCTGTGCGAATACCTGGGCGTGCCGCACGTGGCACTTTTTGCCAACGCCACCTTGGCCCTGGTGACAGCCTTGCAGGCTTTGCGGGTGACGGGCGAAGTCATCACCACGCCCTACACCTTTGTGGCCACAGCCCATTCTTTGCTGTGGAACGGCATCAAGCCGGTGTTTGTCGACATCGAGCCCGACACGCTCAACCTCGACCCGGCCAAGATCGAAGCCGCCATCACCCCGCAGACCACGGCCATCCTGCCGGTGCACTGCTATGGCCGGGCGTGCAAAGTGGCCGAGATCGAACGCATTGCCGATGCCTACAACCTGCGCGTGCTGTACGACGCCGCGCATGCCTTTGGTGTGCGCCACGAAGACACCAGCGTCACCCGCCACGGCGACCTGTCGGTGTTGAGCTTTCACGCCACGAAAGTGTTCAATACCTTTGAGGGCGGCGCCATCATCTGCCCGGACGCCAAAGCCAAAAAGCGCGTCGACCAGCTGAAGAACTTCGGTTTTGTCGACGAGGTCACCGTCAACGCGCCAGGTATCAACGGCAAGATGAGCGAGTTCAACGCCGCGTTGGGTCTTTTGCAACTCCAGCATGTCGACGACGCCCTGGCCTGCCGCCGCGCTCTGGGCGAGCTCTACGTGCAGCGTCTGGCGCAGGTGCCGGGCATTCGTTGCCTGGACCTGGCCAGCACCAACTATTCGTACTTTCCGGTGCTGGTCACGCCCGAACACCCGCGCACGCGCGACGAGGTTTACAACGCGCTCAAGGCCCAGAACATCCACCCGCGGCGTTACTTCTACCCGCTGGTGTCGAGCTTCCCCATGTACCGCGGCCTGCCTTCAGCGCACCGCGACAACCTGCCTGTGGCCACCGCCGCGGCCGAGCAGGTGTTGTGCCTGCCGATCTACCCGCAGCTGGACCCGCAGGTGATCGACCGCATCGTGGCCATCATGTTGTCCGCTTGAGCTGGGGCTAACTGCAACATGAATTGCCATGCGCTATGAAGCTGGCCATCATGCAGCCCTATTTCCTGCCCTACATCGGCTACTTCCAGCTGATTGCAGCGGTCGACACTTTTGTGGTCTACGACAACATCAAGTACACCAAGAAGGGTTGGATCAACCGCAACCGGTTGTTGCTGAACGGTAGCGACACGACCTTCACCCTGCCCTTAAAAAAAGGCTCAGACTCATTGAACGTCATAGAACGCGAATTGGCGACCGACTTCGACCGCGCCAAACTGCTCAGCCAGTTCAAGGGGGCCTATCAGCGAGCGCCGCAGTTCGACGGCACCTGGCCCTTGCTGAATTGCGTTGTCCAGCATCCTGAGACCAACCTCTTTCGGTTTGTCCACCACGCCCTGACAGCAACGTGTTCGCACCTGGGCCTTCAGACCGAGATCCGTATTTCCTCATCCCTGCCGTTTGACGAGTCGCTCAAGGGCCAGGACAAGGTGCTGGCGATTTGTGCAGCGCTGGGTGCTGACGGCTACGTCAACCCTATCGGTGGCACCGAGCTGTACCAGCGTGCGGCCTTCGAAAGCCAAGGTCTGCAGCTGTCGTTCCTGTTGCCCTGCGCGCCACCGTATGCGCAAGGCGCGGCGCGCTTTGTGCCATGGCTGTCGATCATCGACGTGTTGATGTTCAACCCCTTGGCGCAGGTGCAGGACTGGGTGCACCACGGCGCCCGCTTGTTGGACGCGGGCATCGACGCAGGCATGGGCGCGGACCGCGTCGCCGAATGTGACCTCTCAAATGGCTCAGCGCCATGAGCCCACCACGCCGCTTGCACTGGGCCAAGCGCGGCCAGGTCTTCAAGCTGGCGGATCACCCAGGCCGACCCTGGCTGAACAGCCACGCCCAGGCTCCTGCCACGCTGGTGTTGGCCGACCGCGTGCGGGTGTATTTCTCGTGCCGTCCCGCACCCGACGCCCAAGGCCGTTATGTCAGCCACACCGCGTTTGTCGATCTGGCGCGCAACGACCTGACCCGTGTGCTGGCAGTTAACGACGAGCCCGTCATGGCGCTGGGCGCGCGCGGGTGTTTTGACGAGTTCGGCGTCTACCCGTTTTCGCCCATCAACATGGGCGACACCGTCCGCGCCTTTTACGGTGGTTGGACCCGTTGCGAGACCACGCCCTACACCGTCGCCATCGGCGTGGCCGAAAGCCATGACGGCGGCATCCGCTTCCAGCGCCTGGGCCCGGGCCCGCTCATCACGAGCAACACCGTGGACGCGTTCGAGATCAGCGGCCCCAAGCTGCGCCGCTTCGGCAGCCGTTGGTACCTGGGTTACGTGGCGGGCGTCGGCTGGCACGAAGTGGGCGGGCGCTTCGAGTCGATCTTCAAGATCAAACAAGCCACGTCAACCGACGGGTTGAACTGGCAGCGCACGGGGCACTGCGTTATCAGCGACGTACTGGGCGCCGACGAATGCCAGGCCAGCCCGGACGTGTTCGAAATGGACGGCCGTTTTCACATGGTCTTCTGCTTCAAACACGGCACCAACTTTCGTGACAACGCACGCGGCTACCGCATCGGCTACGCCACGTCGGATGACTTGGTGAACTGGCAGCGCCACGACCACTTGTGTGACCTGGGCGTCTCGGCCCAGGGCTGGGACGCCCAGGCCACCGGTTACCCGCATGTCTTTGAAGTGGACGGGCAGTGGCATCTGCTCTACATCGGCAACAACTTCGGGCGCGACGGCTTTGGCCTGGCCAGTTTGGTGAGCGCGTGAGCGAGACCGATGCGCCGCCCAAGGCCCGTTGGAACAAGCGTGGCCAGGTGTTTGACGTGCGCGACCACCCGCTGCCCTTTGCACCCGACGGCTTTGCGCAAAGCCCGCAAGCGCTGGTGCGCGAGCACGATGTTCGGGTGTACTTCTCGTGCCGCCAGCGCGACGTGTTGGGCAAGTTTGTCAGCCGCGTGGCTTACGCCGACTTTGACTTCGGCTTCACCCGCATCTTGCGCACATCAGCCAAGCCGGTCATCGCGCCAGGCGCGCCGGGCACGTTTGACGAACACGGCATCTTCCCGCTCAGCCCCTTGCCGGTGGGCGACCAGCTGCTGGCGCTGACAACGGGCTGGACACGCCGCCAGTCGGTTTCCACCGACGGCGGTATCGGCCTGGTGATCAGTCACGACGGTGGCGAAACCTTCATCCGCAGCAGCGCCGGCCCGATCCTCAGCGCGTCGCTGCACGAGCCGTTTCTGGTCAGCGACGGCTTTGCACTGGCGATCAATGGCCGCTATCACCTGTGGTACATCCACGGCGTTCGTTGGCTGGACAGCGGCGTGGCCGGTGTCGCCGCCGAGCGTGTCTACAAGATTGCCCACGCCGTGTCCAGCGACCTGGTGCAATGGCAGCGAACGGGTCGGCAAATCATCCGTGACCGCTTGAACGCTGACGAGTGCCAGGCCCTGCCCACCGTGATCGAACACGGCGGGCGTTGGCACATGGTGTTCTGCTACCGCCACGCGGTCGACTTCCGCGACAACCCGGCCAAGTCCTACCGGCTGGGCCATGCCAGCAGTGCCGACGGTGTGCGCTGGGACCGTGATGACAACGACTGGGCCTTGCCTGTGAGCTCGCAAGGCTGGGACGCCGACATGGCCTGTTACCCCAACCTCTTCAAACTGAACGGCCAGGTGCACCTGCTGTACAACGGCAATCAATTCGGCCGCTTCGGTTTTGGCCTGGCGGTGTTGGAGGACACATGAATATCCAAGGACGCGCGCTGACGCTGCGGGCCATCGAAGAACACGACCTGCCGCTGCTCCACCGCTGGGCCAATGACCCGGCCACCCAAGACGGCATTGGTGAACTGCACTTCCCCAGCTCGATGGACTTTCACCAGCACTGGTTTGCAGGACTCAAGGCCGATCGGCTGAACCAGCGCTTTCTGGTGCAAACACCTGAAGGCCAGGGCATTGGGCTTTCCAGCATCGTCAACATCGATTGGCGCAACCGCCATGCCTGGCATGGCCTGTTAATTGGCGACGCCTCGCACCGCGGCAAAGGTTACGGCGTGGACGCCGTCATGGCCACCGTGCGCTATGCCTTCGATGAACTCGGCCTGGAGCGGCTGGACGGCGCGATGATCGAATACAACCAAGCCTCGCTGGCCATGTACTGCGGCCCGCGGCTGGGCTGGCAGCAAGAGGGCCGGCGGCGCAATTACTACTACCGCAAGGGCCGGTTCTGGGATCAGGTGGTGGTCGGCGTGACGCGTCAGGACTACGCCCGCGTGGTCGCCGAGACGGCGTACTGGGGCACGCCATGACACGCTGCAGCAGACCTCAAACGGGCCAGGGTGTCACATGACCGCTGCCCGCGACTACAACGCCGAACTGCAGGACAACAGCGGCCGCCGCTACGCCTACGGCTTTGACCTGGACGTCATGCACCCATACCTGTTGCAAGCCTTCACGCCGTTTTTCACCGGTCAGAGGGTGTTGGAGCTGGGCTGCTTTGAGGGCGCATTCACCGAACGTCTGTTGCCGCACTTTTCCGACACCTCCTGTGTCGAAGCGGCGCCCGATGCGCTGGCGGTGGCCCGCCAGCGCCTGGGCGCACGTGCCAAGTTCTTCGACGCCACGTTTGAAACAGTGGTGTTGCCCGGCCGCTTCGACACCATCGTCA
>Ga0105048_10019539_pt1 | contig 10386 bp, 9 predicted proteins | sample MAT05_FD_78382 | JGI IMG/M metagenome (GOLD analysis project Ga0105048, IMG submission 78382) | Freshwater microbial communities from Lake Fryxell liftoff mats and glacier meltwater in Antarctica - MAT-05 | ecosystem: Environmental > Aquatic > Freshwater > Ice > Liftoff microbial mat | place...
GAGGGCGAACAACAGGGCGAGCGCCGGCAGGCGACGGAGAGCGGACGGCATGACCAACCTCGGCACGACGGGCGGGACGCGAACCACGGATTCGGTGAGTATAACCGGACGAGCGGGGCGAGGGAATGTAACAGAGGCGTGACGAGTGCTGAGTCCCGGAGGGACGGCGGAACGTAGCCAGGGGTGGAGCGCAGCGCAACCCCTGGCGAGGCGTGGCGAAATGGGATCGGCGCTCTACCCACCTCGCGTCGCTCGCCAGGGGTTGCGCTACGCTCCACCCCTGGCTACACTCCGGTCGCCGCTCCGCGGCTGCAAAATACGGTGACTTACTTCTTCGCCTCGAACACCCCGCGGGCCTTGAGCCACTCGGTCAGGCGGTCCGGCCACGACGCCACCGACGTTTCGCCGCCCGTCCACTTCGGGTCGCGGCCCAAGCCGACGCCGTGCTTCCCCTTCTGGTACATGTGCAGCTCGACCGGCACACCCGCCGCCTTGCACGCCAGGTAGAAGCGGGTTGCGTTCTCCGGCAACACGGCAGTGTCGGCAGTCGTATGGAAGATGAACGTCGGCGGGATGGACTTCGTCACCTGCTTGTCGTTGCTCAGGAGTTCGACCAACTTGTCGTCTGGCTTGGGGCCGATCAGGTTGATCCGCGACCCGCCGTGGGTCACGCCGGCTTCCATCGAGATGACCGGGTAGGCGAGGATCAAGAAGTCGGGCCGGCAGCCTACCTTGTCGATGGCGTCGCCGTCCTTGAGCAGGCCGTCGTCGAAGTGCGTCCCGGCGGTGCTGGCGAGGTGGCCGCCGGCCGAGAACCCCATGATGCCGATGCGGGCCGGATCGACGCCGTACTCCTTCGCCTTCGCCCGGACGAGGCGGATCGCCCTCTGCGCGTCCTCGAGCGGGGCGGGGTGGAGCGGGCCGGGGCGGTCCTTGCCGACGATGCGGTACTTCAGCACGAACGCCGACACGCCGAGGCCGTTGAAGAACTCGGCCACCTGCCGCCCCTCGTGGTCGTCGGCGAGGAACCCGTACCCGCCGCCGGGACACACGACGACCGCCGCCCCGTTCGCCTTGTCCTTCGGGGCGAGGTAGACGGTCACGCTCGGCTTGTCGGCGGGGGTGTCGCCGGCGGCGTGGGGAGCTTTCCCTTCCCAAAGGGGAACGACCGGGCGGGCCGGGGCGTCGCCCGCGACGAGGGCGGCGAGCAAGAGCGGGACGCTGAGCATGGGTGTCACCGGAACGGCGGGGGAGGGGGGTGCCCGGCGGCGCGGGCGGTCGGGGGTTGATGATACCCCGCGGGCAACCCCGCGACCGTGCCGAAATTTCTCTCGCAGGTCGCGCCGGGATCGGATACGATTCTGACAGTACTCGTTTCCCGCCTGTATCCCGCTTCTCCCGGCACACCGGGGTCCGCCCCCTGGCCCGCCACCCGCCGCGAGGGTCGATTTCCATGCTCCGCACCCGCTGCCGTTCTGCCGTTTGTGTCGTCGCACTCGCCCTGTCCACGGCCCCCGCCCTCGCCGGGCCGCCGGTCGATCCCGCCGACCGCGCTGTTGTCGTCGGCCAGCCGACGGCGATCGAGGTCTTCCCGCCCGCGGTCACTCTCGCCGGCGTCCGCGACGCCCGGCAGGTCGTCGTCACCGGCAAGTACGCCGACGGAACGGTCCGCGACCTGACCGCCGTGGCGGACGCTAAAATCGAACCGGCCGACGTGGTCGAACTCCAGGACGGGCTGTACCTGCGGCCGAAGAAGAACGGTGCCGCGACGGTCGTGATCTCGGCCGGTGGCAAGGACGTGCGGGTGCCGGTCACGGTCGCCGGCATGGACGCGACGGCCCCGGTCAGCTTCCGCCGCAACGTAATCGCGGCGATGAACGTCGGCGGGTGCAACATGGGGGCGTGCCACGGCACCCCGAGCGGGAAGAACGGGTTCAAGCTGTCGCTCCGCGGGTTCGACCCGGCCGCCGACTTCCTCCAACTCACCCGCGAACAGTTCGGCCGGCGGACCGACAAGCACGACCCGAAGGCGAGCCTGATGCTGCTCAAGGGCGTCGGCGGGGTGCCGCACGAGGGCGGGCAGCGGTTCGGGCCGACGAGCGTGCCGGCCGAGATGATGACGGCGTGGCTGGCCGAGGGGCTGGCCGACGACGCCGCCACCCTGCCGGCGGTGAAGAAGGCCGTCGTCACCCCCGCCGCCCGCGTCCACAAGGCCCCGGCCAAGTGGCAGCAGCTGGCGGTCAACGTGACGTTCGCCGACGACACCGCCCGCGACGTGACCCGGCTGACGAACTTCAGCAGCAGCGACCCGTCGATCGCCGACGTGAACCCGAACGGGCTGGTCGAGTTCAAGCGGCCCGGCGAGGTGGCCATCCTGTGCCGCTACCTCGAGGAGATGAACGCGGTCCGGGTGACGTACCTCGAACCCCGCGAGGGGTTCGCGTGGCCGAACCCGCCGGCGGTGAACTTCGTGGACACGCACGTCTTCGCCAAGCTCAAGCAGATGAGCATCGCCCCGTCGGACCTGTGTACCGACGACGAGTTCGTCCGCCGGGCGTACCTCGACTGCATCGGCCGGCTGCCGACCGGCGACGAGGTCAAGGCGTTCCTCGCCGACAAGTCCGCCAAGAAGCGCGACGCGCTGATCGACACCCTGGTGGACGCCCCCGGATTCGCCGACTTCTGGGCGCTCAAGTGGGCCGACGTGCTGCGGAGTAGCCGCAAGACGATCCAGGTGAAGGGTTCCTACGGCTTCCAGGCGTGGCTCCGCGGGCACTTCCAGAAGAACACGCCCGTCGATCAGATGGTCCGCGAGATCGTGACGGCGAGCGGGAACAGCTACGCCAACCCGCCGGCCAACTACTACCGCATCGCCAAAGACCCGCAGAGCCTGGCCGAGACGACGGCGCAGCTCTTCCTCGGCGTGCGGATGCAGTGCGCCAAGTGCCACAACCACCCGTTCGAGCGGTGGACGCAGGACGACTACTACGGCATGGCGGCGTGGTTCGCCCGGGTGAAGACCAAGCCCGAACAGGTGATCGGGACCAAACCCGCGGGGGCGGCCGCGGTCGGGGCGGAGGTCGTGTTCAGCGCCCGCGATGGCGAGGTGACGCAGCCGCGGACGCAGAAGGTCATGAAGCCGCGCTACCTGAGCGTCGGCGACTTCGACGCCAAGCCGGGCGAGGACCGCCGCGGGGCGCTGGCCGCGTGGCTCACCACCCCGGACAACCCGTTCTTCGCCAAGTCGGTCGTCAACCGCGTCTGGTTCCACCTCATGGGCAAGGGCATCGTCGATCCGGTGGACGACTTCCGCGAGTCGAACCCGTCGTGCAACGACGAGCTGCTCGACGCCCTGGCCAAGGACTTCGGCACGAGCGGGTTCGACATGAAGAAGCTAGTGCGGACGATCATGGCCTCGCGGACGTACCAGCTGTCGGCCCAGCCGACCGAGACGAACCGGGACGACAACAAGTACTTCTCCCACGCCGTCACCAAGCTGCTGACGGCCGAGCAACTGCTCGACGCCCTGTGCGACGTGACGGCGGTGCCGGAGAAGTTCGCCGGCCTGCCGGCCGGGACGCGGGCGATCCAGTTGCCCGACGGCGAGGTGAACCACCCGTTCCTCAAGACGTTCGGCCAGCCGGCCCGGGAGTTGGCGTGCGAGTGCGAGCGCGAGAGCGACGGCAACCTCGCCCAGGCGCTGCAGCTCATCAACGGCCCGACGGTGAACGAGAAGATCCGCAACCCGGCCAACCGCCTCGGCAAGCTCCTCGGCGGGAAGCTGACGGAGGACGAGGTACTGACCGACCTCTACTTCGCCGCCCTGTCGCGGGCACCGTTCGACGACGAGAAGAAGCTGGCGCTGGCCCACGTCGCGAAGGCGGCCGACAAGCGCAAGGCGTGGGAAGACGTGCTGTGGGCACTCATCAACACCCGCGAGTTCCTGTTCCGGCATTGAGCCGGGGCGGCACGACGTGACAGACGCGACGGGGGGCAGGTGCCCCCCGTTTTACTTTTCCCATTCACGACGCGGCATTCGGCGTTTGACCGGCCGGGTGGTGAACTGGCGGCCGCCGCGGACGGGTGGTACAGTGCCGGCGAGAAGGAGAACGCCATGACCCCGACGGTCCCACAACCCGCCCCCGCCCCCGCCCCCGCCCCGCCGCTGATGACGGCGGCCGAGTTCGTCCGCCTCCACGGCGACGAGTCCGGGGTGGAGTTGGTCAAAGGTCGAGTCGTGAGGTGCCCCATGCCCGGAGTCGAACACGGCGAGGTCTGTGGCAACGCCTACACTCACTTGCGTGAATTCGTGCGCCCGAACGGCCTCGGTCGGGTGATGACCAACGACACATTCGTTCGGGTCGGGACGAATCCGGACAGCTACCGCGGGGCCGATGTCTGCTACATCAGCTACACCCGCCTTCCGAAGGAACAGCCATCCCCCAAAGGGCCGCTCGAACAGCCGCCGGAACTCGTCGTCGAGGTCCGCTCCCCGACCGACCGGCTCGGCGATATTCAAATCAAGGTCGGCGAATACCTGAACGCCGGCGTCACGGTCGTCGTGATCCTCGACCCGGCCGTCGATGCGGCCGCGGTATATCGGGAATCCGAGGAAATCCCGCAGCGCTTCTCGAACGGCGACGAACTGACCCTCCCCGACATCCTGCCCGGGTTTGCCGTGCCGGTGCGGGAATTGTTCGAATGACCCTGGAGACGCCATGATGCCGACGGTCCCGCTGCCCGCCCCCGCCCCGCCGCTGATGACGGCGGCCGAGTTCGTCCGCCTCCACGGCGACGAGTCCGGGGTGGAGTTGGTCAAAGGTCGAGTCGTGAGGTGCCCCATGCCCGGCGGACGGCACGGCGACGTGTGCAGCAAGGCGAATTATTACCTCACTGCCTACGCGCTGGAGCGGGGGACGGGCCGGGTGATGTCGAACGACACATTCATTCGGGTCGGTACGAACCCGGACGCCTACCGCGGGGCGGACGTGTGCTTCCTCAGCTACGATCAACTCCCGAAGGAACAAAAGACGCCGACTGGCCCGCTCGAACAGACTCCCGAACTCGTCGTCGAGGTCCGGTCGCCGACCGACCGGATGAACCACCTCACGGCCAAAGCGACGGAGTACATTCAGGCCGGGGTCAAGGCGGTCCTGATACTCGATCCGAAAATCGAATCCGCCGCCGTGTTCCGCGAGGACGAACTCCCGCAGCGGTTCTCGAACGGCGACGAAGTGACCCTACCCGCCGTGCTGCCCGGCTTCGCCGTCCCGGCCCGGAAGTTCTTTGAATGACACCGGAGGCTCGAATGCCCACCGCCGTACAAACCCCGCCCGCGGGCGGTCTGCTGACCGCCGAAGTGTTCGCCGAACATTTCGCGGGCCGGCGCGTCGAACTGGTCGCGGGTCGGGTCGTGGAGGTGCCCGTGTCGTTCCCGAAGCACGGCAAGGTGTGTAGCCGGGTGGCGCAATTCGTAGGCAACTTCGCCGACGCCCACGACCTCGGCCACGTCGTCTCGAACGACGCCTGGATCGTCACCCGGCGCGGGGACGACACCGCCCGCGGGCCGGACGTCTGCTTCTTCAGCTACACCCGGCTTCCGAAAGGGCCGCTCCCCGAGGGCTTGCTCCCCGTCGTACCGGAAGTCGTGTTCGAGGTGCGCTCGCCGACGGACCGCTGGACCGCCGTGGTGGTGAAGATGCTCGAGTACCTCGCGGCCGGGGTGTCCGTGGTCGTCATCCTCGACCCGAAGACGAAATCCGCCTCGGTGTTCCGCGACGAGGACCGGCAAGACATTATCGAGGAACACCAGGAACTGACCCTGCCCGACGTGCTGCCCGGCTTCGCCGTGCCGGCCCGGAAGTTCTTCGAGTAGCGCGACGAAAAAGCCCGCCCGGTTCGCCGGGCGGGCGTCGTGCTGTTTGCGGCCGCCCGCGATTACTCCTTGTCCTTGTCCGTCTCGGTCTTCTTCGGCACGTCCTTCGTCTTCTCGCCGGGCTTCTTCACCGTCCAGATGTGCAGCTTGTACTCGTCCCCGTCGAGGCCGGTCACGGTGATCGTCTTATCCGGTGCCCAGTCGCCCAGCACGAAGCGGTGCGACACGATCCGGCTGCCCGGCTTCAACTGCTTCTCGAGGATCGGGCGGAGCAGGTTGTTGAACTCGTTGCCCATGTACAGGAACACCACCGACGCCTCGCCGTAGTCGCGGTCCTTGAGGGCGTCCCCCTCGATGATCTTGATCTGGTCCTCGTACTTGGCCTTCTTCACGTTCTCGGCCGCCTCGGCCGCCTTCTTCGCGTCGATCTCGATCCCGACGGCCTTCTTCGCCCCGGCCTTGACGGCCGCGATCAGCACCTTGCCGTCGCCCGGCCCCGGCTCGTACACCACGTCGGCGTCCGACACCTTGGCGAGCTTAATCATCTCCAGCACGATGTCGTCCGGGGTCGGCACCCAGCGGATGACGGCCTTGTCCGGAGCCTTCGGGTCGGCCTTCGTGAGGTCGGCGACGACCTCGGCCCCGGCCTTGAACTCGACCGTCTTGGTCCGCGTCAGGGTGGTGTAGTTGTTCGGCTTCCAGGTCGTGCTGAAGGTGTACTCGTACAGCTTGCCGGTGTCGATCTCGGGGGTCTCGAACTCGCGGACGACGCCGGTCGGCTTGGTCGCTTTCCCCTCGATCATCAGCTCGGCATCCTCCTGCGGGAGGGTGATCTTGATCTTCGACTTGGCCTTCTTGGCGTCGGCCTTCTTGTCGGGCTGGCCGGCGGCCGGGGCGACGGTCAGGCCGGCGACCGCGACCGCGAGGGCGGCGAGGCCGGCGAGCCGGAGGCGGCGGAACGCGAGCATTTGTTCCCTTTCTGGAACCCGGTGGCGGGGTGGGGGCGTGCCCCGGTGGGCTGTCGCCGGGCGGCCGCCGTGGGGAGGGTGACGGCGGACAACCTCTGCGGTTGGAAGTAGGCCCGCACCCCCCGCGCGACAAGCTAAAATCGGGACCGGGCCGCCCGGCTAGTTGCATCCGGCGGGCGGTCTGCGATAATCGCCCCTACCCACCCCACCCACGCGAGACGCCCCGATGCGCCGCCCCCTTTTCCTCTCGGCCGCCCTGACACTCGCCCTCGCCCTCGCACTCTCCGGGGCCGATTGGCCGCGCTTCCGCGGGCCGAACGGGACCGGGGTGGCCGCCGGCCCGCTCCCGGCCATCGACGCCAAGGCCCCGCTCTGGAAGACCGCCCTGCCGGGCCGCGGGGTGAGTTCGCCCATCGTCGTCGGCGGCAAGGTGTTCGTCCAGTCGGCCAGCGACGACGGCGCGAAGCGGCAACTCGTCTGCCTCGACGCCGCGACCGGGGCGGCCGAGTGGACGAAGGAACTCGACGGCAAAACGGCGAAGCGGCACGCCAAGAACAGCCTCGCGTCGGGCACCCCGGCGTGCGACGGCGAGCGGGTGTATGTGATCTCGTGGGACGGGGCGGCGATCAGCCTGCTCGCGTACGATGTGGCCGGGAAGGAACTCTGGTCGCAGTCGCTCGGCGGGTTCGTCAGCCAGCACGGGCCGGGGCACTCGCCGGCCGTGTACGACGGCGTCGTGTATGTGAACGTGGACGATGACCGCGGGGCGGTGTTGAAGGCGTTCGACGCCAAGACCGGCACCGCGAAGTGGGTGGCCGAGCGCAAGCCCCAGCGGGCGAGTTACTCCACCCCGTTCCTGCTCGAACGGCCGGGCAAGCCGGCGGAAATCGTCCTCGGGACGACGACCGAGGTGACCGCCTACGACCCGGCGAAGGGGACGGTGGTGTGGTCGTACCCGATCGCGTGGCCGGCCGGCGAGATGCCGCTGCGGGTGGTCGGGTCGCCGGTCTACGCCGGCGGGCTGGTCGTCCTCTACACCGGCGACGGCGGCGGGTCGCGGTACGCCGTCGGCATCGACCCGGAGGGGAAGACGCCGGCCAAGGTGTGGGAGGTGAAGAAGGGGCCGACCCCATACGTCCCGGCCATGCTGGCGAGGGGCGACCTGCTGTTCTGGATCGCCGACAACGGCATCGCCTGCTGCGCCGAGGCCAAGACGGGCAAGCTGCTGTGGCAGGAGCGGGTGTCGTCGAAGGAGGTGACGGCGTCGCCGATCCTGGTCGGGGACGAAATCCTCGTCATCGCCGAGCCGGGGGCGGTGTACGTGTTGAAGGCCGGGCGGGAGTACGAGTTGGTGCGTCGGGCCGACATCGGCCAGCGCGTGTCCGCGTCTCCCGCTCTGGCCGACGGGAAGTTATACGTCCGCGGCGAAACCCACCTGTTCTGCTTCGGGAAGAAGTAGGTACGGGTTGGGTGGGCGTCGTTTGATTTTGTGGCACAGGTCTCCAGACCTGTGCCACAAAATCAAACGACGCCCGGGGACCACCCGTTCATTTCTTCGGAATCAGCTCCAGGCACACGAGCCGCTCCTTGCCGCGGACGTAGAGCCGGCCGTCGCTCAGGACCGGGGCGGCCCAGCACGGGTACTTCAACTCCGGCACCTGATACTTCGACACCTCGTCGTACTTCTCCGGGTTGACCTTCAACAGCGACAGCTCGCCGTACTCGGACAGGTTGACCAGGTGCCCGTCCACCAGCAAGAGCGAGCAGCGGTAGGTGCGGCGCTGCTTCCACTTCACGTCGCCGGTGGCGAGGTCGAGGCAGCGCAGGTCGGCCTCGCTGTCGTGCCGCCCGCTGCTCGCGTACACGAACCCGGCGTGGTGGACCGGCGTGTTCCAGTGGCACCGCAGCGACTGGTCGAGGCGGTCTTTCTCCAGGTCGGACCACACGACTTTCGGCTTCCCGCCGGTCAGGTCGAGCAGGGCCGAGCCGGGGCCGTAGCACTCGGAGAGAAGCACCTTGTCGCCGACGACGAGCGGATTAGCCGCGTTCACGCTCTCTTCGAGCTTCGAGCGGTACTTGTGGTGGAAACCGACCGCGCCGGTCTGCGGGTCGAACCCGAGCAGCCCGCCGCGGGCGAAGTAGAGGGCGGTCCGCTTGCCGTCGATCGTCCGGACGACGGGGCTGGAGTAGCAGGCGAGGTCGTCGCCGGTCCGGTACTTCACGGCCCCGGTCTTCTTGTCGAAGGCGACGACCGCGGTGCCGTCCGGCTTGGCGTCGCGGAGATCGGCCGGGCGCGGCCCCTTCGGGCTGCCGCCGACGGCCGCGAGGAGCAGGTCGCCGTCGATCACCGGCACGCTCCCGACGCCGAAGAAGTTCTGGTGGAAGTGGAACGCGGCCCGCGTGTCGGCCTTCCACACCTCTTTGCCGTCGGCGGTCGTGAGGCAGACGAGCATCCCGTCGGGGCCGTAGACGTAGATTCGGTCGCCGTCCACGACCGGGCAGGCCCGCGGGCCGGGGTCGTAGCCGTAGAAGTCGGCGTAGGTGGTGGGGTACTCGTACTGCCAGAGGTGCTTGCCGGTGGCGGGGTCGCGGGCGGTGAGGCGGCAGGCGTCGCCGTGGCGGTCGAAGTGGAACAACTTCCCGCCGGCGACCACCGGCGGCGGGTAGCCGACCCCGAGCGGGCAGTCCCACAATTTCTTCAACCCGTCCTTCGGCCACGGACTCAGGATGCCCTTCTCGGGCGAGACGTTGTCCTGCGTCGGCCCGAGGAAGGTCGGCCAGTCGGCGGCGAGCGAGACGGCGGCGAGGACGAGGGCGGGGAACACCGGGCGCACGGCGGCACCTCCTGAACCGGGGTCGATCCGTCGAGGGTACCCGACCCGCCGCCCGAAGCCAAGCACGACCCGGCCGGCCCGCGAACCGCCCGGCGTGACGAGTCGTATGGAAGGGGAGTGACGAACCCGGGAGCGGCGGCCCGCCGCGCTTGCTTCGGCCGCGCGGGGCGACTACGCTCTACAGTTGTCTCGCCCCACGACCGGAATGAGGAAGGACGCCCCGAATGGCTGCCGACGCGGACCTGGCGAACGAGTTCTTCCAGATCCGGCGGCACGGCGACATCGCCGTCGTCGTCCCGTCCCCGCAGGTCGAACACCTGCCGGAGACGCTCCTGGAGCCGGCGGCGCAGCTCGTCCTCGCCCCCCTCCGGGACGACCCGCCGGGGCAGATCATCATCGACCTGTCGGCCGTCAAGTACTTCGGGTCGGCGTTCATCACCTTCCTGCTGCGCTGCCACCACCTGCTCGCCGACCGCGGCAGCGACCTCGTCCTCGCCGGCGTGAACCCGAACATTCGCGAGTTGTTGCGGATCACCAATCTCGACAACCACTGGGCGCTCTACGATTCCGCGAGCGAAGCGATCCAGACGCTGGGGGGATCGGATTGAGAGATTGAAGATTTGTGATTGGCGATTGAAGTTCGCAACCTCTAATTTGCAATCTTCAATACGGCCCGGCCAAGTCTTCCTCGGTCGGGGGAGGTAGAACC
>Ga0105048_10019543_pt1 | contig 10384 bp, 11 predicted proteins | sample MAT05_FD_78382 | JGI IMG/M metagenome (GOLD analysis project Ga0105048, IMG submission 78382) | Freshwater microbial communities from Lake Fryxell liftoff mats and glacier meltwater in Antarctica - MAT-05 | ecosystem: Environmental > Aquatic > Freshwater > Ice > Liftoff microbial mat | place...
AGGCACACCCCTCCAGGACCGAAGCCAATTTACACAATGCACTTTTGAAGTAAACGATGATATGAGCCAGCAATCAGGATTTACCTATCATGTTTCGATGTGGGGCGTGGATGGTATTAAATTTTATGGCTGTGCATTCACCAATCTACAGACTGACCCTAACGTTCCGAATGAAAAAGCAATCTACACTCTGGATGCAGATTATACACTATTTGCAGATTGCGGCAACACCAGCAGCATTCCCTGTAATGCCATTATACCTACTACATTCGACAATTTCGATCATGCGATTGAATCGCTGGGATGGACAGAATTCCGTCCTATAGTAAGCGACCAGAGCGTATTTTCAGGAAATCAGTACGGCATCACGTTCAACGCCGTAACTGCACCGGTACTTACCAGAAACAAATTTGATATTGGCGCCATTACTGATCCCGGTGGGTTAAGTTTCCCATACGGTATCGCCATCTATCAGACAAGAGATTTTAGAATTGAAGAGAATGATTTCATCGGCAATAGCGTATTAAATGAAAAAATTGGACTATTGATTCAGGAATGTCCGAATGACAATATAGTGTATAAAAATAAATTCAAAACATTAACGTATGGCAATATAGCCATTGGCGATCGCTCAGTAACGAATCCAGGCCATGTACAACACGGGCTCAAATATTTCTGTAATACGCAGGATGCCAATACATATCACATGCTTCAATTCGATCAGTCGTCTTCGGCAACGATGGGAGGAATTCATAGTTGGCAAAATGATGCAGGCTTCTCAGCAGGCAATACCTTTGTAAATTCCTCTTCTTCATTATACAGTGATATGTATAATCTTTCTTCTATCCCTATTGATTATTTACATAATTCTGGTACTACGGAGCCAATTAATATTTTTAATGTACACACATTAAGTGGTCCACAAAATTCCTGTGCATCTAATACTAATATCATTTTCATTAAGATTTGAATTAATATGGTATTATGCCGTAGCAGTAGATGTTTAGTTCATGCCTCATGGACTATTACATACACGTTAACGGTATAAAATCAGCAATCATGATAATCCTGTCAAACTTTCCTCATTATCCGGCACCAAGACAGATTACTTTAGTAAACAGGCAGATTACATAAATGTCTTGTATAATTATAATAATTTATTGGATGGAGGAAATACAGAGCAATTTATCAACGAAATGCTTGAATCGTGGGGAGAGGGCGTTTTAGATCTAAGAAGCCATCTTTTATCAGAGTCTCCGAATTTGACACAAGAGGTTCTTCTTGAAGTAGCAGGTGACAATTTACTTCCGCAAGCTATGTTACTTGAAGTTTTAATTGCTAACCCGGGTGCAACAAATGATCTATCATTTCTTGACTATCTACAATACGAGAAACCTAACCCAATGTCTGAAAGCATGATTGATTTAATTATAGAATCATGGACTTCTGATACATATCCTGAGGCCATTGAAAGATCGTTATCGGCAGTCAACCAGGAAAGAGTTAGTTTGTGTAACAGTATTATCCATCATATACTTGCCGATTCATCCAGGACAGAGTATGACAGCCTAAGAACTTGGATATATCGCATCGGCACCATTGAATCAAGATATGATCTTATTGAATTTCTTTTAGGCAATAATGATACAACTGTAGCGGCTAATATACTTGGCTCCATACCTCAGGATTTTGAATTAACGGATCATGAAACAGACCAGTATAATCTCTACACAGATTTATATAATTTCAAAATCGCGTTGAAAAATGAGGACAAAGAAATTAACCAGTTAGATAGTATTGAGATCAGTGAATTGTTAACTATTGCCGGAGCCATGCCGAATTCGTTTGCATCCATGAGGGCACAAAATGCATTATGCTTCTTTTATAATCTTTGTGAGCCGCCAATAGCAACTGTCTCCTTATCTGAGAATAAAATAAGAAAACCGAAGCAGATTCTACGTAAAGAGATTATTACAGCCTACCCGAACCCGGCCAATGAGTTTATCATTTTTGAATACGGTTCCATTGTAAACAATAAAGTCGAATCGCTTACCATTACAGACATGACGGGGAAGAAGCGATTTGTTACCAGCTTAAGACCAGAACAACATCAATACATATATGATACACGTGACATAAATAATGGGACTTATCTATACACAATCACTACACAGTCCGGAGCTAGGTACATCGGAAAAATAACAGTTCAGAAATAGGTGAGATTTGCATTTTAATACAAGCTTTAAGTTATTTAATTTCCTCAGCTCTATAATATCCTGATCAATTCATCCGCAATCTTTCTGTCATTACTTAACCTCGGTACTTTATTCTGTCCTCCAAGTTTGCCGACACTTTTCATATAATTGATGAAGGTGTTTTTTTTCAAGGCATGCATTTTTAACGGAGCCAGGATATTTCCTTTGATCAGATCATCGTAATAAATATTCCGTTGCCGGAGAGCTTCGTCTACTTCCTTTGAAAATGCGATCATGTTTTCCGGTGGATTCTCAAATTCAATAAACCATTCATGATAACTGGCGCTTTCGGTGGAAGAGATAAATGGGGCGACTGTAAACTCGGTTATCCGCACCTTATATTTTTCTGCTACACTTAATAACGCTCCTTCCACTTCTTCAGCAATCACATGTTCGCCGAAGGCAGAAATAAAATGCTTAATGCGACCCGTTACTACAATACGATACGGATGATGGGACACAAACCGTACGGTGTCTCCAATATTATAGGCCCATAAACCGGCATTGCTGCTAACGATGAGCGCATAATTGACATTGAGTTGAACCTGTGAAAGGGACAGTCGTGAAGGCTGCTCATCAACGATCTCAGATGCCGGAATAAATTCGAAGAACATACCAGCATTCGTATTCAGCAATAAACCTGCTTCTGTTTGTGTATCCTGAAAAGCAAAGAATCCTTCACTCGCAGGAAATGTTTCAATAGTATCAATCTTGCGGCCGATACTTTCAAACAACTTTGCTTTGTAAGGTTCGAAGTTGACACCGCCATGTACCAATACAGAAAAATTCTTGAACAAATCGCCGATCTTTTTATAGCTCTCTTCCTGCAAACGATCAAAGTACATTTGCATCCAAGGCGGAATCCCACTGATGAGCCGCATATCCTGCGTGATTGTTTCTTTTACTATATGATCCAGTTTTGTTTCCCAGTCATCGATACAATTTGTTTCGTATGAAGGTAACCTGTTTTTTGTGAGGTATGCAGGTACATGATGATTGACGATTCCGCTTAATCTTCCGGTATGAATACCATGAACTTGTTCCAATTCCGGTGAGCCGGATAAGAAGATCATCTTGCCATTCACAAATTCTGTATTGCCTGTCTCGGCGATATAACAAAGCAATGCATTTCTAGCTGCCTTGATATGATACCCAATACTTTCCTTACTGATGGGAATATATTTCACGCCGCTGGTGGTTCCGCTTGTCTTTGCAAAATAGGCGGGCTTTCCGGGCCATAAAATATTCTCTTCGCCGGCTTTCACTTTTTCAATATAACTTTTCAATTGTTCATAATCGCGAACGGGAACCGCTTGAATAAATTCTGCATGCGAATGAATTTTATTAAATGAATGATCTGCACCGAATTGTGTATCCTTCGCGGTGTCGAGAAGTGAGCGCAGTATTTTTTCCTGATGCTGAATAGCTTGCATACTTTCCTTTCTTACTACTGAAGAAACAGATAAGGCAAATGGCCGGGCTAAGAGAGACTTTAAACTCATAAAAGACCCAAATATACAATGCCGGATGTTGGATTCAAGGTGTTTGATACATAGATTTGAGCTGGTCGGAAAGGATCAATTACGTCCTTTTTACATATTCAACATATTTTTATATGAGAATGAGGTTTGCGAGTTGCATGAAGAGTTCAATGTTTACAGGCTTTACAGCCGATCAATCGCCTTCATAGAGCAGTTAATTAAAGTTTAGCTACAGTTTGGTAAAAAAGATTTTTTAATTATCTTTGCGGTCCTTAAAAAATTACATGCCATGTTTGGAATCGTAGATATTGCTGGTCAGCAATTCAAAGTTCAGTCAGAAGACAAGATTTATGTTCACCGCCTTCAGGGAAATGTTGGAGATATTGTTGATGCGAAAGTATTGATGACATCTACCGCCGGAAGTATCTCTATGAATGGAAGTGCACAAGTTGAAATTCTTAATCACCTTCAAGGAGACAAAGTGATCACTTTTCACAAGAAAAGAAGAAAAGGTTACACAAAGAAAATCGGTCATCGTGAAGCGTTGACACAAGTAAGAGTGACTTCACTTGCTTAATTTAATTTCAGAAAAAAATAAATTCAAAATCAGCTAAAAATTTTATATCATGGCACATAAGAAAGGTGAAGGTAGTGTAAAGAACGGAAGAGACTCACGAAGCAAACGTTTAGGCGTAAAACTTTTTGGTGGTCAGGCAGCAATCTGCGGCAACATTATCATTCGTCAGAAAGGAAATAAATATCATCCCGGCGCCAACGTTGGTCAGGGAAAGGACTTTACATTGTTTGCATTAAACGATGGGACAGTTACATTTAGAAAAACGAAACAAAAAACTTTTGTTTCAATTTTGTAATTGTAAATAAATATTATATATATTTGTCTTCATAAAGTTCTTTTATTTACTAACCTTAAAATTCAAAAAAAATGGCAACAGCAAAAAAAGCTGCTCCTAAGAAAGCGGCTGCTCCAAAAAAAGCAGCTCCTAAAAAGGCAGCAGTAGCAGCTCCTAAGAAAGCGGCCGCTCCAAAAAAAGCAGTCGCTCCAAAAAAAGCAGTCGCTCCAAAAAAAGCAGCTCCTAAAAAGGCAGCTCCTAAGAAGGCAGCAGCGGCTCCTAAGAAGGCAGCAGCAGCACCTAAAAAAGCAGCCGCTAAGAACGCAGCTCCTAAGAAAGCAGCCGCTAAGAAAGCAGCTCCTAAAAAGAAATCTTAAACGTAGAAAAAACCCTCAGATAAACTCGGAGGGTTTTTTTGTTTTCAGCTATAGACACGTTTGCCTGTTTGCCACATACAAGTCTGCAGACAAGTTGCACAAAGAATGACTCGAGATTTCAGCCACAGATGTAACAGACCTGATTGTCAACAGACAAGTTGATCAGATAATAACCCTGAGATTTCTTTGCTACGGATGTTACTTGCCTGTTTGTCGCAGACAACTCAATAGACAAGTTGTAGAAAGAATGACTCGAGATTTCAGCCACAGATGTAATAAGTTGCACAGATAATAACCCAGGGGTTTCAATCACTGATGTTGACATTTATATCACCACAGTTACAGAAGATTGCACAGATAATACAGTATGAGCTAAGTAGTCAGATACCACTCCGTCCAAGTCACCTCAAGAGGTTCTTTTCTAAAAGAAGAACTGTTCAAGAATAATCTTCCCGTCCTTAACTTCATACACAGCTATTTCATCCATGTTCATTCTTGGTTGACCTTTCATGGTGACATCCATGCCCATCGTACAAGCAAAGAAGTTTCCTGCCACGATAGGTTCATTGGTAAAACCGCCATGCATCTCCTCGACCATCTCATTGAATTTTTTTCCTTTTTCGATAATGGCATCAAGACCTTGGACATTTTGAAAGGGGCCTCCTTCTGGCTCTACACTGCGTGCGTCCTGTGAAAATAATTCGGTGAGGATTTGTTCGAACTGACCATGCTGCGCCAATTCATAAAAACGATTTGCTACTTCTTGTGTTGTCATGTTCCTTGCTTTTTTTATGGATTTTTGAACAACAAATGTAGGCAAGCAAAAATTACCGGAATATGATTTTTCAGCACAAAGTTTTAGCAATCCTATTATTTCTTTTGAACAGGAATACGGGTAAGTGTCTCCAGTAAATAACCCCAAAATTTCTGAACAGAACTGATCTGTACTTTTTCATCTGGAGAATGAGCACCATGAATATTAGGACCGAAAGAGATCATTTGCATGTCCGGATAATTGGTTCCAAGGATACCACATTCCAGCCCCGCATGACACGCATCTACCTTCGCATTTTCATGAAACATTTCTGTATACAAATCGCTCATGAGTGTTACAATTGGAGACGAAGGTTGAGGAATCCAACCGGGATATGAACCACCAAAACTGATCTCAGATCCTAACAGATCAAATGTTGAAGAGATGGATTGCACAAGATCCGTTTTTTCTGTATCCACCGAACTTCTGCTCAGACATTGAATCGAATAACTTCCTTCTTTTAACACCACGCGGGCAATATTATTCGAGGTTTGTACGAGGCCTGCAATATCAGGGCTCATTCTGTAGATGCCATTCGGACAAGCATAGATAGTGCGTAAAAAGTTGATCTGAAGAGCTGCACTCATCACAGATGCCGGCTTCGTAATGTCGTCAACACTTACCTGCAAATTTGGATCAGTAGACTGATATTCTTTTTTAAGAACGTCTTTCATTGACACAATTGCTTTCTTTATTTCTTCTTTATTAGTTCCGGAAATAACGATGTCAGCAACCGATTCGCGAGGAATTGCATTTCGTAAACTTCCACCTTCAATTGATGCAATCTCGATCGTCTCTTCTTTCAATAATTGCCAAAGGATTCGGTTCATCAATTTATTCGCATTGGCTCTTCCTTTATGAATGTCAATTCCTGAATGTCCACCGGTAAGACCATTTATTTTAATCCTAAGGCCATCCGATAATTTAGGACTTTTATGTTCATAACTCCCGCTTGCCGTCACATCAATTCCACCTGCACATCCAATGGTCAGCTCATTATCTTCTTCTGTATCCAGGTTTAACATGATCTGCGCATTGAGCAAACCACCTTTCAACGAGAGTGCACCTGTCATACCTGTTTCTTCATCTATCGTAAACAGAGCTTCCAGAGGAGGATGAGGAATATCGTTCGACGCGAGTAAGGTCATGATTGCAGAAACTCCGATGCCATTATCCGCCCCTAAGGTTGTTCCGCGTGCTTTTACCCAATCTCCATCCACAAACATATCAATGCCTTGTGTATTGAAATCAAAATTCGTATTTGCATTTTTCTGGTGCACCATATCAAGATGACTTTGTAACACTATTGTAGTTCGATCTTCCATCCCTTTGGAAGCCGGTTTTTTTATAATGACATTCCCAACTTCATCTACGGTTGTCGGTAGGTTCAGGCTTTCTCCAAAAGATTTCATAAATTGAATCACACGATCCTCTTTCTTTGAAGGACGTGGGACTGCATTCAAATCTGCAAAATGATTCCAGAGTGGAGCAGGTTCTAATGTTCTTATTTGTTCGTTCATTGTACTATTTTATTTTATTGGGTTACTATATAATTTAATCCTGTCCCATCCACAACGCCCCGCCCACGCTGCTTCGCGAGGAACCAGTAACAGATGACAGCACATTGATTTCCTCTCTCCATCGCAACACTCCGATTAATCCCATGATCATCGCTTCTTTGTATTCGATCAGTTCTTTTTCAGGAATCACTACGTCGATCTGTAACGAGGCAAGTTGCTGACGGATGTTTTCTATTAGAAAAGAATTGAAGGCACCACCTCCTGTTATAAGCATCTTCGACGCATCGTCCATTTTAAAAGGCTGCAAGGCAATACGGATCTGTTGTGCAATATGAATACTCATCGTATGCAATTTATCCTGAATAGACACGTCGTATTTCTGTATCAGGTTATACAATTCGTCGACACCAAATTCATTGGAAAGAGATTTTGGCGGCGACTTTATGTAATACGCCAATTGATTCAATTCCTCTAACAAAGCCTCACAGAGATTCCCTTGTGAGGCTTCTTCGCCATCCTGATCGAAGTTCTTTCCAAGGCCGGATGTTAGTTCATTCAACACACGGTTTGCCGGGCAGATATCAAAGGCGAGATGTTGCTCCCCTTGCGATATCGTTACATTACAGATCCCACCGAGATTTAGAAAAAAAGCGAACTCATTCCATAATAGTTTCTCACCAATAGGTACGATTGGTGCGCCTTGTCCGCCGAGAGCTATATCCATATTCCTCATATCGCTCACAACCGGCAGTTTAGTTATAGCGGCAATCGAAGCGCCATCGCCCATCTGAAAGGTCATCTTATTCTCAGGATCATGAAAAACGGTATGCCCATGCGAAGCGATTAGATGAACTTTATGTTGAAGATCGTTTTGTTCTATAAAGTCGCGAATTGTATTCCCCATCCAATGACCAAACGCGCAATGTGTCAATAATAATTTCCGTCCATTCATGACAGTCACTCCCTGCAGACGATCTTTCCAGATTTGTTCAAATGCCACACATTCAGTTTTGTTAATTGCATACGACCAATTTCCACCGATCTCTTCAAAGGTACAGTAGGCAATATCCAATCCATCCATCGAACTCCCACTCATTGTACCTATTACATAATATACCATCCGGCAAAGATAGAAGAATTCATGAATGATATACCGGGCTGGTTTATATTGCAGCCTATAAACTTTTATATGCAAATTCAACTACAGAATCTACAATGTTTTTGCAAAGAACCTTAGGCAATATAGAAATTTTTTACAAAATGAAGCCGAACTTTATCCAACTTTGGTAAAAATAAAATAGCAGGTTAAACAACCCAATTATAGAATTAAAATGAATAACATTGATAAGAAAAGTGTAGAGAACGCATATCGTTTATTTTGAATTGGGCAATAATGACAGCATCGAGTTAGGAACGACCAAAAGGTTACAACAAATACACCTTGAACACAATTTTGAAGAAGTCATTGCGAAATACGTAGAGATGAATATTGCCCATCCTTTTATGGAAGGGAATGAAAGGACAATGCCCATATGGCTGGATATGATTTTAAAAAGCAAACTTCGAAAATTGAGGAACTGGCAGTATGTTGATAAAAGATTATACTTATAAGCAATGGAAAGAAGTCCTGTAAATGATTTGGAATTACGCACATTGTTACAAGCCAACTTAACAGATGATATTGACAACAGAGAAATTATTTTTAAAGGAATAGAACAATCCAATAATTATGAGAATATAAGAGAGATACTGATGATAAATAATATACCAAGTTGTGACAATTGGCATAAATAATAGCTATGTGAACATCTCAAAAGACGAAAAGACGTTCGATCATTTTTCATCCTTCGCCTTTATGAATAGCACAAAAATTTTCCACACGCTATTTTTAAGAATGCCGTGATTTTCAAGCGAAGAAAAGTGAGAGTTTTTCTGTATAATTCTTACCATTCCTTCTCAAAATTGGCAAAACAACCTACTTTTAACGCATGGTACATCATTTAGCAAAAACGAACTCGCTTGTTAGCACCTGGGTCAAGGAACTGCGTAATATCGATATACAAAACGATCGTATGCGTTTCAGGAGAAATATGGAACGGATCGGTGAAGTAATCGCGTATGAAATCAGTAAGACTATGGACTTTAGCGAGAAAGAAATAGAAACTCCTCTGGGGCTTTATAATGCAAGAGACCTCAGTCTGCAACCTGTGATAGCTACGATTCTACGAGCAGGTGTTCCTTTATATCAGGGTATGTTGAATTATTTCGATAAGGCTGATAGTGCCTTTATTGCGGCGTATCGCAAGCACAGCCTGATCGATGATAGTTTTGAAATTAATCAGGAATATGTGACTTGCCCGAATCTGGAAGGCCGGACATTGATTATTGCCGATCCGATGTTAGCCACGGGAGCTTCCCTCATCATGGCGTTGGATGAATTGCATGATTATGGCAAACCCTTGAATGTGCATGTGGTTGTTGCCATTGCCTGTGTCGAAGGTGTCGATGCGATCAGAAGACGCTACCCTGATTTTACAATCTGGTGTGCTGATATTGATGACGAACTGACAGCGAAAGGATATATAGTTCCGGGGCTGGGAGATGCGGGGGATCTAGCTTTTGGAAGTAAGATGCAGTTCTAAATTTACGAAGAAGGAGGTTTACAATGAGAAGAGGTTTACAAAGAGAAAGATATTTACATAGAGAAAGGTATTTACAAAGAGAAGAAGAGAAAGAGAGGAAATGTGACAACTATCTGCGTGTCAGTCAGACAGGGAAAAAGAGAGAATGAGAAAGAGAATGAGAATGAGAATGAGAATGAGAGAGAGAGAGAGAATGAGAGTGTGAGAGAGAAAGACCAGCCTGTCGGCAGAGAAGGAAAAAGAGAATGAGAATGAGAATGAGAATGAGAATGAGAAAGAGAGTGCGGGAGAGAAAGACCAGCCTATCGGTAGATAAGGAAAGAGAGAATGAGAAAGAGAATGAGAATGAGAGTGTGAGAGAGAAAGACCAGCCTGTCGGTAGAGAAGGAAAAAGAGAATGAGAATGAGAAAGAGAAAGAGAGTGCGGGAGAGAAAGACCAGCCT
>Ga0105048_10019544_pt1 | contig 10383 bp, 7 predicted proteins | sample MAT05_FD_78382 | JGI IMG/M metagenome (GOLD analysis project Ga0105048, IMG submission 78382) | Freshwater microbial communities from Lake Fryxell liftoff mats and glacier meltwater in Antarctica - MAT-05 | ecosystem: Environmental > Aquatic > Freshwater > Ice > Liftoff microbial mat | place...
CAGGGCGGGCATGGGGCGGCGGTGACGAAGATTGATTCGATGCTGGAAAAATCGCGCGTTTCGATGGCGGGCAGGCGGACGATGCGCATCATCATGGTCGGCGCCATGAAGCCGAACTGGACGCCGTGGCGCTCGATCAGGTCCATGGCGAGGGCGGCGTCGAAGCGTTCCATGACCACGATGTGGTGCTCGTCGAAAATGCCGTAATGCGACCAGGAGAAGGGCGAGTTGTGGTAGAGCGGGCCGGCGACGAGTTGGATTTGGCCGGTGCGCATGCCAACGGTGCCACCGAGCAGCGTCTCGCCGACCGGGCGCGCCCAGGGCTTGGGGTCGACGATGATCTTGGAGCGACCGGTGGAGCCGCCGGAGCCGATCGCCTTGCCGGGATGGGCGATGATGTCCGGGAGAGCGGTGTCGGCAAACGGGCCGTGATCCCGCAGGGCGGTGATGTCGGTCTTTCGCAAATCGGCGTCGTCGCGGTCGGCGATCACCAGCTTGCGGTCGACCAGGGAGGTGATGCCGCGGAACTCGATGTCGGGCATGCGCGGGCTGAGCGGCAAGGTGCAGGCGCCGAGCTTCCAGGCACCGTAGGCGGCGGCGTAATGCTCCAGGCTGTTGTAGATGCCAATGCAGACCATGGTGGCAGGCCCGACGCCGCGCGCGGCCAACAGGCGGGCGGCGCGGTTGGACCAGCGTTCGAGCTGGGCATAGGTCAGGGTGTCCTGGGTGCCGTCCTGTTTGGCCAGGGTGATGACCGTGGCATTGGGCCGGGAGGCGGCTAGCTCGGTCAGGCGGGTGCCGAAGGAGATCGTGCGGGGGGCGGTCATGGGGGAATACCGACGTTCGAAAAATGGAAGGTAAGTGGACAAAAGAACCGGGCTCTGCCCGGACCCGCCAGGGGCCAAGCCCCTGGACCTTGGTTCTTAAGTAATGGGTTCCAAGGGCCGCCGGCCCTTGGTGGGTCCAGGGCAAAGCCCTGGCCTTTCCCTGCCTTCATGGACTGCGCTCGCGCGCCAGTTGCGAGCGGCGGATTTTGCCGGATTGGTCGCGCGGCAGGGCGGGCATGAATTCGTAGCTCTCGGGCATCTTGTAGGCGGTGAGGCGCGTGCGCATCCAGGTGCGCAGGGCGGGCTCGTCGGGGGTCACGCCGGCGCGCGGCTCGACGATGGCGTGTACGGACTTGCCGAGTTCGTCATGCGGGATGCCGATGACGGCGACATCGGCGACATCGGGGTGTTCGGACAGCGCCGCTTCGACCTCGGCCGGGTAGATGTTGGCGCCGCCGCGGATGATCAGGTCGACGCGGCGGTCGGAGAGGAAGACGTAGCCCTCGGGATCGACGTAGCCCATGTCGCCGACGCTGATGAAGCCGTCCGGCGTGGTCTTGGCGGGCGGGGCGCCGATGTAGCGGTAGGTTGGGGCGGGATGGACATGGGGGCGGCAGAAGATCTCGCCGACCTCGCCCTGTTGCACTTCGTTGAGGTCGTCGTCGAGGATTTTCAGCTCGGCGTTGACCGGGCGGCCGACGCTGCCGGGGTGAAGCAGCCATTCGTCGCCGCGGATGCGGCAACTGCCGACGGCCTCGCTGGCGCCGAAGCCTTCCATCAGCTTTTCCGGCGCGGTCAGCTCCATCCAGCGCCGCTTGAGCCAGGGCGGGCATGGGGCTGCGGTTTGGTAGACGCATTCGATGCTGGACAAGTCGCGGGAGCCGATATCCGGCAGGCGGACGATGCGCTGCATCATGGTGGGAGCGAGGAACATGAACTGGCAGCGGTGGCGCTCGATCATGTCCACGGCGCGGGCGGCGTCGAAGCGTTCCAGCACGACCAGGTGATGATCATCGAACAGGCCGGAATGGCCCCAGGAGAAGGGCGAGTTGTGGTAAAGCGGGCCGGCGACCAGCTGGACCTGGCCGGTGTGGAAGGCGGTGCCGTGGTTGCTGGCGCGGATGCCGGGGATACGGGCCCAGGGATTGGGATCGACGATGATCTTGGGACGGCCAGTGGATCCGCCGGAGCCGATCGCCTTGCCGGGATGGGCGGTGATGTCCGCGAGTGCGGTGTCGGCGAAGGGGCCGCCGCCGGGGGGGGCGTCGCGCAGGGCGGTGATGTCGGCCAGGGTCAGGTCGGAGCCGGCGCGGTCGGCGATGATGAGGCGCTGCCCGACCAGCCCGGTGATGCCCTGGAACTCGATATCCGGCATGCGCGGGCTGAGCGGCAGGGTGCAGGCGCCCAGCTTCCAGGCACCGTAGGCGGCGGCGTAGTGCTCCAGGCTGTTCCAGATGCCGATGCAGACCATGGTGGCCGGCCCGACGCCTTTTTGCGCGAACAGGCGGGCGGCGCGGTTCGACCAGCGTTCCAGCGCCGCCCAGGACAGCGTGTCCTCACTGCCATCCTGGCGGGCCAGGGTGATGGCCGTGCGCCCGTCGCCGTGCAGCGCCGCCAGGTGCGTCAGGCGCGCGCCGAATGAAATCTGAGCCGACATGTGGATCCCCGCCTATCCCGCCGTGCGCAGCTTGGCGGCACTGCGCGGTGCCCGCTCGCTGGTGGGGATCGGATGTTCGCCGATGATGCGGTCGGCCTCAAGCCGGTCCATCTCCTCGGTGGAGAGGTTCAGGATGCGCGACAGCACCTCGCGGGTGTACTGGCCCAGCGTGGGCGCGGGCCAGCGGATGGGATAGGGCTGGGCGTCTTCGCGGAAGGTGGGCGTGGGCTGCCAGTGCTTGCCGAGGATCGGGCGGTCGATCTCCTGCCAGAAGCCGCGCGCCAGCAGGTGTGACTCGCCGGTGATCAACTCGTTGAAGCCGCGCGCAACGCCGGCGGCGATGCCGGCCTTCTGCAGCCTGGCCATCACTTCGTCGGGCGGCATGGTCTCGCTCCAGAAGGTGATCGCCTGCTCCAGCTCGTCTTCGCGCAACCGGCGGCCGGCGGCGGTGTCCAGCGTCGCGTCGTCGCCCAGGTCCGGCCGCCCGATCACCCGGCATAGCGTGTGGAAGGCGGCATCGCTGGTGACCGCGACCACCACCCATTCGTCGGCGCCGGCACATTTGAAGGCACCGTGCGGCACGAACAGCGGATGGCGGTTGCCCCAGCGCGGCGGTGGAGTGCCGAACGCCGATTGGTGGATGATGCCGCTCGCGGCCAGCGGGAACATGCACTCCACTTGCGACAGGTCGATCAACTGCCCGTGGCCCGTGCGCTTGCGATGCAGCAGCGCCGCCATCAGAGCCGCCGCGGCGTTGAACCCGCCATTGGGGTCGCCATAGGCGACCTGGTTCATCGTCGGTGGCCAGCCCTCCTCGCCGGTGATGCTGGGCAGGCCCGAGCCCTGTTCCAGGGTGGAGCCATAGGCGCGCGTGTCGGCCCAGGCGGTGCCGGCGGCGTAGGCGGGCATGGTGACCATCACCAGGTCGGGCTTGATCTTGACCAGGTTGGCGTAGTCGAGCCCGAGCTTGGGCAGCACGCCCTGGGAGTAGTTTTCCACCACCGCATCGGCCGTCATTACCAGGCGGCGCGCGAGATCGGCGCCGGCGGGGCGGGTGAGGTCGAGCGTGATGCCGGTCTTGTTGCGGTTCAGCACGTTGAAGTTCAGCCGCGTCTCGTGCAGTTGGGCGGCCATCGCAGCGGCGGAATAGTCGTGGCCGCGCCACCAGTCGGGATAGGCGCGGCCCTCGATCTTGATCACCTCGGCACCCAGGTCGGCCATCTGGCGCGTGGTCAGCGGTCCCGCCCAACCCATCGCCATGTCGACGATGCGCAGGCCCGCGAGCGGCAGACCGGTGGGTGCGGGGGCGGTGCTGCGCGGGCGGGGTTCGGGCAGCTTCATGGCGTTGTCGGCGCCGGCGCGCGGGGCGAGACCGACCGCGGCCGGGGGGGTGTCGTTGAGGTGTTGCGGGACGACCGGGCCGCGGAATTCGGCGCTGCCGATCTTGACCGTGCCGAAGGCGCCGCGGCCCTGGTGCACGGGTTCGCGCAGCAGGTCGGCCATACTGGGGACCATGACGAGGGGAATGCGGCGGCGCATGCCCTCTTCGAACCATTCGCGGGCGGTGCGGGTGAGCAAGATCGGGCCGTAAAACGCCTCCAGCTCGTTGGCGCATTCCAAGCGTTGGGGGGAGGTGGCGAAGCGGGGGTCCTCGGCGATGTCGTTGCGGCCGAGCAGGTCGCACCAGTTGCGCCACTGGTCGGGGGTGAGGACGGTGATGCCCAACCAGCCCTCGCGGCAAGGGTAACAGCCCATCGGGAACGTCGGATGCCAGCGGTTGATGCCGCGGCGCTGCTCCGGCGGGCCAGGGGCGAAGGTGATCACGGCCTGGTATTCCGCGATCACCGCGCTGGCGTCCTGGGCCGAGATCTCGAACATCCGCCCCGCACTGCCAGACCACAGCGAGGCGAGGGCCGCGGTGAACGCGGTCAAGCCCTGGGGGGCGAAGCCCTGGTAGTCCGGCATCATCGCCGGGCGATCCGCGGGGCCGGTGTTTTTTATCAACCCGGCCAGGGCGCGCATCACCGAATCCGTCGCCGCATGGTCGCGATAGGGGCCGCTGAGCCCGAACCATGACAGCGAAACGATGTGCAGCCCCGGATGGGCGGCACGCAGCGCCGCGTGGCCGGTTGCCGGCGCGAGCTGTTCGGCTACCGGGCGGCCGTCGAGCAGCACGTCGGAGGCCGCCAGCACGGCTTGGATGCGCGTGGGCGTGGCGGTCACGCTGCGCTTGTTGGTGCACAGCCAGGCGAACCAGCCGCTCTCCTGCTCGCCGGGGGCAATGGTTACGAGGGGCGGCATGTGGCGCAAGGGGTCGCCGCCGGCGGCTTCAAGCTTGATCACCTCGGCGCCGAGGTCGGCGAACAGCTTGCCGGCATAGGCCAAGCCGGCGCCGTCGCCGAGCTCTGCCACGCGGATGCCGGACAGGGCGGTGCGTTGCGTGGCGCTCATGGGCGCTTTCTCCCCTTTGACGTGAAGGCGGGGGCTCCGCCCCTCGACCCCGCTGGGGCGTCGCCCCAGGCCCCTTACGAATGAGGGTGAAGGGGGCTCGGCCCCCTGCCGGGTCCAGGGCGGAGCCGTGGCCTTGCCTTTCTAGACCTCAAGAATCGCTACGACCTGGCCTTCCTCGACCGGGTCTTCTTCCTTGACCAGGATCGCCAGCACTTTCCCCGCCTTGGGGGCGTCAATCGGGATTTCGGTCTTCATCGATTCCAGGACGATCAGGGTTGCCTCGGCGTCGACGGAATCGCCCACCGCGACCTCGACCTTCCACACCTTGGCGTTGAGGTCGGACAGCACTTTGAGTTCGGCCAACGTCACCACTCCCTTGCATCGGCATCCCTTGGGCGGAAGCCCCGGGAGATTGTCGACATTGGAGAAGCGGCGGCGATGGGCGTCAACCCCCGGCGGCGGGTTGCTGCCGCTACGAGCGGAGGTGTTCGGGGACCACCAGGCCCAGGCGCAGCGGCACGTACCAGTCTTCCGGGACCTCGCGCACCTGGCGGAAGCCGACGCGCAGGTAGTTGGGCAGGGCGCGCGGGTGATCGGCGGTGCAAGTGTTCACGGTGACCGCGCGCGGGCCCATGCGCCAGCACGTATCGACGGCGTGACGCAGAAAGGCGTGGCCTATGCGGCTGCCGACCGAGTGCGGCATCAGGCCGAAATAGCTGAGGTTCACCCCGGGCCAGGGATTGCGGTCGAGTTCGTAGAACCCCAGCACCTCCTCGCCACGCTCCATCACGTGGATCGAGATTTGCGGGTCGCGCAGCAGGGCGGCGAGCTGGCGGTCGGACAGGGTTCGTCGCAGCCACCACAGGTAGTCGGCCCCGACGGCGTTGTAGAGGTGGCGGTAGAGTTCCACGGAGCAGTTCGCCATCTGGCGCACCGTCACCCCCGGGGGGAGGGCGGGGGCGGGTGTGGCGGGCGGGCGTTCCATGCGCAGGAACGTCACCACCACGCCAACGTGAACCACCGGCTCGGCCATCTCGGCCGCCTCAGCGCGCCTCAATCATCGAGGAAGCTCCGCAGCTTGCGGCTGCGGCTGGGGTGCTTGAGCTTGCGCAGGGCCTTGGCCTCGATCTGGCGGATGCGCTCGCGGGTGACGTTGAACTGCTGGCCGACTTCTTCCAGCGTATGGTCGGTGTTCATGCCGATGCCGAAGCGCATGCGCAGGACGCGTTCCTCGCGCGGGGTCAGGCTGGAAAGAACCCGCGTTGTGGCCTCGCGCAGATTGGCCTGGATGGCGGCGTCCAGCGGGATGACGGCGGCCTTGTCTTCGATGAAGTCGCCGAGATGCGAATCCTCCTCGTCGCCGATCGGGGTCTCCAGGCTGATCGGCTCCTTGGCGATCTTGAGCACCTTGCGCACTTTTTCCAGCGGCATGCCGAGCTTTTCGGCAAGCTCCTCCGGCGCCGGCTCGCGGCCGATTTCGTGCAGCATCTGGCGGCTGGTGCGCACCAGCTTGTTGATCGTCTCGATCATGTGCACGGGGATGCGGATGGTGCGGGCCTGGTCGGCGATGCTGCGGGTGATCGCCTGGCGGATCCACCAGGTGGCATAGGTGCTGAACTTGTAGCCGCGGCGGTATTCGAACTTATCGACCGCCTTCATCAGGCCGATATTGCCTTCCTGGATCAGGTCGAGGAATTGCAGGCCGCGGTTGGTGTATTTCTTGGCGATCGAGATCACCAGGCGCAGGTTCGCCTCGATCATCTCCTTCTTGGCGCGGGCGCTGTCGCGCTCGCCGCGGCCCACCGTCATGAACACGCGGCGGAACTCGCCGATCGGTAGGCCGGCGTCGGTTGCCACCGCCGCGATCTGGCCGCGCACCAGCAGAATGTCGGCGGTGTGGCGGGCGGTGAAGCTCTTCCACGACTTGCCCGGTAGCTTGCCGATGCGCTCGACCCAGTTCGGATCCAGTTCGTGGCCGCGGTACTGGCCGAGGAAGTCGTCGCGCGCCACCTTGGAGCCTTCGGCCATGCGCATCAGCTGGCCTTCGAGCCCGGTCAGGCGCTGGTTGAGCTGCTTGAGTTGGGTGACCAGTTCCTCGATGCGATTGTTGTGCAGGCGTACCTGCTCGACCTTGGCGACCAGCTCCTCGCGAAGTTTCTCATAGCTTTTCTCGCTGCGCGCGTTGACCTCCTCGCCCGAGGTCATGGTCTCCAGGCGCTTGGACTGCATCTTGTGCAGCTTTTTGTAGAGCGCCTCGATTTCCTCGAAGTTGGCCAGCACTTCGGGCTTGAGTTTTTCCTCAAGCGCCGACAGGGACAGGCCGCCGCCGCCCTCATCGCCATCGTCGTCGTCGTCGCTCGCGGCCTCGAAGGCTGGGGCGGCGGGGACCGCCTCCTCCACCGGCTGGCCGTCGCCGGCAGCGGCGGCGGCTGGGCCGCTCCCCGGTCCCCCCTGGGTCGCCTCCAGGTCGATGATGTCGCGCAGCAGCATGCGCCCGGCCTTCAGCGCATCGTGCCAGGCGATGATGGCGCGGAAGGTCAGCGGGCTTTCGCACAGCCCGCCGATCATCATGTCGCGGCCGGCCTCGATGCGCTTGGCGATCGCGATCTCGCCCTCGCGCGACAGCAGTTCGACGCTGCCCATCTCGCGCAGGTACATGCGCACCGGGTCGTCAGTGCGGCCCAGGCTGGCTTCGTCGACGTTGCCGGTGGGCTCGGCCTCCTCCTCCTCCTCGGCCTTTTCGGGCTTGACGACTGGCGCCTCGCCGTCTTCGCCTTCCTCGCCCTCGACGACCTGGATGCCCAATTCGCTGAAATTGGCCATCACGTCCTCGATCTGCTCGGAGGAGTTCTGGTCGGGCGGCAGCACTGCGTTCAACTCGTCGAAGGTGATGTAGCCGCGCTCCTTGCCGCGCGCGACCAGCCGCTTGACCGCGACCGACTGCACGTCCAGCAGCGTGGTGTCGCCGTCCTGGTCGGGGGTTGCGGTATCGGCAGCGGTGCTCGGCTTGGTGGCCATGGATCAATTCACTCCAATACGAGGGAGCCGCAGGAAAAACACAAAGGCGACCGAAGCAGGCTCCGGGCGCCGGTCAGCACGTCTTACAAGGCTCCGCGTCGCACGGCGACTGGTCACAAGGCGTCGGTCTCGCCGGCCTCGCCGCGCAGCAGCGCCGCGCGCGTGGAGGTCAACACGATGAGGCGCCGTTGCGCCGCTTCGTCGGCCTGCTGCGCAAAGGCCGCACGGGCCGCCTCGACCTCCTCGTCCAGCCGCTCTGGGTTCATCAGCCCGAAGAAATGCCACCAGCCTGCCCCAGCCTCCGCCGGCATGGCATCGGCGGCGGCACAGCCTGGCAGCGGCACGGGTGCCGCCGACAGGGCCAGGGTCGCCTCCGCCGCCAAACCCGAATTGCTGAGGTGGGACATGAGTCCCCCGCTGTCAAGCTTCTCCGACGCCTGGGACCACTGCAGAATTGCATCGCGCAGCCGCACCAGGCCCGGCGGCAGGTCCAACGTGGCGAACGCTTCCTCCACATCGGGCAGCAGGCCGGGGTGGCGCAGCAGGATCGCCACCAGCGCCCGCGCACGCTCGGCCGCCGCCACGCCATCGACGGGCGCGCGGCGCTGGATGCGCGGTGGCGGCCGGAACCCGACCGCCCCGGTGCGCGGCGTTGACCGTCCGCTCGGCCCCATGCCCCCCCGCTCGGGCCGGCGGGCGCGCATTTGATCGCGGAAAAAGCGCCGCATCTCCCAGGCCAATGGCTTGTCTTCCACCCGGTCGGCCACCGCTTCCAGCCGCCGTGCCAGTGCCGCGCGCGCTTCGACCCCGGGCCCGGTTCCCTCGGCCAGCAGCCCAAACAGGGCCTCGGCCACCGGGCGAGCCGAATCCAGCACCGTCTGGAACCCGCCCGCGCCGTGGCGGCGCACCAGCGTGTCGGGGTCATCGCCGCTGGGCAGGGCGGCCAGGCGCAGGCTGCGTTCGGCGCCCAGCATGGGCAGCGCCAGTTCGGCCGCGCGCAGCGCCGCACGAACGCCCGCCGCGTCGCCGTCGAAGCACAGCACCGGGGCGGCCGACAGCCGCCACAACTCCTCCAACTGTTCCTCGGTCAGGGCGGTGCCCAGCGGCGCCACTGCGGCGTGGAACCCGGCCTGGTGCAGCGCGATTACGTCCATGTAGCCCTCGACCACCACCACCGCGGCGCCGCCACGCGCCGCCTCGCGTGCCAGATCGAGGCCGTACAGTGTCCGCCGCTTGGAGAAGACCGGGGTTTCCGGCCCGTTGACGTATTTCGGCTGGCCGTCGCCCAGGATGCGCCCGCCGAAGCTGATCACCCGGGCGCGGCGGTCGCGGATCGGGAACATCACCCGGTTGAAGAACAGGTCGTAAGGCGCCCGCCCTTCATCGCCCGGACGCATCAACCCGGCTTCCAGCAGCATGTCACCGCCGACCCCCGTCCGCGCCAGATCGGCCGCCAGCGCCCCGCGGCCCTCGCCCGACCAGCCGAGGCCGAAGCGCGCGATGGTCTCCTCCGAGAGCCCGCGGCCGCGCAGATATTCCAGCGCCCGCGCGCCCTCGGGCAAATAGAGCCGCCGGCGATAGGCCGCCTCGGCTGCCTCCAGCACGTCTTGCAGCGACAGGCGCATGCGCTCGGCCTCGGCCGCCGCGGGGCTCGGTTGTGGCACCTCCAGCCCGGCCTCGCCGGCGAGTTGGTTGACTGCTTCCATGAAGCCGAGCCCCTGGGCCTGCATCACGAAGCTGATGGCGTCGCCGTGCTGGCCGCAGCCGAAGCAGTGATAGCCGTTGTCGTAGACATAGAAGCTGGGCGTCTTTTCATTGTGGAACGGGCAGCAGCCCTTCCAGTTGCGCCCCGAGCGCGCCAGCTTCACCTTGCGCCCGACCACGGTGGCGAGCGGCGTGCGGGCGCGCAATTCGTCGAGGAACCCGGCCGGCAGGGCCACGGGATCAGCCTCCCAGTTTCGCCTTCACAATCGGTCCGACCTTGGCCATGTCGAGCACGGCACCGTGGGCGGCCCGCAACGCAGCGATCACCTTGCCCATTTCCTTGATAGTGGTGGCCCCGGTTTCAGCGATGGCCGCGGCCACAGCCGCCTCGGTCGCCGCCGCGTCCATCTGTTGCGGTAGGAAGGTTTCAATCACCGCGATTTCCGCCTCCTCCTTGGCGAGCAGTTCGGGGCGGCCGCCCTGGCGGTAGAGGTCGGCGCTTTCGCGACGCGACTTCACCATAGTGCGCAACATGGCGATGATGTCGTCGTCGGGCACGGCGGTGACACCCTTGGGCCGGGCGGCGATATCCACGTCCTTGAGCCGGGCGGTGATCATGCGGATGGCCGACACGCGCGGCGCGTCCTTGGCCAGCATGGCCTGTTTCAGGGTGGCGGTGAACTGTTCGCGCAGATTCATGGCATGGGTCTCCGATCGATATCCCTC
>Ga0105048_10019547_pt1 | contig 10382 bp, 9 predicted proteins | sample MAT05_FD_78382 | JGI IMG/M metagenome (GOLD analysis project Ga0105048, IMG submission 78382) | Freshwater microbial communities from Lake Fryxell liftoff mats and glacier meltwater in Antarctica - MAT-05 | ecosystem: Environmental > Aquatic > Freshwater > Ice > Liftoff microbial mat | place...
ATGACGAATCAAGAGATGATGTCGCTGTGCGATGTGATGGGTGTCGGGGTGAAGAGTCACTCCTCCACGCTGATCGAGGCGCAGGCCGACCGTCTCCGTCGTCGCGCGGAGCGTGACGGCATCACACGGCCCGAGCAGCCAGAGGAAGTCAAGCCTGTCAAGAAGGCGGCGAAGAAGGCAGCAACAGCTGCGGCCGATACTCCTGCTGCTGTCGACGAAGCACCTATGCCCGCGCCGGCGAAGAAGGCTGCGGCCAAGAAGGTCGCCGAGCCCAAGGACGCACCCGCGCCGGCCGACGTGCCTGCCCCAGCAGCGGTCGAGGAGGCCATCGAGGCGCCGGTCGCCGCTGAGGCGCCGCCCCAACCGGTCGCCGCGCCGATCTCGGCGCCGGTTGCTGCTGTGCCGGTTGCTGCTGTGCCGGTTGCTGCTGTCACAGCGCCGGTCGTGGCCCCCCCGCCAGTGCCTGCCCTGCCGCTCGAGAAGGCTCCCAACGCGTCGGCCGCTGCTGCTCCCAGCGTCTCGGAGGCTCCCAGCGTCTCGGAGGCTCCTGGCGCCTCCGGCGATGCGCCGGCACGCATCACCAGCAGCCGGCCCACCACGGGTGAGCCGCCGCGTCCTGCCGCCCGCCCCGCCGTTGCCTCGGCACCGGCTGCGTCCAGCGCACCGGCGCCCTCTGCGCCCCGCCCGGCCGGCGCTGCGCCCGGCCGCCCTGCCGGCCCGCCTCCCGGCCGCCCGCCGGGCCCGCCGCCCGCACGCCCTACCTCCACCTCCGGCAAGCCCATCCCGCCACCGCCCGGCGGCGGTCGGCCGATGTCGTCATCCGGGAAGCCGATTCCGCCGCCGCCCGGTGGGCTTCGCGCCGGTGGCCCAGGCGCACGTCCGGGTGCTCCCGGTGCCCCACGCACCGGTGCATACTCGGCCCGCCCGGGTGGCCCAGGTGGCCCAGGCGCTCGTCCGGGCGCTCCGGGCGCTCGTCCCGGCTTTGCGCCTCGCCCCGGCGGTCCTGGTGGTCCGCGTCCCGGTGGCTTCGGCGCACCTCGTCCCGGTGGCGGCCCCGGCGGTCCCGGTGGCGGCCCCGGTGGCCCGGGTGCACGTCCCGGCGGTGGCGGCGGTCCCCGCCCCAACGGCCAGCGCCGTGCGCCGCGTAAGAAGAGCCGTGCTCGTCGTCGTCGTGACTTCGACGAGATGCAGCCGAACTACAACAGCAGCTACACCGCCACGAATGCACCGGTGCCCGAAGGCACCATCATCGTCGAGCGTGGCGTATCGGCCCAGGAGTTCGCTCCCAAGCTGAACCGCACGGCCGCCGACGTCATCCGCTTCCTGCTGCAGAATGGCGAAATGGTGACTGCCACCATGACGCTGACCGACGAGCAGATGGAACTGTTCGCGCTGGAAGTCAACGCCGATCTGCTGTTGGTCGAGCCGGGTCAGCAAGAAGAGCTCGAACTGCAAGCATTGTTCGATGACAGCGACGATGACGACGAGTCGTTGCAGGTGCCGCGAGCTCCGGTCATCACTGTCATGGGTCACGTCGACCATGGCAAGACAACGCTGCTCGACAAGATCCGTAAAGCCAACGTGGTTGCCGGCGAAGCCGGTGGCATCACGCAGCACATCGGCGCCTACAAGGTCGACGTGGATGGTCGCGAGATCACCTTCCTGGACACCCCGGGCCACGCCGCGTTCACCAAGATGCGTGCCCGTGGCGCGCAGGTGACCGACATCGTGGTGCTGATGGTTGCAGCTGACGACGGTGTCATGCCGCAAACCATCGAAGCCATCAACCATGCCCGCGCCGCTGAGGTCCCCATCGTGGTTGCCCTCAACAAGATCGACAAGGAGAACGCTGACGTGCAGCGCGTCCTGTCGGAACTGTCGGAGCACGGCTTGATTGCAGAGAGCTGGGGCGGCGACACCATCGTCGTCGAGATGTCGGCGCAGCAGAATCTCGGCATCGACGACCTTCTCGAGCAGCTGGCCGCCGTGGCCGAAGTCGAGGAACTCACCGCCAACCCCACAGGTCGTGCCAAGGGCGTCGTGCTGGAAGCCAAGCTCGACGTCGGTCGTGGCCCCGTTGCCACGATCCTGGTCGACAAGGGCGAGCTGAAGGTCGGCGACCCGATCGTTGCCGGTGGAGCATGGGGCCGCGTTCGTGCCATGATCAACGACAAGGGCGAGCAGGTGAAGACCGCTGGCCCCAGCACCCCTGTGCAGGTACTCGGTCTGCAAAGCGTCCCCAATGCCGGCGACGAATTCCGCTCGGCACTGACGGAAAAGACAGCCCGCACCGTTGGCGAAGCCCGCGAGCAGCGCTATCGCCTCAAGGCACAGCGTGGCGACGCCCGCCTCAGCACCGGCGTGAAGCTGGAAGACATCTTCAACTCCATCCAGGCCGGCGAAGTAGCCACCCTCAACATCGTGTTGAAGGCTGACGTGCAGGGCTCGCTGGAAGCGGTGACTGAATCGTTGCGCCGCTTGGAGCGCGAGGAAGTGAAGTTGGCGTTCGTGCACCGCGCCGTTGGTGCCATCACGGAGAACGACATCAGCCTGGCTGCAACCACCAATGCCACGCTCATCGGTTTCAATGTGCGCCCGGATCGTAAGGCCCGTGACATGGCTGCCGCCGAGGGCGTAGAGATTCGTACCTACGAAATCATCTACAAGCTGCTCGAAGACATCGAGCGTGCCATGGTCGGTATGCTCGCCCCCGAGTACGAGGAAGTGGTCACCGGCGAAGCCGAGGTCCGCGAAGTCTTCCGTGTGCCACGTATCGGCGGCATCGCCGGCTGCATGGTCCGCAGTGGGGCGATCACTCGTGGTTCGAAGGTTCGCTTCCTGCGCGACGGCACCATCATCTGGAAGGGTGCCATCACGTCGCTCAAGCGCTTCAAGGATGATGCACGCGAAGTCCGCGAGGGCTTCGAGTGCGGTATCGGCCTCAGCGACTTCCAGGACCTGAAGCCCGGCGACCTCATCGAAACGTTCGAAGAGCGCGAAATCGCTCGGGTCTGACCATTCGGTGAGTTTCGGCCGATCAATTGCGGCCAGACCATCGCGGCATGGTCGGTAGGGTGAACACGTGAGCAAGCCCCGCCGTCCATCGGCCCCCACCACCCATCGATATCCGCGCGCCGCTCGTCTGCGCACCTCGTTGCAAGAGGTGATTGCCGATGAGTTGACGCGCATCGACGACGAGCGACTTTCGTTGGTCACCATCACCGCGATCGACGTGGACCCGGAGATGAACCGTGCAATCGTGTTCTTCGACTCGTTGATGGGTGAGGAGGGCGATGCCGACATTCTCGACGCGCTGTCGGCGCACCGGATCCGGATTCAGGGTTCGGTGGCCCGGCAGCTTCGTTCGAAGAAGACGCCGATTCTTTCGTTCAAGGCGGACGATTCGATTCGCGCCGCCGAGCGCATCGAGCGCATCTTGCACGACAAGGCCACGCTGCCCGAGCGGCCGCCGTCGCCGGAGGCCGAGCCAGAAGCAGATGCCGAACCTGAAGCCTGATGGCGCGCCGAAAGCCGGCCAACACCCACGGGTTGGCCGTTGTCGACAAGCCCACCGGCGTGACCAGTCACGATGTGGTCGGTATGCTTCGCCGCCGTTTCGGTGAGCGTCAGGTTGGTCATGCCGGCACCCTGGATCCAGATGCCACCGGAGTGCTGCTGGTGGGTGTCGGCAAGTCCACGCGCCTGCTGCGGTTCCTCACCGATCTTGGTAAGACCTATACCGGCGAGGTCGTTTTCGGTACCAGCACCGACACGCTCGATTCGGCAGGAAAGATTCTTGTCACGTTCGACATGGGAGCGCTGACGCCGGAGCTGGTGCAGGCGATGGTCACTGCCCATCTCACCGGTCACATCATGCAGGTGCCGCCGATGGTGAGTGCGCTCAAGGTTGACGGTAGGCGTCTGCACGAGTTGGCCCGTGAAGGCATCGAGGTCGAACGGCAAGCTCGCCCGGTGACGATCAGCCGTTTCGAAGTCGCTGCGACGGACGATCCGCTGGTGTACACGGTCGAGGTGCAGTGCTCGAAGGGCACCTACATCCGAACTCTCGCCGACGACCTCGGTCGGCTGTGTGGCGGTGGTGCCCACCTGCGAAACCTTCGCCGCACGGCTGTCGGCAGTTTCACCGCGACGCACGCAGCATCGCCCGGCGAGGTCGAGCTGTTGTCATTGCCGGAGGCGATGCGCGACTATCCGCAGGTGACCATCAGCGCGGAAGCAGCGGCGCTGGTCGCCAACGGTCGACTACTCGATCGTGTTCGCGCCGGTTTCGAGGGCGACGGCCCGTGGGCGGTGCTCGGGCCCGACGGTGATCTCCTTGCGATGTACGAACCACGTGACGACGCGACAGCAAAGCCTTCTGTCGTTCTGACGCAATAGCCCACGAGTAGGGTTCGAACATGATTCGTCGAGCAGTGCTAGTGGTCATTTCGATAGCCGGGTTGCTGAGCGCTTGCAGTGACGACAAGAGTCCGTCGTCGGGCGAATCAGGGACGTCGCCCGGCGGTTCGCAGGTCGCCGCTTCACCGGCGCCGGCGCCGACGAATGGCGGTTCCGCCACCCAGGCCGGGGCAGTCGACTGCGCAGCGGTGAAGGATGCGTTCGGCCATGCCGCCGTCAACATTCAGGTGGTCGTTCAGTTGGGAGACCAGGCCGACGTCACGCAGTGGGCCACAGGGATCGGCACGATGCCAGAGTTCGGCAATCAGCTCGATGCACTTGCCGTGCTGATTCCGTTCGACGACGGCGTCGCTGAATCGTTGGCGTTCTTCGAGGGCGCCAACGAGATTGCGCAGCGTGGTTACGCAGGCGATTCGGCAGCGCCGGCCGAGCTTGCGGCGTACATCGGCCCCGACCTCACCGCCGTCCTGTCCAAGCAGATCCCTTTCGGCATGGCGTCAGACGCTGCAGGCTGCTGACGACACCGCTAGCGTTGGCGCCGTGCGAGTCGTCACCGATCTCTCCGTTTCACCATGGCCCGGCGAGCGCACCGTCATCACCATCGGCGCCTACGACGGTGTTCATCGTGGTCATCAGGCCGTCGTTGCCGAGGTGCGCCGGATAGCCGAAGCAACGGGAGCGCGCAGCGCGGTGTTGACCTTCGATCGGCACCCCGCGTCTGTCGTCCGGCCAGAGTCGGCCCCGCAGTTGCTCACCGATCTGGACCAGAAGCTCGAGTTGCTCGCGGCCACGGGTATCGACGCCGCCTTGGTCGTCAAGTTCGACGAGGCTCAATCGCAGGAAGCGCCGATGAGTTTTGCCCAGCGTGTCCTGGTGGAGTGCGTTGCCGCATCAGTGGTCGTGGTCGGGGAGGACTTCCACTTCGGTCGCGGTCGCGAGGGCAACGTCACCACGTTGCGCGAGCTCGGCGCGGTCCGCGACTTCGAGGTGATGCCATTGGCGCTCGTCCCGCGCTCGGATGGGCCCGACGAACCGATCAGCTCCACTGCAATTCGCCGAGCGATGGCCGGCGGCCAGGTCGAGTTGGCTGCCTCCATGCTCGGCCATCCGTTCGAGGCTCGGGGGGTCGTGGTACAGGGCGACCAGCGTGGCCGCCTGCTCGGTTTCCCGACGGCCAATGTGGAAGTGCCGATCGCCATCTGCGTGCCGGCCGACGGTGTGTACGCCGGCTGGTATCACCGCCCGGATCGCACCCGTCATGCGTGCGCCATCAACCTCGGGCGTCGGCCGACCTTCTACGAGCATGCCGAACACTCGCTGTTGGAAGCACACCTGCTGGACTTTTCAGGTGACCTGTACACGGAGACTGCACACGTCGAGTTCACCGATTTCCTGCGCAGTGAGCGCAAGTTCGACGGCATCGATGCCCTGGTCAGTCAGTTGAAGAACGACGTCGATCACGCCCGCGCCGTCCTTGCGGAGTAGCTACTCCGCCGGCCACACGAGCGTGCCGGCATCGTCGTAGATGCCGTCGAGCACCGATACATCGACCATCGTGTCGATGACGGGTGGGATGCCGTCGAACAGGCCGATCTCGGCGTAGGCGGTGACTTCGTTGGTCAGTTCATCGAAGAGTGGTAGCCCGAGCGGCGCGTCCGCTGTGGCGTTCTCGCTGACCAACCGCGACTCGACGCCCCAACGGGCCTTCTCGCCCTCGGGGGACAGGGACAGCGCATTGCCAGTGGCGTTGAGCGCGTCGACCGCTACCTGCGCCGCTGCGGCCGGATCAGCAACTGCGTCGGCCAGACCGCGCATGGTGGCTCGCATGAAGTCCTGAGCGGCTGTCGGCTGCTCACCCAGGAAGGTGAGGTTGGTGTACAACACCCCAAAGCTGCCAGGGATACCGAAGTCGCTGGGGTCGTACAGCTCGAACGGGATCTTGGCCGCTTCCAACTGCTTGGGCTCGTTGCTCTTGAAGCCAGGGAATCCGACGATGTCGGGAATCTCGATGTGTACCAGCGGGTCGAAACCCTCGAGGTTGACGGTTTCGAAATCGGTTCCTTCGATCAGACCTTGCTGCGCCAACATCGCCTTCACCGACGGAGTGATGGCGCCCTTGACGCCGATCTTCTTGCCCTTGACAGCGGCGAGTGTGGGGACCTTGCCGTCCTTGGTGATCAGCGCGTCGATCCCGGTGCGCCCCTCGACTGCCAGGGCAACGAAACCGGCATCGTTGGCCCCGGCGAAATCGACCATCTCGCTGAACGAGCCGCCGGAGGAGAACTGGGCGTCGTTGGCGGCGATCAGCGGGTAGTTCTCGGTGGAGAAACTCGGCTTGATCTGCACATCCAGGCAGAGGTCGTCGTAGTAGCCCTTCGCATCGGCGACCAGCACATCGACGATGGAGGCCGACGCAGCGAAGTCGTAGCTGGACAGGTAGGTGATGGTGCCGGCGGCCTTGTTGGCTTCACACCGGGCCGCGGGGAAGGCATCGCCGGCGGTGACGTCGAGCACCGGTGGCACCGAATCCCCCGGAACTGAGTCGGTTCCAGTGTTGCTCGCGATGGTGCTCGGCTGCGGGCTGCCAATCGTGGTGTCGTCACCGCTACAGCTGGCCACCAGGGTGGCGGCGAGGATGGAAACAACAGCAATGAGAGGAACGGCGGCCCGGCGGCGAGTCATGGAGATCGAGCCTAGCAACGTGCCGTTCGCAACGGGTTCTGAAACGCTACTCGCTCACCTGTCGAATGCTCAGGAGGCCAGCGTGTCGAACAGAGCGAGCACATTGGCGGTACCAACGCCGACACGGTGGCCGGTGCGGGAGATGAAGCCCAGTTGCACTCCTGTCGCCGGGTCGTCGGCCGCGAAGAACTGCTCGTGCCCATCGGCATCGGCCGTGACCTCGGTGAGCAGCGGCGCGCCGGCGTCTCCGAGACAGGCGCGTGCGTAGCCGGCATTCAAGACCTCGATGGACACGTGTTGAACGCCTGGCCCGTGCTGGGCGAGATAGCGAGCGACGCCCGGGGAGGCCTGCGGCCCGACGAGCACGAAGGTCACACCGCCAGCGGCAAGCGCGGCGACACCAGTTCGTGGGTCGGCCAGGGTCAGCTCGTGGAACCCGAACCGTTGTGTCATGGAGGCAACGGCGGCGTCGAGGTCGGGGACGGCAACCACCACGTGGTCGACTCGGGTGGCAACTGTGTCGAGACCGGATCGATCGCCCAACGCAGCCTGCTTGTCAGGTGCAGAGTCTGGGCGATGACCTGCAACCTCGATGCGGTGAGTCTCGGTGAGCAGTACGCGAAACAGTTGCTCAGCGAAGTCCGCGTCGACACCTGCCTCGATGGCGCGTTGGCGGCGAGAGGTGACGACGTCGCGGACGCGGGCCGGCTGGATCACGGGAGTGTCCGAGCCCTGCTTGACGGCTGCCACCTCTCGGCACACCGCAAGGCGTTCGGCCACGATGGCGATGAGTGCAGCGTCGAGCTGATCGATACGTGTCCGCAGCCCGGCCAGATCTGGCATCGCTGCCGACGGTGCAGTCTCCGGGGGTGTCTCGTCTGCCATTGGCTGCACCGTATCGGTTCAGGTCGGCCGAGTTCGTTGCGAAACGTGCCAGCCCATCACCAGCCGCTGGAGTAGCGACAGTAGGAGGAGGGCGATCGTGCCCAGGATGGCCATCGAGAAGATCGCGCCCCACAGGGCGTCGCCTTCGTTGAGTGCCGCTGCACGCTTGCCGATGGCACCCAAACCCTCGTTGGCGAAGTTGCCACCCTCCACCAGATAGCTGGCGATGAGTGCAAGGCCGACGTTGTAACGAGCCGTCGTGAACAGCGACGGAATTGCCGATGGCAGCCGCAATCGCCACAGCACCTCGGCTCGGGAGGCATCTACGGAGGCCAGTAGTTCACGTGCTGCAGGGTCGGCGCTGCGCATGCCATCAACCGTGGAGAACGTGAAGCCGGGGATCGAGACCAGCGCGACGATGAACACCGCCGGCCGGGTGCCGGAACCGAGCCACAGCACGACCGACGCGATGTATGCGACGAACGGCGTCACCTGCAGCAGGGTCAACAGAGGCTGAGCTGCTTGCTCGGCGAAGCGGGAGGCGGCCATTGCGGACCCGATGAGCAAGGCGATCAGGAGGCCGATCAACGATCCAATGACGGCGTGCTGGGCCGTCACCCATGCAGCGCTCGCGTAGTCGCCGAAATGATCGGCGAGGTAAGAGACGATCCGGGACGGGGGGCGCAGCACGAAGGGACGCACGTCGCCCACTCGTACGACGCCTTCCCACAGTGCGAGGAAGCCGACGATACCGACGAACGGAGCGAGCAGGCGCCTGCTCACGGCTTCATACCGTGGTGCAGCGCATGGCGTACTGCCGCGCACAACTCGACGAAGCGCGGGTCGTCTTCCACCTCGGTCACACGCGGGCGCGGCAGGTCGATCTCGATGTCGGCAACTATCGACGTGGGTCGCGGGCTGCTGACCAGGACTCGGTCGCTGAGGGCGACCGCCTCCGAGATGCTGTGCGTCACGAACAGCACCGTGACGCTGCGGCCCTCCACCAGCCGATTGAGAATCGAACGCATCTCCGAGCGGGTGATCTCATCCAGCGCGGCGAACGGCTCGTCCATCACCAACAGCGGGGCGCCGAGCGTGAGTGCCCGCACGAGGGCCACGCGCTGTTGCATACCGCCGGACAGCTCGTGCGGATATGAATCCAGGAACTCGCCGAGGCCGACTTCCTGCAGAAGGGGAGTGGGCTCCGTGGCCTCCGGTGGGTTTGCCCCGCGGTTGACATCGAGCAGGAGACGAGCGTTCTCGTACACCGTGCGCCACGGCAGCAGGCCCGGCTGCTGGGGCACCATTGCGACGCGCTTGTGCGACCGGGCCGCGCGGGGGCTGCCCCCGTCCACCGTGATGCCGCCCGCACTCGCGGGCTCGAGACCGGCGATCACTCGCAGCAGGGTTGTCTTGCCGCAGCCGGAGGGGCCGATCACGCTGACGAACGAACCGCTGCGGATGTCCAGTGACAGTGCGTCCACGATTGCCAGGTCACCGAACGATTTGGCGAGGTCCCGCAGTTCGATCCCACTCATCCACGCCGAGTGTAGGGACGTGATCGCCCCAAGCCGTGTGTGGCGGGTCTGATCCGCGTCGGTCGCCGCTAGCATTGCGGCGTCCATCGGGGCTCGACCTCCGTTGCGATGCCAGTGGCTCAGCTGCCACGGCGACCTCCTTCTGGAAGGCATTCTCATGGCAGACCAAGACATCATCAACAAGCACAAGCTCCACGAGGGCGACACCGGCTCGCCCGAGGTGCAGATTGCGTTGCTCACCGGCCGCATCAACCACCTCACTGGGCACTTCAAGACCCACAAGAAGGACCACCACAGCCGTCGTGGTCTGCTGAAGCTGGTCGGCCAGCGCCGCCGCATGCTGGATTACGTGAAGGGCATCGACGTCGAGCGCTACCGCGCCATCGTCGCCGCCAACGGCTTGCGCCGCTGAGCATTCGGTCTCGCTGCGCCGGCGCTGCTGGAGCGGTCATCCGCCGGTCATCCCCAGGTTGCTGCTAGTCTCCACCTGACATATACACCGAGCGGAACACTTGGATCGGTTGTCAGTCGTGAGTGCCGAGCTCACCCGGTTGCGGGTTCACCTGCCGTTGGGGTTGAGGCATCGACATTCCCGACTGGGAACCGGCCTCCGCTCCAAATACCCACGCGACGTTTGCGCGTGAGGTCGAAAGGAGCTCGCAATGGCTGACGCCATCCGAGTATCAGGTGCCGTTTCCGGTACCGAAAAGACCCTGTCCTTCGAGACAGGCAAGCTGGCTCAGCAGAGCCAGGGCGCCGTCCTCGCAACGATGGGTGGCACCACTGTGTTGGCCACCGCCAACGCCGCCAAGGACGTGAAGCCGGGTATGGATTTCTTCCCGCTCACGATCGACGTGG
>Ga0105048_10019550_pt1 | contig 10381 bp, 8 predicted proteins | sample MAT05_FD_78382 | JGI IMG/M metagenome (GOLD analysis project Ga0105048, IMG submission 78382) | Freshwater microbial communities from Lake Fryxell liftoff mats and glacier meltwater in Antarctica - MAT-05 | ecosystem: Environmental > Aquatic > Freshwater > Ice > Liftoff microbial mat | place...
GGGGGGGGCGAGGGGGGGGAGGGGGTTGGGGATCTCGGCGGCCAGGGCGGGGGGGATGTAGCGTTTGGCTGAGGGGACTTGGATGAGCCCGATGGCGTCGGCGCCGGCGCGGGCGGCGCGGAGGGCGTCTTCGACGTTGGTGACACCACAGATTTTGACGCGGGTTCGCATGGTGTGTGGGGAACAATAGCCGCCGCGTGTCGGGGGCGTGTGAAGACCGGGGGGATTGGGTAATCTTGGGAGGATGAGCAGCAGGTTTTTGGCGTTTGATCTTGGGGCCGAGTCGGGGCGGGCGATGGTGGCGACCGTCGGTGCAGCCGACGGGGGGAAAATCACGCTGGAGGAGGCGCATCGTTTCCCCACGCGCAACGGCCGAATTCTCGGCACGCTTCAGTGGGACCTCGTGGGCATTTGGGAGGATATCAAGGAGGGGCTGCGCAAGGGGACGAAGCTCCTCGACGCTGCCGGGGCTCGGTTGGAGGGGATCGGGGTGGACACTTGGGGGGTGGACTTTGGCTTGCTCGACGAACGCGGCGTGCCGATGGGCAACCCGGTGCACTACCGAGACGGGAGGACGGACGGCGTAATGGAAAAAGTGTTCGCAGCCGTCGGGCGGGAACGCGTTTTCGACGCGACCGGGATCCAGTTCATGCCGTTCAACACGCTGTTTCAGTTGTACGCGCTCAAGCACGCCGAGTGGGGCGGGTATGACCGGGTGAGTCGGATGCTGTGGATGCCGGACCTGCTGCACTACCTGCTTAGCGGCAAGGCGGTCAGCGAGGTGACCATCGCCAGCACTGGGGCGGTGCTGGACCCGCGCACGCGGACGTGGAACCGGGGGCTGATGGAGGAGCTCGGGTTGCCGGTGACGTGGCTGGGCGAGCTGGCGGCGCCGGGGACCAAGATCGGGGGAGTTCTTTCGGACGTGGCGCGGGAGACGGACGCGGTGGCCGGGACCCCGGTGATCCTACCGGGCAGCCACGACACGGCGAGCGCGGTGGCGGCGGTGCCGGTGGTGGAGCAGGCGGGGGGGTGGTGCTATCTGTCGTCGGGAACGTGGAGCCTGATGGGGGTGGAGTTGGACGCGCCGGTGGTGGACGAGCGGACCTTGCGACTGAACTACACCAACGAGCTGGGGGTGGGGGGGAAGGTTCGGCTTCTCAAGAACATCATGGGGTTGTGGTTGGTGCAGGAGGTGCGGCGGGACTTGGCGCGGCGGGGGTTGGAACTGGATTACGCGGAGCTAACTCGGCTGGCGGGAGAAGAACGCGGGCTGGAGCTGCTGCTGGACACGTGGCACTCGCCGTTCGGGTCGCCCGGGGGAATGCTCGGGAAGATGGACGCGTACGCGCGGTCAACGGCGCAGGGTGTTCCGGAGCGGCCGGGACAGTACGTGCGGGCGTGCCTGGATTCGCTGGCGTTGTCGTATCGACTGGTGGTGGAGAACCTGGAGGCGCTGACGGGCAAGCCGATTGCGACGATCTACATCGTCGGCGGAGGAACGAAGAACCAGCTTTTGAACCAGATGACAGCCGACGCCTGCGGGCGGCGCGTGGTAGCCGGGCCGGTCGAGGCGACCGCGATCGGAAACGTGCTGGCTCAGGCGATTGGGGCGGGGGTGATCGGGTCGCTGGCGGAGGGAAGGGCGATGGTGGCGCGGAGCTTCGAGGTCACCACCTACGAACCCCGCGATACCATTCGGTACGAGCGTGTAGCGGCGGGGTATCGCCAACTCTGCGGCCCAGCGGGGGGGGGATTTTGAGCGTCATCGATTGCCACGTGCATACTTGTGCGTTCGTCGACGGAGATGGCAGGACCTCGGGAAAACTGCTGGGGTCCGGCGCGTTTCGTTTCATGCGGTGGAGACTGGGGCTAGGGTCGCTGACGGGGGCGCAAGAAGACCAGGGACGACTTGAGCGCAAGCTTGTCGAGAGCGCGCACGCCACGCCGGAGCTGGACGCGGCGGTCGTGCTCGCGTTTGACGCGGTGCATGGCGAAGACGGCGAGATCGACCACGGGCGCACGCACCTGTGGGTGGCCAACGACGTGGCGGCCCGCCTGTCGCGGGCGTCGCCCAAACTGCTGTTCGGCTGCTCGGTGCATCCGTACCGGCGGGACGCGGTGCGGGAGCTCGAGCGGTGCAGGGCGGCGGGGGCGGTGCTGTGCAAGTGGCTGCCGATCACGCAGGGATTTTCGCCGGCTGACCCGCAGTGCGAGGCGGTTTACGAGGCGCTCGCCGGGCTGGGGATGACGCTGCTGTCGCACACGGGGGGCGAGAAGAGCCTGCCGCAGCTTCGGCCGGACACAGCCGACCCCCGGCTTCTCCTGCCGGCGCTGAAGCGCGGAGTGCGCGTGATCATGGCGCACTGCGGCACGCGGTCCATGCCCTGGGAGCCCGACCACTACCCGCAGTTCGCCCGGATGGCGAAGGATCACGAACACTGTTATGGGGACACATCTGCCCTGTGCCTTCCAACGCGGTGGTACGGCCTGCGGCGGCGATCGACGACGAGGCGGTGCGGGCGAAGCTCGTCCACGGCAGCGACTGGCCGATCGTCGCGCTCCCCGACCCGGCGCTGGTGGGCGTCGAAGGCATGCACGAGGCGATGGACGAGGCGAACTGGCTGCGCCGCGACGTGCTGATCAAACGCCGACTGGGCCTCGGGCACGACTACTGGGAGCGGGCCGGGCGGGTGCTGCGAGTCGGGCAGAGTGGCTCGGACTGACACAGGCCGGGACGGACGAATACGAAACAGTGCAAGCAAATGACGGCACCTCCTGCCCGTCATCGTCCGTGGACGTTCGGGCGGAGTCTCTCATTGCGGCAATGAGTCGAGTTCTTCCGCGACCGCCGCCACCAGCGGGCGAACGGTCTTTTCCGAGAAGTCAAAATGCAGCCCGGCGGCCGAGAAGAGCTCGGGAAGCGGCTTGGTGCCGCCGAGCCGGAGAGCGTGGCGGTAGTGGGCCAGCGCCGCGTCCTTGTCCTGGTGGGACTGGAGGTAGAGCTGCAGCGACCCGAGCTGGGCGATGCCGTACTCGATGTAGTAGAACGGCAGGTGAAAGATGTGCAGCTGCCGCTGCCAGAACGCCTCTTGGAACGGTTCCAAGCCTGAGAAGTCAATGGCGCCGGAGAACCGGCTGCGCACGTCCAGCCAAGCCTTGGTCCGCTCGGCGGGGGAGTGGCCGGGGTGGGTATAGATCCAGTGCTGGAAGGCGTCGATCGTGGCGATCCAGGCGAGGATCCGTACGTTGCCCTCAAGCTGAAACCGCTTGGCCCGCGCAGCCGACTCGGGCGAATCGGGGTAGTAAATGTCGAAGTGCTCACAGCCAAGCAGCTCCATCGACATCGACGCCACTTCGCAAAACTCGATCGGGGCCGACCGGAGAAACACCAGCTCCTCGGACGCCGAGGCGAGTGCGTGAAACGCGTGGCCGCCTTCGTGGAGCAGGGTTTCAACGTCGCGTTGCATACCGGCTGCGTTCATGAAGATAAACGGCTGACGGACTTCGTCAAGGGTCGACTGATACCCGCCCGGGGCCTTGCCCTTCCGCGAGTCGAGGTCGAGGTTCTTATTGAGTCGCAGCGTGTCAAAGTCTGAAGCAAGCGCCGGCGAGAGCCGATTGAAAACGTCGTACGTCTTCTGCACAAACTCGGGAATGTCGGTCTGGTCGAACGGGCGGAGGGGCGGGCGCGAAAGCACGTCGACCTCGGTATCCCAGGGGCGGAGGTGCGGCAGCTTGAGTGCGGCGGCCTTTTTTCGGTCGAGCTCGCGGATCAGCGGAACCACGGTCTTCTCGACCGCGGCGTGGAACGCGAAGCAGTGCTCCGGTGTGTAGTCGAACCGCTTGAGCGCCGTCCAGATGTACGCCCGGTAGTCTGGGAACCCCGCGTTCTCGGCCACTTTCTGCCGCAGGGGCAGCATCTTGTCGAACAGCTCGTCGAGTGCGGCGCGGTCGGCAAGTCGTCGCTCGGCCACCGCCCGCCACGCCCTCTCACGCAAGCCGCGGTCGGTTTCCTCGAGGAAACGCGACGCTTGGGGCAGGGTGTACTCCTTGCCATCGACAGTCGCGTTCTGCCGGCCCGCGATCTTGTCGAACTCGTTGGTGAGCCTCGTGATCTCGGTTTCCAACGGGATGTTAGCCTCGCGGAAGATGTCGACGTCCGCCTGCCACTTGCGGGCGAGCATCGTGTATTTCGCGTTCTTCACCGACAACGCCGCCCGGTGGGGCGATTCGAGGAATTTTTTCTGGAGGGCGAAGTACAGCGGCTTGATGTGCGGCTCAATGTTCTCCACAAAGTTGAGGAACCGCTTTTCGACTTCGGCGTCGGCGGTGTTGCAAGTCTTGGCGATGTACAGCCGCGCGCCGTGCTCGTCGACCACGCTGGAAAGCTCGGAAAAATCCAGCAGCAGCTTTTCGAGGTCGGTTTCGTTGTGGACCGGCCGCGCCATCAGTGAGCGGTACAGCGACTCGACGGAGGCGAAATCTGTCAGGGTCAGGGTCGCGGGCACGAATAGTCGGTGCGTGTGTGACATGGGAAGAGACGTTAGTCTTCGCTTTATGGACGGGCCAGTGGCGGTGCGGCTGAGGGGTGTCGGCGTTCGCAGGGACGGCAGGTGGATCCTGCGCGGGGTGAACCTCGATGTAGCCGCCGACTCGACCTGCGCGGTCGTCGGCCCCAATGGGTCGGGCAAGAGCACGCTGCTCCGCGTCATCGAGGGCTACGAGTTCCCCACCGAGGGCCAAGTGTGGGTCCTCGGGCGAAAGCTCGGCGAGACGGACGTGGCAGAACTCCGCAAGCGTGTTCGACTCGTCGGCGGGGCGGGCGGGACGCTGGACTTCGCGCCGGAAATGTCCCTGCTCGAAGTCGTCGCCACCGGCGGCCGCGGACACCTCGTGATGTATGACCAGCCCAGCCCCGCTGAAGCGCGGTCCGCCCGCTCCCTGCTCCGAGGCGTCGGCCTCCGCGGCGAGCTCCGCTGGGGCGTCTCCTCAGCCGGCGAACGACTCCGCGCCCTGCTCGCCCGAGCACGCATGCCCATCCCCCCGACCAAGCCCGCCGCCAACCCCGCCCGCCTCATCCTCCTCGACGAACCCACCGCCCACCTCGACCTCGTCGCCCGCGAACAAGTCGTCGCCGCCATGGCCCACCCGTCGCCCCGCGTCACGCAACTCATCGTCACCCACCACGTCGAGGAACTCCCCGCCGCCACGACCACAGCACTCCTTCTTTCCCGCGGCAAGCCAGTGGCCTGTGGCCCGGCGCTGAAAGTTCTAACCTCGCGGCACATGTCCGCCGCGTTCGCCTCCCCCATCTGGGTCCGCCGCACGCCCACCGAGTCCGGCGGCGTCCGCTGGGCGGCCGGACCCGACCACACAAAACGCGAACTTCGGGAATAAACCGTCCGACAACAGACGGCACCCAAGAACGTGGTCGTTGAAATACTTGACATCTTTTCAATCGAAGCTAGGATTGTCGCCAATGCCGGTCGTCGGAAAGGAATTCGTCGTCTCCACCCGCGCCGAGTGGGCCGCCGTCACCTCGCCGGTGCGGTTCGAGGTGGTCGAGTTCCTACGCATGATCTCCCCGTGTTCGATCGCCGAACTCGGGCAGGCCATGGCCCGCCAAGCCGACGGGTTGTACCACCACGTCCGCGTGCTGGTGAAGTCTGGTTTGGTCGTCCGGGCCGAGGACCGCGTCGTCCGCGGTCGCACCGAAGCCGTTTTCGATCTCGCCGCCCGCCGGTTCCGGTTCGACATCGGCGAGTCTCCCGGAGACGGTAAGCCGCCGCGCAACGCCAAGCTCGCCAAGAGCTTGGTTGCATCGCTCGGGCGGATGTCGGTTCGTTCGGTCGGGAAGGCACTGGAGGTGGGTCTGGAGGTGGGCGACGGGCCGGCCAAGCAGATATGGGGGCGGGTCGAAACCGCCTGGCTGGACGCCGAAGCCCTCGCCGAGGTCAACGGGCACATCCGGGCGATAGACGAGGTGTTCGAGAGGGGTCGAAAAATCCGCCGAGGAAGGCTGTTTACAGTCGGGGTCTTCCTCGGTCCGGTCGTTCGCCAAACGAGACGCAGAACGGGGCGTCGTGTCTCGGGATCGCAATCGGTGTCCGGTTCAAATGGAGCAAAGTCATGGGCAGTCCCGGAAACGTAAAGCGTCGCTGGTTCGGTCGGGGCACCTGCACCCTCAACATGTCGCCGGAGGCGGTCAAGCGCCGAAAGCGCGACGAGGCGCTCGTGCTCGCCGTCGCCGTGTGCGTGTTGCTGCTGTCAATGCTGATCGCGGTCTGGGTCTAACGGCTTTGCGACGGTCCGGTGCGGCGGTTACCGTTGATGGCCTGTCTGCCGCGGTCCTCCCGGGCCGAATGCGGGGCGTAACTATCATTGTCACTCCACAGGAACGAGCCGGATTCATGAACAGACCTGTCCCCAACCTCCACCACCTTCCCTACCCCCGCCGCCTCCGCCGCCAAGTCATCGCCCGCGCCGTTCGCACGTTCTCCGCTGTCGCGGTCTTCGGCGCAATGTTGGCCCTCGGAAATGGCTGCACCCCTAAGGGCACCGACTCCGGCTCGGCCGCCCCACTGACCAGCTCCGCCCCCCTCACCCAACCCCAGCGCGACGCCAACCTCGCCTCCTTCGACCTCGTCTGGAAGCTCGTCCGCGACCGTCACTACGACTCCAAGCTCAACGGCGTTGACTGGGTCGCCGTCCGCGACGAGCTCCGCCCGAAGGTCGAGTCGGCCACGTCCACCGATCAGGTCCGCGCTCTCATCGGAGACATGATCTCGCGCCTCGGCCAGAGTCACATGGCCGTCCTCCCGTCCGAAGCTTACGCCGCCGACGAGCTCGCCGCCGAGCAAGCCAGTGCCGCCCCCGCCGCCGGCAACGCGACGTCGTCCTCCAACGCCCCTGCCTCCAAGTCGGCGGCCCCGACTGCGCCGTCACAGGAGCAGGGGTCGGTCGGTATCGACGTCCGCGTATTTAACAACCGCGCCTTCGTCACCGACGTCACACCCGGATCGCCCGCCGCCCTCGCCGGGGTCAAGCCCGGTTGGGAAGTCGTCTCAGTCGGCAGGTACAGCATCCGCCGTAACCTCGCCCGCCAATCGGCCGCGCCAACCCCCTCCGTCGGGATGCCCGCCACGGCCCTGCAAGCCCTCCGCCTTCGAGCGCTCGTTGGCGGCTCGGTCGGCGAAACACGCCACATCGGCTTCCTCAACGACAACGATAAAGCCGAAATTCGCTCCCTCGTCGCCGTCGCCCCGTCGGGCATGCCCTTCAAATTCGGCCAGCTCCCCACCGAATACGTCGACCTCCGCAGCGAGCTTCTCCCCGGCAACATCGGCTACATCTCGACGAACATCTGGCTGGACCCCGCCCGAACGATGAGGTTCGTCGCCGCCTCAGTCACTGAATTTTCCGGCGCACGAGGCATGATCATCGATCTCCGCGGCAACCCCGGCGGCCTGGGCGCAATGGCGTCGGGCATGGGCGGTTTTTTCGTCACTCAACCCGATCAGGTGCTGGGCGAGATGAAGATGCGCTCGGGAAACCAGCGGTTCCTGCTCACGCCACGCAAGCCATCCTTCAACGGCCCGGTCGCCATTCTCATTGACGAGCTCTCCGCCAGCACCAGCGAAATCTTCGCCGGCGGCATGCGCGACATCGGCCGGGCCCGCGTGTTCGGCGCCCGCTCCGCCGGCGCGGCGCTGCCCAGCGTCATCGAGCTCCTCCCCAACGGCGACCGATTCCAATACGTCTTCGCCAATTACACCTCAGCCAGCGGAAAGGTGCTCGAAGGCAACGGCGTCGAGCCCGACGAGGTCGTCGCGTTTGACCGCCGCGCCCTGCTCGCCGGGAAAGATCCCGTCGTCGATAAAGCCCGTAACTGGATCCTCGCACAATCGCCCACCGTCACCCGCCTGCCGTAGGCTCGGTCGACACTCTCGCCTCACACCCACTCTTCTAAGGAGAACGTCCCATGGTTCATGTGTCCCCCAAACGCGTGCTCGCCGGTTTCGCCGCGATCGTCGCTCTCACCGCGGGTTTCGCCGAAGCCCGGGAAACCCCGGACTCATCCTCCGGCTATGACCCCAAAGCCAAAGCCATCATCGAAAAATACATCGAGGTCACCGGCGGCAAGGCAGCTTACGACAAGCTCACATCCCGCAAGATGACCCTCGCCCTCGAGGTTAGGGGCCAGAACCTCAAGGGCACCATCGAAATGACCGCCAAGTCCCCCGACCTGCTTCACGTCAAGCAGGAGATCACCGGCATCGGTGGCAGCGAGCAAGGCTTCGACGGAACGACCGCCTGGGAGAAAAACCCCATGACCGGCGACCGCCTCGTCACCGGTGATGAACTCGTTCAGTTCAAGGAACGCGCTTACTTCGACATCGCCACCGCGCCCGAGAAGGCGTTCCCCACCATCCGCCTCGCCGGCGAGGAAACCTTCGACGGAAAGGTCGCCGACAAGGTCGAACTGGTCAACGCGTCCGGTACCACCACCCAACTCTACAGCCGCGAAACCGGACTCTTGCTCAAGCAACAAAGCACGATCAAGTCCCCCCAAGGCGAGATCCCCGTCACCATGACCTTCGCCGATTACAGGGACGTCGATGGAATCAAGGTCGCCCACACCATGATCCAGGACCTCGGCATGGCCATCGTTGAAACGAAGATCACCGAACTAAAGCACAACGTCGAAATCGACGACAGCGTCTTCGCCGTTCCCGCCGAGCTCAAGAAGTAATCTCGCCTCCGCCGATCCTCACTCTCACGCCGCCCCGCACGACCCCTGCAAGGTCGCCGTGCGGGGCGGTGGCGCGCTTACTCGTGCTCGCCCTTGACCTCCGTGAGCTTCCCCATTTTCCGCAGCTCCGGCCACCGCCACGCCACAAACAGCACCGACGCCAGCGTCCCCACACCGCCCACCACCACCGAGAACACCGGCCCGAAAAGTCCCGCCATCGACCCCGCCCGAAACGCGCCCAAGTCGTTCGACGAACCGATGAACACGGTGTTCACCGCGTTGACCCGCCCGCGCATCGCGTCCGGCGCCAACTGCGTCACCAACGTGTTCCTCACAATCACCGATACACTGTCCGTCGCCCCCATCACCACCAGCATCGCAAACGATAGCCAAAAGCTCGTGCTCAACCCGAACACGATCACCGCCACCCCAAACCCCGCCACCGACCACAGCATCGCGATGCCCGCCTTTCCAAAAGGCTTGCGATAAGCCAAAAACAGCGCCATCGCCACCGCCCCCACCGCCTCACCCGACCGCAGCACGCCCAGCCCCCGCTCGTCAACGTGCAATATGTCCTTCGCGTACACCGGCAGCAGCGCAGCCGCCCCCCCAAGCAACACCGCCATCAGGTCCAGTGTCATCGCCGACAAAATTAACTTCGTCCGAAACACGAACCGCAACCCCTCCAGCAGTTCCTCCACCCGCCCCTGCTTGCCCTCCATTCGCACCGGTTTGAAGTTCCCCTTGAGTCTCACCAGTTGCCACGAGAAAACCAGCGTCAGCGCCGCGTAGGTGAAATACGCCGCCGGCGCCGAGAACGCGATAATCACCCCCCCCAGCGCCGGCCCCGTCATCGCCGCCACCTGAAACAGCGACGAGTTCCACGCCGCCGCGTTGGGAAACAGCGGCCTCGGCACGATCGTTGGCATGATCGCCCCCCGCGCCGGCCAGCCAATCGACTGCGCCGTCCCCCCCACGAACAGCGCCGCATACGCCAACCACACCGGCCCGGCCGCGTACGACCAAAACCCCAGCACCACCGACGACCCCGCCGTCACCATCGACGCGATCAGAACTATCTTCCGCCTGTCGTACCTGTCGCACATTGCCCCCGCCGGCAGCGTAAACAGCAGCAGCGGCAACGCCTGCATCAGCCCCACAATCCCTAGGGAAAACGCCGACCCCGTCCGGTTCAACATCTCCCAACCCACCGCCACCGACTGCACCTGCTGCCCCAACACCAGCACAAACCACCCCATTACGTAGTGCCGATACGCCGGCAGTCGCAGCGCCGCGTACGGGTCGTGTTTCTCCGGTTGGGTCGGCTGCGGGCCTTGGGCGTTCGACATGGTTTTGAATCTTCTCTTCTTGCAGCCGGTCGGGGTTGTGCGACACTGACCCTCGTCATGTCGACCGCCGAGTCTAGTCAGCCTCCACCCGCTCACCCCGCCACCGCCACCCCCGTCGGAACCGACCCACACGCCTCGCACCTCTCCACCCTCACACACGACCTCCGCGTCAGTGCCAATAGCCTTCTTCTTCAAACCGAGATACTTCGCCGCGATCTCGCCGAGCACCCGGAGCTCGCCGAGTCCCGCGCCGATGTCGACTGCCTGCGAAGCTCCA
>Ga0105048_10019551_pt1 | contig 10381 bp, 11 predicted proteins | sample MAT05_FD_78382 | JGI IMG/M metagenome (GOLD analysis project Ga0105048, IMG submission 78382) | Freshwater microbial communities from Lake Fryxell liftoff mats and glacier meltwater in Antarctica - MAT-05 | ecosystem: Environmental > Aquatic > Freshwater > Ice > Liftoff microbial mat | place...
CCCCATCGACGCAATCTACAGCGCCATCTCCCGCATCACCGGCATCCGTGCCAGTCTCACCGACTACAACATCCGTGCCGTCAGCAAGGGCAAGGACGCGATGGGCGAGGTGCAGATCGAGCTCGACCACAACGGCTCCAAAATCCGCGGCCGCGGCGTGAGCACGGATATCATCGAGGCATCCGCGCAAGCCTACCTCGCGGCGATTAATCGGCTGCGCATGCACGAGTATCGCCAGCGCGAGGTGACGCAGCATACGGGGGTATGACGATGGCGATCCCGGCATTCGATGAACACGGATACCTCCCCGCCGGCATTCACCGGGCGACGCTCGACGAGATCGAGCGTCGCTTCGGTGAATCGAATGAAGTCAGACGTATCGAGATGGAATCGCTTCGCTGGCTGGCGGCCGACTGCCGTGACAAATCCTTGACGCATCTGCTGATCAACGGGAGCTTTGTCACCGCCGTTGCTGAACCGAATGACGTGGATTGCATTCTGCTGGCGACCGAAGCCTATTCAATGGACGAGTTCGCCGAGGACGTATGGCTCTCTTCGTACCCTTTTCTGAGCGTAAAGGTCGTGAATGCTGAAGACTACGAACTTTTCGCGAATTACATCTTCGGAACCGATCGTGACGGTAGAATGAAGGGCGTCGTCGAGGTTTGCCTATGAAACTGTTGACTCCCAGCCAGTTAGCTGCGACACGCCTGAAACTCCAAACGATCAAGGGCCTGATCAAGCAGCGGGAATCCGGCGGCGGCAATGCCGCGTCGCGGGCGTCGGTACGGTCCCTCAGCAGCATGGCGAGGCAGTTGCGAGAGGAAATCCTGTACACCGAGGCGAAGGGCCGCGAGACATCCAAGGTCTGACCTTCGCGCGCTCACGACCGTTACACCCCGCACAACCGCCACACGCGCGTCCCAGTGTCGTCCTCGGGCGCATTATCGGACACCAGATTAGTTGCCCGAGGTTAATGTGCGCGCCATCGGTGCCGATCCCTTTGTTGTCAGTCCTGTTGATCACGCGATTAGCGGACCTGGCGATAGCGAAAGGGAGAAACATGGCCGCCACCGTAGTACAGACGAACTTGCAGCTTTATCTGCGTCAGATCAACGAGGTCCGCCTTTTGACCGCCGACGAGGAGAAGTCGCTGGCGCGGGACATCATCGAACGCTCCGACATGTCCGCCAGGGAACGGATGGTCCGGGCGAACCTGCGGCTGGTGGTGAACATCGCCAAGCAGTTCGTCGGCCGGGGCATGTGCCTGACCGATCTGATCGAGGAAGGCAACATCGGCCTGCTCCGCGCCGTCGAAGGATTTGACCCCGACGCCGGCTGCCGGTTCAGCACTTACGCAAGCTGGTGGATCAAACAGGCGATCAAACGCGCCCTGATCAACGGCGTCCAGCCGATCCACGTGCCGGCGTACATGATGGAACTGATGACGCGATTCAAAAAGTGCAGCCGCAAGCTCGAAGACCACCTCGGCCGACCGCCCTCGAATGATGAACTGGCGGAGGCGATGGAAGTCTCGATGAAGAAGCTGAAGATCGTCAAGGCCGCGCTCAAGGCTTACAGCTCGCCCACCCAGTTCAGTGGCGGGGACGCGGACGAGGAACTGACCATCAGCGACGTCATCGCCGACGACAACACGCTGCCTCCCGACGAACAGGTCACCGACAACGACGACCTGCGCCAGCTTGAGCATCTGCTCGACCGCATCGACGAACGGGCCGCCACCATCCTGCGCCTGCGGTACGGCCTCGAAGGCGAAGACCCGCTCACGCTCAAGCAGATCGGCACGCGGATCGGCCTGACCCGCGAACGCGTGCGGCAGATCGAGCACGAAGCGCTCAAGCGCCTGCGCTGTTCAATGACGAATTGATCGGACGAACGGATCGCTACAACAATCCACCACAGAAACGGTGTGGTCGCTCCGGCGGCCACGCCGCTTTCGCTAATGGGCTGCGAGAGATATACTCCAAGCAGTCAAACCCCTGGGAGGATTTCGATGCGCATTTCACTTTGCCCTTTACTGCTTCTCTCTTGTGTCGCTCTCCTGATCGGATGCGAGTCCGGCGTCAGCAGCGGCGGGTTTGGCTCAGGCTCGGGATCTGGGTTCGGCTATGCCAGGATGCCTCGCACGCCCGCGATCGGAATCGGCCATGGCAAGTTCGCGGTCGCGCCGGTGGAGGTTGGCAGCAGCGCGACCAGCGGATACCTCATCAGCAAGATCGGCTCCGACTACGCGTCTGGCACCTTACCGCGTGATAACGGGTTTGAGACGCTCGGCGCGGGCGCGTGGGTCAACTTCGTCGTCTTCGATCGCACAACCGGCCAGAGCGAACTGGCGTTCAACACGCGGATGGTCGTGTGGCAGGCGGTCCGGGCGCTGAACGTTACCGATTCGCTGCTGCTTCTTGCGTCCGAAGCCGACACAAATGGCGACACCAAGGTGAACGATCTCGACGGAAGCGCTGTCTTCCACTTCAACCTCGCTGACCGCAAGCTCACGCGCCTAACCCCCGCCTACACCACCGTGATCGCCGCCAGTCCAGACCGTCCAACTGGAACAATGACTCGAGACGGCAAGTCGGCTGCAGACGCGATCACGGACGGACTCTTCGTTTTCCTTCGTGTAGACCGAAATCAGGACGGCAAATGGGATCAGAACGAACCGCCGATGGTCATCCGCATCGATCCGGCGATGAAGACCACGCCGCAGACCGTCCTGAGCGACGCGCAATGGGACAAGGCGCAGGGCATCTGGCAGGAGCGTTAGTCGCATTGGATTGCGCCATCGCTATCATTGCCGCTCATGCACGACCCGATCACCCAACTGAAGGCCCTGATTCGCGACATCCCGGATTTTCCCAAGCCCGGCGTTCTGTTCCGTGACATCACCCCTTTGCTGGCCGACCCGCGCGGGCTGGCGATGTCGATCGAACTGCTGGCCAATCCGTTTCGCGGCAAGGGGATCGATGTGGTCGTCGGCGCCGAGAGCCGCGGCTTCATCTTCGGCACCGCCGTCGCGTGCGCGATCAGTGCGGGGTTTCAACTGGTGCGTAAGCCGAAAAAGCTGCCTTGGAAGACCGTCGCCCGCACGTACGCGCTGGAGTACGGAACGGACACGCTCGAGATGCACGAGGACGCGATCACGCCGGGGCAGAAGGTGCTGATCGTCGACGACGTCCTGGCCACCGGCGGGACGATGAAAGCGTGCTGCGAACTGGTCGAACACCTCGGCGGCAACATCGTGGGGGTGGCGGTGCTGACCGAACTAACATTCCTGAACGGCCGCGAAAAGGTCGCGCCGCATAAGGTGCATTCGGTAATTACGTACTAATCGCTAGATCACCGCGAGCGGTTCAAACTTCGCCTTCAGCACCTTTGTCGAATCCACGTTCAACCAGCCGTCCAGCAGCGACGAATAGACGCGCCGGAAGTCGGTGGTGTATTTGAGGTCGCCGTCGTCGAGTTTGTCTTTGTCGAGCGACGGGTGCTCGCCGTGCAGGCCGCCTTTGACCTTGTTTCCGACGAGGAACATCGGGCCGGCGGCACCGTGGTCGGTGCCGTTGGAATCGTTTTGCGCCACGCGCCGGCCGAACTCGCTGAAGCACATGACGGTGATCTTGTCGCCGTAGCCCTTCGCGGTCATGTCCTTCATAAACGCGGCGATGCCGGCGCTCATCTCGTTCAGCAACTTCGAATGCCCGGCCACCTGGTTGGCGTGCGTGTCGTAGCCGCCTTGCTCGCAGTAGAAGACCTTAGTCCCGAAGTTGCCGTTGATGATCTGCGCGATTAGCCGCAACCGCTGGCCGAGGCCTTGTGGGTACTCGGCGTCGGACTTGTACCCGGCGGTCAGTTTCTGGATCTGATCGGCGCTGATCATCGCGTTGGTCGCTTGGCGCGATAAAAACGCCATCGCCGGCGACGATTCGTCGAGCTGGTTGAACTCGGTAATCAGCGCCTTCTCCGTCGCCGATTTTCCGTCGGCCTTGCCGAGCACGCGAATGCTGAAATCCTCGATCGACTGGATCGAAGGGGCCGGCGCCTGTTCATTCACCAGCGCCTGAGGCAATTCGGATCCGATATTGATCGCGTTCATCACGCCGGCGCTCGTGCCTCGGCGCAGGTGGTCCAGATAGTGCCCCAGCCAGCCCCCGTTCTGGCCGGGGTTTTTTGGATCAGCGGAGTGCCAGATTGCCATCGATTCGAAGTGCGAGCGGTTCGGCTTCGGATACCCGCAGCCGTTTACGATCGCCAACTGGCCGTCATCCCATATCTTTTTGAACGGCGTCAGCCCGTCGTTGAGCGCGAACTGGTCGTTCAGCTTGTGCAGGTTGTCCTTCAGCGCCAGCTTGGGCCGGGCTTTGAAGTACGGATCAAAGCCCAGCGGCACGACCGTATTCAGCCCGTCGTTCCCGCCTGAGAGTTGGACGATGACCAGGATGTTGTCGTTCGACACCGCCGGATTGGCCGCCTGCTCCGCCATCGCCATGCGCGACACGAACGCGGGGAGGCTGGAACCGATGCAAACGACCGGCAACGAGCCGAGCCCGACTTTGAGAATATCGCGTCTGGTTGTCATGTGAACCTCGATCAAAATTTCAAACAGCAAGAGACAAGGAACAAACAACTCTCACACGGAAAAATTCAAATCACAGACCAGCAATCCTTGCCTTTAAGGTAGTTTCTTGTGGTTTGTTTGTATCGTGCTTCTTGTCCATTGAGATTTCTCGCTACGCGAGCTGAAATTCCGGCAATGCCGTGACGATGCGGATCATCGATCGGACGATCCGGTTCACGCCTTGCTGTTTTAGATCGAATTTTCGCGCCTTGTCGTTCTCGTCTTTCCTGATGTAGTCGATCAGCTTCGTCCGCACTTCGGGTTTGATCTTTCCGTCGAGCAGCGCTTCGGCGAAGAAATCGACGACGGTGTCAGGCGTGTTGGCTCCGGCGAGTTTCATCATCGCTTCGATGCTGCCGCGCCGCGCGTAGTCCTGGCCGCGGGTCTGGGCGAGGTGCCAGCCGTAGTTCATGCGGACGATCAGCGTGTTCGCGTTAATCCACGTCTCGTTCCCGTCCCACCCTTTCACGTTCGGCGGGTACAGCAACTGCTGGCCCATCTTGTTGGTCTGCTCACGCAAGAAATCGGTCTTGATCTTCCCGCCCATCACCGTTGCCAGCCCGAGCGACAGCTCCACCGGCGATTTGATCCGGCTACGGTAGGCGTAGTCGCTGTAGAAAACACGGCTGCTAAGCAACCGTCGCATGACGGTCTTCATCCGCCATTCCTGCTTAACGATCTCCGCCGCCAGGGTATCGACGAGCTGGTCGTTTGGCGCAGGGTGGACGAATTCGACCAGCAGCTTTTTCGCCTGAAACCTTGGTGCCGCCGGCTGTTTGAGCAGCAGATCGACGGCCTGTTCGTCGTTGAATTTGCCCTTCACGCCGAAGAGCGTCTTTTCCTTGTCGTCGAACTCTTTTTGATTGAAAAACCCCGCACCCTCGCGGATCGACCAGCCGGTGAAGCAGCGGGCCAGTTCCTTCACGTCCTGCTCGGTGTAGTTGCCGATCCCGAGCGTGAAGAGTTCCATGATTTCGCGGGCATAGTTTTCGTTCGGCTTGCCCTTTTTGCTGTCGCGTCCGTCCAGCCAGATGAGCATCGCCGGATCGTGGCCGACTTCGAGCAGCAGGTCGCGGAAGTTGCCCAGGCCCTTCGCCCGGAACATCTCGATCTGCCGGTGCATGAATTCGCCCTGACCAACCTTCGATGCGCTGGTCGCGAAATGGTCATGCCACACCAGCGCCATCTTCTCCTGCATCGGCCGATCCGTGTTCAGCGCGCGGTGCAGCCACCAGTTCTGGAGAGATCGGGGCTCCTTGATGTCTACAAAACCGGTCAGCGACTCCAGCGTATCATTGAATGGATCCGTCTCGGCATCGTACTCCAGCAATCCCTCCACCAACTCGTCCGGCGAACTGTCGACGCCGGCCTTCAGCGTGGACCATGTCGCGCCAAACGCGGCGCGGCGATACAGGTGGCTGACATGGGCGAAGGTCCATGGATTGGCGTCGGTGGGTTCGTACACGCCCAGGGGGTTGTCCGGAATGCTCAGCGCCATTGGTTAATGATACCTCTGAAAGCGCGGGCTGTTGAGTCCATACCATGATCCGGCGTAGACTTAGTTCCGGTTTCGCTGGCGTGGTCAGAAGAGCTGAACACGCCGGCAAAATCGGTGATGGGAAGGCACGTCGGGACATGTCCAGTGGATCCAATTTGACCGTTCAGGTTCCCTCCCGAGGCATCGGGCTGGACCTCCGCGCCGTCGAAAAGACCTTCCCCGGCGGGGTTCGGGTGATCGAACCGGTGTCGATTCGGATCGATGCGGGCGATTTCGTCGCCTTGATCGGACCCAGCGGCTGCGGGAAAAGCACGCTCCTGCGCATCATCGCAGGCCTCGACATCCCCACATCCGGGACGGTCACGCGAACGCAGGCCCGGACAGCCGACCCGGCGCATCGCGACATCGCGTACGTCTTTCAGGACGCCCATCTGCTTCCCTGGCGGAAGGTGCTGACGAACGTCTCGCTGCCGCTGGAACTGGCGGGGGTCGGCAAGTCGCAGCGGGAGGCGCGGGCGTCGGAACTGCTGAAGCAGGTAGGACTTGCAGACCTCGCCAATCGCTATCCCGCCCAGCTTTCCGGCGGGCAACGCATGCGCGTGTCGCTGGCGCGGGCGATGGTCACGTCCCCCAGCCTTCTCCTGCTCGACGAACCGTTCGCGGCCTTGGACGCGATCACCCGTCAGCAGCTTGACGACTGGCTTCGCGTTCTCTGGCATGAACGCGGCATGACTGTGCTTTTCGTCACGCATTCGATCCACGAAGCGACGTTTCTCGCCAATCGCGCGATCGTCCTCTCCACCCGGCCGGCGCGGGTGGCGCTGGATCACGATCTTGCGGCGCACCTGCCCGCCAACCGGACGCCCGCCGTTCGGACAACTCCGGTGTTTGCCGAGCAGATGCGCACGCTCTTCGTCGCGCTGGAAGGCGGGCCGCGGGCATGAAGTGGTTCCTCAAACATGCCCTCCCGCCGATCGTGCCGTTCGTGGTCATCGTGCTCGCGATCGAAGCCATCGTCGCCGCCGGGTGGGTGCAGGCGTTTTTGCTGCCCAGGCCCTCGGACGTGCTGCGGTCGCTCATCGAGAATGCCCGGGAGATCGGCGTGGCGCTGGGTGAAACGACGCTCGCGTCGCTGGCGGGATTTGCCCTAAGCACATTCGTCGGCATCCTCGTCGCGATCGCGCTCGCCAGCGGCGGGTGGGTGCAGCGGGCGTTTTACCCGTACGCGGTCTTCTTCCAAACCGTGCCGATCATCGCGATCGCGCCGCTCCTGGTCATCTGGTTCGGTTTCAATATCAACGCCGTCATCGCGTCGGCGTTCATCGTGTCGCTCTTCCCGGTCATCGCCAGTACGCTCAGCGGGCTGCTGTCGGTCGATCCCTCGCTCAAGGACCTGTTCCACCTCTACGGCGCTTCGCGCCCGGCGGCGCTGTTCAAGCTGCGATTGCCTTTCGCGATGCCGAACATCATGACCGGCTTGCGCGTGGCGTCGGGCCTGTCGGTCATCGGCGCGATCGTCGGCGAATTCATCACCGGCGGCGGCCTCGGGGGGTTGATCCAGGTATCCCGGCAGCAGCGGGCGATCGAAAAAGTCTTTGCGACGTTGCTGGTCGCATCATTGCTCGGGATCGCGCTGTTTGCGATCATCAACCTCATCTCGTACCTCACGCTTCGCCATTGGCACGCGTCTGAAAAGAACTCGTAGGAGAACTCGAACATGTTCAGAATGCTCGGCCTGTTGATCGTCGCCTCGCTGTTGGTCGCTGCGTGCGACAACCCCAATCCTGCGGAAAAATCGTCGGATGCAAAGAAGGCTGAACTGCAACTGAACTGGAAACCCGAGCCGCAGTTCGGCGGGTTTTACGCCGCGGCGCTGCACGGGAAGTATCTGGAGCAAGGCCTCGATATCGCCATCAATCCCGGCGGCGCAGGTGCGCCGACCATTGAACTGCTCGGTGCCAACAAGGTTCCTTTCGCGATCGTCTCCGCCGACGAAATCCCGCGTGCCCGCTTGCAGGGCGCGAAGGTCGTGGCGCTGTTCGCGGTCTACCAGACACACCCCCAGGGCATCATGACCCGCGCTGGCCGCGGGTTCAAAGAGATCGGCGACGTTTTCAAATCGCCGGGCATTCTCGCGATGGAGCAGGGGCTGCCTTACAGCAATTTCCTGAAGAGCAAATACGGGTTCGGGTCGCTGAAGATCGTACCCTCGCCGTTTGGGGATCTGAGCGTGTTTCGATCGGACGAGAGTTACTCGCTGCAGTGCTTCGTCACCAGCGAACCCTTGGCGGCGAAGAAACTGGGGATCGAGCCGAAGACGTTCTTGATCGCCGACTCGGGCTACAACCCGTACGCCACCGTGCTGGCAACCAGCGAAGACTACCTCGCCAAGAACCCCGACACCGTGAAGCGCATGGTCGCCGCAGTTCGCGCCGGTTGGCGGGCCTATCTCGACGACCCCACCGCCACCAACGAAAGGATGCGGGTCTTGAACCCCACGATGGACGCCGAGACGTTCAAAGCCAGCGCCGAAGCGCAGAAGCCCCTGATCGAGACGGCGGAAACGAAGGAAGCCGGGCTGGGCGTCATGACGATCGATCGCTGGAAAACGCTGGTCGGGCAATTGACCGACCTCAAAGTGATCGACAAGCCTGTTGACCCCGCATCGTGTTTCATCCAGCCCGGGTAGGCCCGCGAGACCAATACTCTGCGCGCTATGTCCCCACGACCCACACTTCGGAAGAGGCCTCATACGGTTCGTGCGTGAACCCCGCGCGGAGAATTCGGTGTAGCTGCGACGCCTGCGTCGCCCATTTCTGCGTATGTGACCAACGAATGGGCGACGCAGGCGTCGCAGCTACAGGCGCGTGAATCACCCTCGATCCGCCTCAAATCGACATGCTGTCCCTGGCGACCTGTGCCTCATCACCCAGCGAACATCTCGCGCATTTTCCCGCCGATGTCGGCCGAGCGCATGAGGGATTCGCCGACCAGCACGGCGCGGACGCCGGCGGAGGCGAGTTTCTGGACGTGTTCGCGGGTGTGGATGCCGCTTTCGCTCACCAGCACGCTGGGGTCTTCGACCAGTTCGAGCATGCGGAGCGTGTTGCCGAGGTCGGTCTTGAACGTACGCAGGTCGCGATTGTTGATCCCCAGCAGGCTGTAACTGCGGTGGGGGAAGCCGATCACGCTGTCGCGCACGCGGATCAGGTTGTCCAGGTCATGCACTTCGATGAGCACGGTCATCCGCAGTTCGGTGGCGAGGATTTGCAGGTCGATCATCGTGTTGGTCGCCAGGCACTCGGCGATCAGCAAAATCGCGTCGGCACCGTTGGCGCGGGCTTCGAGCACCTGGTAGGGGTCGATGATGAAATCCTTCCGCAACACCGGCAACTCGACGGCCGCCTTCACCTGGCGGAGGTAGTCGAGGGAGCCGAGGAAGTATTTTTCGTCGGTCAGCACGCTGAGGGCGTCGGCACCGTTCTCCTGATAGATCTTCGCGATCGCGACGGGGTCAAAATCGTCGCGGATGATTCCGGCGCTGGGAGAGGCTTTTTTCACCTCGGCGATGACGTTAACGGGTTTGGTGGTCGGGGGCTTGGTGACGGCCTGGAAAAAGTTGCGAGGCGGGCTCTGGGCCGCGATCTGCTCGCGGAGCTGTTCGACGGGGGTCAGGATTGACCGTTCGGCGACTTCGAACTTCTTTGTGGCGATGATTTTATCGAGGATCGTCTGCATGGCGGAAATCGCTAAGATGGGGAACTCTAGAACCTGAGGAAGGCTTGTCAATCGGACTGCTCGCTTCGGCGAACAACCTCGTGCTCCCGATCTGGTTTATCTGGACGGGGATTTCGCTTCTGCTGCTGTTCGTCGTCGCCGGCCGCAGCGGTGAGGCGTCGCCACGGGAACCAGAGTCGACAGGCGTGGTCTTTTTTCTGGCACCGGTGGGGGTGGGGCTATTCGTGGTGTGGGTGATGGTGAGCGCGTTCTGGAATGAGATGGCGGTCAAGTCGGGGGTCTCGACCATGACCGGCGAGCACAAGGCGCTGCTGGCGGTGATCGCGCCGCTTGTTCCGGCAACGCTAGGGCTCATGGTTTTGCGGGGTCGGACCGCTCGGGAGGCGATCGGGCTGTCGGTCGATCGAATCCGCCCGGGCGTGCTGTGGGGGCTGCTGGGGATCACGATCGCGCGGGCGGTGGTTTGGTGGTCGCTGGAAGCGGCGATGCAGTTGTGGAAGTGGATTGGGTAC
>Ga0105048_10019553_pt1 | contig 10381 bp, 9 predicted proteins | sample MAT05_FD_78382 | JGI IMG/M metagenome (GOLD analysis project Ga0105048, IMG submission 78382) | Freshwater microbial communities from Lake Fryxell liftoff mats and glacier meltwater in Antarctica - MAT-05 | ecosystem: Environmental > Aquatic > Freshwater > Ice > Liftoff microbial mat | place...
GCTTGCGCCACATCTCCGCCGACGGATACGGCAATTGCAGCGTGCCCGCCATCGCGCGCGGCGTCGAGAACGCGGCCATGATGGCCTCGGCATCGCCCTCTCGCGCCCGGCGGATGTGAATGGAAAGCGCGCGTGCAGCCATCATGGACTCCCGGTATGGTCTTCACCTTCGCGCTGCGCGCTCCGGTTTTCGCGCTTGGGGCGGCCCGGCGCGCTCATAACGACTTACCTTCGCGCTGCGCGCTCATGGCCGCAACCACCGCATCGCCCATCGCGCGCGTGCCGACCGTCGCCTCGCCCGGCAGCGCGATGTCGCCGGTGCGCAATCCCGCGCGCAGCACGGCGCGCACGGCGGCCTCGATCCGGTCGGCCACGTCGGCGCGCGCAAACGTGTAGCGGAACATCATCGCCAGCGACAGCATCGTCGCCAGCGGATTGGCCTTGTCCTGTCCGGCGATGTCAGGGGCGGAACCGTGGATCGGTTCGTAGAGCCCCTTGCCGGAAGCCGCAAGCGATGCCGACGGCAGCATCCCGATGGAGCCGGCCAGCATCGAGGCCTCGTCCGACAGGATGTCGCCGAAAAGGTTGCCGGTGACAATCACGTCGAACTGCTTCGGGTTGCGCACGAGCTGCATCGCGGCGTTGTCGACATACATGTGCGACAGCGCCACGTCCGGGTACTCGCCCGCGACGCGCGTGACCACTTCGCGCCACAGGATGCTGGTGTCGAGGACGTTGGCCTTGTCCACCGACGTGAGCTTGCGGCTGCGTTGGCGCGCCGTTGCAAAGCCCACGCGCGCGATGCGCTCGATCTCCGGCACGCTGTAATGCATCGTGTCGAAACCTTCATCGTGCCCGGACGCATCGGTGCGGCGGCCGCGCGGCGCACCGAAGTAGATGTCGCCGGTCAGTTCACGGATGATCATCAGGTCGAGCCCCGCCACCACTTCGGCTTTGAGCGTGGACGCCGCGGCCAGTTCCGGGTAGAGCATTGCAGGCCGCAGGTTGGCGAACAGCTCGAGCGCCTTGCGGATACCGAGCAGGCCCTGCTCCGGGCGCAGCGCGCGTGGCAGCGTGTCGTAGCGCGGACCGCCGACGGCGCCCAGCAGGATCGCATCGGCGGCCTGCGCCAGCGCCAACGTGGCCGGCGGCAGCGGATGGCCCGCCGCGTCGTGGCCTGCGCCACCGAAGGGGGCGGCCTCCGTCTCGATGGGCAGGCCCTCGGCGCGCAACAAATCAAGCACGCGCTGCGCCTGTCCGACGATTTCGGGGCCAATGCCATCACCTGCGAGGACTGCGATCTTCATCCGTGTTCCGATCTCTGCAAAGAAAAAAGCGGCGCCGTGTCACCCTGGCGCCGCTTCTCGTGGAGAAGTCCTACAACCAGGGGTTGTCGGCCAGTCGTTTCGTCTCGAAGGCCGTAATCGCCGGGGCGTGCTGCAGCGTCAGGCTGATGTCGTCGAGGCCGTTCAACATGCAATGCTTGCGGAAGGACTCCACCTCGAACGCATACACGGTGCCGCCGTCGGTGGTGCGGACGTTCTGCCGCTCGAGGTCGATGATCAGCTTGAAGCCGGGAAAGGCCTGCGCGTCGGCAAAGAGGCGATCCACCTGCGACTCCGGCAGCACGATCGGAAGCAGCCCGTTCTTGTAACAGTTGTTGTTGAAGATGTCGGCGTAGCTCGGCGCGATCACGGCCCGGAAGCCATAGTCGTACAGCGCCCACGGCGCGTGCTCGCGTGAGCTGCCACAGCCGAAATTGCGGCGCGCCAACAGGATCGACGCGCCCTGGTAGCGGTCTTCGTTCAACACGAAGTTGGGGTTGCGCGGCCGCCTGGAGTTGTCCATGCCGGGCTCACCGCGGTCGAGGTAGCGCCATTCGTCGAACAAATTGGGGCCGAAGCCGCTGCGCTTGATCGACTTCAGGAACTGCTTCGGAATGATCGCGTCGGTGTCGACGTTGGCGCGGTCGAGCGGCGCAACGAGACCCGTATGGATACGGAAGGGGTGCATGACAGATCGCGTCTCGGCAATGGTCAGAACAGTCGACGCACGTCGACGAAGTGGCCCGCCACCGCGGCGGCGGCGGCCATGGCCGGGCTGACGAGATGCGTGCGGCCGCCGTTGCCCTGGCGGCCTTCGAAATTGCGGTTCGAGGTCGAGGCGCAGCGTTCGCCCGGTTCGAGCTTGTCGTCGTTCATCGCGAGGCACATCGAGCAGCCGGGTTCGCGCCACTCGAAGCCGGCGTCGAGGAAGATGCGATCGAGCCCTTCGGCTTCGGCCTGTGCCTTGACGAGCCCCGACCCGGGCACGACCATCGCGAGCTTGACGTTGGACGCCACGCGACGGCCGCGCGCCACCGCCGCAGCCTGCCGCAGGTCCTCGATGCGCGAGTTGGTGCACGACCCGATGAACACCTTGTCGATGCGGATTTCGGTGATCGGCGTATTGGGTTTGAGGCCCATGTACATCAGCGCGCGCTCGATGCCGTCGCGGCGCGTCGCATCGCGCTCCTTGTCGGGATCGGGCACGCGGCCATCCACCGGCACCACCATCTCGGGCGACGTGCCCCACGTGACCTGCGGAAAGATCGCGGCCGCGTCGAACACATGCGTGGCGTCGAACTTCGCGCCCTCGTCGCTGGTCAGCGCTTGCCATTGCGCGACGGCCTGGTCCCACATCGCGCCCGCCGGTGCGAACGCGCGGCCCTTGACGTAATCGAGCGTGTGCTGGTCCACGGCCACCATGCCGGAGCGCGCGCCGGCCTCGATGGCCATGTTGCACATGGTCATCCGTGCTTCCATCGACAGCGCGCGCACGGCCTCGCCGGCGAATTCGATCGCATAGCCGGTGCCGCCGGCCGTGCCGATGCGGCCGATCACGGCCAGCGCCAGGTCCTTCGACGTGACGCCGGGTGTTAGGTGGCCGTCGATGCGGATCAGCATCGACCGCGCCTTCTTCATCAGCAGGCATTGCGTGGCCAGCACGTGCTCCACTTCGGATGTGCCGATGCCGAAGGCGAGTGCCGCGAATGCGCCATGCGTGCTGGTGTGCGAATCGCCGCACACCACCGTCATGCCGGGAAGTGTTGCGCCCTGCTCCGGCCCGATCACGTGGACGATGCCCTGCCGCTTGTCGAGGAACGGGAAGTAGGCCTTGGCGCCGTATTCGCGGATGTTGTCGTCGAGTGTTTCGACCTGCATGCGCGAGACCGGATCCTGGATGCCACGGTTCCAGTCCTTCGTGGGGGTGTTGTGGTCGGCGGTGGCCACCACCGACTGCACGCGCCATGGCCTGCGGCCCGCGAGCTTCAAGCCTTCATAGGCCTGCGGACTGGTGACCTCATGGACGAGGTGCCGGTCGATATAGAGCAGCGCCGTGCCGTCCGCTTCCTCGCGGACCACATGCGCATCCCACAACTTGTCGTATAGCGTGCGTGCCATCGGGTTGGCCGCGCGCCGAATGAGCGGCGCGCCGGGCTCTGATTATTGCATGGCAGCAAGGCGCCCGCATCGCCCGACGCAATCGGCGGCCTGCCGCCGATCTCCACGTCCCTGCTCGATGAGTCAAAGGCTGGCGGTCGCTTCGGCTGCGGCCACCTTCGCCGTGGCCCACTCCAGCGCGTCCCCGTGCCCGGGATCAAAAGCGTCTGTCACCGTTGATCGCAACCACGTCAACTGGCGTTTGGCCAATTGGCGGGTTGCCGCGATCCCCTGTTCGCGCAGCTCTCGCGTATTGATCGACCCTTCCAGCACGTTCCAAGCCTGGCGGTAGCCGACGCAGCGCATCGACGGCAAGTCAGGGGTCAGCACGAAACGCTCGCGCAAACCTCGTACCTCGTCCACCAGTCCGTGCGCCAGCATCGTGTCGAAGCGCCCGGCAATGTCCGCGTGCAGCTGCGCACGTTCTCCTGGCACCAGCGCCAGCGCGACGGTCGCGCGAGGCAGCGCGGACGCCGTGGTGCGATGTCCCTGCAGCGCCGACAACGGCTGCCCGGTGACACGAAACACCTCGAGCGCGCGCTGGATGCGCTGCGCATCCTGCGGCGGCAGGCGCGCGGCGGTGACGGGGTCGACGCGCGCAAGTTCGGCATGCATGACGGGCCACCCATCGCGCGCCGCCTGCGCGTCGAGTTCCGCGCGGATGGCCGGGTCGGCCACGGGCAGCGCCGACAATCCTTCCTGCAGCGCCTTGAAGTAGAGCATCGTGCCGCCCGCCAGGATCGGCAGCCTGCCGCGCGCGCGAATCGCGGCAACGGCAGCCTGTGCATCACGGACGAACATCGCGGCGGAGTACGCATGCGTCGGGTCGAGCAGATCGAGCAGATGATGCGGCACTGCCGCTTGCTCGACGCGCGACGGCTTCGCGGTACCGATATCCATGCCGCGATACACCTGCGCCGAGTCGACCGACACGATTTCGCCGTCCAAGCGCTGCGCCAGCGCCATGGCCAGCGCGCTCTTGCCCGACGCGGTCGGGCCCATCAGCAGGACGGCAGGACGCACGGTGCTTGATCGGCCTACCGGCCGCGCAGGAACAGCCGGTCGAGATCGGGCAACGGCAACTGGTACCACGTGGGACGGCCGTGATTGCACTGGCCGGCGCGCTCGGTCGCTTCCATCTGCCGCAGCAGCGCATTCATCTCGGGCACTGTCAGCGTTCGATTGGCACGTACGGCACCATGGCACGCCATGGATGACAGCATCTCGTCGCGCCGCGCCGTCAATGCGGCACTGCCGCCGAATTCGCGCATGTCATGCAGTACTGCGCGTGCCAGCGTGACCGGATCGGCATCCGCCAACGGTGCCGGCACACCGCGCACAGCCAGCGTGGCGGGGCCGAGCGCCGTCAGCGCAAAACCCAGTGCCTCAAGCGAGTCCGCATTGTCGGCCGCCGTGGCCACTTCGAGCGGTTCCGCGGCGAAGGTGGCAGGCACCAGCAGCGGCTGCACCGGCAGCGATGCATCGAAAGAGGTCTTCAACCGCTCGTAAACGATGCGCTCGTGCGCGGCATGCATGTCGACGACGATCAGGCCCGCGCGGTTCTGCGCAAGAATGTAGATGCCGTGCAATTGCGCCAGCGCGAAGCCCAGCGGATGCGCGTCGTCCGCAGGCAAGGCCGGCGCGCCATCGTCGTCGCGCGCACCGAACAGCCTCGCGTAGAACGGCGACGGTTCGCCGGCGCCTGTCGCCGGCGCGCCGGCCGCTGGCCACGCCAGTGCCGATTGCGTGGTGCGTTCCGGTGATCCGCGCCATCCGGTGGACGATGCGCGCGCGGAATCGTCGTTGCGTCCGAACGCCGGCTGGATCTGCGCCGCGACGAGGCCCAGCCGCTCGGTTGCCGAGTTCGCGGGTTGCTCGGCCGCATTGGCAGCCAGTGCGCGTTCCACCGCATGCCGGACAAACTGGTGAATGGCACCCGCATCGCGAAAGCGCACTTCCACTTTCTGCGGATGCACATTCACGTCCACGCGCCGCGGGTCGATCGTCAGCCACAACGCGTAGGCCGGCTGCCGGTCGTGGTGCAAGACATCGCGATAGGCCTCGCGCAATGCATGTTGCAACACCCGGTCACGCACGAAGCGGCCATTGACGAAGCAATACTGGGCGGCACGTTGTGTCGCATGGGCGGGGCGCACCGCAAATCCGGTGAGCGCAATATCGGGGGTGCTGACATCAACGCGCGCCGATTGCGCCACGAACTCGGCACCCAGCAGCTGTTCCACACGCGCCTGCCGCCCCGCCGCCGTCAGCCGCTGCGTGACACGGCCGTTGTGCTGCAATGTGAATGCCGTCACCGGATGCGCAAGTGCGATGCGGCGGAAGGCCTCGTCGCAGTGGCCCCACTCGGTGGCATCGGTGCGCAGGAACTTGCGCCGCGCGGGCGTGTTGAAGAAGAGTTCCTCCACCGTCACCGACGTGCCGGCGGCCAGCGCGGCCGGCGCAATGGCATTGGCCGTGCCGCCCTCGACGTCGATGCGCCACGCATGCGGCTTGCCCGTGGCGCGCGACACCAGCGCCAACCGCGACACCGACGCAATGGACGCCAATGCTTCGCCGCGAAAGCCGAGCGATGCGATGGCTTCGAGATCGAGCACCGACGTGATCTTGGACGTGGCATGCCGCGCCACGGCCAGCGGCAGGTCCTCGCGGTCGATGCCGCGGCCGTTGTCCGCGACGCGCAACCGCTTGATGCCGCCCTGCACGACGTCCACGTCGATCTGCGTGGCGCCGGCATCGAGCGCGTTCTCCAGCAGTTCCTTCAGTGCCGCGGCCGGCCGCTCCACCACTTCGCCGGCCGCGATCTGGTTGATCAGCAGGTCCGGTAGCGCGTGAATCGCCCCCATCAGCGGACAAGACCCTGCGACCAGCGCGCGTAGACCCCGTCGGCCACTTCGCCCAGTACGGCCAGGCGCGTGTCGAGGTCGCTCTGGATGTCGGCGGCGCTCTGCCAGTGCGCGCTGGAGCGCGCGGGCAATTCCTCCGGGCTGACGCGACACCACGTCTCCACCAGTTCGCGCGTCATCTCGATGTGGCACTGGAAGCCGACATGACGGTCGTCGATGATGAAACCCTGGTTGACGGCGACATCGTTGGTGAGCACGCGCGACGCCATTGGCGGCAAATCGAAGGCATCGTGGTGCCACTGGAATGCAGGGAAGCGCGGCAGGCCGCCGAACCAGTCGCGGCGGGCGCCGCGATCACAGACATCGACGTGGAACCAGCCGATCTCCGGCGCCTTCATCCGCGTGACCTTGGCGCCCAGCGCCTTGGCCATCAACTGGCCGCCGAGGCAATGGCCGATGACAGGCACGCCGTCCCCCATCGCGTCGCGCAGCAGGCCGCATAGCGGATCGACCCAAGGCAGCTTGTCATTCACGCTCATCGGGCCGCCCATCATGCCGATGCCCGAGAAGCTTGCCGCATCGTCCGGGACCGGGGCGCCTTCGTCGATTGCGATCAGCTGCCAGGGCACATCGTGCCGCGCGAGCCAGTCGCCGAAGCGTCCCGGCGATTCGGTGGGCGAAAAACGGAAGACGGCGACAGGAAGCATGGCAGATTCTAGCAGCCGGCCCGCAGCGGGCCGATGCCGCCGCCCGCCGACCTACATCTGCTTGAAGAGATGCGTGAACTGGCGCGAGATCGGCAACTTCTCCTGCCGGTTCTTGAACAGGATGAACTGGCGCTCGGCATCCTCGCGCAGCACGCCGGCCACGGCGTCGAGGTTGATGATCGTACCGCGGTGTACCTGCCAGAAGCGGTCGGGGTCGAGCTCGGCCAGCAGTTCCTTCAGCGGCGTGCGGATCAACGCCTCGCCCGCGGCCAGCACCACGCGCGTGTACTTCGTATCGGACTGGAAATACACGACGTCTGTCACCGGAATCAGTTTCACCTGCTTGCCAACGGCGGCCCGGATCCATTTCATTCGCACGGGACCGCCCGGCATGCCCGCACGCAAGGCAGCGACCAAAGCCGACAGGTCCTGCGGCGGCGCGCCAAGCTTGCCGCGCACGCGCTCGATCATGGTCTGCAGGCGTTCGGTTTCCACCGGCTTCAGCAGGTAATCCACGGCACCTGCATCGAAGGCCTGCAGCGCGTATTGGTCGTAAGCGGTGATGAACACGACGTGGCACTCACCGCCGATGGCCGCTGCGACATCAAGGCCCGTCATGCCGGGCATCCGGATGTCGAGAAACGCGAGCTGCGGCCGATGCTCCTCGAACAGTGCCAGCGCCTGTTCGCCATCTTCGGCCTCGGCCACGATGTCGAGCTCCGGCCACACCTCCGCCAGCTTTTCCTTCAGGCGCTCGCGCATCAGCGGCTCGTCCTCCGCCAGTAGTGCAGTTGGTCGATTCATGGCGGATGAACTCCCCGTTCAGGTGTGGAATGAACCGCGAAACGGGCGGGTGGCTGAACCGGCAGCAGGATACGTGCGCGGAACCCACGTGGTTCGTTGATTTCGAACTCGAGGCTTGCGCCATTTCCGTACAACAGTTCGAGGCGCTCGCGGATATTGACGAGGCCGATGCCGCTGTCGGTGGGCTTGTCGGAGTATCCGGCGCCAGTGTCGGCCACCGTCAGCACCAGTTGGGTGCCGTGGCGTTCAGCGGTGACATCGATGGTGCCGCCCTGCGGCCGCGGCTCGATGCCATGCTTGATCGCATTCTCGGTCAGCGTGATCAGCATACCGGGCGGAATCGCAATCTCGGCCAGTTCCTCGGGCACATGCACGTTCCACGTAAGGCGTCGCGACAGCCGTGTCTGCATGATGCCGAGGTAGGCGCGGATCATGCCGGCCTCAGCTTTCAGCGTCGTGACCTCGTCGCGCATCGCGGGGGTGGCCGCGCGCAGGAAGCGGATCAGGTCCGCAATCAGGCGTGCGGCATCGGGCGCACCCTTCTCGGCGAGCTGCTGGGCGCTGCCGAGCGTATTGAACAGGAAGTGCGGCTCGATCTGTAGTTGCAGCAGCTTCAACTTGGACTCGGCCAGCTGGCGCGAAGTCTCGCTTTGCCGCGCTTCGGCTTCGAAGTGCGCGGTCAGCGCGCGGTATTCGCGGTTACGCAACGACGCGATCAGCGCCGTGACCAGTGCGAAGAGGAAGCCGAACACCAGCGCCGCCGTCACCACGTGCCGGAGCTTCGTGCTGTCGGACAGGAACGCAAAGGGATCGATTCCCTGCACGAAACCGGCGATGCTGGCACCCACCAGCGCCCCCAGTAACGCCAGCAGCGGCGCGCCGACCACGTAGCGGAAGATGCGGCCTTGGAACCGCCGGTAGCCGAACCACGCGGAGAGCCCCGACCAGATCAGCGTCAGCACGACGATGTTGAACAGAATAGCCGCTTCGCCGAAGGACATGTTCCACGGCAGCTGCGCAGCGAGCCACGCGACGAACGTCGTCACGGCGACGACGCCGATCAGCCATTGCCAACCGCGCTGCGCGTAAAACCAGCGGTCAAAGGCGCGCACGTCACGGCGCTCGATCTCGGACAACGACGCCAGCACGCGTTGCGCGAACGCGTCGTAGCGGGATTTGAACGCGGCAAGCATTGCGCCGCATTGTAGGCGCAGTTCACCGGCTCCCCCTATCCGCCGTGGCTGAACGACGACAGGACGTGGACCAGCGGCGACGGGCCGCGATGAACAGCGCCCCGGTGGCCGTAGGCGAGGCTTCAGCCTCGCGGGGATATCGTCGCGCCGAGCCCGCGAGGCTGAAGCCTCGCCAACAGCGTCTAATCCAGGTTCGCGCAGCGCGCGATTGCGCCAGGTTCGCGCAGTGCGCAATTACGCCAGGTTCGCGCAGTGCGCGATTACATCCCGCGCGCGATGCGGGCGTACGCCGAGTGGTTGTGGATCGACTCGAAGTTCTCGGCCTCGACGGCGAACCCGTCGAAGCGGTCGTCCGCGGCCAGGCGGCCGGCCACGCCTCGAACCAGGTCCTCGACAAAGCGTGGATTGTCGTACGCACGTTCGGTAACGTACTTCTCGTCGGCGCGCTTCAGGATGCCGTAGAGCTCGCATGACGCCTCTTCCTCGGCGATGCGCAGCAGGTCGTGGACATGCACTGAGGCCTTGGGCCGCACGGCAATCGTGATGGTGGAGCGCTGGTTGTGCGCACCGTAGTCGGAGATTTCCTTCGAGCACGGGCACAGCGACGTGACCGGCACGGCCACGGTAACGGTGACAGTGTAGTGGCCGGCCGCAAGCTCGCCGGCCAGCCGGACCTCGTAGTCGAGCAGGCTGGCGATGCCGGAGACCGGCGCGATCTTGCGCACGAAAAACGGGAACGCGAGCTCGAGCCGGCCGCCGGGCGCATCGAGGCGCACCACCAGTTCGTCCAGCAGCGCGCGCATGCCCGCCACGGTGAGAGGCGGCGCACCAGGCGCCATCCGCTCCTCCAGCAGCATCACGAGGCGCGACATGTGCGTGCCCTTGCGGTCTTCCGCCAGCGCGACGACGACGCTGGCCATCGCGATGGTGGGCTGCGCGACGCCGTCATGGTCGGCGAATTGCAGCGGCACCTTGATGCTGCGGATGCCCACCTGGTCAATGGCCAGGTGCCGCTCGTCGCGCTGCGACTGCATGTCGGGAATCGGCATCAGGTGGCCGGGTTGCTCAGGACGGTTCATGGCGGTCTCGGGTCAAATTGTACGGGAGGACAGCAGGCGACTGCCTTTGCGCTGCGCGCTCCGTCGCGTTCATGGCGTCAGGCCGCGGGCTTGACCCGGGATTCGGACAACAGCGCGCCAAAGCGCTTGCGCACTGCGGCCGTGATGCCTTTCGCATCGAGGCCGACATGCGAGAGCAGGAAGGCGGGATCGCCGTGATCGATGAAATGATCGGGGAGGCCGAGGTGCAGAATGGCAGTGGCAACGTCGTCC
>Ga0105048_10019554_pt1 | contig 10380 bp, 8 predicted proteins | sample MAT05_FD_78382 | JGI IMG/M metagenome (GOLD analysis project Ga0105048, IMG submission 78382) | Freshwater microbial communities from Lake Fryxell liftoff mats and glacier meltwater in Antarctica - MAT-05 | ecosystem: Environmental > Aquatic > Freshwater > Ice > Liftoff microbial mat | place...
ATGCCGGTGCTCGGCACCGTGCTGCAGCGCGTGCGCCAGGCGCTGGACCTGGATGCCGACCCTGCCCTCATCGACCCCGTGCTGGCCCAGTTGCCCGTGCCGCATCGCCCCGGCGCGCGCCTGCCCGGTGCGATGGACGGCTTCGAGGTCGCGGTGCGCATCATCCTGGGCCAGCAGGTCACGGTGAAGGCCGCGCACACGCTGACGCAGCGCCTGGTCGACCGCTACGGCATGCCGATCGAAACGCCCTTCCTGGCGCTGCATCGCCTGTTCCCGGATGCCGCCACGCTGGCCAGCGCCGACCCCGAGGTCATCGGCAGGCTGGGCATCGTGCGCCAGCGTGTGAAGGCGCTGCAGTCGCTGGCGTCTGCGGTCGCCTCTGGCAGCATCGAGTTACACCGCAGCGCGCCGCTGCAGGCCACGCTGGACGCCCTGCACGCGTTGCCCGGCATCGGCGACTGGACGGCTCAGCTCATCGCCATGCGCGCCCTGGGCTGGCCCGATGCCTGGCCGGCCAGCGACATCGGCCTGATGAATGTGCTGGGGTCGCGCGACGCCAGACACATCACCGCATTGGCCGAACCGTGGCGGCCCTGGCGCGCCTATGCCGTGATGCGCTTGTGGCACCGCGTCGAAACCCTGGAATGAGGCCACCGAAATGAAGACAGAGATTCACCCGCTCGTGGCGCAGATGCGCGTCGACAGCCCTTTGGGGCCGCTGACCCTGGCCTGCACCGCACGCGGCCTGGCGCTGGCCTGGTTCGACGGCCAGGCGCACCGCACGGAAACCGTGGCCGCGCCGGTGGATGAGCACCACCCGCATCTGGCACTGGCAGCGCGCGAGCTGCAGGCCTACTGGGCAGCAGCAGCGCAGGCGGTCTTCACGGTGCCGCTGGACCCGGCCGGCACGCCCTTTCAGCAGGCCGTGTGGCAGGTGTTGCGCGGCATCGCGCCCGGCGCACTGCTGAGTTACGGGGCGGTGGCGCATGCCATCCACAAACCGGCGGCGGTGCGCGCGGTGGGCGCGGCCATCGGCCGCAACCCGCTGGGCATCATCGTGCCCTGCCACCGCGTGGTGGGGACGAACGGAACGCTGACCGGCTATGCCGGCGGCCTGCCACGCAAGCAGGCCTTGCTGGTGCTGGAAGGCGCACGGCGGGCATGAAAGCGCGCGATCAGCTCGAACTGCTGTTGCTGGGCGCCATCTGGGGCGCATCTTTCCTGTTCATGCGGCTGGGTGCTGCCGACTTCGGCGCGCTGGCGCTGTCGTTCCTGCGGGTGGCCGGTGCCACCCTGCTGCTGCTGCCGCTGCTGGCCTGGCGCGGCGAGTTGCCTGCGCTGCGCCAGCACTGGCGCGCCATCGCGGTGGTGGGGGTGATCAATTCTGCGCTGCCCTTCGTGCTGTTCACGCTGGCAGCGCTGGTGCTGGCCACGGGCCTGATGGCGGTGTTCAACGCCACGGCACCGATCTGGGGCGCGTTCTTCGCCTGGGTGTGGCTGGGAGAGAAGCTCGACCGCGGGCGCCTGCTGGGTTTGGGCATCGGCATCTCAGGTGTCGTCGGCCTGGCCTGGGGCAAGGCGGGCTTCACGGTGGGTGCCGGCGGCATGAGCCCGGCCCTGGGCATTGCCGCCTGCGTTGCCGCGACGGCGCTCTACGGCCTGGCCGCCAACTACACGCGCAAGCGCCTGACCGGTGTCGCGCCGATGGCCCTGGCCGCGGGCAGCCAGCTCAGCGCCACCGTGGTGCTGGCGCTGCCGGCGCTGTGGGCCTGGCCGGCGGTGCCCGTGTCGGCCACGGCGTGGGGCGCGGCCTTGTTGCTGGCAGTGCTGTGCACGGGCCTGGCCTATGTGCTCTATTTCCGGCTCATCGCCCATGCCGGCGCCACCAACGCCATCTCGGTGACCTTCCTCATCCCCGGCTTTGCCATCGGCTGGGGCTGGCTGATCATCGGCGAGCAACCCACGGTGGGCATGCTGGCCGGCTGCGCCGTCATTCTGCTGGGCACGGCGCTGGCCACGGGCCTGCTGAAGTGGCCTGCGCGCGCTGCGCCTACTTGAACTTCGATTGCGGCACGGTGCGCAGTTCGCCCGGCAGCGAGCCGATGTACTGCGCCATCGCCCTCAATTCACTCGGCTTGAACTGCTTCACCGTGCCCGCCATGATGGCGTTGCTGCGGCCAATCTGCGGGTTGCCGCTGGTGGCATAGGCACGCAAGGCAACGTTCAGGTAGTCGGCATGCTGGCCGGCGATCTTCGGGTAGCTGGGGTCGATGGGCTTGCTGTAGTTGGCACCGTGGCAGGATGCACAGGCGCCCTTGGCAAGCAAGGCTGCCACTTCCGCAGACGGCGCGGCGGCGGGCGTGTCGGCCACCGTTTTCACCATCGACGCGCCATGCTTCTCGTAGAAGGCACCCAGGTCGGCCATGTCGACGTCTGTCAGTGTGATGGCGATGGCGCGCATCGTGGGGTGCTTGCGCTCGCCCTTCTTGTAGGCCTGCAAAGAAGCCACGATGTACTTCGCACCCTGGCCCGAGATCATCGGCACCCGGTGAACTTCGGGGAAGCTGGCCTGATAGCCCTTGATGCCGTGGCAGCCGATGCACATTGCGGCCTTCATCTCGCCAGCGGCGGCATCCTGGGCATGCACTGCAGGCATCAAAGAAAGGGCACCGGCCAGGGCCGCGAGGAGGGTGATCGCTTTGCTCATCATCGAGGGAGTCGGGTTCTTCAAACGGGGCTGAAACCGGGCGTTGGCGCCGGTCTGCGCAGCAACTCTCGAGTATAGGGTGCCCCCTTATACTGATTCGAGCCTCCAGCAACGCCGCGCGCCACCCCCTCACGATGAAGTTCCAAGGTTCCGAGCAGTACGTCGCCACCCAAGACCTGATGCTGGCGGTGAACGCGGCGGTGACGCTGAAACGCCCGCTGCTCGTGAAAGGCGAACCCGGCACCGGCAAGACGATGCTGGCCGAGGAAGTGGCCAGCGCGCTGAAGCTGCCGCTGCTGCAGTGGCACATCAAGAGCACCACCAAGGCGCAGCAGGGCCTGTACGAATACGACGCCGTGAGTCGCCTGCGCGACAGCCAGCTCGGTGATGAGAAGGTCAAGGACATCCACAACTACATCGTCAAGGGTGTGCTGTGGCAGGCCTTCACCGCCGATCAGCCGGTGGCCTTGCTCATCGACGAAATCGACAAGGCCGACATCGAGTTTCCGAACGACCTGCTGCGCGAAATCGACCGCATGGAGTTCTATGTCTACGAGACGCGTGAACTCGTGAAGGCGGTGCACCGGCCCATTGTCTTCATCACCAGCAACAACGAGAAGGAGTTGCCCGACGCCTTCCTGCGGCGCTGCTTCTTCCACTACATCAAGTTCCCCGATGCCGACACCATGCGCGCCATCGTCGACGTGCACTTCCCGGGCCTGAAAAAAGAGCTGCTGGCCGCCGCGCTGAAGACCTTCTACGACGTGCGCAACCTGCCCGGCGTGAAGAAGAAGCCTTCGACGAGCGAACTGCTCGACTGGCTGAAGCTGCTGGTGGCCGAAGACATTCCGCTGGAAGCGCTGCAGAGCAAGGACGACAAGGTGGCAGTGCCGCCGCTGGTGGGCGCGCTGCTGAAGAACGAGCAGGACGTGACGCTGTTCGAGAAGCTCGTGTTCATGCAGCGCCACAACCGCTGAAATGGTGCCCCCAAGCTCGCTAGCGCTCGCTACCCCCCATGGGGGCCGTCCGCCAGCGGCCCGGCAAAGCCGGTTCCGCGGCGGGAAGCTTAGGGGTGGCGGTTGACGGTGTCAGGCTGGCTCGAACCGGTCGAACTCGCCGGCCCGCACGTGCGGCTGCTGCCGCTGAGCCAAGATCACCACGACGCCCTGTGCGCGGCCACGCGCGACGGTGAGTTGTGGAAGCTCTGGTACACCGCCGTGCCCTCGCCCGAAGGCATGGCCGCAGAGATTCGGCGCCGGCTGGCGCTGCAAGCCACAGGCAGCATGCTGCCCTTCACGGTGCTGAATGACGGTGGCACCGTGGTGGGCATGACGACCTGCATGCACATCGACGCTGTGCACCAGCGGGTCGAGATCGGCAGCACCTGGTATGCCAGCAGCGCGCAACGCACGCCGCTGAACACCAACGCCAAACGCCTGCTGATGGGGCATGCGTTCGAGCAGCTGCAATGCATCGCGGTGGAATTCCGCACGCACCGCCTGAACACGCAGAGCCGGCGCGCCATCGAGCGCCTGGGCGCGCAGCTCGACGGCGTGCTGCGCGCGCACCAGCGCGCGGCCGATGGCAGTCTGCGCGACACCGCCGTCTACAGCGTCACCGCCGCCGAGTGGCCGGCGGTGCGTGCCCATCTGGATTGGCAACTTGCCAGACCGCGTGCAGCTCAAAGCGCGCGGCATCACACCAAGGAGACCCCGTGACTCAGAAGAAGAACATCACCACCGAAGAGCTCTGGCAGGTCGAACGCCTGGGCGCCCCCAGCCTGGCGCCCGACGGCGCGCAGGCCGTGGCCTCGCTGACGCGCTTTTCGATGGAAGACAACAAGGGCAGTTCGTCGCTGTGGCTGCTGTCCACGCTGGGCGGTGAACCGCGCCGCCTGACGAGCGCCGGCGACAAGGACGGCACGCCGCGCTGGAGCCCGCGTGGCGACTTGATCGCCTTCACCGCCAAGCGGGAACAAGAAGGCAGCAAGGACGCCGAAGCGCAGCTGTATGTCATCGCGCCCGACGGCGGCGAGGCACGACGCGCGGCCGAGGTGGCCACCGGGGTGGAAGCCTTTCGCTGGGCGCCCGATGGCAAACGGCTGGTCTTCATCAGCTGGGTCTGGCCCGAGCTGAAGGGAAGCAAGGCACAAGCGAAGAAGCTGAAGGAGTTCAAGGACCGCAAGGAAACTGGCTACGCCACGAGCGAGGCGCAATACCGCTTCTGGGACCGCAACCTGCCGATGGGCCGCGTCGCCCACCTGCACATGCTGGAACTGGGCAAGGACGGGCAGAGCGGCAAGGTGCGCAACCTGTTCGAAGGCACGAACTACGAACTGAGCCGCGCCGACCCCGATGCCAACCACTTCGACATCTCGCCAGATGGCAAGCGCCTGGTCTTCGCCTTCGACCCGGCACCAGAAAAGCGCCCCGACGGCCGCTGCGCGCTGGCTGAGCTTGAACTGAAAAGCGGCAAGATCAGGGTCATCGTGCAGGACGCCGAATTCGACCTCGGCACACCGCGCTACAGCCCCGACGGCGACCGCATCGCCTTCACGGCCAGCCACCAGGCCATCAAGCACACCATGCCAACGCAGCTGGCGGTGTGGAGCCGCGACGAGAACAGCTGGGACGTGGTCAGCGCCGAATGGGACCACGGTGTGCACGCGCCGCTGCAGTGGGAAGCCGACGGCCAGGCCGTGCTCTTTCCGGCCGAGCAGAAGGGCCGCACCCACCTGTGGCGCTTCGACCTGCCCGACCGCCGCGCCGAGGTCGTCTTCGAAGGCGGCTGGCTGGGTGGTTTCGACAAGGCCGCCGGCACGCTGGTGACGCTTTCCGACAGTTCATTGCACCCGGCGCGCCTGCACGCCCACCTGCCGGGCGAGCCGGCGCATCGCATCGAACACTTCAACGACGAACTGCTGGCGACGCTGAACCTCGGCAGGGTCGAAGAGGTGTGGCTGGAAGGTGCCAAGGCCGACGCCAAAGGCAAGCATGGCGACCCGGTGCAGATGTGGGTGGTCTACCCGCCAGGCTTCGACGCGAAGAAGAAGTACCCGGTGATGCACAGCATCCACGGCGGCCCGCACACCGGCCCGGGCGACAACTGGCACTACCGCTGGAACCTGCAGGTCTTCGCCGCGCAGGGCTATGTGGTGGCCAGCGTGAATTACCACGGCAGCAGCGGCTTCGGCTATGCGTTCCTGGACAGCATCACCCATCGCTGGGGCGAGCTTGAACTGCAAGACGTGGAAGCCGGCACCGACTGGCTGCTCGGGCACAGCTGGGCCGACCCGCAGCGTGTGTTTGCCACCGGCGGCAGTTATGGCGGCTTCATGGTGGCGTGGATGAATGCACACGTACCCGCAGGGCGCTATCAAGCCTACGTGTGCCATGCCGGCTGCTTCGATTGGGTGGGCATGTTTGCCGATGACGCCTACACCTGGCACGCCCAGGAACTGGGTGCCTGGTACTGGGACGACATGGCCAGCGTGAACAGCCAGAGCCCGCATGCCTATGCCGGCACGATGAGCACGCCCACGCTCGTCATCCACGGCGCGCTGGACTACCGCGTGCCCGACGCGCAGGGCCTGGCGTACTACAACACGCTGAAGGCCCGCGGCGTCGATGCCCGCCTGCTCTGGTACCCCGACGAGAACCACTGGATCCTGAAGCCGCGCAACAGCCGCCTGTGGTTTGCCGAGTTCTTCGAGTGGCTGAAGAAACATGACCCGAAACACGCCAAAGCCATGCCCAGCCGCGCCAGAAAGCGGGCTCCTGGGGCCTGAAGGACAGAGTGCGGAGGTGAAGGCGACAATGAAGACCCGCCCTCAGACCCCGCCAGGGCCAGCATGCTGATCGACTTCTTCTACACGCTGCGTGCCGCCAAGCTGAAGGTCAGCGTCAAGGAATACCTGACGCTGCTGGAAGCGCTGCAGGCCGGCGTCATCTCCGACGACGGCGGGCCCACGGTCGACAAGTTCTACTACCTGGCCCGCACCAGCCTGGTGAAGGACGAATCGCACTTCGACAAGTTCGACCGTGCCTTCGCGGCCTACTTCAAGGGCGTGGAGCTGCTCACCGACTTCACGCAAGACGTGCCGCTGGACTGGCTGCGCAAGACGCTGGAGCTCGAGCTCAGCGCCGAAGAGAAAGCTGCCATCGAGAAGATGGGCTGGGACGAGCTGATGGAAACGCTGAAGAAGCGTTTCGAAGAGCAGAAAGAACGCCACGAAGGCGGCAACAGGATGATCGGCACCGGTGGCACGAGCCCGTTCGGGGCCTACGGCTACAACCCCCAGGGCATACGCATCGGCCAGGACAAGGGGCGCAACAAGAGCGCCGTGAAGGTGTGGGACCAGCGCGCCTACAAGGATTACGACGACGCCAAGGAACTGGGCACGCGCAACATCAAGGTCGCGTTGCGCCGCCTGCGCCGCTTCGCGCGCGAAGGCGCGGCCGACGAGTTGGACCTGGACGACACCATCCACAGCACCGCAGCCAACGCCGGCATGCTGGACATCAAGATGGTGCCCGAGCGTCACAACAAGGTCAAAGTGCTGCTGCTGATGGACGTCGGCGGCACGATGGACGAACACATCCACCGCGTGGAGGAACTCTTCTCAGCGGCGAAAACCGAGTTCAAGCACCTCGAGTTCTACTATTTCCACAATTGTGTTTACGACTTCATGTGGAAGAACAACAAGCGCCGCTTCAGCGAGAAGCACGCCACTTTCGACCTCATCCGCAAATACAACAAGGATTACAAGCTGATCTTCGTGGGCGACGCCACCATGAGCCCTTACGAAATTCTGCAGCCCGGTGGCAGCGTCGAATACAACAACGAAGAGCCGGGCGCGGTGTGGTTGCAGCGGCTGACGAATGCGTTCCCGAAATTCGCGTGGATCAACCCTGAACCCCAGGGCGTGTGGCAGTACCGCCAAAGCATCAGCATCGTCCAGCAGCTCATGAACCAGCGCATGCACCCGCTGTCGCTGGCCGGGCTTGAAGCTGCGATGCGGCAACTCGGGCGATGAAGCCCGGGCTTGCGGCGCTGGCGCTGCGCGGGGCGGCGTTTGCAGCGCTGCGCGGTGCCTGGCTTGCACTGCTGACGACCTTGGCCATTTCCACAGCGGGGTGCGCTGCGTTGCAGGAAGCGACGGCACCCACGGCGCCTGCGGACACTCAGCCCGCAGCCACGCCAGAGGCCACGCCCGAGGCCTTTCTGCTGGTGACGCCGCCAGCTACCGAAGTGCAGGCACGCACGCTGGGTGTGGTGATCGACATCGTGGCGCCCGCGCCGTTGAAGGCACTGCTGCAACGCCACCTCGACCTGGTGCGCCTGGGCCGCATCAGCCCCGAAGACGTGGAAGACAGCGAATGGGCGCGGCTGATCGATGCCACCCCCGGGCAGGTGCGTGAGCTGCTGCAGACCGAAGGCTACTTCGCGCCGAAGGTGAATATCCAGCGCACGGCCGGCCGCGCCGACGGCCAGCCCGACCGTGTGCGGCTGGAGGTGGAGCCCGGCGCGCGCGCGCGCGTCGGCCGCGTCACGCTCGAGGTGGAAGGCGCACTGGAACGCGGCCATGCCGCCGCCGAAGAACACGCCCGGTCCACGCTGGACGCCTGGCGCAGCAGCTGGCCGCTGAACAGCGGCCGCGAATTCCGTAACCCCGCCTGGAACGATGCCAAGGCCGGGGCGCTGGCACGGCTGCGTGCCGCCGGCTATGCCACCGCCTCCTGGGTCGGCACCGGCGCCGAGGTCGACCCGCTGACCAACACGGTGCGCCTGTTCCTGGTGGCCGACAGCGGGCCGCTGTTTCGCTATGGCCAGCTGGAAATCGAAGGCCTGGTGGTGCAGGACGCTGAAACCGTGGTCAACCTGGCCGGCGCTTCACGCGGCTCGCCCGTCACCGAAAGTCTGGTGCTGGACTATCAAGACCGGCTGCAGAAGTCGAGCCTGTTCGAGAACGTCAGCGTCACGCTCGACCCCGACCCCGAGCGCGCAGACAACGCGCGCCTGCAGGTGCGCCTGCGTGAAGCACCGCTGCAGGTCTACACGGTGGGCCTCGGCATCAGCGCCAACACGGGGCCACGGGCGTCGGTGGAACACACGTGGCGCCGTGTCTTCGGCCAGGCCGCGTCGTCGCGCAACAAGCTGGAATGGGGCAAGAAGCGCCAGTTCTATGAAGGCGAGATCAGCAGCCACCCGGGCGAGCGCCTGTACCGCAACCTCATCGGCGGCACGGTCTCGAACGAAGAGTTCGCCGCCGACAGCGTGCTCTCGCAGCGCCTGCGCGTGGGCCGCACGCAAGACACGCAGCGCATCGAACGGCTGTATTTCGTCGAGGCCGAACGTTCGCGCCGCACCACGGCGGTGGGCGATCGCACCAATGCGCTGGCGCTTTCGCTGAACTACCACGGCGTCTGGCGTGACCTGGACAGCGTGGTGCTGCCCACCCAGGGCTTCACCTTCGCCGGTCAGGTGGGTGCGGGGCGCTCGCGCGGCACCAATGCCAGCGCCGGGAACTTCACGCGCGCCTATGCCCGCCTGACCGGCTACCTGCCGCTGGGCAGCACCTGGTATGCGCAGGGGCGGCTCGAGGCCGGCCAGGTCTTCCTGGGCAACGACGTGGTGGTGCCGGATTCGCTGAAGTTCCGTGCTGGTGGCGACGAATCGGTGCGTGGCTACGGCTATGCCAGCCTCGGGCCGCTGGTCAATGGCGTGGTGGGCAGCGGCAACGCGATGTACACCGCCAGCTTCGAGTTGGCGCGGCCCATCCTGGCCACCATGCCATCGCTGTGGGGCGCGGCCTTCATCGACGCCGGCAACGCGGCCGACAGCTTCAGCGCGCTGAAGCCGGCAGTCGGCCTGGGCGTCGGCGTGCGCTGGCGCAGCCCCGTGGGCCCGCTGCGTCTGGATTGGGCCTGGGGCCGCGAGACACGCCAGGGACGCTTCCACTTCAGCGTCGGCATTGCCTTCTAGACGGTCATGAACGAAGCCAGCCCGCCCCCCAACGCCACGCCAGCCCCGGTGCATGCCCCGGCCACGCCGGTGCGCAGCGGCCTTGCGCTGCTGCTGCCACTGTTGTGGGTGGGGGCCCTGGTGCTGGTGCTGGCCGGCACGCTGGTCGGCGGCCTGCGCTGGCTGTTGACCACCGAGGGCGGTGCCGGCTGGCTGGTGCAGCGGCTGCCTGCCACGGTGCAGCTGGAAGGTTTTCGCGGCGCGCTGCTGGGGCCCGAATGGCAGGCCGATCGCCTGCGGGTGCAGTGGGACGGCGGGCGGCAATGGGTGCTCATCGAAGGCCTGCAGGGCCGCGGCCTGCGCTGGCAGTGGCGGCCGCATGCGCAGGCCTGGGTCGCGTTGTCGGTCGACACGCTGGCCGCGCGACAGGTCACGCTGCACACGGTGGCCGCGCCGGCCACCGGCCCCACACCGATGCCGGCCACGCTGGCCCCGCCGGTGCAGCTGCAGCTGGGCCGGCTGGAGGTGCAGCGTTTCATGCTCGACGGCAAAGCGCCGGTGGAAGGCCTGCAGATCACGGGCTTGCAGCTCGACCCGCGACCGGGCGCGCTGCACCGCATCGAAGCCTTCGCATTGCAGGCTGCGGGTGTCAGCCTGACCGGCAGCGCCGAACTGGCCAACGCCGCGCCCTACGCCCTGGCCGCCAAAGC
>Ga0105048_10019556_pt1 | contig 10379 bp, 6 predicted proteins | sample MAT05_FD_78382 | JGI IMG/M metagenome (GOLD analysis project Ga0105048, IMG submission 78382) | Freshwater microbial communities from Lake Fryxell liftoff mats and glacier meltwater in Antarctica - MAT-05 | ecosystem: Environmental > Aquatic > Freshwater > Ice > Liftoff microbial mat | place...
GAGCCAAGACTCAGCGCAGTAGTCCGCCGCACCGCGCATTGGATAACGACAGCGACCATGCATAGGGTCGCGTGGCTGACGACCGCACAGACGGCTATCCCATTGAACAAGTCACGGCCGATTGCCTTCGATCCTGCGGTATTCCATGCCGGAATGGCGGCCGCCGGGCTATCGCATGTGTCCAGGCTGGCTGCGCGTCTTCTCGGCGATGGGGCCGGTATTCAACAGGCTGCGAGTCTTGGATGAATGGTGCGGTCTCGTAGTGGCTTTTGGCGTGGACGGTCTGCTGCGCAGTACACGGGTTCAGGGATTCGGATTTGAATGACGGGGATGGATCTGATAGCCGGTCCAAAAGCAGATCGTGATTTGCCTGTAGATCTTTTGGGGTTTCAGGCTTTCGTGTGGGCCGGGTAGCTCGCGCCGGCGGGCAGAGATGTCATGATCCAGCATGCACGATCGCGATCTCTACCAGAAAATCCTCGGTATCTCGTCCCCATGGCAGGTGACGGAGGTTCGTCTAAGCATGGCCGATCGGCAGGTGGTTGTGGTGGTTGGCTATGCGCCTGGGACGTTGCTGGCATGTCCGACCTGCGGTCGGACATGCGGTCGCCACGATCATCGGAAAAGGGAGTGGCGCCATCTCGACACCTGTCAGCTGAAGACGGTGTTGGAGGCCGAGGTGCCGCGGGTGAGCTGTCCTGAGCACGGGGTGCAGCAGGTAGCCGTGCCATGGTCTGAGCCGGGCGGTCGGTTCACCGCGCTGTTCGAGGCGATGGTGATTGCGTGGCTTGGTGAGGCGCCGATCAAGGCTGTGGCCGAGCTGATGGGCTTGAGCTGGGACCAGGTGGATGGGATCCAGCAACGAGCAATCGAACGTGGCCTGGCGCGACGGAAGCCAGCTGTGGTGGCGAACCTTGGCATTGATGAGACGTCGTATCAGAAGCATCACGAGTACGTCTCAGTCATCACAGATCGTGATCGCCGGATCGTCGTGGAGGTATTGGAGGACCGGAAGAAGGAGACGGTCTTGGCGTGGTTAAACACCTTGAGTGATCAGCAAAAACAGGCGATTCAGACGGTCTCGATGGACATGTGGGAAGCCTTCATCAATGCCTTCCTGGAGCGCATTCCGGAGGCCTCCAGCAAGATCTGTTTCGACCGCTTTCACGTCGCCAGCTACTTCGGCAAAGCTGTTGACGAGGTGCGGATCGCCGAACATAGGGCCCTCACAGCATCGGGCAGCGACATCCTCACGCACACCAAGCATCATTGGCTGCGCAATTCGGAACGAACCGACAACCGCAGTCGGGTCTGGTTCATGGCGTTGACCAGGGCCTCGCTAAAGACCGCCCGCGCCTGGGCCATCAAGGAACAAGCCGGCAAGCTCTGGTCCTTCATCTCGCGTACCTGGGCAGAAAAGGGATGGCATCGACTGCTCGGCTGGATGGATCGCAGCCAACTCGCGCCCGTGAAAAAACTAGCCGCCACCATCAAGAACCATCTCTGGGGCATCATCAACGCTGTCGTCACCGCTTCGACAAACGCCATCGGCGAATCACTCAATGCTCGCATCCAGAAGATCAAAGCCATGGCTTGCGGCTTCCGCAACCGTGCTCGCTTCCGGCGCGCCATCCTCTTTCATCTCGGTGGGCTTGACCTCATGCCCGCCGGCGCGAGCTACCCGGCCCACACGAAAGCCTGAAGCCCCAATAATTTTATGAGCAGCGGGCAAAGGACCTTAAGACGTAAGACGGGCTCAATGGGGTCTGAAATCTTCCCGAACAGTACCTGTATGTGTATGTAGTGCCTGTATGTGTATGTACCTGGGGTGCCAAGTGTACCTACCTCCCCCCTCCTCTCCTGGGGTGCCAGGCACCCTACACTTGGAACCCTACCTCACTTCGGGAACAGCCGCGCCTCAAGGCCGAACTTACCCAACTGCTACCAAAATTCCCGACTGGGCCAAATCCCTCTCAGCATTACGCTGCCCACCGTGCACGACGGTCATCCCTTTAACGCTCCCCTTCCTCCCATCCCGTTCCTGGTCGGGATCAGTGGCCACCGGGCGTTGTTGCCGGCGGCGGTGCCGGCGCTGCGGGCAGCGCTGCGGCGCGAGCTGACGGCGGTGCATGGGACGGGCGCGCCGGTGACGGTGCTCAGCGCTTTGGCCGATGGTGCGGACCGGCTGGCGGCGGAGGTGGCGTGGGAGTTGGGATTGGCAGTGGTGGCGGTACTGCCCATGCCTCAGGACGATTATCGGCAGGACTTTGATGCCGCCTCTGATGCGTGGTTCCTGGCGGCCCTACCGCGTTGTCAGCGAGTGGTGGCGCTGCCGTGGGTTGCTGAGCGGCGCGAGCGGAATGAGCAGTACGTGGCCCTGGCCGCCTACCTGATGGCTCACAGTCAGGTGCTGGTGGCGCTGTGGGATGGGGCCGAAGGACTCGCGGCGAGCACCCCCTGTCTGCCCGGCGGCACCGCCGACGTGGTGCGTCGCCATCTCAGTGGCGATCTGCCGGTGCATGGCGCGCCAGAGCGCATGCTTGATCTGGAGAGCCAGGGCGTGGTGCTGCATCTGGTGGCGCCGCGCCACGATCGTCCCGCGCCGGCCCAGCCCGCGGGCACGGCCGCGTGGTTGTCCACCGGCCATGACGGCACGGCGGCGCGCTTGCGGGTCGAGCAGGCCCGCCAGCGCCTGGCGTTGCTCAACCGAGATCTGGCGGTCGAGCGCGCAGCGGCCCTGACCACTACCGGCGATGCCGAAGTCGACACGCAGCTGAATGGTTTACGTCGTCGTCTGGCGGCCTGCGATGCCATGGCCGCGCGCTTGCAGTTGACGGTCATGGGCCAGGTGCCCCGGCCTGACCGCGCCAATTGGCGTGGGCAGCTGCGTCATGGTGGTTTGGCCCAGTGGATCGCCTGCCTGGCCCTGGTGGGCGTGCTGCTGCAGGAGGGCAGCGGCATCTGGCTGCCCTCCGCCTGGTGGGTGGCGCCGCTGTGCGGACTGCTGGGGGCGGTGGCGTATGCCCTGGTGCTGATGACGTGGCGACTGGATCTGCATGGCCGCTATCTGGACTACCGCGCTCTGGCCGAGGGCCTGCGCGTGCAGCTATGGTGGCGAGTGGCCGGCGTCGATGAGGTGGTCAGTGACCATTATTTCCATCGTCAGCGCGGTAGCGCCGACTGGCTGCGCCTGGTGCTGCGCGCCCTGGCCCAGGAGCTGCCACCTGGCCGCACGGTGGTTCCGGACCACGCCCGCATCCTGGTGCAGACCGGCTGGCTGGTCGATCAGCAGACCTATTTCGTCCAGGCCGCCGCCCGTGCGCGCTGGAACCTCAAGCGCCTGCGTCGGTGGGGCGTGTCGCTGCTGGGGATCAGCTTGCTGCTGATGGTGGCCAAGGCGGTGATCGGCACCTGGGCTGGCCCGGCCCTCCCGGCGGTGATCGCGGCGGTGCAATTTACCGCCGCCATCCTCCTTGGCTATTCTGGCGTGCAGTCTCTGGCGGAACATGCCAATGCTTACCAGCGCATGGGGGATATCTTTGCCCGGGCGATAACTTGGTGCGGCACGGGCGCTGACTTGGCTGCAGTTGCCCGCGAAACCGGGCGGGAAGCTTTGGCTGAAAATGCGGCTTGGTTGCAGGTGCATCGGCAACGGCCGGTGGAGTTCGGGCGCAGTGGGCTGATGGTGAAGGTGCTTGGTGCGGTTGGGAGGTTGCGGGCGGGGCGGCGGTAAACGGTTGGAGGAAGGCGGGCGGGCCTGGAGGCCCGCGGTCCCAGGGGTGGAACTACAGACACAGATGCGGGCGGGCCTGGAGGCCCGCGGTCCCAGGGGGTGGGCAATACAGACACGGAGGCTCGCTGACCCAGGGGTGCGGGGCGATTGCGCGGCTGCGGGTGTAGCAGACGACAGTGGTAACGCGTGACAGGCGGCGTACTCATTAACGCCCATGCCTGCTCCCGCATTTTTTAATGAACGTCCGCGCCGTCATCTGCTGGCTATTGATGGGGGTGGCATCCGGGGGGTGATCGCCTTGGAGGTGCTGATCGCCATTGAAGACCGCCTGCGTGAGCAGCTGGGCAAGGGGCCGGACTTTGTTCTGGCTGACCATTTCGATTACGTCGCCGGGACCAGCACTGGTGCGATCATCGCGGCGGCCCTGTCCTTGGGTTTTTCTGCGCGCAAGGTGCGGGAGTTCTATCTTGAGCAGGGCCGCCGCATCTTCACGGCCACGGGCTGGTGGCAGCGCCTGTACAGCAAGTACACCCATCGCCATCTGGAAGTCGCGCTGAAAGAAGCGTTTGGCGCCGACACCACGTTGGGGTCAGAGCGTCTGCGCACCTTGCTGCTGGTGGTGGTGCGCAACGCCACCACCGATTCGCCTTGGCCGCTGAGTAATGCGCCGGGGGCGCGCTACAACGATCGTGCGCTGCCGGACTGCAATCTCGACATCCCGTTGTGGCAGCTGGTGCGGGCCAGCACTGCGGCGCCCACCTTCTTCCCGGCAGAGGAGGTGGTGCTGGGCGGTCGGCGCTCGGTGTTCCAGGACGGGGCGATCACCACCTTCAACAATCCCGCCTGGCAGACCTTCGTCATGGCCACTGCTGCGCCTTATGGGGTGCACTTCCCCACCGGCGAGAACCGCCTCCATCTGGTCTCGGTGGGGACCGGCGCCTGCACGCTTGATGGCAGCCGTCTGCGCGCCCAGTCCCAGACCTTGCTGCATCATGCCTCGACGGTGCCGGTGGCTTTGATGAACGCCTCAGCGATCCAGCAGGACATGGTCTGCCGGCTGGTGGGTCGCTGCCACCTGGGCGCACCGCTGGATGGCGAGGTCGGCGACCTGATCGAGCAGCCAGTGCGCGCGGTGCCACCGCAGTTCGCCTATTGGCGCTTCAATCCCGACCTGTCGCCCCAGGGCTTGGCGGCTCTGGGTCTGGGCCACATCAACAGCCACGCGGTGCAGGCCCTGGATGGCATCGAGGCGATCCCGGCGATGCGCGAGGTCGGCGCGCGCTATGCCGCCAGCGTCATCGACCGGCTTGCGGTCACGGCCTGATCATGGACACCGCTGCCCGTCCCGTCCTGCGCATCTTCCTCAGTTCGCCCGCCGATGTGCTGCCCGAGCGCGAGGCCGCCGAACGCCTGGTGCGGGCCCTGGCCGTAGAAATGGCCGACCGGGTGGATCTGCGCCTGGTGCGTTGGGAAAATCTTGAACGCCGGGCTGAGCTTGGGGATTTCCAGGCCGGCATCGACCTGGTCGCCAATATCAGCCAGTGCCATCTGGTGATCGGCATCCTGTGGACGCGCATCGGCGTGGCCCTGTCTCAGCCCTATGTCGACAGCCTGCCATGGGCCAAGCTGGAAGAGCGCATCGGCCCGCGGGATGAACGCCTGCCGGTGACCGGCACCTCGTACGAATGGCTGTCGGCCATCGCCCACACGCCCGCAGTCGAGATCAAACTTTTCCGCAAAACCGCGCGCCCGCCGGCCATCGACCTGGACGAAGATGCCAAGGTGGTTGAGGCCGCGCAGCAGCGCACCCTGGCGAAAATGTTCTGGGAGCGCCTGGTGCGCCGTGACGATGGGGCCTTCCGTTTCGCCCATCAGACCTTCACCGCCACGGCCGACTTCGCCCGTGAACTGGATCGGGAATTGCGCCTGTGGCTGGCCCGTCACGCCCAACTGCCCGGTGAGGCCGATGCCGCGGTGGTGACCTGGCGGCAGGGCAGTCCCTGGCGCGGCCTGGGCGTCTTTGGGCCCGAACATGCGCCGGTGTTCTTCGGTCGCGACCGGGCCCGGGATGGCATCATCGACCTGCTGCGCCAAGAGGAAGCCAAGGGCACCGAGGGTCGCACCTTCGCCCTGATCGTGGGCATGTCCGGCTCCGGCAAGTCGTCGTTGGCGCGCGCCGGCCTGATCCCGCTGCTGCCGACCGGCGACGGCGAGGTGCCCACCGCTTGGCGCTACGCCATCATGCTGCCTGGCGACCAGGCCGCGGGCGGCGATCCCATGCTGGCCCTGGTCAGCACGCTGGTGGCCTTGGCCTTCCCCGGCTGGCGACACGGCGGCGCTGACGACCGCGCTCTGGCGGCCAGCGCCACCGCCGCCCCCGAGGTGCTGGCCAGCCTGGTGTCGGCTCGCCTAGCCTCGCAGCCGGGCACGCGCCTCTTCCTGTTGGTGGACCAATTCGAAGAGTTGGTCACCGCTGTGCCGGTGGCTGCCGCCCGCGCCGCTTTCGTGCGCGTGCTCGACCTGTTGGCGCGCAGTGGCGTGTGGGTGGTGGCGACCCTGCGCGGCGACTACTACCAGGCCGTGCTAGAGGTGCCGGGCCTGGCCGCACTGAAATCAGGCCGCGCCGTCGATCTGTTGTCGCCCACCGCCGCCGAAGTGGCCGAGATCATCCTGCGCCCGGCCCAGGCCGCGGGCCTGCGCTTCGAAAAGGGCGCGGACGGCCGCTGGCTGAACCAGGTGATCGCGGAGGAATTCCTGCAGCACGGCACCAGCCTGCCGCTGCTGTCCTTCGTGCTGAACCGCCTGTTCGAGGCCGATCGCGCCAGCTCGACCGGCACGCATGGTCTGCTGGAGTTCAGCGAGTACGCCGGCCTGGGGCGTTTGGCGGGCGGCATCGCCAACCATGTCACCGAGACCCTGGCGGCCCTTGATCCCACGGCAGTGCGGCGGCTTTTTCCTGCGCTGGTGCGGGTTCCCGCCGATGGCGATGCCAAGCCGGTACGCCGGCGCACGCCAGTGGCCGACCTGCCCGACGATGCAGCTGTCACCAGCGTGCTGGCCGTCCTGGTCGCCGCGCGGCTGGTCGAACGCGATGGCAGAGAAGGCGGCCACGCCGGCATCACCCTAACGCACGAGATCCTGCTGCAGGGGCCCAGCGGTGACCGCCCCGCCGCCTGGCCCGAACTGGCCATCTGGACCAGCGAGCAGAAACACCTGCTGCGCGGGCGCGACCGCCTGGCGACCCTGGCGGCGGAATGGCAGCTGGCGGGCGCCAAGGATCCGCTCGCGGCCGCCTCGCTGCTGTTGGGCGAGGGTCTGCCGATCCTTGATGCCGAGCGCGTGATCGCCGAGCTCATGGTCGACCAGACCAGCCGCGATTTCGTCGCCGCCTCACGCCGGCAGTTGGAGCAGCGCCGCACCGAGCAGGCGGCCCTGCGCCGTCGCCGGCAACGGGTCGCGTATCTGGTCGGTGCAACCGGGGTGGTACTGGCCGTGGTGGCGGGCGCCGGCTTGGTCATTGCCCGGCAGCAACAGCGCCTGGCGGTAGCCAACGCCGCCCTGGCCCACCAGAACGAACAGCAGGCCACGGACAATCTTGGCCTGGCGAAAACCAATGAGGCCCGGGCCAATGAGCAGGCGCGTCTGGCTAATGAGGCCACCGGCCGGGCCACGGCCAAGACCAAAGAGGCCAACCGCCGCACCGAGTGGGCCATGGGCCTGTGCAACGACACCCTCTTCAACCTTCGCGACCGCCTGAGCACGGCGCTTGAGGCCAAGGAATTCGCCACTGTTTTTGCCCCCACGGTCGAGCAGGTGCTGCACGGCATCCGCGCCGAAGACATGGCGCGGGATTCGCTGCCGGCCCTGCGGTTGGAGATGGTCTGCTATCAGCAGCAGGCCCGCTTCGCCAATGATCGCGCCAGCGCCGCACGCACCTCCGGCGACACGGACGTGGCGGCCACGGCTCAGACCGAAGCCCGCGATCTGCACCTGTTGGCCTTGGATGCCAGCCGTCGGCTGGTAGCGGGCCAGGGCGACGAATATCTGCACCACGATGACGTCTGCGTGGCGCTCAACAGCCTGGGCGACGATGAGCGCCTGCTGGGCGGCCTGGCGGACGCCGATCGTCGCTATGCCGAGTCGCAGCGCCGCGCCGTGGCCATGACCCGACGCTGGCCGGATGACGACCGGCCGCTGCGCCAGCGCTACATCTACGCCACCAATGGCCGCGCAGCGGTGGCCCGCGAACAGGCGGATAGCGACGCCCTGCTGCGTCATCTGCGCACCGTCGAAGCAGTGCAGTCCGCCTTGGCGTTCGGGGCCGCCGCCGAGCCGGGCAGCGAGATTACGGTGCACGACGCCCAGTTCGATCTGGTGGCGGATCTGGTGGACACCCGCTTTTCGCTGACCCGTGCCCTGCTGGAGTCGGGCCGGCATCGGGACGCGGTGGCAGTGGCAGAGCGCGGCCTGGACTCGCTCAAGGCCCTGGCGCCGCGCTATCAGGACGGTGATCGCGGCCAGCGCCTGCAAAGCCTGCTGCTCACCGAAGCGGGCGCGGCCTGGCACCAAGCCCCGGCGGACGACGTCGCGAGCGCCGCCGAGCAGCGCGCCCTGGCGATCACCTCGTTCACCATGGCGCTGGCGATCGACCAGGGCCTGGCGCGGCGTCGGCCCAAGGATCCCGCCGCTTTGGGCGATGTGCGCATTTCAGCGGTGAAACTGGCGCAGACCCAAGCACCAGAGGACCTGCCCGCCGCCTTGGCCACCTGGACCACCGCCGTAACGGCAGCGCGTCAGCGCCTGGCCCTGCTGCCCGAGGATGCGGAGGTGGCGCACCTGCTTGCCACCACCTGCCGGGACATGGTCGTGGCCCTGATCGCCGCCGGAGATCAGACCACGACCAAGGCCGCCGTCACCCTGACCGGCGAGGCCCTGGTGGAAGCCGCCAGCCGGCCCCTGGTGGCCAATCTGGTGGCGGCGGCGGTGAAGAACACCACCACCGAACAACGCCTGGTGCTGCTCGGCGGTCTGGCGGAGCTGCCGCTGCACGACAACGAACGCATCCTGGCCGACAGTCAATTGGCCTTCGACCTGATCACCGTCAACGCGCCCACGCTGCGGGATCCCGCCCGCGCCCTGACCCTGGCCCAGCGTGCCGTCACGCGCAGCGAACGGAAAAACGCCGACGTGCTCGACACCTTGGCCCAGGTGCTGGGCGAAATCGGCCGCTTCGACGAGGCCGTGACCGCCATCACCCAGGCCATTGCCTTGGCCGCCAAAGACGATGAAGCCCTGCCTGCGTACCGGGCGACCCGCACCCGCCTCAAGGCGCACCGCCCCCTGACCCACGCTGCCCCGGAATCGCCATGATGCGCACACTGATCCTGCCGCTGATGCTCACCTCCGCCGCCCTGTCCGCCCTGGAGGTGGGCGATGCGGCCCCGGATCTGTCCAAGGCCGCTTGGCAGGGCGCGCCGCCGACCTTGGCTGGCCAGGTGGTCATGGTGCAGCTGTGGGCGAGCTGGAATCCGCCCTGCCGCAAGGCCATACCAATGCTGGCGGAGTTGGCGTCCAAGCATGCCCAGGCCGTGGTGCTGGTGGGCCTGAGCGGCGAATCGTTGGACACCGTCGCGACTTTCGTCGGCGACGCGGCGAACCACTTGACCTATCCGGTGGCCGCCCTCAGCGCCCCCGACTACGACCTGTGGATGGACGGCGCCACCGGCGTACCACGGGTCCTGCTGCTCGACCGCAGCGGCGCGGTGGTGTGGAGCGGCCTGCCCGATGAGGTGCTGCACCCCCTCGAAGCGGTCCTGGCCGGCACCTGGAAATTGGCGACTGCGAAGCGCCTGGCCGAGTTGGAGCCACGGCTGCGCACGGCGATCAGCGCCTATGACGGGGACACCAGCGATGCCGACAGCGCCGCCCGGGTGAAATCCCTCGCGGAAGAGGTGCTGACCCTGGATCCGGTGCACGAGCGGGCCTTCAACTGCCTGGCCTACCTGGCACGCAAACAGGACGACCCGTCGGCCTTCCGCGCCTGCTATGAGCACCTGCCCCATGGCCGGGTTGACACCACCCGTCTCAACAATCTCGCCTGGGGCCTGCTGACCAAAGGCACCGATCTGCAGTTCATCCTGCCCGACGTGGCCCTGACCCTGGTCGATGCCGCCATCGCCCAAAATTCCGGGGACGCCGACCTGTTCGACACCCGCGCCCGCGCCCACTACCTGCTGGCGGATCTGGACCAGGCCATCATCGACCAGGTGAAGGCCACCACCATCAACCCCGACTCGACCGCGTTCAAGGCTACCTTGGACTATTACCGCCGGCTGAAAGTCACCCGCGCGCCGGTGAAATAAGATCTGCATTTTCAGTGGGAAAAAAGTCCAGCGGAATTGCCGCGACCTGCATTCCCATATGATGGTACCGGCGACCATGGCGCCCTGAACCTCGGGCAAGCTGGAAACCCCAGAGCGCCCGATCATCCTATCCCTGGCGGCGACGTGGTGCAGACTGCTCATCATGGCCCCCACAAAAATTATCTGCCTCGGCTCATCTGCGGGAGGGCTGCAAGCCCTCATCGACTTCTTCAAGCACATGGCGGCAGATTCAGGAATGGCTTTCGTCGTCATCCAACATCTGC
>Ga0105048_10019559_pt1 | contig 10378 bp, 9 predicted proteins | sample MAT05_FD_78382 | JGI IMG/M metagenome (GOLD analysis project Ga0105048, IMG submission 78382) | Freshwater microbial communities from Lake Fryxell liftoff mats and glacier meltwater in Antarctica - MAT-05 | ecosystem: Environmental > Aquatic > Freshwater > Ice > Liftoff microbial mat | place...
CAGCGCGCTTGGCTGCGCTCGGCGTGGCACATGACCGACGTGGCCCCCCTGATCGAACGACTGGCCGAGTAACCGGTATGCGCACCGTCACCCGTCGCATCTTGTTAAACCACACCGACGCCTTCGGCATCGCCTTCACCGGGCAACTGGTGACCATCGCGATGGAGGCGGTCGAAGAGGTCTTGGCTGGTACCGCCATGGACTATGCGCAGATGTTGCGCGAGCGCCGCTTCGGGACGCCGGTGGTGCACCTTGAGAGCGACTTCCGCCGGCCCCTGCGTCACGGGCAAACGGCTGAGATCCGCGTGTCATGCCAGCGTATCGGCGAGCGCAGCTACAGCATGCGCGCCGAGTTCGTGACATCCGAGGATGGGCCGGCCGCCACCATCACCATGGTGCACGCCAGCGTCGACCACACCCTGGCGCCCTGCGCGCTGCCGGAGGCGATCCGCACGACGCTGGCCGAGCTTGGTGCCTAACCGTCGCGGGCGGACCTCCACAGCAGAATCGGCGCTGCGGGAATGAGGCTTTTGACCTCGCCACCAGCGCCATAGGCTTCCGTCCCCGTGTCCCACCCCGATGACGCCGCCTTGATGTCCCGAGTCGCCCAGGGCGACCGTGCCGCTTTTGAGGTCATCTACGAACGCTATTGCGGCTTGGTCTATAGCCTGGCCTTGCGCATCCTGCGCGATGCGACGACAGCGGACGAACTGCTGGCCGATGTGTTCCTAGAAGTCTGGCGCCGCAGTGACCGCTATGACGCCACCCGCGGGGCGGTGGCCACCTACCTGACCACGCTGTGCCGGTCGCGGGGCATCGATCGGCTGCGCGCCCAGAAGCGCGCACCGGTGGTGCAGATCGGCGATGACGAGGTGATGTCGGCCATCATCGGCAGCGAGACGCCCGATCCGGCCCGCAACCTCTCCGGCAACGAGCAACGTGGCCGGGTGTTGCGGGCCCTGGCCACTCTCAACGAGGACATGCGCTCGGCGCTGGAATTAGCGTTCTACGAAGGCCTGTCCCACAGTCAGGTGGCAGAGCGGCTGAGCAAACCGTTGGGCACAGTAAAAACGCACATCCGCCAAGGACTCATCCACCTGCGGGAGCGCTTGCGTATGGACGGGAGTGGCGACGCGTGAACTGTGACCAACGACGGGATCTGATGCTCTCCTTCGCCCTTGGCGACCTGGAGCAAGGCGAACGTGTGGACCTCACCGAGCACCTGCGTGCGGGCTGCCCCACCTGCGAATCCGCCTGGCGCGAAGCCGAGGCGACCATTGCCCTTATCCCGATGGGACTGCGCCCCATGGAACCACCCAAAAGCGTTAAAGAGCGGCTGATGGCCGAGATCGACCGGGACCTGCGGCGGCGGGCCGGCGAAGCTACGGATCCGGCCGGCGTACAGATCATCGCCGACCTGCGGGCCCCAGGCGTCAGCGCCACCAGCCCGGCCGACTGCGGTTCTTGGCCCCGCCTGGCTGCGCACCTGCTCCCCTGGATCCTGGTCGCCTGCCTGCTGGCCCTGTGGTTGCAGAGCCGCCAGGATTTCGCCAGCCTGGAAAAGCATCTTCAGGACGCCCATGGCGTTCCGGCCAAACCCTGAGCCCCCTTGTCAAATCGACATGGCGCCTGGGGTCGACCTAACGAAAATGGCTGATTTCCGAGCCTAAGCGCTTGGCATGTGACGTGCTGAACTGCCAGTAACCATGGCACCCCGAACCATCCTGGTTGCCGACGACGACCGCCACCTGCGGGAATCCCTGGTGGAGATGCTGGTCGGGCTGGGCTGTCAGGCCCTGCCGGCGGCCAATGGCAACGCGGCCATGACTGAGCTCAGCCGCACCCGCTTCAGTCTGCTGCTGTCGGACGTCGACATGCCCGACGTGAGCGGCTTCCAGCTTATCGCCTGGGCGCAGGAACGTGGCTGCGCCGACCGCTGCGCCCTGATGAGCGCCCGGACCGACGCCCTGCTCAGCACCCGCGCCCACGAAGCGGGCGCCGTCGCCATGCTCGCCAAGCCGGTGGCCCTCCGGCATCTCTCAACCTTGCTCACCAACGCTTTCGGTCCCGCTTAAGGAAACCTATCATGGCCAAGATCATCGGCATCGACCTCGGTACCACCAACTCCTGCGTCGCGGTGATGGAGGGCGGCGAGGCCGTCGTCATCGCCAACAGCGAAGGCGGCCGCACCACCCCCTCTGTGGTCGGCTTCGTCGAGAACGGTGACCGGCTGATCGGCCAGATGGCCCGCAACCAGGCCATCACCAATCCCGAAAACACCATCTCGTCGATCAAGCGCTTCATGGGCCGCCGCCACAATGAGGTCGGCAGCGAAGAGAAGCTCGTCCCCTACAAGGTCGTCGGCGGCGCCAATGACCTGGTCAAGGTGGACATCCGCGGCAAGGCCTACACCCCGCCTGAGATCAGCGCGATGGTGCTGCAGTACCTCAAGAAGGCCGCCGAGGACTACCTTGGCGAGACCGTCACCGAGGCCGTGATCACCGTCCCCGCCTATTTCAACGACAGCCAGCGCCAGGCCACCAAAGACGCCGGCAAGATCGCTGGCCTGGACGTCAAGCGCATCATCAATGAGCCCACCGCTGCGGCCCTGGCCTACCACATGGACAAGGGCAAGAGCGGCAAGATCGCCATCTTCGACCTGGGTGGCGGCACCTTCGACGTGTCGATCCTGGAAGTTGGCGACGGCGTGGTCGAGGTGCTGGCCACCAACGGCGACACCCACCTGGGCGGCGACGACTTCGACGATGCGATCATCAACCACCTCGCGGACGAGTTTGCCAAGGCCAATGGCGGCCACGATCTGCGCAAGGACAAGATGGCCCTGCAGCGCTTCAAGGAAGCTGCTGAAAACGCCAAGAAGACCCTGTCGCAGGCCTTCTCGGCGCAGATTTCACTGCCCTTCATCACCATGGGCAAGGACGGCCAGCCCAAGCACTTGGCCACCACCCTGACCCGCGCCACCTTCGAGCAGATCACCAAGAGCCTGATCGATCGCTGCCGCCAGCCCTGCGAATTCTGCCTGAAGGATGCCAAGCTCGCGGCCAAGGACGTTGACGAAATCGTCCTGGTTGGCGGTTCGACGCGCATGCCCATGTCGCAGCGCGTGGCCGAAGAGATCTTCGGCAAGAAGCCCAAGATGGACGTCAACCCGGACGAGGTGGTGGCGGTCGGCGCCGCCGTTCAGGGCGGCGTGCTCACCGGCGAAGTGAAGGACGTGCTGCTGCTCGACGTCACCCCCCTGTCCCTCGGCATCGAGACCGAAGGCGGCGTGATGACGGTGATGATCGAACGCAACACCACCATCCCCACCCAGAAGTCGCAGGTCTTCAGCACCGCCGCCAACAACCAGCCCGCCGTGGACATCCAGGTCTGCCAGGGCGAGCGACGCATGGCCCGCGACAACAAGTCGATCGGCAAGTTTTCCCTGGATGGCCTGCCCCCCGCCCCGCGCGGCACGCCCCAGATCGAAGTCACCTTCGCCCTGGATGCCAACGGCATCCTGGAAGTGAAGGCCAAGGACAAGGCCACCGGCAAGGAACAGCAGATCAAGATCCAGGGCAGCTCAGGCATGACCAAGGCCGAAGTCGAGCGCATGGTCGAAGAAGCCAAGGCCAACGCCGAGTCCGACGCCAAGAAGGAGGAGATGGTCAAGGCCCGCAACGGCGCCGAACAGCTCGCCCACCAGGCCCGCCAGATGCTGGACGAACACAAGGACAAGCTGCAAGGCAGCGAGGAAGCCGACATCAACGCCGCCCTGGTCGAAGTCGACAAGCTCAAGACCAGCGAAGACAAGGCCGCCATCGATGCGGCGCATAAGCAGCTGGAAACCGCCATGCAGGGCTTTGGCAAGCGGGTCTACGAAGCCGCCCATGCGCAGCAGGCGGCGGCCGGTGCCGCAGCCGGCGGCGGCGATGCCGGCCCCCAGCCCGGTCCCGGTGGCAATGCCGGTGGCCAGGACGACAATATCAAAGACGCTGACTTCACCGTTCAGAAATAACCCCGGGCCGGCCCCACGCCGGTCTTCACCATCAGCCATTCCCATCCCAGGAAACCCATGTCCAAGACCGCACTCAAGCCCCTCGGCTCCCACGTCATCGTCCAGCGCAGCTCCGCCGCTGAGAAATCCACTGGCGGCATCGTCCTGCCCGAAAATGCCAAGGACAAGCCCAAGGAAGGCAAAGTTGTCTCCACTGGCAACGGCAAGATGATGGAAGACGGCAAGCGCCAGCAGATGCAGGTGAAGGCCGGCGACCGCGTGGTGTTCTCGTCCTACGCCGGCACCGAGGTCAAGCATGACGGCCAGGAATTCCTGATCGTCGAAGAGAGCGATATCCTCGCCGTGGTCAACTGATCGACTGATCGGTTGCTGAGGTTGTGATGCCCGCGCCGGCCACCGGCGCGGGCTTTTTCGTGTCGCGATGTTGGGGTGCGCCTCTACTCAGCTTGCACTGATATTAGGTGTCGCAGTCCAAACCACACAGAGGACCAGAGGACCCAGAGGTGAGCAGCGTTGCGCCGAGAGCTGCCCTCACCCTGAGGGTGACCCGCGTTCCTTGCCTCAAGTCTTTTCTACCTCTGGTTCCTCTAATCCTCCGTGGGAATCCGACTGCGCTTTCAAGGGTGATAAGTGGCCACCGCCACCTGACGGATGAAGAGAAAGCTGATCCCGGCGAGGTCGGTCATGCGGCTAGGCCCAAACTCAATGACCGCCCACCACCAGCACATCGTCAACCGCCCAGGCCACTTCGCTCGCCGCGAACTGCAGGTGTGATCCCGCCGGCAGCTCCACCCCGCTCCAGCGGCCCAGCACGCGCCCATCCAGATCGATGGTCAGCTGCCCCTGCACGCAACGCATCCGCAGGCGGCCGGTACCCGGATCTGGATCGGTCAGGCCCTCGGCCCCGGTTACCCCGGGCAGGGTCACGATGGTCTGATCTGGGGCCAGACGCACCTGCACCACCGGATCGCTGGCCGTCAGCACCATGATCACATCGCCGGTCCCGGTGCGGCCGACCGTGGCGGCGACTTCCCAAGTGTCACCGACCAGGGGCGTGTCGATGGAAAATAAGGCCGGTTCCTTGGCGGAGCCAGCAAGACGCCCGCCACTCAGCACCGGCGTCCCCTGCTGCACCGACAACCTGGCCAGATCCGCCGGATCGGCAAAGCCCAGCACCGCCACAGCCCGCCCCGATAGCGCCTCCCGACGGGCCAGCAGATCGCCGGACGCCAGCGCCGGATCCGCCAGCAGGCGGCGGGCAGCGGCATCATCGCCGGCCAGCATCATCGCTGCACCAGCCGGCAGCGCCGTTGCACCGGTGGCCCGGCCCAGGGCGACCTTGGTATCGGCCCAGCCAATGCGCCACTGGGGCGCGGCGGCGGCCGCTTCCCGGCATTGGGCGGCAAACTGGTCGAAGACTCCGGCGATCGCGGTGCCGGCATAGGCCGGCGCCAGACGCGCGCTGATCGCGGTCAATTCGGCGAATTTGCCCGCTTCCAAGGCCTGCCGGGCTGAGCGCCGGGCCTCGGCCAGCATGTGTCCCAGGCGATCGAGTACCTCTTGATGACGGGCGGTGGCATCGGCGCGATCCAGGCTGCCCACCGCATCGCGCAGCTTGGCCAGCGCGGTCAGACGTTTGGCCAGGTCTGTCGGCTGGTTACCGCTGGGCAGGGCCTGCACCTGGAGGCGATACCAGGCGGCGGCATCAAGGGCGAGCTGCCGGCGCCGCACCGCAACTGCTGCGGCCACGCTGCCACCCGGTTCCTGCCGGCTGACCAAGGCCGCGAATTCGCTCAGATCCATTTCCGCCGCGCCCCAATCCCCGGCCCGGGCACTGGCCAGGACGCCCTGCTCTACCGCCAGCCAGCGGGACATCAGGGCGGACGAAGGACGGCTGGCCGTGGCAGTTGCCGCTACGACGGGGGCGACCGCCTGATGAGCCGGTGCCACCGCCGGCTGATGGACCTGCGCGGTTCCGCTCGGTGCAGCAGCGGCCGGGGTGAACAGCCCCTTCGCCAGGCTCGGCCCAAAAACCAGGACCAGGACCACCGCCACCATCACGCCACCGGCGGTCAGCAGCACCCGCACCAAGCGAGGCACCTGCTGATCCCAATCAGAAACTACCTTGTCCGCCACCGGGCGGCGGGGCGCGCTGCGGGCCGGGCTGGGCTTAGCCACCACCTTGGCGGGCGGCTCGCTGGCCGTTCCCGCCAGCTTGGTACGCACATCAGCCAGTACGCTCAGCACTTCGTCCATGCCGGCAAAACGCCAATCGACTTTTTTGGAGAGCATGCCCTGCACCAGATCGTCGAAGGCCTTGGGCAAGTGCAGGGAAGCAGCCAGCGCCGGCACCGGCACGTGCTCGTGCGCGGCAATGACCTCTTCAAGATCATCACCCGTGAAGGGCGGCTTGCCGGTCAGCAGATGCAGCAACACACAGCCCAATGCATACACATCCGCGCGGCGATCCGCCAAGGACCCACGGGATTGGGTCGGACACAGATACATGGCCTGCTTCACCGTGGCCCGAGCGCGCGCGGCGATGCCCTCGCGGCCGGTCAGGCCGACCAGGCCCAGATCCAGCACCTTCACCGTGCCGGCCTCGGTGACCATGATGGTCGCTGGCCGCAGGTCCCCATGCACCACGTCGGCGGCATGGGCCGCCTGCAAGGCACGGGCCGCCCGGTCGATGATCAAGAGGGCCAGCGGGGGCGCCACCACGCCATCGCGCTTGAGCAGTCCCTCCAGGGTCTCGCCTTCGGCCAGCTCCATGCTGTACCATAGCAGACCCTCGTGCTGCCCGCATTCATGCAGCTTCACCAGACCTTCGTGATTGATGCTTGCCGCATGATTGACGGCATGCAGGAAGCGCTCGGCGAAACCGGGATTGTTCAGGCCAAAGCGAGGATCCAGGACCTTAAAAGCCACCAGGCGATCTAAGCGGATCTGCCGCGCCCGATACACCCCACCCACCAGGCCGCGGCCCACCAGCGACTCCAGCCGATAGTCGCCGATCTGCGTGCCGAGCAGGTCGGGCAACCGCTCGGTATCCTGGAAGGTCAGCTCGGCATGGCCCAGACGCAGCACATCCCCATCCCGCAAGAGGGTCCGGGCCGCAATGCGCTTGCCGTTGAGCCGGGTCCCATTCGCGGATTCAAGATCTTCAAGGTGCGCCGCGCCGGCCGAGATGGTGATGCGCGCATGCTGGCGGCTGACGCCATCGGCGCGCACCTGCACGGTGCATTCCCGATGGCGGCCGATCACGCAATCGCCCTCAAAGCGATGGACGGTACCCTCGTATTCAAGAGCAGGCATGATCGGGGTAGGGTAGCGGCTCAAGGCGAGCAGCGGAAGTCTGCACTTCCCGCCATGGGTCAGAGTCGACCTATCGACCATATGACGGAAATGGACATCCCTCGCCAAGACTCAGCCACAGGGTCCGCCGATCGCTGCCAGGCGGTGGACCTGCCTGCCTTGCTGCCCAACTGGGGCCGCGCTGCCTGAAGGGCCTGGTCTCATGGGCGTGACGTCGGCGCGGTGCCCAGGCGTCACGCGAGGCGCATCAGCACCCACACGCATCCCGCAGTGCCGGCGACCCAGGCCAGGCCCCTGGACACCGGCACCCGTGGCAGCCATCGGCGGGTTGCCGCCAGCACCATGAGCACTGCGCCGACGAAGACCAACTGACCGGCCTCAACACCGATATTAAAGGCGACCAAGCCAGCTAGGCGTTCGGACGACGCCATGCCGGTCGTCGCCAAAGCCCCGGCAAAACCTAAACCGTGCAGCAGGCCGAAGGTTGCCGTCAGTGCCAGGCCATGGCCACGCGCGACCACGGCGCCATCAGACTGCCGCAGCCAGGCCAGGCGCGCCACCACCACGATCGACCACGCGATGCAGGCCTCCACGGGCGCGGCCGGCACGTTGACCAGACCGCAGACCGCCAGACCCAGGGTCAGGCTGTGGCCCAGGGTGAAACCAGTGACCAGGCCAAGCAGTCGCCAGCCAGACGCCAGCAGGCACAGGCAGAGCACGAACGCGAGATGATCGACCCCGGTCAGGATGTGTTCTACGCCCAAGGCTGTGTAGCTGACCACCACCCGGGCAAGCGGCCGCGCGGCGCGGGGATCCAACCCCGCCATGGCCACCGTCACCCCGCGACGATCACCCGCATGGAATTGCCCGGTCGAGCCGCCATCCCGCCAGCGCACCGTCACGAAGACTCCCACGTGCGGCCATGGAAAGTGCAGGACATCATCCACATTCAGGCCATGGCCACCGCCGTCAAAACTCAGTCGCTGACGGATCCACCCGCCATTTCGCTGCACCTCTGGCGAAGTCACCTGGAAACGGGACGGCAGCTCCGGAACGGCCACGGTACCCGCACTGACCGGGATCAGGCACTCCAGACGGTAACGATCCGGACCATCCTCGGTCAGCACTGCGCGCGCCACCGCCAGTTCATGCGCCGAGAGCGCACCCAGCAGCAACCCGAGGATCAGCGCCCTCACCATGGTCGCGCCACCCCGTCATCAAAGACCACCGGCCGGTCGCGCAGCAAGCCATCGACCTGCCGCGCCAGCTCACGCCGCCGCCAATCCGCCCGCCAATCCTCGGCCAGACCGGGCAGCTCAATCAGCGCGGGCAAGCCCCCTGTCGTCACCGTCTGGACCCGCACCGCATGCACGCCACGGGTAGAGACGACTGGTGCGATCCAGGCACCGGTGGCGGCGCGGGTGACGGTCGCGACGAAGTCCTGGCCCAAGAACACGGCCAAATCGGCGGCGGGATAATCCTCCAGCTGCCGACCGATGACCAGCTCGGCGCCCAACTCGTCAGGCGACGCACCGGCCGCCAACGCGTCACGCCAAGCGCAGGCAGTGGCCTCGTCCGGGGCGCAGACCTGGGTCAGGGTCAGGTGCGGCCCCTGGTGATAGCGCTCGACGTTGCTGGCAAGAAAGGCCGCGAGTTGCTCGGGCGATGGCTCCGGTGGCTCCCCCACCAGCAGAAACGCCATGCGTGCCGCCAATTGCAGACGGACACCGGCATCCTGCGCCGCCATGCCCCGGTCGAGCGCGGCCTGTACCAGGACCTCCTGGGTGACCAACTCACGAACCACGGAGCGGCGTTCCACCTCGCTCACGGCCTGACCCCGCGCCGCCACCGCGTCGTCGACCGCCCGACCGGCAATGACCAGGGGCGGCGTGGTGACCGGACCCTGCCAGCGATGCCAGGCGAAGATCAGGAGGGCAGGGATCAGGAACCACAGCAGCGGCTCGCGGGACCAGGACGTGGGCATATGGCACCAGGGTGGCGGGATGCCTGCGCACCATGCCGCCCCAAGGGCGCAACGCCATCACTGCGCCGCCAGTTCTGATCCGCCCCCGGTTTTGTAGGCGCCCAGAGCAGCGGTAAATCGCTGCTTTGGAGATTCCACCATGACCACCGCAGGCGCTAAACCACAGCGGCGGAAGGATACCAAGGATTATTAGAGTAGGGATCAGAGCCTTCGCAGGTCTGCCCGACAGTGCCGACTTTGGGGCCGATGTCGGACAGTTCCACGATCAACCTGTTGGTGAAAGCACAGCAATCATGCGCGGCTGATGATCGGCTTCTAGTGCCGTGAGTCCCTGCTGTACAATCTGACCGAGGCGCCTCCTACATCCGCGTTCAGCAACGGCTGAAGCGCGGCAGGCGTTCAAGCGGGGCCGGGACACTGACCAGGCCGCCACCGGCATGCTCGACGCCCTGATCATCCCGCCAGCGTCCCGGCGGCAGCAGGACCTCCCGCGTGCGGGCGCCCTTGGTCACCACCGGCGCGACCAGCAGGTCGTCGCCGAGCAGGAACTGGTCGTGCACGCTGCTGGCCCGGGCATCGTCCCAGATCCAGGCCAGCGGCCTGACGATCGGCTCGCCGGTGGCTGCGGCATGCCGCGCCAGGGCAAGGATGCGCTCGCCGTATTCGACATGCAGGAGGGCCGCATCCCGGCACAGTCGGGCATGCTCGGCGTCGAGCACGCGCCAGGGCGCCGCCGAGAACTGCTGCATCGGCAACAGGGCGGCAAGCTGGGCATGGCGCACGAACAGCTCGCCATCGAGGCTGCCGGCGCTGCCATTGAAATGCAGGTATTCGCCACCGCCCACCATGTCAGGACAGCTGAATGCATAGCCGACCAGACCCAGGGCGAGGATGTTGGGGATGCAGCCGGCGATCCCGCTGGCGTCCCAGCTGTGGTTCTTGTCGCGCAGCCGCTGGGCGAGGGCGCGGTTGCCCATCTTCCAGCAGGCGCGCAGCTCGTTGAGCGGATAGCCTTCGGCGAACTCGGCCCAAGCTTCGCTTTGCAGGGCGGGATGACCGGG
>Ga0105048_10019564_pt1 | contig 10377 bp, 9 predicted proteins | sample MAT05_FD_78382 | JGI IMG/M metagenome (GOLD analysis project Ga0105048, IMG submission 78382) | Freshwater microbial communities from Lake Fryxell liftoff mats and glacier meltwater in Antarctica - MAT-05 | ecosystem: Environmental > Aquatic > Freshwater > Ice > Liftoff microbial mat | place...
GCAGCCCATCGGCCGAGATCTGCAGGCGAACCGGCGTGGCGTCACGGGCGAGGATCTTCACCCGGCGGATGGCCTCGAGGAGCGGCTCGCGCTCGACGGTGACCACATTCGGGTGGCTGGCCGGAATGAGCTGGCGGTAGTTGGGGAACTCGCCCTCGATCAGCCGGGTGGTGAGCCGGGTGGTGCCGATCTCGAAGGTGGCGTCCCGCTCGCCCAGACGCAGGACCAGCTCGTCGCCCATCCCGAGCACGCGCTGCAGTTCGTTGAGCGCGCGAGCCGGCACGAGCACCTTCTGGTCGGCCCCGAGCACACTGACGCCGGGCAGGTCGCGCACGGCGAGGCGGTACGAGTCGGTGGCCACGAGGCGCAAGCCGTCGTTCTCGGCGGTGAGCAGCACGCCGGTGATGATCGGGCGTGCCTCGTCGGTGCTGGCGGCGCGTACCACCTGGCGGAGGGCCTCACCGAAGGCAGCGGCGTTGATCGTGACCGCACTCGAGGCAGGGGTGGCCAGCCGCGGGTAGTCGTCGAGCGACAGGGGGCGAACGCTGAACTGCGATCGGCCGCCGCTGATCTTGACATCGTTGTCGGTGACATCGACCTCGACCTTGCCGGCGGGCAGTGAGCGGACGATGTCGTTGGAGAGACGTGCCGGCAGCACCACCCCACCGTCGCGCTCGCCACCGACGGAGATCTCGAGCTGGATCGTGAGATCGAGATCGGTACCGGTGACGGTGACCTGATCTCCCGTGAGCTCGAGCCGGAGTCCGGACAGCACCGGCAACGTGCCCGTGCGTCCAGTGGCAGCACGGCCCGCGGTGGCCAGCGCCTCGGCCAGGGTTTCACGTTCACAACGGAACTTCACAGGGAGACCTTTCTCACCACATCGTGTTCTGAAAAGACAATAAAGGTAATAAGGGCTGTGGATTGTGTACAACCCCGCATCGGGCCAGCGTAGAGCCGGTTCCTGCGTTCACACCGTTGTCCACCGTCGTCCCCAGGTCGCGAACCACACGCGTGTGCTTCGGTGGACATCGTGCGTGTCGTCCACCGCGCGAGCGGGTTCGTCCACAGGAAGTCCCCAGGGCGCTGGCGTGTGACGAGCGCGTCGCTTCGCGCGGTGAGCGTGCAGGTGGTCACGCGTCAGCTGGTCTTGAGTCGTTGTACGAGGTCGGTCACCTGGTCGTAGATCTGCTTTCGTTCCTTCATCAGGCGCTGGATCTTGTCGACGGCGTGGATGACGGTGGTGTGGTCGCGACCACCGAAGAGCCGGGCGATGCTCGGGTACGACAGGTCGGTGAGCTCACGGAACACGTACATCGCCGTCTGGCGAGCGGTGACCAAGGGTCGCTGTCGGCTCTTGCTCCGCAGCGCCTCGACGCTGAAGCCGAGGATGACAGCGATCTCCGCGAGCAGTTCCTCGTCGGTGCGTGTCTTCAGATGCGTGCCGGTCATCAGGTCGCCCAGCAGTTGTTCGGTGAGATGGGTGCTGATGGGGACGTGGTTGAGGCTCGCATAAGCGGTGACCCGGATGAGGGCACCCTCGAGCTCACGGATGTTGCTGGTGACTCGGGAGGCGATCAGTTCGAGCGTCTCGGCCGGCACCGGGCTGCGATCGCGCTCGGCTTTGTTACGGAGGATCGCGAGACGGGTCTCGAGGTCGGGAGGCTGGATGTCGGTGATGAGGCCCCACTTGAAGCGGCCGCGGAGGCGCTCTTCGAGTGTGGGGATGGCATCGGGCATGCGATCACTCGACATCACGATCTGCTTGTTCGCACCGTGCAGGGAGTTGAACGTGTGGAAGAACTCCTCCTGGAGCCCCTCCTTGCCCTCCATGAACTGGATGTCGTCGATGAGCAGCACGTCGATGTCGCGGTAGCGCCGCTTGAAGTTGGCGATCGTGTTGGTGCGGATGCCGTCGACGTACTCGTTGAGGAAGGTCTCGGTGCTGACGTACCTGACCACGTCGTGCTGGTAGTGGTGGTGCACGTAGTGGCCGATGGCATGCAGGAGATGGGTCTTGCCGAGGCCTGCCGAGCCGTAGATGAACAGCGGGTTGTAGCTGCGGCCTGGGGTTTCGGCCACGCGGAGCGCAGCTGCCAGGGCGAACTGGTTCGACGCACCTTTCACGAAGGTCTCGAACGTGTACCGGGGGTTCAGGCCGGCGAGATCGAGTGAACCCTCCCGCGACGCGCCCATGCCGTTGCTGCTCATGCCGCCGCTGCTCATGCTGTTGCTGGTCATGCTGCTACTGGTCATGCCTGCCGACATGCCTGTCGAAGATCGGTCGTCGTGGTCGTCGGCACGGTCGTTGCGACCATCTCTCGAGGAGCCCTGCGCCCGAGCCCCGGGCTCGGGACCATCGAGATCGAACGGCTCGGCGAGCTGCACTTCGACCACGAGCTGGCGGTGGGCGAGGCCGATCTCTTCCATCGCATCACGCACGAGTGGGAGGTAGCGGGAGAGGATGCGATCACGGGTGTGGCTGTTGGGTGCGCTCAGGCGGAGCATGCTCGGGTCGCCTTCGAGCGCGACGACGTCCTGGAAGGTGGAGAACCACACGGCTTCGGACACCTGCGCGCGAAGGAGTTGGGCTACCGCCGTCCACACCTGATCCGTGTCGCTCACCTGCACCTCCTTCGTCGATCGTCGCTTTCGTCCGACTGCTGTCCACACCGTTGTCCACAGCTGTGGACGACGCCAGGGGGCATTCGGGCCGGTCGGACGTGTCGCCGGCACGTCGACGAGGGTCACCCCGCGGCGCAAGGTGAGCAATCTAGCAGTCGTGGGGTCGAGGTGGGACTGCCGAACGGTGCTCCACGGTGGCCCGCGAATGGGCGCTCGGTGTGCATCGCACCTGCTAACAGGCGGTTGCAGCGGCTTGCACGGCCGATGTTGGGCGGTCGGGTCCCGTGGCGGCCGACAGCGCTTCTCGGCGGTGGGCGACTCATGGGTGTGCACAACGACCTCGCGAGCATGGCTCGCCGGTCGTGTTGCCGGAACAAGGGGTGCGCCCTAACCTGTGGAAGTTCTCATCACTCGCGGTGGGCGACCACGGCTCGGACAGTCGCTTGACTGCCCCGTCCCGTGTGCCGCTCGCGCGCCGGAGCGTTTCGCGTCCCGGCCGTGCCCGCCCGAGGGCTGGATCACCGAATGTTCCCCCGCAGCTCCGCCTGCGGCCGTTCCCAGGATTCCAGGAGGGTGGCATGAAGCGCACCTACCAACCCAACAACCGTCGTCGTTCCCGCAAGCACGGGTTCCGACACCGGATGAGCACCCGTGCAGGTCGCGCCGTGCTGAAGGCACGTCGAGACAAGGGCCGCGCCAAGCTGTCGGCTTGATCTGGCGCATCCGGGAGCGGAGCGTCTTCGCAAGGCTGTCGCAGGACGGTCTCCGCGCCCGAGCCGGAGTGTTGTGGTGCACCTTTCTTCCCGATCCTTCCGCGTCGCCGCCCCGCGTGGCGTTCGCGATCGGCCGCGCTGTGGGCCCGGCCGTCATCCGCAACCAGGTGCGGCGGCGGCTTCGCGCCCTGTTGGCGAACTTGCCCGACGATCGGTCCCTGCCTCCGGGCTGGTACTTGGTAGGCGCTCGTCCGGCCGCCGTCGGACGATCGTTTCCGCAGTTGAGCTCCGACGTCGAGGCGATGATCGCTTCCGTTGCGGCATCGACGATGCGGGCAGCCGGAGCGAACACACGTTCGCAGAAATCGGTCGTGAATCCGGTGGTGACCCCGACGACCGAGACCCCTTCGTGATCCGCGCCGTGCACTGGTACCAGCGTGCGGTCGAAGGCCGGCCGTCACCGTGCCGGTTCACACCCACCTGTTCGTCCTATGCCGTCGAGGCGCTCGAGGTGCACGGCACCCGGCGAGGCCTGTGGCTCACCGTCCGGCGGCTGATCAGGTGCCGTCCGTTCGGCCCGTCGGGCTGGGATCCTGTACCCGAACACTCGGCGGCGTCTGACGCCGCACCTCCCTCGGCGGCCCCACGCCTGTCACGAAAGCGAATCCGCGCATGATCGCACTCGGCCTGTTCGAAGGCCCCGCCTGGCTGTTGGCGAAGTTCTACGAGTACACCAACAGCTACATCGTTGCGATCTCACTGATCGCGTTCGTGGTGATGCTGGTCACTGCTCCGCTGCAGCTCAAGGCCACGAAAGGCATGCTCGAGATGCAGCGACTGCAACCCGAGCTGCGCAAGCTGCAACAGGAGCATCGCGGCGACCGCCAGAAGCTCAACGAAGAGATGATGAAGCTCTACCAGGAGCACAAGGTCAATCCGTTGGCCTCGTGTTTCCCGCTGCTGCTGCAGTTCCCGGTGTTCATCATCATGTTCCAGGTGTTGCACGGCCTGACCGACAAGGTCACGTGTGGTGCCGAGGGCCTGTCACCGATCGCCAGCGAGCTCTGCGTCAACGTGCCGGCTGGCGTCCGGGTGTTCTACCCCGACTTCATCGGCTCCGACACAGCGCTGTTCCGCTCGCTCGCGGGCAGGACCGAGATGCTCTCGTGGGGGCTCGACCTGGCAAGGACGCCGTTCGACGTGATCGGCGAATCGTTCGGCAAGGGCCTCGTCTACGCCCTGCTCGTGATCGCCCTCGGTGCGCTCTACTTCGTCCAGCAGCGGATGATGGCGGCACGGGCGACGATGAGCCCGACGATGTCGGCCACCCAGCAGAAGGTGATGCAGTACCTCCCGGTGGTGTTCGCCGTGTTCCTGGTCTTCTACCTCACCGGTCTGGTCATCTACTACATGGCTCAGGCGATCTTCCGCATCGGTCTGCAGGCCTACATCACCATGCGGTTCTACAAGGGCGAGCAGTCGCTCGGTCGGCAGGCACAGGCAGCCGGCGAACGAGCCCGTGAGATGACGAAGGCCGAAGGAGGTGGCGGTGGACTGTTCGCTCAGGCCAAGCGCGATCTGGCCGGGGTGAAGGGTGCACCCGCCAAGGGTGGTGCCACGGCGGGCGGGAAGCCTGCGGGCCGTACCACGGCTGCTGCCGCAACCTCCAAGCGCGTGACGCCGCCGAAGAACAAGCCCACATCCTCTGGCCGCGTCACGCGGCCACCATCCACCGGCCGGGCGCCCAAGTCCACGCCGCCGAAGAAGAAGTCATAGGTCATCGATCATGGAATGGGTGGAAACCACCGGCAAGACGGTGGAAGAGGCGAAGAGCCAAGCGCTCGATCAGCTCGGTGTAGCCGAGGACGATGCCGAGATCGTGGTGCTCGACGAGCCCCGACCGGGTTTGTTCGGCAGGGTGCGCGGTGAGGCGCGAGTGCGTGCACGCGTGCGACCTACGACCCCGCGACCGAAGCTCGACCGCCGTGACCGCAAGAAGAAGGACACCAAGAGCTCGAAGGACGGGTCGTCCGACCGCGACGACGATGCATCCGATGGTTCCGATGCATCTGATGGTTCCGATGGCTCTGACGTGTCTGACGACGTGTCGAGCAGCACCGAAGTCGAATCGGGAGCCGCTGCTGGCACACGTTCCCGTGGACGTCGTGGTGGCACCGGCCGGGGCCGTGGGGCTGCCACGGCGTCGACGTCCGACGCCTCGTCGAGCCTGGAGGGCGTGGCCGGTACGACCGAGGACGGCTTCGCCGCTGCCTTCGCCGACGCCGGATCGAAGCCGGCTGCGGCATCAGCCAAGTCACCAACGTCACCGAAAGCAGCCAAGTCACCGAAGTCAGCCGACGCAGCAGCGGCAGCCGAGGCGGGGCGCACGAACACGCGTTCTGCCGGAGGTCGCTCTCGGAGCCATGCCGACGTAGACGAGCAGCCATCGCCGGCACGCACCAGATCGAACACGGATACGCCCGTCGATGGCATGGGCGACAAGGAGGACATGGTGGACGCAGCACAGGTGGGCGAAGAAGCTCGCACGTTCGTACAGGGTGTGGTCGATGCATTCGGGCTGGCCGGCACTGCGATCGTCGCCCAGGACGGCGACGATCTCGAGGTCGCCGTCGAGGGTGCCGACCTCGGTCTGCTCGTCGGCCCGCGTGGATCGACGCTCCAGGCATTGCAGGAGCTCACTCGCGTCGCTTCGCAGCGTCGTCTGGGCGACCATGACACCCGGCTGCGCGTCGACGTCGGCGGCTACCGCGTTCGCCGTCGCGAGGCTTTGACGAAGTTTGCCCACCAGGTCGCCGGCCAGGTGGTCGCCGAGGGTGTGGCCAAGCGACTCGAGCCGATGTCGTCGGCAGACCGGAAGGTCATCCACGATGTGCTCTCCGAGTTCGACGGCGTGGTCACCCGGTCCGAGGGTGACGATCCGCGGCGGTGCGTGGTGATCGCCCCCACGTCGGACTGATCCGCCGATGACCATCCCCCCACTGACGCAGGCATCCGCCGGCGGGCCGGGGGGAGCTGATGACCGTGAACTCGTGCGGGTCCTCAGCGCGATTCAGGCGCGCGGAGCAATCGGCAGTGGATCGGTCATCGACGCGATCGATCATGCCCGAGAGTTCATCCGAGCACTCCCCTGGGGCCCCTCTGTCGAGGGGCCCCGTCGCGTCGGGGTCGACCTCGGATCTGGCGGGGGCCTTCCTGGTCTGGTGATCGCCCACGATCGCCCTGATATCCATCTCACGCTGGTTGAACGCCGTGCGAAGCGCGCCGATCTGTTGAGCTACGGCGCTCGATCGCTCGAGGTGCTCGATCGAGTTGATGTGGTCTGCGGCGACGTCGAGACCCTGATGGAGTTGCAGCCCAGCACGTTCGATCTCGTGACGGCCAGATCGTTCGCTGCGCCGCGCCGGGTGTTCGAGGTTGCGTCGGTGCTGCTGTCGCCCGGTGGATGGCTGGTGGTCAGCGAGCCGCCGGTCGCCGAGCCCCGGTGGACCGACGCTGATGTGCATGCACTCGGACTCACCGATGAAGGTCGGCACGGTCGCGTCCGCCGACTTCACCGCAACCCCCACTGAAGCGCTCAGAGCGAGACGAAACACGTCGAGTAGTACGAAGCCCCCGCTCGTGACATGGTGAGGTTTCCTCGATGTGGTTCCACGTGGAACACGACAGATGCTTCGAGGAAACCCGACCCGCTGCTACTCGACATCGCGTGTGCACCCTGCGTTCGTGCGGCCGGTGGGTGGGTGCGCTTGATTCCGTTGGAGTACGTCGCGATGTCCACCCGGCGTGCCCGGGGTGGAGCTTGCAAGGCCCGGCCGGCGTCGGTACACCAGAGCACCGTCTTCCTGGGGTACTGGGGTACTGGGGTACTGGGGTACTGGGGCACTCGTGCGGTCAAACGGTCGCGCGGGCGGTGACGTGCTGCCACGGGGAGAGGGAGTGGCCCGTCGAACTGTGTGGATGCGCTGCCCAGGACCGGGACCGCACGTCCCGCGGTCGGGACGCTGTGTTCCACGTGGAACTCTGGTCGATGTGGTGAGGTGGGCGGCTGGCGCTGGATGGAACGTTGCATCCCGGTCGAGTGGCCGTGCTCCGGAGGTGTGTCCACCAAGGACCACGGGACGTTCGTAGGGCTGAGACCTCGTTCCTGACGAAGGGGATGGGGGCGCCTACTCGAGCGAATTCCCTCCAAGTGAAGCGAGGCCAGATGCGACCACTGCCCTCCACACCCTCGACATGCACGCTGCGAGGTTTGGTGGTGTTGGGCCGACGTACGGTGCGTCGTGTCGCACATTCATGTTCGGCACCCTGTCCAGCTCCCCGCAGTCATCTCGTGGTCGATCGGTGCGCCGACGGTGTTCGTACGCGGTTTGCTACTGCGTCGGGGCGTAGGCACATGATCAGCACCGGGATGTTCCACGTGGAACTGCGGCTGAGGTGCATCTTGATATGCATGACGCGAACTGGCCAACAAGCAGCGGAGTAGACGTCGGTCATGTCCGGTACGTGTCGCGCCGCTGCCTGTGGCAGTGAGATCGCTCCATGCTTCGGCGGTGATCGGTGCTCACGTCGTCGTTCCACGTGGAACAGTGGCCATGTTCACCTGAGTGGTCGGGAGCCTGGCAACCGGCGGAGGTTCCACGTGGAACCAGTGAAGATCCAAGGTCGGGCCGACGCTCGAGAGTCGCTCGGGGATCCGCCGCTGGCCGGGACGGACTTGCTAGCCTGCCCCAGGCACGTCTGCGACTCAGCGCGCAGTTCGTCGTCCGCCGCCACAGAAGTGAGGTTCTCATGTCTCTGAGCGAGTCGAGTGACGGCGTCGCTCCCGACACCGCATCTCCAGCCGTTCCGGCAGGCCGCCCACTCCCCCGCGTGATTGCTGTTGCCAACCAGAAGGGTGGCGTTGGCAAGACCACCACGACGGTGAATCTCGGTGCGTGCTTGGCGGAGTTGGGGTATCGCACCCTCGTGATCGACCTCGACCCACAAGGCAACGCGTCGACCGGTCTCGGCATCGAGAATCGTGGGCTCGAGACATCGATGTACCACGTGATCATGCACGAGGTGCCGCTCGAGGACTGTGTCGAGCCCTCCGCGGTGAAGAACCTCTTCGTTGCGCCCGCCAGCCTCGACCTCGCCGGCGCCGAGATCGAGCTGGTCCCTGCCTTCAGTCGGGAGAATCGCCTCCGTCGGTCGATCGAAGCGGTGCTCGACGACTACGACTACGTCCTGATCGACTGTCCCCCCTCCCTCGGCCTGTTGACGGTGAACGGTCTCAACGCAGCCACCGAGGTGCTGGTGCCGATCCAGTGCGAGTACTACGCACTCGAGGGTCTCGGCCAACTACTCCGCAACGTCGATCTGGTGAAGCGCAACCTGAATCCGAAGCTCGAAGTGAGCACCATCGTGTGTGTGATGTACGACGCCCGGACCAAGTTGGCTGATCAGGTGGTGCGCGAGGTGCGGGAGCACTTCGGCGAAAAGGTGTGTCGCACCGTCGTGCCTCGGACGGTTCGTCTGTCGGAGGCCCCCTCGTTCGGTCAGCCGATCATCACCTTCGATCCCACATCGCGCGGTGCGGTGGCGTATCGCGAGGTCGCAAAGGAGGTCAGTCGTGGCACGACCAGGCGGATTGGGTAAGGGCCTCAGCGCGCTGATTCCCGCGGGATTGCCGGGGGAGAGCACCTCGAGTGACGACGCAGGTTCCGAGCGGGCGCGGCTGGACGAGCTGCCGATCGATGCGATCGTGCCCAATCCGAACCAGCCGCGGATGCACTTCGATGAAGAATCGTTGAGCGATCTGGCGTCGTCGATCCGCGAGATCGGTGTGCTCCAACCGATTCTCGTCCGACCCGTCGGCGACGGCTACGAGCTGCTGGCCGGCGAGCGTCGTTGGCGAGCGGCCCGTCGAGCCGGCCTTGCAGTCATCCCTGCGGTCATCCGCACGACCGACGACCTCGGTTCGGTCGAGCGCGCACTCGTCGAGAACCTCCACCGGCAAGACCTCTCGCCCCTCGAGGAAGCTGCTGCGTATCAGCAACTGATCGAGGACTTCCACTTCACCCACGAGCAGGTGGCGACGCGTGTCGGCAAGAGTCGGTCGGCGGTCACCAACATGCTCCGTCTCCTGTCGCTGCCGGCGTCGATCCAGCATCTGCTCGCCGACGGCCGTCTCTCGGCCGGGCATGCCAAGGCACTGCTGGGCACACCTGACCGAGCGTTCCAGGAGCAGCTCGCCCGCCGAGCCGCAACTGAAGGCTGGCCGGTTCGAGCGGTCGAAGAGGCAGTGCGCGATCGCGGCAGCGGTCTCGGTGGGGGACTGGCCGGTACCGGCGACACCGCCGACGTCGGAGATGCTCGGGCAGCATCGGGGGGAGCGACCGATGACGACACCTCCGCCCGACCAGTGAGCCGTCTGCGGCCTCCCGGCTTGCTCGAACTCGAGGAACTGCTCGCTGAGTGTCTGTCCACGAAGGTGTCGGTCGGCATGGGGACAAGACGCGGCAAGCTCGTCATCGAGTTCGCAGATCTTGAGGATCTCGAGCGTCTCTACCACCTCATGAGCGCAGGTCAGCCACTCGACCAGGGCTGATGCGGGGAGGGTGTCATCACGTTCCGTCCTATCTGCCCACGCAGCGTGATCTCTCACGCGCGAGTTTCAGCTGAGCGTTACGCACATGCAGTGGACAAACCTGTGGACAAACCCTGAAGTCTCAGTCGGTCATCCACAGTGATGCTCACGACCTGTGAGCAAGCTCGCGCGTACAGCGCGTCGCTACCGGGCGTCACTGCTGGGCGTCACTGCTGGGCGACGAAGCGAGCGGAAGCTCCAGGTTCCTCAGCCGACATGACGGCACTGAGTCATCCAGGCCTGGACTGCCCGCACCGCATGGGTGCTGACCTGGGGCGCGGCGTCGACCGCCGTACGCACGGGCGCAAGGGTGACGAGGACGGCCGGCATTCGGGTCTCACGGAGCACGGGGAGCCGCATCCCACATGCATCGGCCACCTGCAGACCGCA
>Ga0105048_10019570_pt1 | contig 10376 bp, 8 predicted proteins | sample MAT05_FD_78382 | JGI IMG/M metagenome (GOLD analysis project Ga0105048, IMG submission 78382) | Freshwater microbial communities from Lake Fryxell liftoff mats and glacier meltwater in Antarctica - MAT-05 | ecosystem: Environmental > Aquatic > Freshwater > Ice > Liftoff microbial mat | place...
GGCCGCCCGGTGGGCGTGGTTCAGGACGCCCAAGGCGCGCTGCTGGTCGCCGACGATGTAGGAAACACGGTCTGGCGCCTGCTGCCGAGCACGAAACCCTGACACGGCGAGTGAGCCGTCTGTCTGCCAACGTACGGTGGCTCTGAGTGCTGCGTGGGAGGATCTCCCACACTCTTTTTTGACAATCGCTTGCAACAGACGCCTTCAACCCGCCAGCCAGTTCCGCGTTTTTTGGTCGGAGGCGGCGCCATGGGGCAGCGCATCCGCGACTTCGATTGGGCCGCCACCGATCTCGGCCCCTGTAACGCCTGGCCAGCCGGGCTGCGCGCCGCTGTGCAGATGATGTTGACGACCCGCCATCCGGTGTTTGTGTACTGGGGCCCCCATTACCGCGGCCTCTACAACGATGCCTACAGCCAGTACCTGGGCGCTGACAAGCACCCTGCCATCCTTGGCCAGCCAGGGCGCCAGGCATGGGCCGAAATCTGGCCCATCGTCGGCCCGCAGATCGAGCAGGTCATGGCTGGCGGCGAAGCCACCTGGCACGACAACCAACTCGTGCCGATCTTGCGCAATGGCGTGACAGAAGACGTCTATTGGACGTACAGCCACGGCCCGATCGGTGACGACAAAGCTCCGCACGGCGTGGGTGGCGTGTTGGTGCTGTGCAACGAAACGACACACCAGGTGCAGGCCCAGCGTGCATCGCAGGCCGCCGAAGAACGGTGGCGCAGCCTGTTCGAGCAGACACCGGGGTTCACCTGCATCCTGCGTGGGCCCGAGCACCGCTTCGAGTTCGCCAACCCGCGCTATGAACAGTTGTTGGGAGGTCGGCCGCTGATCGGGCTGACTGTGGCGCAGGCGCTGCCCGAAGCGCTGGAGCAGGGCTTCGTTGGGCTGCTGGACGACACATTCCGCAGCGGCAAGGCCTACACCTCGACGGCCCAGCGACTCCTGCTGCGCGGCACTGACGGCACTGACGGCACAGACGGCACAGACGGCACAGACGGCACAGACGGCGCAGACAAGCTGGTGCATCTGGATTTCGTGTTCCAGCCGATCCTGGAGAGTGGACGCGTCACCGGCATCTTCGTGCAGGGCTCGGATGTCAGCGACCGGGTACAGGCCAACACTGCGCTGGTTGAAAGCGAAGCCCGCTGGCGGGCACTGGTGGAGAACCTGCCTGGTGCTGCTGTCTTTGTGGTCGACACCGAACTGCGTTACCAGATCGCCGCGGGTGAGGCTCTGACGGCTGCCGGCAAGAACAGCGCCGATCTCATCGGCCGCAGCGCAGCCGACACGGTGCCGAGCTCGGCAGCCTCGCTGTATCTGACCCACTACCAGCGCGCTTTGGAAGGGCAGCCCTTCGAGCTGGAACACCGCGACCAGGAGCGCTTCTACCTGACGCGTGGCGTGCCCCTGCGCGACGCTGGCGGCCAGGTCAACGGTGTTCTTGCGGCGTCGTACGACATCACCGCGCGCCGCCAGGTCGAAGAAGATTTGCGTCGCGCGCGGGCCCAACTGGACGGTGTGCTGTCGGCCGCCGAGGTCGGTATCTACAGCTGGCGGCTGAGCGACAACAGGGTCCAGCATGACCAGAACCTGGCGCGTTTGTATGGCCTGCCCGACAGCACCGAATCGCCCTTGGAACAGCACTGGGATCACATCCACTCCGACGACCGCGCATCAGTCCAGGCAGCGCTCGAGGACGCCAAACAAAGCGGGCAGCTCTACATCCGTGAATACCGCACCCTGCAACCCGACGGCGGCGTGCGTTGGCTGAGCGGTCGCGGCCGCCTGCAGTACGACCCGTTGGGCCAACCCGAGGTTCTCCACGGCTTGGTGATCGACATCAGCGATCTCAAGCGGCTGGAAGAATCCCTTCTCGCCACCGACCGCCACAAAGACCAGTTCCTGGCGGTGCTGGCGCACGAATTGCGCGACCCTCTGGCGCCCTTGCTCAACGCGGCACGTCTGCTGGGAGCTGAACCGCTGGAAGTTACGCAAGCGGCGTGGTGCCGCGACGTCATCACTCGCCAGGTGCAGCGCATGGCTGTGTTGCTGGATGACCTGTTCAACCTGTCCGCGATCAAGTACGGCCGCTTGCGCATGGAGTTGGGAACGGTGTCGCTGCAACGAGCGGTGGACGCCAGCGTCGAGTCCGCGCTGCCGCTGATGCAGTCGCGCCACCAGCGGCTTGAGGTCGAGCTGCCACAGCCGCCGCTGCTGCTGCAGGCTGACGCCGGGCGGATTGAACAAGTGCTGGCCAATCTGTTGAGCAACGCCGCCAAGTACACGCCAGATGGCGGCCACATTCGGCTGGTTGCACGACGGGTTGCCGCCAGTGCCCCCGTTGGGGCAAGCAGCCACGCCGACGAGGTCGAGATCGCCGTGCACGACACCGGCATCGGTCTGGACGCGCAAGACTGCGAACGCATCTTCGACATGTTTTCGCAGGTCGAGAGCGTGACCAACTCCGGCAAGGGTGGCGTTGGTGGCCTGGGTGGCCCGGGTGGTCTAGGTGGTTTGGGTGGTTTGGGTGGTTTAGGTGGTTTAGGTGGTTTAGGGATAGGCTTGGCGCTGGTCAAGGGTTTGGTGGAACTGCACGGCGGCCGTGTGCGTGTGCACAGTGAGGGCTTGGGTCGCGGCAGCGTGTTCACGGTAGTGCTGCCTGCGCTGCCCGAAGATTCGATTGTTTTGCAGCCTGCTGCAGCGCCGGTCAAGCAGGCCACTCCGCTGCGAGTGTTGATCGCCGACGACAACGCCGACGCAGCCGAGAGCCTGTCCATGCTGATGCAGATGGCCGGGCATACCACGCTCACGGCCAACGACGGCGTGGCCGCGTTGGCGGCCTGCGCGGGGTTTGGCCCGGAGGTGGCCCTGCTCGATATTGGTATGCCGGGCCTGAACGGTTACGAGGTGGCGCAGCGGCTTCGTGCCGACCCCGCCAGCGCCGACATGCTGCTGGTGGCGTTGACCGGCTGGGGTTCACCTGACAACCGCGAACAAGCCCAACTGGCCGGGTTCGACCACTGCTTCAGCAAGCCGATCAACCCTGACGAATTGATTCAGCTGCTGGCCAACACCGATGCTTCCCATGCACCGGCACGGGCACTTCAAGTGGAAGCGTCTTGACCCCTGCCGGACACTGCCCGACACACTAGCCGCGCTCGGTGGGCGCCTGCACCGCCATCGCGCTTTTGAGCTGAGCCCGGCGCCCCCGCAGCACGGGCGGTGGCAGCTTGAGCAGCGAGCGCAGTGATGGGGGTCGCGTGCGGTCACCTTCGAGGAAGCGGCGGAGCAGGCGCAGCCGTCGGGTCCGTTGCGCCAGATTGCGCAACGCGATCAGCACGGGCACGGCGATCAAGGCGCCGGCGATACCCCAGAGCCAGCCCCAGAACATCACCGACAAAAATACCGAAATCGGGCTCAGGCTCAAGCGCCGCCCAACGATCAAGGGGCTGACGATGTTGGCCTCCACGGAGTGGATGAGCATGAAGACCAGCGCTGGCGCCAGCCTGTCGGGCAGGGTGTCGAAGCTGCTGACCCCGGCCATCAGCAACAGCCCGGTGATGATGAGCGGGCCGATGTATGGCACAAAGGAAAGCACGGCTGCGATGACGCCCCATAGCAGTGGGTTCGGCAAATCAAGCCACCAGGCCGACAAGCCTGTGAGCAGCCCGATCACGCTGTTGATGCAGCCCAGTGCAAACAGATAGCGCCCGATCTCGCGCTGTGCGGTCCGTACCCCACCCTAAAACAGCGCGCGCGCACGCCTCCTGGGTACAGCCTCGACGATTCGCGACAGCATCCAGTGTTCAGAGGCCAAGGGGAAGTAAAGCAGGATCACCGTCGCAGCCGCTGAGACCGCAAAAGTGACGCTGTGACCCAACAAAGTGCCAGTCAGCGCGAGCCCTTCGCTGGCCAGTTTCTCGGCCACTGGATCCGACGCGGGCGCGGTCGGCACGACTGGCGTCGAGGGCCGAGCGTCGCGTTTCTGAGCGGATGGTGCTTGCGGCCCGGAGCTGGTGAGAGGCAGGGCCGCTGGTGCCCGCATGCCCGGTAGACCAGCCCGCAACGTCTCCCAACGTTCTCGCACCTGACTCAGGGTGTAGGGCGCAGCCTGCCACCACAGCGCGCCGCAGGCCGTGCCAGGCTGGCGGCCAGCGGCAACGTGCTGCCCTCAGTTGGGGCCCGCGCTCGGCCCTTAGCTCATTGCGATCCAATCACCCGGCTGCGGCGAAACGGCCTTGCGGGTCGCTGAACAACACCTCGACGCGGCGGTTGGCTTGTCGACCTGCAGCCGTGTTGTTGTCAGCCACCGGATTGGCGGGGCCCTGGGCGCGAAGTTCCATGCGGTCCGAGCTCACGCCTGCACCCGCCAAGGCTTGGCGGAAGGCCTCAGCGCGGCGTTGCGACAGCTCCATATTGAGCTGTTCAGAGCCCGTGTTGTCAGTGAAACCCTCAATCAACACGCGCCGCTCGGGGTACTGCTGCAATACCTGGGCCAGTTGCTGCACCGTGCGCATGGCGCCCGGCTGCAGCGCGGCGCGACCGGTTGCGAACAGCACGTCGCCCAAGGTCACCACCATGCCACGCTGGGTACTCTTGCCGCGCAGCGCTTGTAGATCGCGCTCCAGACTGGCGGCGCGCTCAGCTTCGCTACCGGCCTGTTGGCGCGCGCTGTCGGCCTGCAGGCGAGACGCTGCGGCATCCCGCTGCGCGGCCTCGGCTTGGGCTTGCGATTGCGCGGCTTGGCCTTGTGCGGTTTGGGCTTGGGCTTGCGCACTTTGGGCCTGAGCCTGCGCCTGCCGTGCAGCGCTGGTGGCGCGGTCGGCCTCCAGGGTCCGGGCCTGCAGCCGCACCCGCTCGCGTTCGGCGCCAGCTTGTGTCAAGCGCTCCTCCGACTGGGCCTGCGCACCCTGGGCCTGTGCCACTTCGGCACTGCGTTGTGCCAAGTAGGCCAGATGGCGTGTCTGGTCGGTATCGCGGTCCCCTGACCATGCCTTTTCGGCGCGGACCAAGGTTTGCTGCGCACGTTCCAGTTCCACCGCTGCAGCCTTGGCCGCATAAGGGTTGGCTCGGGCTTCCGATACGCTGGCGCGTGCCCTTTCCAGATCGGGGTTGACAGGCGGTGTGGTCTGGCATGCCGACAGCAAGGCCGCCAATGTCAGGGCGCTGGCGGAAGCGCCCAACCGGGTTTTCAGCCGCGCGGGGGTGTGTGCGAAGGGTTTCATGATGTGTCCGTGAGAGGTAGTTCGGCTCATGGCAGTGCGCGAGCTGACGCAGGCGTACGGGCAAGCTCTTCGCGCAGCGTTCTCAAGCTGGCGTCGACTTCGTCCACTGCGCGTTTTGCTTTTTCTGACCCTGCGCGAGCACGCGCCAACTGCGCGTCGGCATCGGCCTGCTCAGCCATTCGAATGGCGTCACGCGGGCGACCGGCCTGGGCCAGCGCGCGCGCCTGTTCCAACTTGCTGCGGGCGTCGCCAATCTCGACCGCGGCCAGTTCAGGCGCGCCGGCAGCGCGTGCCGACTCCAACGACGAACTGCCGCTGGCCAACGCGGCGTCTGGCTTGGGGCCGCTGGCGCAGCCAGTGATCAAGACAAGCGCGAGAACCGGAATGCCAAAGCGCATGGCTGTTCTGCCAGCGTTCATGGCGTGGCCGCCCGGACGATGATGTCGTTGCGCAGTTGTTTGACGTCAGGCACGCCGCGCGCCACTTGACCGGCCCTGTCTTTCTCCGCCTGCGTGACTGCAAAGCCTGACAGTTGCACTGTGCCCTTCAAAGTCTCGACCTGGATGCGAGCGGCACTGATCGCGGAGTCTTCAGCGAAGCGTGCTTTCACGCGGGTGGAAATTGTCGCGTCGTCGACAAATTGGCCGACGCTGCTTTGCCCGCTGGTGACGGCACAACCGCTGGTGGCGACTGCACCCAAGATTGCCAATGTGGCAAACCATGCGACGCTGGATGTTTTCAATGAGCTCATGCATTTCTCCTGGATGGTTGCGACCTCAAGATATGGGTCGGTGCAGGCTATGGGCAATTGGCGATCCCGGTGGCGCCACCGGCATTGGCTTGCACATGCAAACACGAGACCCACCGCGCAGACGTGGGGACGGCGGCTGCTCAGCATCAACATCGCGCGCAGCAACAAGTCCGGGGCGTTCTCGACCCATAAGCGTCCGAAGAAACCCAGCAGCGGTGTGCTGGACGGCAAACCCCAGGCTTCGGCGCAAACGGTCGGTGAAGGGGCGTTCGAAGGGGCGTTCGAAGGGGCGTTCGACGGGGACAGCGCGGTGAACTCAGATTGCTCCCCAGGCTGTGTCTCCGCCAGCCGCTGCACGAAGCTTTACCTGCCGCCAACGATGGCGTTGCCCACGGTCGTCAGCAGCTTGATGCGAGCACCTTAAGCGGGGCCGCGACGAACGTTGAGCGGGGTCGGATTCAGGTCATGTCAGGTCGCTGGTGCGGCCGTTGGTTGGGGCTCTGGGGTTTGGCGGTTCGGGATCTCGTAATGGGCCGCGTGAGCCGGGTTGACTGCCGAGCGTGCGCAGCACACCGTCAGCCGTTCTTGCCCAGTGCAGTGCAGGTGAGCGTCGATCGACATGCCGGTGCTCTCAGTCCGCCGCAGCCACGGCCAATACAGGGATTGGCACGTCCTCTTCAAGCGGCGGTACCAGTGCCTTCAGCAGCAGTTTGTGAACCGACTCCGCGCTACGCGACCACGCATGCTGCGAGACCAAGCCCAGCATCGTCAATCCTCGTCGACGGCGCTTCTCGGGTGTCTCGGTCAGCAGTTCTTCGCACGCCGTGATGAAGGGTTGTGGCCCGCGCGATACGTCGGCCACCGCGACGGCTTCGCCATACAAAGTCACGACGTCGCGCACGGGCGTGCTGACCACTGGCTTCTCACCGGCCATGTACTCCAGCGTCTTCGTGGGGCTGATGAACTGTGTCGACTCATTCAGCGCAAAAGGCATCAGTGCCACGTCCCAACCCGCCAGCAAATACGGCAAACGTTCGTAGGGCTGCATGCCGATCCAATGGATGTTGGTGCGCTGCGGCAGCGTGGCCGGGTCGATCTTCACCACCGGGCCGGCCATCACCACGGCCCATTCGGGGTGAGCGTCAGCCACTGCGGCCACCAAAGCGATGTCCAAACGCTCGTCGATCACGCCAAAAAAGCCCAGGCGCGGGTGTGGCAGAGCGCCTTGTAACGCGTGCGCTGCGGCCTGGGGTTCGCCGTTTGAGTTCAGCCGACACGGTGCAAAGTGGTCGGCGTCGACCGCGCTGGGCAGACACACCACCTGCGGGTTGGCACCGCGGCGGCTCTCGTACAAGGAAGGTCCGCCGGTCAGCACGAATGCGGCTTCCTTCATCAATGCCGATTCGCGCTGGCGCAACTGTCTGGGTGCATGTTTGAAGGCTGCAAGCTCGTCCATGCAGTCATAAACCAAGGCCCCAGGGCGTACGGACTTGGCCAAGGGCAAGGCCATGGGCGTGTAAAGCCAGGCGATGTCCACGTGCATCTGCTCAGCCCTCAGGTGGGCCTGCAGCAGGCCCTGAAGGACAGCCAACTGGTCGTCGTGAAAGCCGCCCGCCTCGACCGCGGTGTGCGGGACCAGCACCTCAACGCTGCTCTTGCCATCTGCACCGCGCTCAAGGCGAGATTCCAGATACGCCGGGCCGTCGCTGCGCACAGGTTCTTCCACAACGATCACCCGCCAGCGGCTGGCCAGCCGTGACAACAGGTGCTGCGGGCGCTGGAAAACGAAGCGCCAGCGCAGGTGACAGAACACCAGCAAAACCGGCAGGTTTGTGCTGCGGCTGCTGGCCGCGGCAGCTGCCGGGCTCATCGTGCAGCCCTTTGCGCACGCTGCGGAGCGGCCTGCGCGCCACGGGTACGCGCCTGGCGTCCACCGACAGGGCCGACTGGGTCCGCGCTTTCATCTTCAACGCCAACCGGCAGGGCCGCGGGCTCGGGTTCGAATTCGGCATCAAGCGCGACGACCGCTTGCGACTCTTTTTTCCCACCGCTGTGATCTTTGGTGGATTGGCCAGGGTTGGCGGTAGGGGCGCTCTTGGCGGCGGTGCTGCTGGGCATCTGCGTTCTCCAAAGTGACGGGGTTGGGCCGGAAGTGGGCGAATTCAGGCAAATGCTGTGCCGTGCGCTGGTTTTGCAGGTCCGAAACGGCTGCCGACTTCGGCACGCCTTGCAGCAATTCGGACCTGCCGGCTGCGAGTTCGGTAAATCTCGACGCAGGCGGCGGGCCCGCTGGGGTGCTGCTCGTGTGCTGCTCGTGTGCTGCTCGTGTGCTACTTCCACCCAGCATGCGCTGGCTGTTCACCTGCCAGTTGAGCGCAACCGGGTGACCGGACTTGTGTCTAGACGTGCGCGGCATGGGTATTGCGTCTTGTCATGCACCGGCCGCCGTTTTCAGGAGGGGCGGAGATCTACGGGCCCCACAACAGCACACCAGGACTTGCCCCATGACCATGATGGATATGCGTGCCGATCACCGGCAAACCCAGACCATGTCCCCGCGCTTGCAGCATGCGGTGCGGCTCTTGCAAATGTCCTCAATGGACTTCGCCGCTGTGGTTCGCGACGCGCTGGACAAGAACCCGTTTCTGGAAGCCGAAGACGGTAGCGACGGGGCTGGCGCAGACAGCGCGGACAGCGCGGGGCTCCCGACAGCAACCGCTAACACGCAGGCACTGTCGTTCGATGGGCTGGACTTCGGTACGGCCCAAGGCACGGCAGATGGCAGCCAGGCCAGCGACTCTGCCGGCACCTTCGACGACCTTGCGGACGACTCAGCGGCAGGCTATGACGGCAGCAGCGGTGATGGCCAGACCCACCACGACGATGCCAGCGACCGCGATCTGTGGAACGCAGACAGCGGCAGCAGCAGTGGCGTGCGGCACAGTGACGACGGTGAGTTCTCGGCGCTGGACATGATGGCCGTCGAGATCTCGCTGACCACGCACCTGCACGGCCAGCTGAACGTCTTGCCGCTGCCAGCGCGCGACCTGCTGCTGGCCCGCGTCATCGTCGAATCTCTGGACGATGACGGTTACCTGCGCACGGCGCTGGACGAACTCGTCGACGTGGCAGAGACTGACCCGCCGGCCTCGCCTGAAGAAATGCAGATTGCCTTGCGGCGCGTCCAGTCGCTGGAGCCGGCCGGCGTTGCCGCCCGCAGCGTGACTGAGTGCCTGCAACTGCAACTGCCCGGCGTGACATGCCCGCAGGCGCGCGCCCTTGCAAAGGCCATTCTGTGCGAGCACATGCCATTGCTGGCCGGGCGCGACACCCCCGGCCTGGCCCGCGCGCTGGGCGAAACGCCAGCCCGCGTTGAGGAAATCTGCGAGCGCATCCGCCGCCTGGACCCGCGCCCCGGCTGGCGTTACGGTTCGCGCCAGGTGGCGTACGTGACGCCTGACGTCACTGTTCGCAAAGTACGCGGGCAGTGGACGGTGCAGCTCAACCCGGCGGTGGTGCCCAAGGTGCGCTTGAACCGGGTGTATGAACAATTGTTCCAGCGGCATCGGAGCGCGCAAAACACCGAGATGGGCGAACACCTGAACGAAGCACGCTGGACGGTGCGCAACGTCGAGCAGCGTTTCTTGACGATCCTGGACGTTGCCAACGCCATCGTGCGCAAGCAAAAGAGCTTCCTGGAATACGGCTCGATGGCGATGAAGCCACTGGGTTTGAAGCAAATCGCCGACGAGCTGGGTATCCACGAGAGCACGGTCTCGCGCGTCACCAACAACAAGTACATGTCCACGCCCGTGGGTGTGTTCGAGCTGAAATATTTTTTCTCGCGCGCCATGCCCACGGCCAATGGTGGCGCGTGCTCCGGGATTGCGATTCGAGGCCTGCTCAAAGACATCATTGATGCAGAAAGTCCAGACGACCCTTTGTCCGACGCCGGCATCACGCGGCAGCTGGCGCAGCAGGGTCTGGTGGTCGCGCGCCGCACTGTCACCAAGTACCGGCAGATGCTGAAGATCGATGCCGTTGAGCGCCGTCGCCGGCAAGCCGCCACCGTTTGAAACAGGGCCCGCTCGAACGCCCCTTACCGATTTCTGAAGCTGTCCAGACGTTCGGGTCGACACCGTACCCAACCCGGAATGGCAGCCACGCGCCGCGGCGGCGGCGTCAGCGTGTCTGGTGTTCACGCCGGTTTCATCCACGGCTTCTTGATTGGTGACGCCTTCGACAAGGGCTTGGCTTTCCGCATCGGCCAGACCCATGTGCAGCAACATATGCCGCAATTGCTGGAACACATCGGCAATGGCAGGCTGAAGCCCGAGGCCATCGTCAGCCGCCAGCTCACGCTCGAGGAGACGGTGCGCGGCTACGAA
>Ga0105048_10019571_pt1 | contig 10376 bp, 21 predicted proteins | sample MAT05_FD_78382 | JGI IMG/M metagenome (GOLD analysis project Ga0105048, IMG submission 78382) | Freshwater microbial communities from Lake Fryxell liftoff mats and glacier meltwater in Antarctica - MAT-05 | ecosystem: Environmental > Aquatic > Freshwater > Ice > Liftoff microbial mat | place...
GAAGATCGCGGTGCGGGCCTTACAGCACCAGCACCAGGTAGGCGATCTTGTTGATCATGCCGCGCACGGCCGGGGTGTCTTCGAGCACACGCTCGCTGTTCACACCGCGCAGGCCCAGGCCACGAACCGTGGCCTTGTGGGACTGCTTGCAACCGATCGGGCTCTTGACGAGCTTGACCTTGAGGGTCTTCTTTTCTTGAATCGTGTCAGACATGGGTGTTCTCCGTGGCGCGCAGATCAGTTGAAGATTTCTTCAACGGACTTGCCACGCTTGGCCGCCACTTCAGCGGCGGTGGTCGAGCGCCTCAGCGCGTCCAGCGTGGCACGCACCATGTTGTACGGGTTGCTGGAGCCCAGGCTCTTGGCGACGATGTCGGTGACACCCATCACTTCGAACACAGCGCGCATCGGGCCGCCGGCGATGATGCCGGTACCGGCCGGCGCGGGCGCCAGCAGCACCTTGGCAGCGCCATGGTGGCCACGCACGTTGTGGTGCACAGTGCCGTTGCGCAACTGCACCTTGAACAGGCCGCGGCGGGCGTCGTCCATGGCCTTTTGCACCGACACCGGCACTTCCTTGGCCTTGCCCTTGCCCATGCCGATGCGGCCATCGCCGTCACCGACAACGGTCAGCGCAGCGAAGCTCAGCGTGCGGCCGCCCTTGACCACCTTGGTGACGCGGTTGACCGCGATCATCTTTTCCTTGAGACCGTCTTCATTCGCTTCGGTCTGGGCGCGGGGTTGAAACTTTGCCATTTTGCGATTCCTGAATCTTGAGGCGCTGGGCGCTTAGAACTGCAAGCCGGCTTCACGCGCGGCCTCGGCCAGCGCCTTGACGCGGCCGTGGTACGCAAAACCGGCGCGGTCGAACGCCACCTTCTCGACACCCGCAGCAATCGCCCGTTCGGCGACGCGCTTGCCGACGATGGCAGCTGCCGCGGTGTTGCCACCCTTGGCCTTGCCGATCAGGTCGCGCACTTCCTTCTCGGCGGTAGAGGCCGAGGCCAGCACGCGGGTGCCGTCGTCGGACACCACGCTGGCGTAGATGTGCAGGTTCGAGCGGAAGACCGACAAACGCACTGCGCCTTGGTTGGCGATGCGGATGCGGGTCTGGCGGGAGCGGCGCAGGCGCTGTTCTTTCTTGGTCAGCATGTTCCGGCTCCTTACTTCTTCTTCGTTTCTTTCAGCACCACGCGCTCATCGGCGTAGCGGATCCCCTTGCCCTTGTAGGGCTCGGGCGGGCGGATGGCGCGCACTTCGGCAGCCACCTGGCCAACGACTTGGCGGTCAGCGCCCTTGATCAGGATCTCGGTCTGGGTGGCACAGGCCACCGTGACACCGGCCGGCATGTCTTTCACCACAGGATGCGAGAACCCGATCTGCAGGTTGAGCTTGGCGCCCTGGGCCTGGGCCCGGAAGCCCACGCCAACCAGCGTGAGCTTCTTCTCGAAGCCCTTGCTCACACCGTTGACCATGTTGTTGAGCAGCGCACGCATCGTGCCGCTCATCGCATTGGCTGCGGTGCTGTCGTTGGCTGGGGCCAAGGTGATCGTCGAGCCATCCTTGACGATGGTGACCAGCGCATTTGCAGCGCGGACCAAGGTGCCATTGGCCCCCTTGACGGTGATCTGATCAGCCGTGATCTGTACGTCCACGCCTTGCGGGACGGTGATTGGCATCTTTCCAACGCGGGACATCTTTGTCTCTCCTTCGCCGGTCAGGCCACGTAGCAAAGCACTTCGCCACCGACACCGGTCTGGCGAGCCTTGCGGTCAGTCATAACGCCCTTGGGGGTGGTGACAATCGCCACACCCAGGCCGTTCATGACCTGCGGAATTGCGCCACAGCCCTTGTAGACGCGCAGGCCGGGGCGGCTCACGCGCTCAATGCGTTCGATGACGGGTTTGCCGGCGTAGTACTTCAAGGCCACTTCGAGTTCGCTCTTGGCGCCCTCGACCTTGACCCGGAAGCCTTCGATGTAGCCTTCGTCCTTCAGGACTTGGGCGATCGCCACCTTGACCTTGGAGGACGGCATCAACACAACCGCCTTCTGCACCATCTGCGCATTGCGGATGCGCGTCAGCATGTCGGCGATAGGATCACTCATACTCATTGTGATAACTCCTGTTCGTGCCTGTGCGCTGGATTACCAGCTGGCCTTGGTCACGCCGGGAATGTCGCCCTTGAAGGCGAGTTCGCGGATCTTGCTGCGGCCGAGGCCGAAGGTACGGAACGTGCCACGCGGGCGCCCGGTGAGGCCGCAGCGGTTGCGCAGCCGGGTCGGAAAGGCGTTGCGGGGCAGCTTCTGCAGTTCGAGGCGGGCGATGTAACGCTCTTCATCGGACTTCTTGGCATCGTTGGCGATGCCCTTCAGTTCGGCGTACTTCTTCGCGAACTTGGCGACCAGCTTCTCGCGCTTTTCTTCACGTTGAATGAGGGAAGTTTTAGCCACAGATCACCTCAGTTCTTGAAGGGGAAGCGGAAGGCAGCCAGCAGCGCCTTGCACTCGTCGTCGTTCAGGGCACTGGTCGTGAAGCTGATGTTCATGCCCCGGATCGCGTCGATCTTGTCGTACTCGATTTCCGGAAAGATGATCTGCTCTTTCACGCCCACGTTGTAGTTGCCGCGGCCATCGAATGAACGCCCGGAGATACCGCGGAAGTCACGCACTCGCGGCAGCGCGATGGTGACGAAGCGGTCCAGGAATTCATACATGTGCACACCACGCAGCGTGACCATGCAGCCAATCGCCAACCCTTCGCGGATCTTGAAACCGGCGATAGGCTTGCGTGACTTGGTGACCACCGGCTTCTGGCCGGCAATCTTGGTGAGATCACTGACCGCGTGATCCATCACCTTCTTGTCGGCGACCGCCTCGCTCACGCCCATGTTGAGCGTGATCTTGGTCAGACGCGGCACTTGCATCACTGACGAATAGCCGAACTTGGCCACCATGTCAGGGACGACCTTCTCGCGGTAGAACTGTTGCAGACGAGCCATGTGAACCTCGGTCTTCCTTGGCCCTTAGGCCTTGATGACTTCGCCGCTCGACTTGTAGACGCGGACCTTCTTGCCATCAGCAAGGATCTTGGCGCCCACCCGGTCGGCTTTGCCGGTCGCGGCATTGAAAATCGCGACGTTGGATTGGTCGATCGGCATCGTCTTGTCGACAACACCGCCGGTCGTGCCCTTCATGGGGTTGGGCTTCACATGCTTCTTGACCATGTTGATGCCCTCGACGATGACATGGTCCTCGTCGACGCGCTTCGACACGGTGCCGCGCTTGCCCTTGTCACGACCGGTCAACACGATGACCTGGTCGCCTTTGCGAATTTTGTTCATGGCTTAGTCCTTTGCCTCGTGCGCCGCGCTCAAAGCACCTCAGGCGCCAGCGACACGATCTTCATGAAGCGCTCAGTACGCAACTCGCGCGTCACCGGGCCGAAGATGCGGGTACCGATCGGCTCCAGCTTGGCGTTCAGCAGCACGGCGGCGTTGCCGTCGAACTTCACCAGCGAGCCATCGGGACGGCGCACGCCCTTGGCGGTGCGCACCACCACGGCACTGTAGACCTCGCCCTTTTTGACGCGGCCACGCGGCGCAGCTTCCTTGATCGACACCTTGATGATGTCGCCAATGCTGGCATACCGGCGCTTGGACCCACCCAGCACCTTGATGCACTGGACGGACTTGGCACCCGTGTTGTCAGCGACGTCAAGCCGCGATTGCATTTGGATCATTTGTGTCCCCAACTTGTCCCGTCTTGCCGCCGGGCTAGGCCCAGTGCGAGTCGGTCAGTCTTGGGCCCGTCATCTTCGGCCTGCTGCGCACAGCTTGGCGTCAATGGTTGGGCGGATCCGAAAGGGGCCCCACAGCGAACGCTTGGGTACCGCCTCTCGGCGAAGCTCTAGATTATGGGCGATAACCCGACCGCTCGTCAAGCGCCCGGGCTGCAAATACTTTAGAGAACGATCAGGCCAGCGTTTCCTTGGCTTGCCGCAGCATCGTATCGGCGTCACTGACCTCGAACTTGCCCGGGCCTTCGACGTTGAGCGTCTTGACCACGCCGTCGACCACCAGCATTGAATAGCGGTTGCTGCGCAGGCCCATGCCGCGGGTGGTCAGGTCCAGCGTCAGGCCGGTGGCCTTGGCAAAGTCGGCGCTGCCGTCGGCCATCATGCGCACCTTGCCACCGGTGTGCTGATCACGGCCCCACGCGCCCATCACGAAGGCGTCGTTGACCGACACGCACCAGATCTCGTCCACGCCGGCGGCTTTCAGCGCGTCGGCCTGGGCCACGTAACCCGGCACATGCTTGGCCGAGCAAGTGGGGGTGTAAGCGCCAGGCAGCGCAAACACCGCGATCTTCTTGCCGGCGGTGGTGGCGGCTACGTCAAAACTGTTGGGGCCAAGCGAGCAGCCATTGCCCTCGACCTCGATGAACTCACTGAGTGTGCCCGCGGGCAGCTTGTCGCCTACTTTGATCATGATTGCTTCCTTCAATGGCAAAACGGGAGGGCGGCCAGACGGAAAAACGGCCGGGCGCCAGTATCCCAGCGTTCCGGCCGTCGATGCGGCATGCAGGGCTGCAAAGCCCCGTGCGGCCTGCGGCTTAGACCAAGCCGGCCTTTTGCAGCAGGCGCGTCACCACCCAAGACTTGGTCTTGCTGATCGGCCGGCCTTCGGCGATCTCGACCGTGTCACCGGTGTGGTACTCGCCCTTTTCGTCGTGCGCCTGGTACTTGCGCGAACGGCCGACGATCTTGCCGTACAGCTCATGCGTGACCCGACGCTCGACCAGCACGGTCACCGTCTTGTTGCGCTTGTCGCTGACGACACGGCCCACCAGGGTGCGGGTGTTCTTCTTGGCGGCGACGGCTGTGTCGACCGCAGCTTGGGCTTCGCTCATTTGGCGGCTCCCTTTTTCTTCTCGGCCAGGATGGTCTTGGCACGAGCGATGTCACGGCGGGTGCGGCCCAGCGTCTGATGATTGGTCAGCTGCTGGGTGGCTTTCTGCATGCGCAGGCCGAAGTGGGCCTTCAGGAGGTCAGTGACCTCCTTTTCGAGGCCGGCGACGTCCTTGGCACGGAGTTCTGATGCTTTGGTCATGGTTGCTCCGTGTTCAAGTGCCGACGTGGCGCGCGACGAACGTGCAACGCAGCGGCAGCTTGGCGGCCGCGAGCGTGAACGCCTCGCGGGCCAGCGCTTCCGGTACGCCGTTCAGTTCGTAGAGCACCTTGCCGGGTGTGATCTCGGCCACGTAGTACTCCGGGTTGCCCTTGCCGTTGCCCATCCGGACTTCAGCCGGCTTCTGCGAAATCGGCTTGTCCGGAAAGATGCGGATGAAGATGCGGCCGCCGCGCTTGATGTGGCGCGAGATCGCCCGACGAGCGGCTTCGATCTGGCGCGCTGTGATGCGGCCGCGCTCGGTGGCCTTGAGGCCGAATTCGCCGAAGGACACATTGGCGCCACGCGTGGCAACGCCCGTGTTGCGGCCCTTCTGTTCCTTGCGGTACTTGCGACGTGCTGGTTGCAGCATGTTGATAGCTCCTTAAACGGCGCCGGTGCCGGGCGCGACGACCTTGCGGACGCGCTTGGCAACAGGCTTGCCATCCGGCCCGACTTCGGCCGGCGTGGCAGCGGCCGGGGCCGCGTCGCTGCGCGGACCACGGTCGGCACCGGGGCGGGGGCCACGGCGGTCGGGCGCACCCGGACCGCCAGGGCCGCCCGGACGGGGACCGCGGCGGGGCCGGCGGTCGTCTTCCTGGCCTTCAGGCTTGGCGCCTGGCGCATCGCCGCGACCCAGATGGTCACCGCGATAGACCCAGACCTTGCAGCCGATGACACCGTAGGTGGTCTTGGCTTCCGAGAACCCGTAATCGATGTCGGCGCGCAGCGTGTGCAGCGGCACCCGGCCTTCGCGGTACCACTCGCAGCGAGCGATTTCGATGCCGTTCAGCCGGCCCGACGACATGATCTTGATGCCCTGCGCGCCCAGGCGCATCGCGTTCTGCATCGCGCGCTTCATGGCGCGGCGGAACATGATGCGCTTTTCGAGCTGCTGGGTGATCGAGTCGGCGATCAGCTGGGCATCGATTTCGGGCTTGCGCACTTCTTCGATGTTCACAGCCACCGGCACGCCCAAGCGGCGCGTCAGTTCGGCCTTGAGGTTCTCGATGTCCTCGCCTTTCTTGCCGATCACCACGCCCGGACGTGCCGAGAAAATGGTGATGCGCGCGTTCTTGGCGGGGCGCTCGATCAGGATGCGCGATACCGCAGCGCTCTTGAGTTTCTTCTTGAGGTACTCACGAACGTCGAGGTCTTCGGCCAGCATGCCGGCGAAGTTGCGACGCGATGCGTACCAGCGCGAAGCCCAGGCGCGGGTCACCGACAAGCGGAACCCGATAGGGTGGATCTTTTGTCCCATGGTCTTCCCTCAGCCTTTCAGTTGCCGACCGTCACATAAATGTGACAGGTGGGCTTGCTGATGCGGTTGCCCCGGCCTTTGGCGCGGGCCGAGAAGCGCTTCAGCGTGGCGCCTTGCTCGATGTAGATCGACGTGATCTTCAGCTCATCGATGTCGGCGCCGTCGTTGTGCTCGGCGTTCGCGATCGCGGACTCCAGGGCCTTCTTGACGATGCCGGCAGCCTTTTTCTGCGTGAAGGCGAGGATGTTCAGGGCGTGGTCCACCTTCTTGCCGCGGACCAGGTCGGCAACGAGCCGGCCCTTGTCTGCAGACAGGCGCACACCGCGGACGATTGCTTTGGTTTCCATCGTCGGCCCCTTACTTCTTTGCCTTCTTGTCCGCGGGGTGGCCCTTGAAATTCCGGGTCATCGCGAACTCACCGAGCTTGTGGCCGACCATCTGGTCGCTCACATACACGGGGATGTGTTGTTTGCCGTTGTGAACGGCGATGGTGAGGCCGATGAAGTCAGGCAGGATCGTCGAACGACGGGACCATGTCTTGATCGGCTTCTTGTCCTTGTTGGCCACGGCTTTTTCAGCCTTGGCCTGCAAGTGGTGGTCCACGAAGGGACCTTTTTTGAGTGAGCGTGCCATGGTGGACCCTTACTTCTTGCGGCGCGACACGATCATGCCTTGTGTGCGCTTGTTGCTTCGAGTGCGGTAGCCCTTGGTCAGCGTGTTCCACGGTGACACCTGGGCCTGACCTTCGCCCGTGCGGCCTTCGCCGCCGCCGTGCGGGTGATCCACCGGGTTCATGGCGACACCGCGCACGGTGGGGCGGATGCCCCTCCAGCGCATCGCGCCAGCCTTGCCGTACTGGCGCAGGTTGTGCTCTTCGTTCGAGACCTCGCCGATCGTGGCACGGCAGTCGATGTGGATCTTGCGAACCTCACCCGACCGCAGGCGAACCTGGGCGTACGTGCCTTCACGTGCCATCAACGTGACCGACGTGCCAGCCGAGCGCGAAATCTGCGCGCCCTTGCCTGGCGCCATCTCCACGCAGTGGATCGTTGAACCCACCGGGATGTTGCGGATCGGCAGCGTATTGCCCGCCTTGATCGGCGCCTCGGCGCCGCTCAACAGCTTGGCGCCAACTTCAAGACCGCGCGGGGCGATGATGTAGCGGCGCTCGCCATCGGCGTAGCAGACCAGCGCGATGTGGGCGGTGCGGTTCGGGTCGTACTCGATGCGCTCGACGGTGGCGGGAATGCCATCCTTGTTGCGCACGAAGTCGACCACGCGGTAATGGTGCTTGTGACCACCGCCCTTGTGGCGAACCGTGATGTGACCGTTGTTGTTGCGGCCGGAATTCTGCTTCTGCGGCTCGAGCAGTGAAGCCTCGGGCGCGCCCTTGTGCAGGTGCTTGTGCACCACCTTGACCACGGCACGGCGGCCGGGCGAAGTGGGTTTGACTTTGACGACGGCCATGACTTACGCAGCCTCCCCGGAGAAGTTGAGCTCCTGGCCCGGCTTCAGCGACACATACGCCTTGCGGGCATGGTCACGGCGGCCGATGCGACCACCGAAGCGCTTGGACTTGCCCTTCTGGTTGACCACTGACACCCCCACCACGTCGACCTTGAACAGCAGTTCGACTGCCGCCTTGATCTCGGGCTTGGTGGCATCGCGCAGCACCTTGAAGAGCACCTGGTTGTGCTTTTCGCCGACGCTGGTGGCTTTTTCAGACACGATCGGGGCGACCAGCACCTGGGCCAGGCGGGCTTCGGTGAACTTGAGATTCATTGCACCGTGGCTCATGCGAACATCTCCTTGAGCTGCTCGATCGCGGCCTTGGTCACCAACACCTTCTTGTAGAAGACGAGTGACAGCGGATCGGCGTAACGCGGCTCGATCACCAGCACATTGGGCAGGTTGCGCGAGGCCAGCGCCAGGTTCTCGTCGACCACGTCGGCAATCACCAGTACCGAGTCCAGGCCCATGGCCTTGAACTTGGCGGCCAGCAGCTTGGTCTTGGGCGCTTCGATCGAGATCGATTCCACCACCGACAAGCGGCCGTCACGGGCCAGCTGCGACAGGATCGCCGCCATGCCGGCGCGGTACATCTTCTTGTTGACCTTGTGCGAGAAATTCTCGTCGGCCATGTTCGGGAAGGTGCGACCACCCCCGCGCCACAGCGGCGACGAGGTGGACCCGGCGCGTGCGCGGCCGGTGCCCTTCTGGCGCCAAGGCTTCTTGGTGCTGTGATGGACCGCTTCGCGGTTTTTCTGGGCACGGGTGCCTTGGCGGGCGTTGGCCTGGTAGGCCACCACCACCTGGTGCACCAGGGCTTCGTTGTAGTCGCGCGCAAACACGGTGTCTGGCGCGTCAAACGTCGCGGTGGCCTGGCCTTGTTCGTTCAGGAGCTGGAGTTGCATCACAGGGCTCCTTTCTTGGCCTTGACCTTGATCGCGGGGCGCACGGTCACAAAACCGCTCTTGGCGCCCGGCACCGCGCCGCGTACCAGCAGCAGCTGGCGGGCTTCGTCGATGCGCACGATGTCGAGGTTTTGCACGCTCACGGTGACGTCGCCCTTGTGGCCCGACATCTTTTTGCCCGGGAATACGCGGCCCGGATCCTGCGCCATCGAGATCGAGCCCGGCACGTTGTGCGAACGGCTGTTGCCGTGCGACGCGCGCTGTGACTTGAAGTTGTGGCGCTTGATCGTGCCGACGAAGCCCTTGCCGATCGAGGTGCCTTGCACATCAACCGTCTGGCCCACCGCGAACAGCGTGACGGGCACGTTGGCGCCCGCTGCGTACTGGCCCACCACATCGGCGGGCACGCGAAACTCTTGCAGGATTTCTCCGGCTTCAACCCCTGCCTTGGCAAGGTGGCCGGCTGCCGGCTTGATCACGCGGGAGGCCCTGCGCGATCCAAACGCCACTTGCAGGGCGTTGTAGCCGTCGGTCTTCTCGGTCTTGACCTGGGTGACGCGGTTGTTCGACACGTCGAGCACCGTCACGGGGATGGCGTCGCCGTCGTCCGTGAAGATGCGCATCATGCCGACCTTGCGGCCCAGCAAACCGAGGCGATAGCTGGCTGCAGCTGTCGTCATGGCTTTTCTCCAGCCCCCGAACCACTCAAGGTAGGGGCCTTTGTTTCAAACTCCCGACATCGATTGGCCGGGGATGGCTTGTGTTCGTGGCGTACGCCCAAACGAACTTGCGATTCGTTCAGGCGCTTGCCATCGACACCGTGCTTTAAGCCCAATTGGGCAGGCCGCACGAAGCCTAGCAGTATAGCGCGCTTGCAGGTTCACCCGCAAGCAAACCACTTACTGCAGCTTGATCTCAACGTCCACACCGGCCGGCAGGTCAAGCTTCATCAGCGCGTCCACGGTCTTGTCGGTGGGGTCGACGATGTCCATCAAGCGCTGATGGGTACGGATCTCGAACTGGTCGCGCGAGGTCTTGTTGACGTGCGGCGAGCGCAGGATGTCAAAACGCTGCATGCGCGTCGGCAGGGGCACGGGGCCCTTGACGATGGCGCCGGTGCGCTTGGCGGTTTCAACAATCTCCAGCGCCGATTGGTCGATCAACTTGTAGTCGAAGGCCTTCAGGCGGATGCGGATCTTCTGTTTGGTCGACATGGCGGATCCTTATTCGATGATCTTGGCCACGACGCCGGCGCCGACCGTGCGGCCACCCTCACGGATGGCGAAGCGCAGGCCTTCTTCCATCGCGATCGGGTTGATCAGCTTCACGGTGATGCTGACGTTGTCGCCCGGCATGACCATTTCCTTGTCCTTCGGCAACTCCACTGCGCCGGTCACGTCCGTCGTGCGGAAGTAGAACTGCGGGCGGTAGTTGTTGAAGAACGGCGTGTGGCGGCCGCCCTCTTCCTTGCTCAGCACGTAGATCTCGGCCGTGAAGTGGGTGTGCGGCTTCACGCTGTTGGGCTTGCACAGCAC
>Ga0105048_10019572_pt1 | contig 10376 bp, 8 predicted proteins | sample MAT05_FD_78382 | JGI IMG/M metagenome (GOLD analysis project Ga0105048, IMG submission 78382) | Freshwater microbial communities from Lake Fryxell liftoff mats and glacier meltwater in Antarctica - MAT-05 | ecosystem: Environmental > Aquatic > Freshwater > Ice > Liftoff microbial mat | place...
CCGAGGCCGGAGAAAACAATCGTGATCAAGCAAATATTTGCGTTAAGTCACTCTGTTTTTACCTGTGAAAGCGCCCGTAGCTCAGCTGGATAGAGCATCGGATTTCTAATCCGACGGTCGTGGGTTCGAATCCCGCCGGGCGCATTACATTTCGCGAGATTGGTAGGGTCACGCAGCCGTCGCAGGCGTGGTGACGGCGGGAGACATGGGTGCCCACCGTAGCGCAGGCGGGACGCGCGCCAGTGGAGGGTAGGAATGACTGTCCGCCTCTGCCGCGGGGTTCCGCCCGGTTGACAAATTTAAAGCAAATGAGAAACGTCCCGACCCGCATGAAAATCTCCGCCTCTCTGTTCGCGCTGTTCTTCGCCGCCGCCCCTCCCGCTTCCGCCGCGGTCGATTTTGAAAAGGACGTGAGGCCGATCCTCGAACTGAACTGTGTGCGCTGCCACACCCCAAAAGGCACGGAGTTCGAAAAGGGCGACACGGATCTCGATCTCTCGACGCATGAGGCCGCGACGGCCGACGCGGGAACGATCGTGGTGGGCAATGCGGAGAAGAGCAAACTCTACAAAACCACCGTGCTCGCCGACGACGCGAAGAAGCTGATGCCGCCAAAGAACAAGGTCACCGGCACGCTGGAGCGGCTAACGAAGGAGGAGACGGAGGTTTTGAAAAACTGGATCAATGAAGGGGCGAAATGGCCGGAGGGTGCGACGCTGACGGCGCGGAAAAAGGAGGCGAAAGGCACGGACGAAGGCGCGCTCGTGGCGCAGGCCTTTGCGCGGATCACTGAGACGACGAAGGAGAAGTCCGCGGGCGAGATGAAGGCCTACTCGGTGGAGATTCCGGGCACCGAGGTGACGTTTGAAATGCTGCCGATTCCGGGCGGCAAATTCAAGATGGGCAGCCCTGAGAGCGAGAAGGGTCGCAAACCGGATGAAGGCCCGCAGCGTGAGGTGGAGATCGCGCCTTTCTGGATGGGAAAGTGCGAGGTGACGTGGAGGGAATTCGAGCTGTTCATGTATCCGAACGAGGAGAAGAAAGCACGCGAAACGCGGCAACTTCCGGCGGCGCTCAATGCGCTGACCGACGCGATCACGCACCCCACGCAGCCGTATGTGGAGATGAGCTTCGGCATGGGCAAGGACGGCTTCCCGGCGATCTCGATGACCCAGCACGCGGCGAACAAGTATTGCCAGTGGCTGAGCGCGAAGACCGGCCATTTTTACCGCCTCCCGACCGAGGCCGAATGGGAATATGCCGCGCGCGCCGGGACGACCACGGCCTACTTCTGGGGCGATGATCCCGCGCCGATGGGCGATTACTGCTGGTGGGGCAAAAACAGCGATTTCAAGTATCAAAAAGTCGGCCAGAAGAAGCCGAACCCGTGGGGTCTCCACGACATCCTCGGCAATGTGACTGAGTGGACGCTCGATCAGTACGACGCGGAATATTACAAGATCTCGCCCGCGGCAAATCCGTGGAATAAAGCAACCAAGCCGTATCCCCATTCAGCGCGCGGCGGTTCGTGGGACGATGAGGATCCGACGAAGCTGCGCGCGACCGTGCGCCGCGCCTCGGACAAGACCTGGAAGATTCAGGACCCGCAGTTGCCGAAGAGCATTTGGTATCACACCGACGCGCAGTTTCTCGGCTTCCGCGTGGTGCGTCCGCTGAAAGTCCCCAGCGCCGAGGAGATGCGGAATTACTGGAACAGCGGCGTGGAGAAAGACAATCCGAACCTCAGCAAGGCGGAGTGATCCGCGGGCGCAATCACGGGCCAAGCTTTTCGCCGCATGCCGATTAAGAAGTCGTAGCCAAACCCCGGCGACACGACATAGCCTCGCCGTCCACTTCCACCACTCCACACCATGAACCCTCCTTCCCACATCCTCACGCCCGACGCGCTCAGCCGCCGGGGCTTTCTCAAAAACTCCACCGTCATGGCCGGCGGCGCGCTCCTCGGCTCGCTCGCGGCCGAGCGTTTCGCCCACGCCGCCAGCGGGACCGACGAAATCAAGATCGCCCTCATCGGCTGCGGCGGCCGCGGCTCCGGTGCGGCCGGCCAGGCGCTTAGCACCTATGCGCAAGGCCCCGTCAAGCTCGTAGCCATGGCGGACGTGCATGAGGACCGCCTCAAGAGCGCCCTCGGCAACCTCGAAAAATCTCAGGGCGCGCGCGTCGATGTCCCGCCGGATCGCCGGTTTCTCGGCTTCGACGCTTTCCAGAAAGCCATCGCCCTCTGCGACGTGGCCATCCTCTCCACGCCCCCCGGCTTCCGCCCGATGATGTTTGAAGAAGCCATCAAACAGGGCAAACACGTCTTCATGGAAAAGCCCGTGGCCAGCGACGCCGCCGGCGTCCGCAAAGTCATCGCCGCCGCCGAGGAAGCGAAGAAGAAGAACCTCAAAGTCGGTGTCGGCCTCCAGCGCCGCCACCAAGCCGCCTACCTCGAGACCATCAAGCGCCTGCACGACGGCCAGATCGGCGACATCACGTCCACGCGCGCCTTTTGGAATGGCAGCCGGCCTTGGCAGCACAAGCGCGCAGATCTCGAACAGAAGGCCGGCCGCAAGCTCACCGAAATGGAATATCAGCTTCGCAATTGGTACTACTTCGCCTGGATCTGCGGCGACCACATCGCCGAGCAGCACATCCACAATCTCGACGTCATCAACTGGGTGAAAAACGGCCCGCCGGTGAAAGCCCGCGGCATGGGTGGCCGGGAGATCGTTTACGGAGGGACAGATGACGGCGACATCTACGACCACTTCGCCTGCCAGTTTGAATACGCGGACGGCTCGATCTGCTTCAGCGAATGCCGCCATCAGGCAAACACTTGGAGCAGCGTCAGCGAGCACGCCGTTGGCACCAAGGGCCGCTGCGATATTAGCGGCCACAAGATCACCGGCACCGACCCGTGGCGTTATAAATCCGAGGGACCGAACAAGGACCCCTACCAGCAGGAACACGACGATCTTTTCGACGCCATTCGCAACAACAAGGAATTCAACGAAGCCTTCTACGGCGCGAGCAGCACCATGACCTCGATCCTCGGCCGCATGGCCGCCTACTCCGGCAAGGAACTGGAATATACCGCCGCGCTCAACTCCAAGATCGACCTCGTGCCCAAGGAACTCGGCTGGGACAAACCCGCCCCGGTCAACCCCGGCCCCGACGGCTTCTACCCGCGCGCCATCCCCGGCAAAACGCAGGTGCTTTAAAGCCCACCGCTGCTTGATTCCCTGGCGCCCCGCTTTCTCCCCCGAGAAGGCGGGGCGCTTTTTTTTGACGCTTCACCCGTTCAGGGAAGGCGGAAGGCTGAAGCCGGTCCTCCCGCCACTTGAATTCACCAACCCAATCCGGCAGCGCTTACCGCTCCGCGCGCGGCACTTCGCTCCAGCGGGCGGATTCGAGAACCTCGGTCTTTGCACCCGGTCGGCGAACGACGCGCGCGGCGGCGCCCGGCGTTTCCTCAACGAGCTTTAGCCCGCGCTCGGGGCCGAGCACGCTCACGGATGTGGACAAACCGTTGGCGGTCATGCCGTCGGCTGCGATGACCGTGACGAGGCTGTGGTCGGTGAGGCCGAGGCCGGTGTGGGGATCGACGATGTGCGAGTACCGTTTGCCGGCGATTTCCACGCGTTGGAACATATCGCCACTCGTCGCGATGCTGCGATTTTTCAACCAAATGACCTGCGGCGGCGGCGCGCCGGGAGCGTCGAGCGCAGCCACCTCGATTCGCCAACCGGGCTCGCCCGGCGGAGCGTCCGCGGCGGTCATGTCGCCACTGCCACCGACGAGCGCCCGCGTGATGCCGCGCTGTTTGAGGACGCCAATCGCCTCATCCACCGCGAAAATTTTGGCTATCGCGCCCAAGTCCAACCGCATGTCAGGCACGAGCAACTCAGCGGCCTGGTGCGCGGAATCGAGCCGGAGTTTTTTGTAGCCGGTGCGCGCTTTCATCTCCGCGAGCAGTGCGGGCGAGGGCAATTCCTGGTTCCGCCGTGCCCGCCGCCAAACATTGACCAGCGGCCCCACGGTTATATCGAACGCGCCGCCACTTCGCTCCGCAAAATCCTGTGCACGGACGAGCACCTTCCAAAGCGCGCTGCTCACCGGCACCGCCTTGCCTTGCCCGGAACTCCGTGACAGCCGGCTGAGTTCCGAGTCGCTGTCGTAATCGCTCATGATGCTGTTCAACACCGCGATCCGCTCAAAGGCCGCGTCCGCCCCGGCCCGCGCCGTCGCCTCATCGGCCGCATAGAGCGAAATGCGAAACGGCAATCCCATCTCCGCTTTCTCGAAAACGAACTTCTTCAACTCCGGCTCCGCCTCCGCCCGTGCCGCTGCCAAACCGGCCGCCAGCAGAATAACGAGCGGAAACCCAAAGCCCATCACACCTCGATCGTCTGATCCTTCAGCAAAACCACACCCGTAATCCGCCACATCTCGCCATCGCGACGGAGCGTGTATTGGTAATCGACTGCCTCTTCACCCGGGCCGAAGACGCGCAGGTTCACCACCGCCTCGTCGCCATTGTCGAAAGTAAGCCCGCACCGCCCGGAAACATTCCCCGCGATAACCGGATAAGCCGTCCGCACCATTTTCTCGAAAGCTTCCACCGGATAGACTTCCTTCAGCCCTTGATCGGCAAAAACGTAAGCCGCTTTGAAATCGCCTGCGCGGAACGCCGCGAGTTGTTGCGTGATCACTGACTGGATGGCTGCTTTCATTTTCGTCTCACTCACCTTCATCCCATCCCCGGCCCACCCGATTTGCGCAAGCGCGAAGCAGAACACGAGTAGGAGGCGACGACATTTCATACCCGCTGATTCGTAACCCGCATCGCGCGTGGATTCACGGTAAAATCTCCCTTGCCGCAAACCTTGCCCACCCATTCTGAACGCTCCAGACTTCGGCCTGTCTTACCCCGTTCCCATGACCGCCAAATTCCTCGCCGCTCTGACCGTCTTCGTCGCCGCCTCTCTGCTGCCCGCGGGCGCGAAAGACGATCCCGCTTCGCCGCCCCGCGTTGTTCTCAAGCCGATCAAATTTGTCGAATACGACCTGCCTAACGGCTTGCATGTGATCCTCCACCAGAATCACGCTGCGCCCGTCGTCGCGACCTACGTGCTCTACCATGTCGGCAGCAAAGACGAGCGTCCTGACCGGACCGGGTTCGCACACTTTTTCGAGCACCTCATGTTTGAAGGGACCGCCAATATCCCGCGCGGCCAGATCGACAAATACGTCTCCGGCGCCGGCGGCAACTTGAACGCCAGCACCTCGTTCGACCAGACGGACTATTTTTTCAACCTCCCCGCCAACCAGCTCCAGCTCGCTCTCTGGATCGAAAGCGAGCGTATGATGCACGCGCAGATCGACGAAACCGGGGTCGAGACGCAGCGCAAAGTCGTGAAGGAGGAAAAGCGCCGTAGCTACGACAACCGGCCCTACGGTTCGCTCTTCGAGGAGCTGGCAAAGCTCGTCTTCAAAGGCACGCCGTACGCCTGGGTGCCCATCGGCTCCGCGCAGTACATCGACCAGGCGACCATTGCGGAGTTCCGCGACTTCTGGAAAACCTACTACCTCCCGAACAACGCCACGCTCGCCATCGCGGGTGACTTCGATCTCGAGACCACGAAAAAACTCGTCGCGGAGTACTTCGGCCCGATCCCGCGCGGGCCGGAAGTCGTCCGCCCCGTTTTCGAGTTGCCCCCGCAGACGGCACCCGCGAAACACGACGTGCTCAAGGACAACACGCCACTCCCCGCCACGCTCCATGCCTGGCGCGCGCCGAAGGAAACCGACCCCGACGCCTACCCGCTCGAACTCCTCGGCAGCATTCTCAGCTCGGGCCGCAGCTCGCGGCTCTACAAGCGACTCGTCGAAAAAGAGCAGGCCGCAATGCAAGTCGAAGCGTTTCCTTTTCTCCTCGAAAAAGCCGGCATGCTCGGCGTCGAAGCCGTCGGCCACCAGGGAGTGACCCTTGATCAACTCGACGCCCTCATCACCGACGAAGTCGAGCGCGTGAAAGCGGAAGGTGTGACCGAGGAGGAGTACCGCAAAGCGCTCAATCAACAGGAGGCGAAGTTCGCCAGCAGCTTCGGCACAATGACCACCCGGGCAAAAAACCTCGCCCGCTATCATCTCTTTTACGGCGATGCCAACCTCATCAATACCGAGCTCGACCGCTACCTCAGCGTGAAGCGCGAAGATCTCCAGCGCGTTGCGAAAAAATATCTCACCAAGGAAGGTGTGAACATCCTCCGCTTCCCCGTCCCTGCCGCACCCGCTGCGCCGGCCGCCAAATGATTTGCCGCGAAACCCGCGGAAGATTCACGAAAGGCCGCGAAAAGGTGGAGCAATGAAACGCCTTTTTTCGCGCCTTTCCGCATCCCTTCCGCGTGTTTCGCGTTCCCTCCGAAATCCCCCGATCCCAAATGAAATGCCCTCCACGAAAAGCACGAAGGGACACGAAAAACTAAACCTCTTTTCGTGTCCTTTTGTGCCTTTCGTGGACCCCAAAAAAACTCCCATGAAGAAACTCCTCCTGACCCTCCTCACCACTTTCGCGGTCTCGGCCTTCGGCGAAATCGACCGCACCAAAAAGCCCGAACCCGCCCCTGCGCCCGCCGCCTCCTTCCCCGACTACAAAACCGAGATCCTGCCCAACGGCCTCAAAGTCTTCATCATCGAAGATGACCGCAAACCCACCGTTACTTTCCGCCTCGTCATCCGCAGTGGGTCCATCTTCGACGGAGCGAAACCCGGCACCGCCGACTTCGTCGCCGACCTCCTCAACCGCGGCACCGCCAAGCGGGACGCCGCGACTTTCGCGCTCGAGACCGACTCCATCGGCGTCGCCATCGAATCCGACGCCGGGCCTGATTCCATCAGCGTCTCCGCCGCCGGCCTGACAAAGTACACCGGCAAGATCCTCGATCTGTTCTCCGACGCCATTTTCCACGCCGCCTTCCCGGCCGAGCAGTTCGCCAAGCTCCAGCGCCAGACCCTTTCCGCTCTCGAAGAGGAAAAGCAGCAACCCGCAAAGCTCGTCGCGAAACTCACCGGCAAAGTGCTCTACGGCGAGCATCCCTACGGCGCCTACCTCACGCCCGCCGCCGTGCAGGCCCTCACCCGCGACGACCTCGTCGCTTTTCACCGCGCGCACTTCATCGCGAACAACGCCACCCTCGCCATCGTCGGCGACGTCAAAGCCGCGGAGATCCTCGCTGAGGTTCAGCGCGTCTTCGGCGTTTGGGAAAAAGGCTCCTTGCCGGAAATCAAAAAGGTTCTTCTCCCGCCGAAACTGCAAGGCGTGACCATCCACCTCCTCGACCGCCCCGGCTCAGTGCAGTCGAGCATCGTCATCGCCCAACCCGGCCCAGCCCGCGCCAATCCCGACACGCCCGAACTCAACGTCCTCAACGCCACCATCGGCGGCGGCTTCAGCGGACGCCTTTTCCAAAACCTCCGCGAGAAGCACGGCTGGACCTATGGCGCCTACTCCGCCTTCGGCATGCAGAAGTATGGCGGCGTCTTCCAAGCCAGCGCCGAGACCCGCAACGAAGTCACCGCGCCCGCCATCGTCGAGACGCTCAAAGAAATTGCCCGCCTCAGCGACGAACCCGTCCCCGAACCCGAGATTGCACTCCAGCGCCAGTATAATGTCGGCAACTATCTTCTCTCGCTGGAAAGCTCCGCGCGCACTGCCCAGCGCGTCCAGGACATCGACCTCTACGGCCTGCCCGCCGACTTCTATAAGACTTACGCCCGCCGCATGTCGGAAACCACCCCCGCGCAAGTCCAAGCTCTCGCCAAAAAGCATCTCAGCACCACCGACCTTGCCATCATCGTCGTGGGCGAAGCCAAAGACGTGCAGCCGGCGCTGGAAAAGATTGGGAAGGTCATCGTGTACGATCAGGATTTGCAGCCCGTGGCGAAATAGCCCACGGCGCTAAGCGGGAGGAAACCGCAGCGGCGATCCATCAGTTGCAGCGTGCCACCTTTGATGACGGTGGGGCCGGCCTTAGCCAACGCGGCCGGGGCTGTGCTGAACCTGGACGGGCGTGCCTTCGCGGAGAAAGACACCTTGGCTTCGCCGCGAAAGCGCTGGGCTTCGAGGTCGCCACGCCTCCACGCCGGGGAGAGATCAGCTAATGCCCGGCCACCGCTGAGAGTTCCGCCAGCCGTGCGCTCATCTTCTCGTGCTCCAGTTGCAGCGCATCGCGTTCGGCGAGCAGCGTCCGGATGCGCTTTCGATAAGTTTCGATGTCCTCCTCGAACTGGCTGCTGACTCGAATCTCCCACTCCGCCTGTTCACCGTCGCCTGCACGACCGGTGCCCTTTTCACGGCTGATCTCGAGCGCAGCAAGATGAGTAATCGCCTTGTCGCGCTCGGTTTGGAGTGTCGCCACGGTAGCGGTCGCTGCTTCCAGTTCCTTTTGGCTGGCGGAAAGTTTCTTGCTGAACTCCGCAGACACGCGGCGCTCCAGGGCGACCTGTTCCAAATGGCCGGCGCGTTCCCGGCGGAGGGCCGCGATTTCCGCCGCAGCGGCCTCGCCCGTCGCTGCGATTCCGGCGAGTTGCCTTTCATACTCCGCCTTGAGTTGCACGATTTCCAGAGCCACGATCGGTGCCGATCCGGCAGCATCCTGAGCCTCCCGCGCGGACGGCGCACCCACGATCTGCAGCGGCACGGTTTTCAATTCCGCGATGGGTGGTGGCGGAAAGGCTGAGGGTTTGAAAACGGAAATGTTGCGCATCGGATGTGAATCCTCCTAGCGAGTTGAGTGCCAAACCGCGAGAAGCCGTGCCTTGCTTTGCCTTTGCTGCCATTTACCCTCCGCTCACCATGAAAGCGCTCCTCATCGCCGTTACCCTGCTCGCCGCCGCCGTCACCCTGCATGCTGCCGACGCGGCACCCTCCGCCAAGCTCAGCCAGTTCAAGCTTGGCGCCCATATCACCGGCCCCGAGGCCACCCTCGATACCGCCGCAGGTAAAGCCGTCCTCATCGACGCTTGGGGCATCCACTGCGGTCCGTGCCTCGCCAGCCTCCCGGACATCGAGAAAATCGCCAAGCGCTACAAGGACAAGATGGTCGTTTTCGGCGCACACTCGCAGGGCGGCACGGATGACGAGGTGAAGGAGGTCGTGAAGCAAAAGAAACTCAGCTTCACCATCACCAAAGGCGTCACCAGCCCGATCGCCTTCAACGGAATCCCGCGCGTCTTTGTCTTTGATACGACTGGCGCCCTCGTCTTCACGGGCAGTCCGTTTGACCAAGATTTTGAACGCTCCCTGCGCAAAGCCACCGCTGGTGCCAGCGGGGCTGGGGCCGCGAAGCCCAGCGGACTCGACTCGCTAAAAAAGCCCGGCACTTAGTCGGCCGCTTGGGCCATGCGTGGTGGATTGAGTCGCAGGTGGATCGCGGGCGAACCCGCTGGGGTCCAGCCTGATTCCTTGTTTTTGGCGGCTTCGTCCCTCCGGCTCACTGCCACTTCTGCACGCTCTGCTTGAGCACGTCGAAGGCCGTGGCGCGGCCGCCGCGGGCACCAAGTTCGTCGCGGAAGTCCTCGACCTCGGTTTGCAGTTTGGTGACGCGCGGGTAGGCCGTGGCTCCGCGGTTGGCGCGGATTTGCTGGGTGAGCGTCCACAGAGCTTTGGGGAGTTTCCAACTGGCGTTCGGCACAGCCTTCTTATCATCCCCACCCGGAGCCGTGAGGGTGAGCATGTGGAAAAGCACATCTCCGAGGGCGGCGATGTCAATGCGGATGTCCGCCTCGGAGTTGCTGACATTACCCTCGCGGATTTTCCGGGCCTGCTCCCAACCGGTGATCAGGACTTCGCCAAAATCGCCGACGTGGATTTGCTCGGCGGTGAGCCGCCCGTGGACGATGCCTTCGCCATGCGCAAAGGCGAGCGCGTCGCAGACACCGTGGAAGATCGTGAGGAGCTTCTTGAGGTCGAAGGCAACGATGGCGCTCGATTTTTTCGCCCGGAGATCGTCGAGGACTTTGGCGAGGCTGGAGCCTTTCATCAGCTTGGCGGTGTAGAAGGCGCGGCCGCTTTCATCGATGCTGAGCTCATGGAGCGGCTGAATGTTCGGATGCTCAAGGCGGCCGATCATCTGGGCCTCCGCGATGAGCTGCGCGATGGCGGCGTCGCGCGAAGTGGCGCCTTCGCCGACGAGTTTCATGGCGACGATGCGGTCGATATTGATGTCCTTGGCGCGGAAGAGGGTGATGGACTTGTCGCGCGAGACTTCGCCGCAGAGTTCATATTTGTTCCGCGTCAGGAGTTTCTCCGCTGAGGTGAGTTGGAACGATTCGCTCTTGCCGAGTTCGCCCGCCATCTCCTTCGAACCGCG
>Ga0105048_10019573_pt1 | contig 10375 bp, 11 predicted proteins | sample MAT05_FD_78382 | JGI IMG/M metagenome (GOLD analysis project Ga0105048, IMG submission 78382) | Freshwater microbial communities from Lake Fryxell liftoff mats and glacier meltwater in Antarctica - MAT-05 | ecosystem: Environmental > Aquatic > Freshwater > Ice > Liftoff microbial mat | place...
GGATTTGCCATCAACTAAAGGAACTTGAGTATCACCCGTAAAGCAACCAATATCCACCCCCACCGCCGCCGGGATGATAGCTTCCTTAGTAGCAATAACAGAACCAACTAAGGCTCCTTTCCCTAAATGCACATCGGGCATCAGGGCAACATGTTTAAACACAAAGGGGAGAGAGGCAACATTTTTTGCCATTTGAGTTTCGGCACTAGCTAACTCATGGTTTGCCCAAGACAGCACCGGATGGGAGGTAGCTAGTTCTAGTTGTTCGTAGGGCATAGATTTAGGAGGTGAGGTTATTAGGGCAGAATTTTACCCTTGTAATTTTTAATATACTACATAAATACTACACAAGCAATACATGATGATTCCATAGTTTCTGTAGCTAGGGGGCGATCGCTAAACTGGCACACGAAAATCTTTATCCCCAACTAGAAAGGTAAGAATACAAACATCGGCATCTCTAAATCTGCAAGTCTTAGCTAAAATCTCCTTATTGTTAAGCAACATTATTAATCAACTATTTTGCCAATTACAAATCTGGTCTATTAGCAGTTAACTAAATCAAAATTATGGTGACAGATAAATTTCGGAGTCAACTCCGTCAAGAGGCGGCGCAGTGGCAAACAGAAGAGCTGATTGAGGAGCAATTCTATGATCAGTTAGCTACTAGGTATGAGTTTGACAAACTAGAGAGTTCGGCTCGTAATCGCTTTACGATGATCCTGCTTTCTATCGGTGGGTTGCTTTTGGGCCTGGGAATCCTTACTTTTGTGGCAGCAAATTGGCAGGGATGGGGGAGGGAATTTCGGCTTATTCTCTTGTTGAGTGTGTTCATTGCGGTGAATGCGATCGGATTCCATCTTTGGCAGCGGGGCAGAAATCCTTGGCAATCTCTCTTGGGGCAAGCGTTGCTGTTTACGGGGGCTTTGAGCTTGGGGGCAAATATGGCTCTCATGGCGCAGATGTTCCAGATCGGTGGGGCTGAGTACAAGCTATTTCTGGTGTGGGGAGTGGGGGTGCTAATTATGGCTTATAGCCTCCGGTTGACCTTGCTGGGAATGTTAGCGATCGCCCTCATCGGGATTGGCTACTGGGCTGGGCTATATCAATCTTTATATGAATTTACTAATTACGATACTTCTCTCTGGAGATGGGTAATTAGTTTAATGCCCTTGATCGCTACCGTAGCTTATCTACCTTTAGCGTACTGGTGTCGCTCTCGATGGATATTTGTGAGCAGTATTATTGCAGTAATATCTTCCTTATTAAGTCTAATTGACTCTAGTGGTTGGTTTTTTTATTGGAATAATTCACCGCACCAAAGTATCTGGGGTTTGATTAGTTTAATTTTGCCCCCCGCTCTTTTATGGAGTTATGATGATTTCCCTTGGCGGAGATCCTCAGAAGAGCCGGAAATTTTTGCTGCGATCGCCCGGAAACTATCTCTTTTACTAATTATCAATTCTTGCTTTTTTCTTTCTTTTTATGCTGCTTGGACATGGTCTTCATCTGGCAATTTTAGAAATTATAGCTATGATATTTGGATAATTTTACTCTCTGTTATTCTGTTCACAATTTGGACTGTAGCACAGTGGATAAAGCACTCAAAACTAAGTTTACAGCCGCCCTACTTTCAACTAGATTTAACTAGTACATTTGTCTTAAGCTTGCTGGGAATAATGTCAATTACGACTATTTGGCATAACCATGTCAGCCTTATTCCTATCCTCGGCACCTTCATTTTCAATTGCTTACTATTCATCCTCGGAATTGGTTTAACTAGAGAAGGATTAACGGGGAACGATCGCCTTTCTTTCTGGTTAGGGATGGGCTTACTCACAGCCCAAATTTTTAGCCGGACTTTTGAGTATGATACGGGTTTATTACTAAAGTCTTTGATCCTCATTCTCTGTGGTGCGGGAGTCATGATCGCAGGCATTTGGTTTGAGCGTCATCTCCGCCATCAAGGCTTAGTATCTGTTAGCAATAGACCGCCTACATAAATTTGGAGTTGTATTAGTTTGCAAACCATCCAAACTTCACTCTTTTAGTCAAGGGTACTTCTTGAGAAACTGCTGCACATCCATAACCCTTATTATTGATAAGTTCTAATTAACTAATCTCTCAACCTAAACTATCATGATAAATTCAATTTTGTCTAATTCCTTACCCAAACTTCCTCGCTGGAGATTTTGGCTGCCTTTGGTGTTACAAATAATATTAATTATTGGGGTTCCAGCTACAGCTTTTCAAATTCATTTAACTGGTAGAACTGTATTTTTACAAACTGTTCCCGTAGATCCCTACAGCCCTATTTTGGGTTACTCTCAAACTCTTAGCTATGAAGTTGGTCGAATGAATACCCTAGAGTCTTTACCGGGTTGGAAGGATTTACCTAAAGAATCTCATAACGTGCATAGTCTAAAGCAAAATAGCAGTTTTTATGTAGTTCTCAAGGCTCCAGATAATGCTCAAGGGAATAGTAAAAATCAACCTTGGCAAGCTGTTGCTGTGACTGGAAAACCCCCGACCAATTTACCTGACAATCAGATATTTCTCAAAGGCAAAGTAAAATATAATCAGGCAGAGTATGGCTTAGAAACTTACTATATGCCAGAGGATCGCATCCGAGAAATTAACCAAGAGTTTGCTGATGTAGCCCGGATCGCTAGAACTCAAAATAAGTTGCCTCCCGTGGTGATGGAGGTGAAAATAAATAATCAAGGGGAAGGAGTTCCGGTGAGTGTTTGGGTGAGCGATCGCAAATATACTTTCTAGATTAGGTTTGAGTGGTAATACTTTCGCAGTCTGGGAGCATTACTATTACTAATTATGGTAGTGCTAAACCGGCAAGGATTTCCCCCGCAGCGTGAGGGAAATTCTTACTAAAAAATCATTGCTTTTTTAGGACTACCCTAATTATTAGGATCGTTAGAATTGCGATCCAAACTATTCTTCTCCCCAAACTCTTAGCTGGAGATAAACTAACCCCAAGGCTACTAATAATAAAACTATGGCAGCCGCCGCAGCGTAGCCAAAATCGAACTGAGCAAATGCTTCTTGATAGATGTAATAAACTAACAAATTAGTGGAATTCATGGGGCCACCACCAGTCACTACATAAACCTGTTCAAAACCTCTCAGGGTGAAGATTGCTGTAGTTACTGTAGCAAAGATTAAAGTAGGGCGTAAACTAGGCAGAGTAATGTGCCAGAATAGCTGGCGATCGCTCGCCCCATCCAACTCTGCTGCCTCGTACAAATTTTGAGGAATTGCTTGTAATCCAGCCAAGAAAACCACTAAGTTAAACCCTATTTGTTTCCACACACTTAGCACAATTAATACTGGCATTGCCCAAGTAACACTGCTTAACCAAGGTATTGGTTCAAACCCTAAAAATTTCACCAACAAATTAACAAAACCATCAGTTTGAAATAACCAGCGAAATCCTAAACCTGCGGCGACTAAAGAAGTAATAGAGGGGATAAAATAGGCGGTTCTTAAGAACGATCGAAAAGCCAATGATTGATTTAGTCCTACGGCTAAAGCCAAAGGTAGAACCAAGCTAGGAATTACCGTAATCACAGTAAAATAAACTGTATTAAAAATAACTTGCCAAAAATCTGAGTTAGCTAATAATCTCAGATAGTTTCTACCAGCGATCCATCGAATTCCTGTAGTAGTAAAACTGTCAGTGGTGAAACTTAAATACAGTAAGTATAGAATAGGAAATATCAAAAATATTCCCAGAAAAATCAAGGCGGGTGCAAGGAATAGACTAGCGGCGATCGCTGGATTATCTAGCAAATTCTCTCTAGACAATTTCTTGGTATTAATATCCTTCTCCACGGCTAACCTCTTTAACTACTAATTCATCTAAAATCATAAATCACAATTACCATGGTCAAATTATCTTTAACTAAATTGTTTCATCCTAGCTTGATTGGTCTAGTTGGCGCGATCGCCCTTAGCAGTTTCGCTTCTACCAGTCTTGCACAAGTATCTCCAAATCCAACTCCCACTCCAGATCACCTAATAGCCCAAACTCTGACAGCCCAAGATATTCAAAATCGCTTAGTAGGGCATTGGCAAATTCAGGGAATATTTTTCGTCCCCGTAACAGTAATTTTTACTGCCGAAGGTAAGGGCTTTCTCCTAGTGCCAGCTAGTTCTATAAACACAGTAGAAAGTCCCATAGCTTATGAGTTTACTTATCGGATCAATAACGCCACTCAACCTCTACAAATTGATATTGCTCAGCCGGGAGAGGAGGCAGTTAAAACTATTTTTGAATTTACTAATGATGGCAGAATCCGAGCAGAACTATTAGGCATTAAAGCTGGGGAACCACGTCCGACAGAATTTACTACCGGAGCCTTCTTTTTGAATCGAGTTTCTGGTATTACTGCCCTGCCTAGAAACACAATAATTAGTAATTCTTTAGAGGTAGTTCGGAAAGCTAGGGAAGAATTAGGAAAACGGACTATTCGTTCTTTCCTAGAGGGTGAGCAAGCTTACCAGAGAGAGAAAGATGTTTTCACTACCGATCTAAAAATATTGGGTATTTGGGTTAGGGACGAAAGAGATATTCATTATATCTATCAAGCTATTCCTAGTAACAATTTGCAGCAAGAAGTCTTTATAACTGCGACAGCTATGAAACCTGGAATCAGAAGTTTTATAGGAGCTGTATTTGTGGTTAGAGACGGGGATAGAGAGGCTACTCAAATTGGAGGGATTTGTGAAACTAGTTCACCTAGTATGACTCCCCCGGCTCCACCGATCCTGAATGGGAGAGAAATCCAGTGTGCACCGGGTTCCCGCCCTCCTGATCGGGGAAATCAGATTCCCCCCTTTAATTTTTGAGGTTGGGATTTTTGGGGTATGATTCTGGGGTTTAAGTTTTAAGGAAGGATCGCATTTAGAGACATTAATTTCTTCCGTGGTGGAATTGGGACTAGAGAAATATCCGCCACCCTTGAAGTTGGGAGTGATGGCATCCGGGGGTGGGAGCAATTTTGGGGCGATCGCTATGCAAACTTGAGAAGAAGGAGCGATCGCCATAGGTAAAAAAGAGGCTAAGATTTGCAAAGTTTTCATGCAAAATATACATTTTTCTTTTAAGTACAACATTATCTTAATTATGAGAATGAGATACTTAGGAAAGTTGCAGAATCCAAGTAACCTTTGAATTTTGAAGCATTTATGAATTTATCTCCAACAGACTCTAATTCTTTAATTAGTAAGGTATTAAATATTTTAGAAGTTAATGCTCCTGGAGTAACGATCGCTGTAATTATGCTATTGGTTTCCTTAGGATCCAATCTGGTATCAGCTAGCGATCGGCGATGGTTCAATCAACTCCGCCGCCCTCAATGGCTATCTTTTGAAGTTCTCATCCCGGTGATTTGGACAGTGATTCTTATCTGTGGGGCTATCTCTGCCCATATTATCTGGGAAATAGAAAAAGGAAGTTTTCAAGGCTGGTCAATGATGATACTTTATCTATTTTTAGAGATTGTAATTATTGCCTATGTACCGATTACTCTGCAAACTCGCAATCTCCGATTAGGAACTTGGATAGGTCTAATTGGCTTTGGGCTGGGATTAGTTCTAACTCTCAGTGTGGGGCAAATCTCCCCAGGGGCTGCTTGGTTACTCCTACCTTATTTACTTTGGAGTCCGATCGGTTCCTATACTACTTGGGCAATGGCTCGTCTTAATCCTTAAAGGGATTACAGATAAGGTGCTTAAGACCCTTCCAAAGTACTGTAAAAAAACATAAAAACATAAACTTTTCTTTCTATGCTTATGCTACCTACTTCTTTGTATCCCTTAGAAACCGACCTCAAAAAAAGATTAGCAAATTCTATATCAGAATCACCGGAAGCACCTAAATCCCCAGAAGTGCCGGATTTACCGGAAGCACCAGAACTTCCTAAATCTCCACCAGAATTACCACCGGATTTACCAAAATCACCGGAAATACCTAATATTCCTGATATTCCTAATGCTCCAAGATCTCCTGAATCACCGGAAATACCGGGATACCCCCAAATACCAGATCTTCCAAATTTTCCTCAGGCACCTGATATGCCTAGCTTGCCAGAATTGCTGATTTATCATCAATATAATAACCAAAATATTTCTAAACAACAGGACGATTTTGAAAAGGCAGAACAGCAGTTTAAGCAACTTATGACTTGGGAAGATTTAGATGAACAGGTGAAGTTAAAACCTGAACTAGTTAAAGATTTAGAAATAGCGATCGCTACTGCTTCTGAGATAGCCTATCCTAAAATTACTTACGCAGAAACTGCTCAGGCAAGAACCGCAGATCGAGAAATAGCTGCGAGATTTTTACAAAGAATTCTCTATCGTTTAAATCGGCTTAACTTATTTTGGTACGATGATTTACGAAATTATCAAAATGAATGCTCTTCCTATCTCAAATCTCTCATCGATCGCTTAGAATCTGCTTGGCAAGCATGGGAATTATCTCAATTAGATGTAGATAAAATCCAGCAATTAAATCTTGAAAGTGTTAAACAAGCCTTACAAGAAAGAGCAGATGCAGACTTAGATCCGCCCTTATCTTTAGCCAAAAAATATCTGCGAGAAACTATGGATCTGCAAGGATATCGTCTATTACTAGCGATCGCTTCCTTAGATGGATTAGTAGAAGCAAGTCGACTTTCTCGGATCCTCGGCGGTGCAAGTAATGAAATTCAAGCAACTTTAATCCGGGTACTTTTAGAAGAGTACGGTAACGGTCGACTAGCTCGAAAACACTCTACCTTTTTTGCCCAAATGATGGCAGAACTAGGACTCCAAACTGAACCAGAAGCCTATTTTGATCTTGTTCCTTGGCAAGTTTTAGCAAGTATCAATCATAACTTTTTACTGACGGAACGCAAACGGCATTTCTTACGCTACAACGGCGGTTTAACCTATTTTGAAATAGCCGGCCCCGCCATTTATACAGACTATATGCTTGCTGCCCAACGGTTGCAGCTTTCTGATGCGGCTATGGGTTATTGGGAACTGCACATTCGAGAAGATGAACGACATGGACAGTGGATGCTTACAGATGTAGCTTTGCCCTTAGCCGATCGGTATCCCCAAAATGCGTGGGAACTAGTCCTCGGCTATGACCAAGAAAAATTAATAGGCGATCGGGCAGCAGTAGCAGTAATGGCTCTAATCCAAGAACCATTAGGGCTAAGGAATTAAGGATTCCATAGCGCAACGGCAATCCTTACCCAACAATCTAAAGCAAACAAATCTCTTTGAGTAAAATCTATGATCGTAAATCTAACTACAGATGGCTGGGATGTAATTTATCATCGAGCCCATGCCCTACTGGCGGCTCAGTTGGGGGGTCAATGGCGGCGAGCTAATGCTCCTGCACGCTTTTATGAAACGATCGCTGCTATCTCTCATCATGATGATTTAGAAAAAGAGTGGAAAGGTGATCATCTAACAGAAAGTGGAGCGCCCTTAGACTTCACCCTAGGGGAAGAACCACCAGAAGTAACTTTAGAAAAGCTGAAAAAGCATCTAGAGGATTCCCTCTATCGGGGTCGGTGGGTAGCTTTGCTAACTTCCAAGCATGTGTGTTTTCTTAGCCAAGCTAGAAAAGAAATCTCGGAGGATTGGCGAAATTTTCTAGAAACTCAAGAGCAGCAACAAGAAAAATGGCAACAGGAATTAGGAATTTCTCCAGAGGAAGCGGCACGGGCTTATCAGTTTATGCTGTGGTGCGATCGCCTGTCCTTAATCTTAGCCCAAAAGCAAGTACCAGAGGATGGTCGAGCCTTAGAGATCACTCATGGTATTGACCAGCAACGTTACGATCTACGCTGTTTAGAAAATGGGCATCTAACCATAGAGCCTTGGCCTTTTAATGATGAAAAATTCACGGTTAACGTGGAATCTTCCCATCTATCAGACTTGAAATATGACAGTAATGAAGCCCTAACTATGGCGCTTAAACAAGCTCCCATCACAAATCTAGAATGGACATTTAGTAAACCTTAAATAGCTATTTATAGAGCAGGATTATTTGCCTCCACCGGGGCGAACAATCTTACGATCTAGCCACTTTATAGCTCATAAAAATTATCAGAGGTTGTATGAACAATTTTTTATTACGTTCTAAAAAAGTAGTTGCCCTTCGTCCCCAGAATTACGCACCCACAGACACAAGCTATACCCCCCAAGAAATTTTTTCCTGCCCTGAAGAATCCCAATTTTATTCGCAATGTCTAGAAAGAATGGTTTTAAATACTAATGATGCAATTTCTATTGTGGAGTTTGGGGCAGGAGATGGCAGCCCAGTGATTAGTGGTTTGCTAAAAAGTCAATTTAATGGCGTAATTCATGGCTATGAACTAAGTTCTCAGTCGTGCAAAGCGGCACAGTTACAGATTGAACATTACAATCTTAGCCCTAAGTATATTATTCATAACTCTTGCTTTTTTGATAAAGGTTGGCAATCTAAAGCAAATTGTTTGATTGCTAATCCTCCTTATTTACCAGCAATTAATAATGATATTTATATGCCAGCTTTGCATGGAGGTCGGGATGGCTCTTCTATTACCAAACAACTTTTCTCTCTAGATTGTCAAAGTGTGATGCTGATGATTTCTGCGTATTCAGATCCTGTAGGGACAATTAAACATGCGATCGCTGAGGGTTATCAAGTTGCAGATTTTATGACTTCACCCATGAGTTTTGGCTATTACAGTTCTGAACCTAAGGTAAAACAAAGAATAGTTGAACTACACAAGCAACAAAAAGCCTTCTATTCTCCAAATATCTATATTTTGGCAGGAGTTCTTTTTAAGAAGCAGCACCACCTAAAGACAGATTTATCTCCAGAATTGCTCAAGATAATGACTACCTTGTAACATTACGATTTGTAAAGTAGATATGCAAAATATACATCTTTGTGGTGCACGCAACATGATCTTCATCATAGATATGGCAATCTATAAGAAGTCGCCAGACTTAAGTAAATCTTTGAAATTTGGAGCAAATACTATGCAAATTAACAAAACCCAAAATGAAATGATGGAAGCACCTATTCGTAATGCTTGGATTTGGGGCTTCACTCCCCAAGCAGAACTCTGGAACGGCCGTCTAGCTATGATTGGCTTTGGGTCAGCCCTCTTAATAGAGTTATTTACCAATCAAGGGCTTCTCCGTTTCTGGGGTCTTCTCTCAACCAATACAATCCCGACACCCTAGATTACATCTTAGGTCACAAGGGGCTTAAGCCCCTTACCTGTAATTCATGAACTAAAAAAGTGCTGTAACTTCTCTGTAACCAAACCGAGAAAAAATGGAGAGAGATTATCTCCCCCCCCCATCCAAAATACCCAAACAAAATACAAAATGAGTTTATCTCACCAAAATGTTGAGCCTTTAATTCCGAGTAGATTAGACATTGCGGAATTAGATATTATAAAAAGTGATATCTGGGGAGTAGCGATCGCTAGTTTTATTATTGTTCTATGGGCAGGAAGTTTTATGTTTCTTTTGGGAACTGAAATTCACAGTCCTTTGATAGCCATTTTAGGAATGACATGGCAAACTTTTCTCTACACGGGGCTATTCATTACTGCCCATGATGCTATTCATGGATCAATTGATCCACAGCATCGTCAAACTAATTATTTCTTCGGTTCCCTAGCTCTCTTGCTCTATGGTTTTTTCTCCTATGATGAATTACTAAAAACTCATCGAGAACATCATCATCACCCGGCGACAGATGCCGATCCCGACTTCCATGATGGTAAGCATAAAAATGCAGTGGCTTGGTATCTTTATTTCATGCAAGGATACTGGAGTTGGTGGCGATTCATTGCCTTAATTATTACCTACGGGATTCTCTACAATTTTCTGCATATTCCCCATGCCAATCTGATGATATTTTGGGCTATGCCTTTACTTTTAAGCTCAATACAGCTTTTCTATTTTGGAACTTTTCTGCCCCATCAAGAACCCCCAGAGGGCTATCCAGATTCTACCCATACTAGAAGTATTTATTTTCCTTTTTTCTGGTCATTCTTAACTTGCTATCATTTTGGGTATCATCAAGAACATCATAGATACCCTAATGTCCCTTGGTGGAAACTGCCAGCGATCGCTAAAACATCTATGCAACCAACTTTCTAGGCTTTACCGAATACAAAAAAGTGGTGCTAAAGAAGCAAAGATTTTCTCCCCACGGTAGGGAGAATCTTTAGGGAGTATCCCAATTATGTAACCCTCACCCTAAATCCCTCTCCCAGGGCGGGAGAGGGACTTTAATCCTGCCCCCCTTCTCCCTTCTTGGGAGAAGGGGCTGGGGGATGAGGGCAACTCTACA
>Ga0105048_10019575_pt1 | contig 10374 bp, 6 predicted proteins | sample MAT05_FD_78382 | JGI IMG/M metagenome (GOLD analysis project Ga0105048, IMG submission 78382) | Freshwater microbial communities from Lake Fryxell liftoff mats and glacier meltwater in Antarctica - MAT-05 | ecosystem: Environmental > Aquatic > Freshwater > Ice > Liftoff microbial mat | place...
GAACACGACCTTGGTGCCCGAGTTCTTCAGGATGTACTCGAGCTCGGGCGCGGCCAGCCTGAGGTTGAGCGGGTTCATGATCCCGGCGCCGAGGAACGCTGCGTGCCAGAGCTCCTCGTACTGGTGGCTGTTGAGCGCCAGCACCGCGAACCGGTCCTGCTTCCCGATTCCGAGCTGGTGCTGGAGGGCGTGGGAGAGGCGCGCCACCCGGTCGATGTGCTCGGCGAAGGTGGCACGGTACTCGCCGTCGATGAACGCCACCTTGTCGGCGTGGCGTTCGATCTGGGGCAACAGCATTCGGTGGTAGACGAGCTCTTTCACGGGAACCCCACAGTCGCTGGCGAACAGCTGCGACGACCGGCGAGCTGGTGCCGACGGTTCGCCTGACCGGTCGATCCGGTCACTCTCGGATGGTACCCATCGCCGGGCGGCGGTGACGGGCCGGTCGACCGCCGAGCGACCCTGATGGCTCCACGCAGGTAGCATCGGCTCGGCGGAACAACGGGTGGAGGGCGACACCACCGATGGCACGACCCAACAACCGCGAGGCACGGGTCGCCGACGCGCTCGACGCTGCGCTGAGGATCATGAACCGCGACGGCATCCAGGCGATGGTGAGCCTGCTGTCGGTCGAGAAGGTCGTGCGCGAGGCGGGTCTCTCCGACACCGCGCGTCGCGACTGGGAGGGTGTCCGGGGCGCGGGGATCCTGCAGGCGTTGGCGAACGAGCGCCTCGACAACTGGGCCGGATCGGGAGCGGGCGGGATCGCCGAGGCGCTCTTCGCCGCGTACCCCGATGCCGACGACCAGCGCTCGTTGCGCGACCGCTTCGTGGATCTGCTCGTCGCCAACCACGAGCTGTCGTTGCAGCTCGAGACGACGATTCCGGTGTGGATGGTGCACGTCGCCGCAGCCGCCGCGTCACCGCTGCGGGGCGATGCTGCGTCGGGGGACGCCGCCGGCCGCGACCTGGCCGAGCTCCGCCGATCGTTCTACGCCGAGATGGCCGCGCTCTACGGCATGGTCCTCGACACCTTCCTCGCGGACATGGGCTGGCGCCCGATCGAGGGGTGGGACACACCTTCGCTCGTGGCGATCCTCACCACGCTCCACGACGGAGCCGTGCTGCGTCGACTCGTCGACCCTGACGCGTTCGGACCCGATGCTCGGCGCATGGCACTCGCGCAACTGGCGCTGCTCGAATCGCTGACCGAGCCCATCGAGACGGAGCTCGCCGACCACAGCGACCTCAGCGCCTGGATCAACGAGACCGCTCCACTCGTCGTGATGGGTCGCAGCGGCGACATCGACTTCGACGAGGTCGCCGACGCGCTCGCGGCGCAGATCAAGCCCACGACCGACCCCGACGACGTCCAGGTCGCCTTCGCCCAGGCCTACCCCGACCCTGCGCTGCTGTGGGACGCCAGCCTCCGGTGGCTGCTCCTCTCGCTGGGCTCGACGTTGAAGCTCCGAGGGATCAAGGCCGACTCGGCCATCCTGCGGGTCGCGGTGCACCGGCTGCGCGAGGCGGCGCTCACCCACCCGAAGCTCGTGGAGGCCGCGCTCGCGACGCGCCACGACGTCGCCGCCAGCTACCTCGACGAGCTCGAGACCGTGCTCGCCGACCTGCTCGCCGACATGGGAGCGTCCGATCCTCGTCCACTCGCGGGGCACATCACCCGGTTCTCGCTCAAGGGCGAGCACGCAACGGTGGTCGCACTGCTCGAGACCGCGGCGCTCCCACCTCCGACCCAGGGTTGGTGAGGTTTCGCGCAGGTGCCGCGCATACGAATCTGCCACCGCGCCGAACTCGTCCGGCTGGGGGCCTTCCGCCCGGCCGCAGCCCCTGCCTACGCTACGACGATCTGGCGGCGGTCCCAGAGGCGGAAACCCCCTCGGTCAGGCTGTGCGACCCGCGTTTCGGTCGCGCAGCCTGATCACGTCGCTCGCTCCCCGGTGCTGCCCCACCGGTCGGGTTTCGGCTGCCCGCCGGGAAGGTCCGCCGGTGGAGCCGCTCGTCAGGTAGTGGCATCTGTTGTGCCAGTTCCGTGGGCCGGGTCCCGCTACCATCGCTCGGACCACACAACCGGGGGGACGATGGTGGCCACCACCAGACCGAACATCTTGCTCATCATGACCGACGAGGAGCGCTACCCGCCCCCCTACGAAGGCGCCGAGCTCGCCGAGTTCCGGCGGACGCAGCTCCCCGCTCGTGAGCGCCTGCGCACCCGCAGCCTCGAGTTCCACCGGCACTACGCCGCGTCGACGGCGTGCATCCCCAGCCGGGCATCGCTGTTCACCGGCCAGTACCCCTCGCTGCACGGGGTCACCGACACCGACGGGCTGACCAAGGCGGCGAACGACCCCTCGATGTGCTGGCTCGATCCCGACGGCGTGCCCACCATGGGCGACTGGTTCCGGGCCACGGGCTACCAGTCGCACTACCGCGGCAAGTGGCACATCTCCCACCCCGACCTCGTCCCCGTCGGCAGCCATGCCGGGCTCGCGACCAACGACAAGGACGGGAACCTCATCCCCGAAGCCGTCGAGGCCTACGAGCGCGCCAACCGCCTCGACCGCTACGGCTTCAGCGGCTGGATCGGGCGCGAACCCCACGGGGCCGACCCCGCCGACACCGGTCTCACGAAGGACGAGATCTACGCCGACCAGATCGACGCGCTGTTCGATTCGCTCGGGGCCGACCCGGCCGCGGAGCCGTGGCTGACGGTCGCCTCGCTGGTCAACCCCCACGACATCGCGTTCAGCGGCGCCGGTTGGGAGCTCCTGGGGTTCCCGACGCCCGACGAAACGGTGCCCTCGATCCCTGAACCTCCCTCCCAGCGAGACTCGTTCGACGGGCGCCCGTCGGCCCAGCGGGCGTTCACCGAGGTCTGGCCGCAGATGCTCTACGAGCAGCCGACCGACGAGGCGTACCGCCGCCTCTACATCTGGCTGCACAAGGTCGTCGACCACGCCATCGGTCGCATCCTCGACCGGCTCGAGACGTCGCCGTTCGCCGACCGCACCATCGTCGTGTTCACCTCGGACCACGGCGACCTGATGGGCGCCCACGGCGGCATGCAGCAGAAGTGGCACAACGCCTTCGACGAGGCCATCCGGGTCCCCCTGTGGATCTCGGGCCCCGGAATCGCTCCTCGCGACGGTGGCGTGACCATCCCCACGAGCCACGTCGATCTGGTCCCGACGCTGCTCGGCCTGACGAACGCCGACCGCACCGCCGCCGAGCACGCCGTGGCCGAGCACCACGTCGAGGCCCAGCCGCTCGTGGGTCGCGATCTCAGCTCGCTCGTGCACGGCGAGGCCGACGAGACGATCTTCGACGACGCCGTGTACTTCATGACCGAGGACCAGATCAGCCGCGGCCTCAACCACGTGAACCGCTTCACCCAGAGGCCGTTCGAGCCGGTCGCCGCCCCGGCCAAGGTCGAGTCCGTCATCGCCCGGGTCGGTAGCGGACCCGACGGACGCGCCGAGCTCTGGAAGCTGAGCCGCTACTACGACTCGGTCGACGACGACGATGGCGTCGAGTGGGAGCTCTACAACCTCTCGCTCGATCCCGAGGAGCGCAACAACCTGGCGGCGATCCCGGCGGCCGACGAGGTGTGCGCCCACCTGGTGAGCGTGCTTTCCACGCAGCGACTTGGGAAGCGTCGCACGCCCCGGCGGGTCAACGTGGGGTGAGGCCGTCCCGACGTCAATCGAACCCGGCGGAGCCGCCCTGCAGCGGCACCACGCCCGACAGCACCGAGCGCACGGTGTCGGCGACCCGATCGACCTGGAAGGGCTTGACCAGGAAGTCGACGGCGCCGGCGGCGATGGCCTCGGACACCGACTCGTTGCTCCCCATCCCGGAGCACACGACGATCCGGGCGTCGGCGTCGATCTCGATGATCTGGCGGATGGCCCCGATCCCGTCGAGATCGGGCATGACGAGGTCCATGATGACCGCGTCGGGGCGCAGGTCGGTGAAGAGCCGAACCGCCTCGGCGCCGTCCGCAGCCTCGCCGGCGACGACCATCCCCGCACCTTCGAGCATCTCCCGGAGGCTGGTGCGCATGAAGGCGTTGTCGTCGACGACGAGCACGGTGATGTCGCTGTCGTCGACCGGGATGATCGGGCGCGACGACCCTGGCTCGGCCTCGCCCAGCTTGAGCTTCTGGGCCTTCATCGGGAAATCGGGGCTGTCACTCATGGCGGGGTGTTCCTTGGCTCGACGCAGGTGGCCAGACCGTAGTGCACCGCACCTCTTGCGGGCACCGGACCGCTGGCGCTCGCCAGCCCCTGTCCTCCCGCTCGACGGGTGCGATCGCGGCAATGATGGTCCGGCCTGGCCGCCGGAGACCGGCGGTCGCTCGGGTCCGTCGAGGAGTGCACCATGTCGTGGTTCCGCAACCTGAAGCTCCGACCGAAGTTCCTGGTCGCGTTCGGGATCATCATGTTCGTCGCCGTCGTCCAGGCGTCGGTCAGCTACCAGGCGCTCCAGGACGCCAACGCCGCCGATGTGCGCACGGCCGAGGCCAACGACCTCGTCATCACGACCTGGGAGGCCCGCACCGCGGTGCGGGGCTTCGAGAGCCACTACCGGGGCTACCTCATCACCGCAGACCCCGCCATCCTCGCGGACATCGAGAACGATCGGGCTGAGTACACCGCCGCGATCGGCGGTCTGCGGTCCCTCGCAGCCGGCGACTCGCAGCTCGAGCAGCGGATGAACCGGATCGACGAGGCCGTCACCATCTGGGTCACCCAGGTCGTGGACCCCGGCATCGAGTTCCGCCGCGCCAACACGTCGCCCGACCTCTCGGTCGAGGAGCTCACCCAGCGCACGGCAGCCCTCTCCACGATCACCCTCGATGGCGACTCCGTGCGCTCCCTCTTCCAGAGCACGGTCAACGAGGCCCAGTCCGACCTCGTCGAAGCCCGCGCCGCCGGCGACGCGGCGGGCAACCGGCTCCGGTTGTCGCTGGTGGGCGGCACGCTGCTCCTCGCGTTCTTCTGCATCCTCCTCGCCATGTACCTCTCGGCGATCATCGCCGAGCCCCTCGAACAGGTGACCACCAGGGCTCGTCGGGTTGGCGAGGGCGACTTCGACATCGACAAGACCGGGATCCTGCGTCGCGACGAGGTCGGCGAGGTGGCCGCGTCGTTCGACGCCACGATCGACACCCTCGGAACGGTGAGCGGGCAGGCCGATGCCATCGCCGGCGGACGGTTGTCGGCCGCGGTGCTCGATGATCCCATCCCCGGCGCGCTGGGCGAGTCGTTCACGGGCATGGTCGCGTACCTGCGCGAGATCCGCACCGTCGCGGCCGATCTCTCCCGGGGTGACCTCGCCGGTGACGTCGCGGTGCGCTCCGACGAGGACGAGCTCGGTCGGTCGCTCCAGGCCATGACCCAGAACCTCCGGGCGACGGTCGACGACGTGCGCAGCGTCGCCGAGTACGTGGGTTCCGGGACGATCGCGCTGGCGGAGGGATCCGAGGAGTCGGCGCACCTGGCCACAGAGGTCGCCGCTGCGGTCAACGGCATCACCGAGGGCATCGCCCTCCAGACCGCGGCGACCGAACAGGTGTCGACCTCGGCGGCGGCGATCGCAGCCGAGGTGCGCGCCGCCACCCTCGCCGTGGCCGATGCCGTCCAGTCCAGCACCGCCGCCGCGGAGCTCGGCAGCAACGGGCGCGACAACGTCGAGCGGGTGGTGACATCGATGGGGAGCATCGCCGAGACCCTGGACCTCACCAACACATCGGTCGAGCAGCTCGAGGAGCACTCCCGACGCGTCGGCGACATCGTCGAGCTCATCCAGGCGATCGCCGACCAGACCAACCTGCTGGCCCTCAACGCCGCCATCGAGGCCGCCCGGGCCGGCGAGGCCGGACGAGGGTTCGCCGTCGTCGCCGACGAGATCAAGGCGCTGGCCGAACAGGCCACCGCGTCGACCCGGGAGGTGTCGCGGATCGTCGAGCGCATGGTGGACCAGGTGGACCAGGTGCACGCCGCGATGACCCACGGTCGTGCCGCGGTCGACGGCGGTCGCGACGCCGTGCGCTCGGCGGGCGCGACCTTCCAGTCGATCGCCGGCGGCATCGACGACATCACCGCCCAGATGGCCGAGGTCGACGCGGCGGTCCACCGGATCAACGACTCGGCGCGGCGGATCAACGAGCGGACGACCGAGCTCGTCGAGGTCTCGAACTCCAACAGCAGCGCCGTGGAGCGGGTCGCCGCAGCCAGCGAGCAGACGGCGGCCACCGCTGAGGAGATCGGCGCCACCGCGCAGGAGATCGCCACCGGGGGTGAGCAGCTCCAGCAGGCCGTCGCAAGGTTCAGCCTCCGCCGCTCCGGCGAGCGCACGCAAGACCGGCGCCGCCAGCGCGTCACCTTCGGTTCCACGCCCGCGGCCGAGGGTACGGCACCCGCACGGCGACCTCGACCGGGACCCGTCGGCGGGACCCCGAACGGCGCGACCGAACCAGCGGCATCCCCCGATGGCGACCGGCGGGTTGCGAGCGCCCCCGAGCGGCCCGCGTCGCCGGACGAATGACGGTGCCGGACCCGGACGACGTCGAGACGCCGGCCGACGACCGGCCCCGACTGGTGCGGTTCGCGCTGGGGGAGCGCTCGTTCCTCGTCGGGGTCGAGTCGGTGCACGAGGTGCTGGTGGCCGGGTCGTGCACCCGCCTTCCGGGTTCGGCGCCGGCCATCCTCGGGGTCACCAGCGTCCGTGGCCGAATCGTCGCCGTGGTCGATCCCCGCCCCCTCCTGCATCCGGGAACCCTTCCGGCCGGCCGCGGGTGGCTCCTCGTCGTCCGGACCCCCGACGGCCCGGTCGGCCTGCTCGTCGACCGCGTCGACCGCGTCGTGCCCGCCGAGCCCGAGCAGCACGCTGACCGCGCGGACCAGGCCATCGGTCGGCCGGTCGTGATCGCGACGGCGGTGGTCGATGGCGACCGCATCGCCGTCCTCGATCCGGTGGCTCTGGTGGCGGTCGCGATCGCCGCGGTCGACGTCGATGACGTCGATGACGTCGACGGCCCCGACCGCGTCCCCCATGCGGCCGGCTCGATGCCCGAGGTGGCGCCGCGGTGAGCTCGCCTTCCGTCCTGCGCGCCCCCGAGGTGGTGTGCATCGCCGCGTCGACCGGCGGACCGCAGGCCATCGGAGCGTTCCTCGACGCGCTCGGGCAGCCACCGCCGTGCCCGGTCGTGATCATCCAGCACCTGCCCGGGTCCTTCACCGGGCGGTTCGCCGATCGGCTCGGGCGGCGCACCTCGATCAGCGTCCACGAGGCCACCTCCGGTGCCCCGCTGCGGCCGGGTGAGATCGTGGTGGCGCCCGGGGACACCCACCTCCGCATCCGCCACCGGCGGGTCCGGCTGAACCGCGAACCGCCCGTCGCCGGTCTCCGGCCTCGGGCCGACCTCACGCTGGCCGACCTGGCCGCGGAGTACGGGGCGGGAGCCACCGCCGTCGTCCTGTCCGGCATGGGTTCCGACGGGTTCGACGGTGCGCTCGCCATCGCCGAGGCCGGTGGCCAGGTGCTGGCCCAGGACGCGGCGAGCTGCACCGTGGACGGGATGCCATCGCGCATCCGGGCCGAGGGGCTTGCGAACCTGGTGGGTACCCCAGCCGCGCTGGCCGAAGCTCTCGACCTCGCGTGGCGCACCGCTCCGACGACGGGCACGTCCGATCCCACCACACGGGCCAACGCCGGTTCTGGGCCGACCGATCGGCCCGCTCGACCTCAAGGCGGCACCCGCCGTCGCACCGGCGGCGACCCTCGGGCCGAGGAGCGCGTCGGCGCCACTCTCCGACGACTCCACGAGATCGACCTGCGCTGCTACAAGCCGGGTCAGATCCGCCGCAACCTCAACGCCTTCGCCGACCAGGCCGGCTATGACCTCGACGACCTGGCCGATGCCCTCGAGCGGGACATCGACCTGCGCCGGGCCCTCCTGGACCGCCTCACCATCAACGTCACCACCTTCTTCCGCGATCCAGACCGGTGGGCGGATCTGGATCGGCTGGTCATCCCCCGGCTCGGCCATGCCCCGCGGGTGTGGAACCCCGCGTGCGCGGACGGCTCGGAGACGTGCTCGTTGGCGATGCTGCTCCTCGAAGCCGGGCTCCGACCGCTCATCTGGGCCACCGACGTCAACGCGACGCGAATCGACGTCGCCCGATCCGGCGCGTACAGCGAACTGGCGGTGGCCGACGTCCCCGATGGACCCGGCCCTGCCGATCGCCGGTCTCGCTGGTTCACGCCGAGGGGCACGACCTGGGTGGTCGACTCCGAACTGCGCAACAAGATCCGCTTCGAGCGCCACGAAGCTGTCGATGGTCCGCTCGACGGTCCGGTCGACCTGCCGTTCGACCTCGTCGTGTGCCGGAACCTGATCATCTACCTGAAGCCCGACGCACGCGACCGGCTGCTGATGCGCGTCGCCGGCTCCCTGCGCGCCGGCGGCGCGCTCCTCCTCGGCAGCGCGGAACGGATCCTGCGGCCGGAGACCTTCGGCTTGATCCGCATCGCGCCCGGCCTCTATCGCCGCGAGTCCACGGAGCGAGCGGCGTGACGGTGAGCGATGCCTTCCTCGCCGAAGCCGCGGAGCAGGCCGGGTCGTTCGCCGCCGGGATGCTCGAGCTCGAGGCCGCCAGCCGGTTGCCACCGAACGACGGGAGCACCTCGGGCGTGGACGAGGCCATGACCGTCCGGGAGCTGTTCCGGTTCGCCCACAACCTCAAGGGCATGTCGGCGATGGAGGGGATCGCCGAGCTGAACCGCCTCGCCCACGCGAGTGAGGACCTCCTCGACCGCTACCGCACCGGAGGGCAGCGCCCCACGGCGCCCGAGATCGACGCGCTGCTCGCGGCAGCCGATGCGATGAGCGCCCTGGTGGACGACCTCGGCGCCGGCGCCACGCTGAGCGACCAGGGCACCCTGGTCACCCAGCTGAACGAGCTGGCGGGCACGCCGGCCACCGGCGCGGGTCCCACCGCCGGAGGTGACATCGGCGCTCCCGATGACCCGCTTCCCCCACGCCTCGGGCCGGCCCGCGCCGTCCTGCACGTCACGCTCGCCGCCGACGCATCGCTTCCGGGCGCGCGGGCGGCCGTGCTGCTCCGACAGGTGGGCGCCGTCGCGACGGTGGCCTTCACCGTCCCCGATCGTGAGCTCATCACCGGTGGATCGGTCGACGAGTTCCTGGTGGGCGTCGATCCGGGCACGCCGTCCGGAGCCCAGGGCGCGACGCCGGACGACACCGACGCGGTCTTCGCTGCACTCGTCGAACGGCTGCGCACCATCCCCGACGTCGCCGCCGTCGTCGAGCGGCGCCCGGTACCGGCCGCCGATCCCGACACCTTCGACACCCCCGAACCCGCCGAGGATCGCCGAGGGCCGGGCCACACCACGGCGTCCACGGCGCCGACGGCGCCGACTGTTCGTGTCGAGACCGGACGCCTCGATGCCCTCCTCGACGTCGCCGGCGAGCTGGTGATCGAGCGGAACCGGCTGGCGGCCCTGCTCGACGGATCCGCCGACACCGACGTGAAGCGGGCGCTCGCCGATCTCCGACGAACCGTCGGTGACCTCGAACGCCTCGTCCAGCGCGTCCGCATGGTCCCGATCGCGCCGGTCTTCGCCCGGCTGCAGCGACTCGTCCGCGAGACGGCCCGAGAGCTGGGAACCCCGGTCGCGCTCGAGATCGAGGGCGAGACCACCGAGGTCGATCGCAGCGTGGCCGACGAGATCCTCCAACCGATGGTGCACCTGCTGCGCAACGCCATCGATCACGGCATCGAGCCGGCCGACGTCCGGACGGAGCGGGGCAAGCCGGAGCAGGGCTCGATCCGGCTCTGCGCCGAGCAGCAGGGTGATCACGTCGTGTTCGAGGTCGCCGACGACGGTGGCGGCCTCGACGACGAGCGCATCGCCGCCAAGGCGCTCGCGTCGGGCCTGCTCGACGACCGCCAGGTCGCCGCCCTCGATCGCGCCTCGATCCTCGACCTCATCTTCGCTCCCGGCTTCTCCACGAACGAGGGCGTCAGCCTCGTGTCGGGGCGGGGCGTCGGTCTCGACGTCGTGCGCGCCGCGGTCAACCGCTTCGGCGGCGGGATCGAGGTGGACTCGGAACCGGGTTCGGGGACCACGTTCCGCATCCGCCTGCCCCTTTCGCTCGTGGTGGTCGACGCGCTCATCGCCCGGGTCGGCACCGAGCTGTGGGCGCTGCCGCTCAACCGCCTCGTCGAGACCTTCACGGTGCGCGCCGGCGCGATCCGCGAGGCGCCGAGCCCCACCGGCTGGGTCGTCGCCCACCGAACCGGCCTGCTCCCCGTCATCGACGGCGGGACC
>Ga0105048_10019576_pt1 | contig 10374 bp, 8 predicted proteins | sample MAT05_FD_78382 | JGI IMG/M metagenome (GOLD analysis project Ga0105048, IMG submission 78382) | Freshwater microbial communities from Lake Fryxell liftoff mats and glacier meltwater in Antarctica - MAT-05 | ecosystem: Environmental > Aquatic > Freshwater > Ice > Liftoff microbial mat | place...
CATTCTGAATCCGGTTACAACATGTAATCAACAGTAAATATCTACGAAAGCTGCGAAGCCGCCCATGTGGGCGGTTTCTTTCCGCAACAGCCAACATGGAGAGCGCATGAAAACGATGCCAGACAGGCATAACAATGACGCCATCAACGAAGATCTCCTGAAACAGTTGGCCTATAACGACAAAATGGCCGAACTTGGCAGAGTCTCAGCAGGTTTAGTTCACGAATTAAATGCACCGTTATCGGTCATCACTTCAGCATCGCAGATGATTCTGCGCGAAGAAGGTGTAACTGAATTTGTCAGGGAAATGATCGAGCGGATTAACTCTGAAGCCCAGCGATTATCCAGACTCACCAGAAGCCTGCTTAACTTCAGCAGCCAAAACGAGACCATCAGCGAAATCGATTTAAACCTCACCACAGAATTTGTTCTTGAATTTCTTCAATATGAAGCGGCCAAACGCGGTGTCACTTTTAAAAGAAAGTTAAATTTCAATCTTCCAGTTATCCGTCAAGACGAAAACCTGATCAAACAAATTCTACTCAATTTGATAATGAATGCACTACATGCAATGGAATCAGAAGGCGGAGAATTGCAAGTAACAACTGAAACCTTATCGGACTTTGTCAGCTTGACTATTTCAGATAATGGTCCCGGCATATCTCCTGATGCAATCAGCAGAATATTCGAGCGCTATTTTACAACAAAAAAAACTGGCGAAGGGACAGGACTCGGGCTATTTATAACAAAAAACCTGGTTGAAATGATGGGTGGCACGATAAAAGTCGCAAGCACTATCGGAGTGGGGACAGCTTTTACAATAGCACTGCCTGCTGCAGCTGAACAATAGCTCTCTAATACTGCCGCGATACGCGTTGTTCTCGGGCTGCAAGGGCCTCTTCCGGGTTTGCGGTTTTTGTCATTTGGTGTTCACACGAGTAATTAAACTTCTGTAAAGCAATTGCCCACTAAACAAATCATTCAAATCCATCAATTTAAGTCAGCCGAATTAACTTTGCTGAAGGTCAACTCGTGTAATATTGACTCGTAGGCGGAAATCGAGGCGTCCATTGCTGCATTGCCTATCGCCCCACGGCCGGTCCAGTCATTGCCCTGCCTGATGTAAAGATTTTTCAGGATGCCGCGAATGCGCTGCTCGGCCTGTTCAGGCTCTTGCCTGATCATGCCAGCGAGTGCCCCATACACGGAATCAAAGGTTTCATCATAAAGCTCTTCTATACAATTCGTAATGAACATGTTCTTCCCCTCCATGCTATTTGCATGTATATTGTATAAGTGTAGACATGAAATAGTTATATTATTAATATTACATGTAAATAAAGTTTTGTCTAGGACAAAGATGGTAATGTCGATCATGTATTCGATTGCCGAAATCGAACGAGAAACCGGAATCAATCGTGACTGTTTGAGGGTCTGGGAGCGCCGCTATGGTTTTCCTGCACCGTTGCGAAACCAGTGTGGTGAGCGTGTCTATAGCAGCAAGCAACTGGAGCGGCTACGACTGATCAAACAGTTGCTTGACCGAGGTCTGCGGCCGGGCAAACTTCTAGTCCATGATGATAAACATCTGCGTAATTTGGCGTCGCAACAGAGTAAACACTTGGCAGTCTCAACTGAGGTTGGGATGTTGCTGGAGATTTTGGCTGGAGGATCACAGCGTTCACTGCTGAACCGAATGCAAGAACAACTGGAACAGCTTGGTTTGCGGAACTTTATACTCAATATTGTGGCACCGATGAACCATGCCGTCGGAAATGCCTGGTTTGAGGGAAGGATCGGTATTCTGGATGAGCATCATTATGCAGAAGTGGTGCGTCTTGTCTTGTCTGTGGCGCTTAGTCGTCTGCCACTGGGCAAAGGTTTTTTGCCCAGTGTTCTGCTGACGACGTTACCCGGGGAACAGCATGGTCTCGGTTTGTTGATGGTAGCCTGCATGTTCCGCCTGGAAGAGGCGGAGGTGCTGTCACTTGGCGTGCAGACCCCGCTGCAGGAAATTGTGCGCGGAGCTGTCCATAATCAGTGCCAGATTGTTGGTATCTCCTGCAGCGAATACTTAAACAGTCGTACGATTGCCACCCAGTTGATCCGATTGCGCAAGCTTCTTCCAGACCATGTCGCTATCTGGGCAGGGGGCAGTGGTATTGGCTCTGTCAAACTCCTATCGCCAAACATAAGGATGTTCAGTGATTTGGTCCAGCTGCAGACGGCAATTCGTGCTACTATTTCATGATGGTCTCTAATGTCCTGTCTGGCTTGTAATAGCACCGGATAATTTGACACTTTGGAACGTTTCCAGGCACGTTGTTTATTTGTTGATTTGCCCACAAATATGCCACCAAACAGCAGAACAACTACCAATACTATTATACCCAAAGAAGCCGCTTTCCATCCTATCCAACAGTACACATCACCTGTCGCACCCGGTATTCACCACCAATCACCAGATATTCCCCCTCCCCCTTCATAATGCTCCCTGGCAGTAAATCGTTATAAAAAAATACCTTGCTAAGTGGTACATTGACTCTCCAGACAGTTGAACCAAACTCCCAGGCACGCTCTTCGTCATTAGTGAAAGAAACCAGATTATTGAGTCGGACGATCATCTCCCGTTTACCGGTTTTTTCCAGTACTTTATGCTCGTTTGGATCCTGAGTGCCTCGAAAGAGTGTAATGATTTTATTATCAGGGTACTTCAAAGGGAGTTCATACTGGCAATACTCGTACAGCAGATCAAGCTGCGACTGAATCGCATTGGTTCTGGCGCTTCCCTTCATGACATCCACTGAAAAATCAAAATATGGTTCCCCATGAATATCACTGATGATTCCACGATGAAATGTGGGCGGGATACCCATTCGACTCTCTACCCAGCGTTTCAGGACAGCACCCTCTATCGAGTTTGAGTCCATCATCCAGCCGCGCAGATAGCGCAGATAGCTGTTTTTAATACTCTTGCGAGCAGTATCTGTGGCCTGGTCCTGCCAGTGGTGCAGCTGAAATTTTACCGACATGAAATCATTGAATATAAGGGCACGCTCTTCCTGTGAATCAATGGCTGCCAACTTTTCAAATAAAAAACGATTAGCTTCTCTGACGCCCTGGATAAATATCTGCTGAGGATTTTCGTTAAAATGGTGGGAGGCAATTACCCATGGCGGCAGATTGGAGTTATTGAAAGTAGTACCGGCCATGGGAAATCACCTCATTGTGAAGGGTTTGGGCAAAAATGCTTAGACTTAAGACAAGTTAAAACTAACTTAACTTAACAACTTCACTACAATATTTTTGCCAACGCCACAAGAGTCGCCTTAATTGGACCACTGGCAACAAAAGGCTCTATGCCCAGCTTTTCCAGCTCGCCTCGTGGATGCTCTCCCATCTGAGCTGACACAACGGCACGACATCCATTTAGTGCTTCGGATATCCCCTTGATAATATGCCCACGTAATGGATGTTCAGGATCAAAGCTGCAATAACGGTCAACCTTTTTTTCATCGACCAGATTAGCCTCACCCTTTTCAACGTCATATATCAGGAACCGCTCAGCATGACCAAAATGCTGATTTATTTCCTTACCATCTTTTGACGCAACCGCCATTAACATAAATACCTCCGCTGAGAGCCGAGCCCCGGGACCCGGGACCCGAGGTTCGAAAGCCGGAACTCGGAACTGGGACCCGAAACTGCAAAAAACCTTAAATCTTCCCCTACCGATCCCTGGTTCCGGGTCCCGGTTTACATCTCCACCGCTTCAAATTTAAAGCAGCTTTTGGGACAGGTGCGGCCACAGGCTCCACAACCGATACATTTACCCGGATTAAGCACTCTCATGTAAGCCTTGACTGTATCGCCGATTTCTTCTTCTTCAAAAACCAGAATCCCTTTGGCGCAGGCCTTGAAACAACGACCACATCCAATGCAAACATCCTTGGCGATACTGGTTACAAACTGGGGTGTCCAGACTTTTTTGTCTCTTGTCAAACCTGTTATGAATGCCATGCTATATTCTCCTTTTTATGGCCTGTTATGTTAGGCCGAATTCTTCTACTCAGGTCTATGACCTGAAGACTGTTAGGGCAAACCTGGTTTTAAACCCTCAACCTAAAAGCCTATCAATCTAATCCTCCAAAAATGAAGTTGACTTATCCTTATTCATCGCTTTTCTCAACCATGGCGGAGGATTGTTTCTCAATACCTCCTGAATTTTCTCCACGGTTTCCAACAGACCCACCTCGGTGTTGGTCTTCATCGGCTGAATTTTCAATGCAACCAGCTTGGCTGCCGCCGGCCCGCCGATCTGCATTGTATAGACAATGGCGCAGTCAGCCAGCAACTTTGACCGGGCACCGATACGGTCCTCTTCGTCCTTACCATGTTCCCCGACTGTAATGGTTTCAAGGTAAGCGCCCTCATCCGGTCCCACCTCCCAGATATAAAAACTTTCCGCCTGGCCGAAATGCATGTCAATCATCTCACCTGTTTTGCTTGTAAATGCGATTTTCATGGCTAACTCCTTTTTTTGCCACAGAGTTCACAGAGAAAACAAAATAAAGATAAATGAATAAATTATTGTTTTTGTTTCCTACTCTGTAATCTCTGTGGCTAAAGTCTTTCAATTATGAGCTAATTTCTGTGCCTCTTTTGCATTGGCCTGAAACAGATTGGCCGTCTCAAAGAGCAGATTCATTGTTCCTCGATATCCGACCCAGACTTTCTGATGCGCGCCCAACCTGTCGAATACCGGCAAACCGGCTCTCAAATGGGCGCCGTTTTTTAGTTTAGCCGCAGCCTGTCGACCGTTGCTGTTGGCCACAATCAAATCTGCACCGATTGCTGATGTTTCCAGATCTTCCAGATCACCGACATAAACATTCTCACTCGGCAGACCATCCAGACCGCGTGTTCTGGTGGCACTGATGGCAGCCTGAATCTCGCACCCCATACCAGCCAGAAAGCCGGTCAAACCCTTTAGATTGTCTGATTCAAGAGCCAGGGCGACTTTTTTGCAGCCGAACTGATAATGGCTATCTACCATGGCATCCATCAATCTGCTTCTCCAACGTCTGTGTTTTTCCGGAATCGGACGGTCTGAAATAGCTGACAGGATTTCCATAAAACGATCTGTCTCGGCCAGGCCGGAAAGAGATGTAAATCCGTAAACCGGCATGCCAAACTGTTCTTTATATTTCAGACCGGCTTTTGCAAGAGAATCACCAACATAAAGTGTTGCTACACTGCTGCCTGATCGGCATATATCTGCTACAGAAATCCCTCCGGTTGACAGAGGCGAAACGACTTCGTCGATATGCCCATCCATGGCGTTAGATATGTCAGGAATGGTCAACACCTTCAACCCGAACGATTCAACAACCTCTTTCAATTCATCCACATCAGCCGGCGTCAAATGTGCGCCCGGCAGCAGATTAACCTGATCAGCTACGGTCTCACCACTCACCGGCAAAGTAGAAACTATTGCTTCCACCGCCGCTGCATATCCTTCCTGCAGCGAACCGCAATAGTCCGGGGTGGCGGCATGGATTATGGGAACTTCGGCGTACTCAGGGTTTTCCATCCTGAAATGAACTATGGCACTTTTTACATCATCACCCATGGTTTCGGTCAGACCCGATGTCATGACCCCAACAACGGCAGGATGGAACTTTTCGATAACTCGCTTGATGCCCTTTTTCAGGTTTTCCCAACCACCGAAAATGGCGTTATCCTCACTCATAGCTGTCGAGTTCAGTGCAATCGACTCTTTGTAATGCCGTGAAAGCTGCAAGCGGATAAAGGTTGAGCACCCCTGGGCGCCATGCAGAAGGCCCAGCATGTTATCAATACCCAGGTAAGCCATTGTTGCGCCTAACGCTGGTGAATTTTTCTGAGGGTTGACCGTAGCACACTTGGTAGACACCTTAACCCTGGAAGCGGCCAGGTCTTCGGCCAGAAACCTGTCGGCATGGCCAGCACTGGCTGCAAGATCTTCTGCCAACTGTTCATCGGTCTTTTCCCAAGGCGCTGGCGCATTCAGCACCGGCCAGATCGGATTATTGACTGTCAAATCCAGCTGTTTAGAAAAAGTGACCATACCTTCGAAACCGGCATAGGGATGTGAACGTCCATGGTTGATATCCAGAAAAGGGGTCTTGCTCTTGAGCGCCAGAAACTTGGTCTTGCCGCCGGCCACGATTAGATCCGGCATCTTTTCGCGCATGACTGTAAGCAAACCGGCTGTACTGGTATCTTCGATAATCCTGGCATCCTTGTGCATCAGAGCCTTCATGCGGTAGAAATCCTCCAGGGTCGAATTCTGAGTCCCTGCTGCCAGAATCTCAACACCCAGTTCACGCAAGGCATTAACCATCGACCAGGTTTTAACTCCACCGGTAAATAGAACCGCACGCTTACCTTCCAGCCTTGCTCGGTATGGAGCTATCTGTTGACGGCATTTGTCCTCTTCCTCGGCCAGCAGTTTTTCTACCCGGTCCTGCATGACACGTTTTTCCAATCCATTGACAGCATTATCCAGTTCTCTGGCAATATTGCGAAGCGCCTTGGCCGTATCTGTAATCCCGTAAAAGGATTCTTCCAGATAAGTCATACCGAAATTTTTCTGCATCTTTTTGGCCAGATTGGTCAAACTCTTGGAACAGATAATCACATTCAGCTTGGCCCGGTGGGCATAGCGCAGCTCCTCAAACTTGGCATCGCCGCTGAAACAGGACAGTACCTGTATGCCCAGTCGCTCAAACAGTGGCAGCATGGCCCACAGGTCGCCGGCAATATTATATTCACCGATCAGGTTAATCGGATATTCGCCCAACACCTCAGGCTCAGCCGTATTGATGATATATTTGAACAAAATTTCGCCGGCCAGACGATTGCCTATATTTTTATCACCGATGAAACCGGGCGTATTAACCGGAATGATCGGTTTGCTGATTTTTTCCTGGGCCGCCCTGCAGACCGCATCCAGATCATCGCCGGTCATGGCAGTTACACAGGTGGCATAGACAAATATGGCCTTAGCCTCCGGATAGTGCTTGCCCAGATCAAGAATCGCCTTGTAGAGCTTTTTCTCTCCGCCGAAAATAACGTCATTTTCCAGCATCTCGGTGGTAAACCCACGGCGATAAAGCTGGGAATCACTGGAACGCGCGCCCCTGTTATCCCAGGAATTACCGGCACAGGCGATTGGACCATGTACCAGATGAATCACATCCGTAATCGGCATCAACACAACACGGGCACCGTCATAAGCACAGGAACGCTCTGTCCCCTCGCCCGGTTCCGACTTCTTGCAGAACTTCGGTGCTCCCTTGTCGTGGGTTTCACAATCGGTTACATCATAATAATCGGGCTTTGCCATACTCATCCTCATCTTTCAACGGACGATCTCGCTTGAATAATTCCAATTCCAGATCAAGGATGATATCCAGGCGGCGATGATTGAGGCTGCGAAGCGTACATGGCAGTACGTTGAGTAGCCTAAGACAAGCCAACGAAGATAGGGCCTTGATGTGTAATTGGAATAAAGCACAAAGGCGCCCCGCTTATCTTCCACCCAAACACCGATCCGACTGCACGAAGGAGGCACCCACCAGCTATTTTTGCTGGATGCTGCCGGGATCATTGGTTGTGCGAAATTTAAACAGTGGCGCCTTTGCCAAACACATTCTGAAGCTGGTTTATATCTCTTGTTAGCATTTGCCATGCCAACTTGACAAACAAAACTAACATACTGATATTACTGTACAATATTAGCATCACAACCATAGTGCCCACGGGCACATGCATATTTTTTAAGCAGACATATCAGCTCTACAAAAAAACCGACGCAATCAACAGCAAACCTGAATAGTTCTGATAAGCCGCTAAACCCTTCTCCCTGAGGGAGAAGGTGGCCGAAGGCCGGATGAGGGGTCGTCCCAGATAACACGCCCTATTCCCCCTCACCCTAGTCCTCTCCCTCAGTGAGAGGGAACTGTTTATGAGGATTTAGCAGCGGACTAGAACAAATCAGGGCAGCAAATGGTGTCAAAGACAATGATTAAAACCGGTATTGCGCCATTGCAATAGAGTAGTATTATAAATAGACACACAAAACAGATGAAGTTTTTTTGAATGCGCCATTTTTCCAATAAATGGAGTTTTTATGCGCGCAACACCGTCCTTACTCATATGAAACCGGACACCCTCTCACTGAATCGCTTTACCCTGGCCATCGCCTGGTTACTTTCCCTAATAATTGCGATCTTGGCTCCACTGATTTTCTTTATAACATCCTACAATAATCTTCTTAATATCCTTGAAGTTCGAGCACAACTGGCGGCCAGTTCTATTAACAGCATTATCAACTCAAACCCTACATTATGGCAATACGAAGAACTCAGGCTGTCAGAGATTCTCAACCAGCAACCTCATGACATAGTACCGGAACTTCGACGAATTATTTCAAATAACGGAAACGTGATCGTTCAGAATCGTCCTTCAATTCACAGACCTTCAACATCCTTCACAATAAATATCCATGATGCAGGCAAGGTTGTCGGGCAGGTCAAGGTCACCAGGTCACTTAATCCTCTTCTGGCCAGAACGTTCTTGATTTCAATCCTTTCAATAACCTTGTCTTTTATCCTTTTTTCCGTATTCCGCACTTTCCCGATAAGTATCATCAAAAAAGCCTATCAATCTGTTGAGGAAAGTGAACAAAAATACCGCCTGCTTTATGAAACCATGACTGAGGGGATGGCGCTGCACAAAGTTGTTTTTGATGTGAACGGTGCTGTTATTTCGCTGACTGTTATTGATGCAAACCAGAGTTGTGCTGCCATGCTCAATACGGAATTAAGCCATATTGTCAATAATGACAGCGAGGCGCTTTTTGGAAGCACTCTACTGGAATTAATTTCTGAGCAGATGCCGATCAACATAAACAGTGCCTTCCATTTCGAACTACAACTGCCAGGAAGGCAGAAGTTCTACAATGTTCATGTCTTTTCACCCGACCAGGGCCTGATAGCAACTCTCTTCGAAGACATCACCGAGCGGAAAAAATCCGAACAAAAAATCCATCGCATGGCTTACTTTGACACTTTGACCGGTCTGCCAAACAGGATCCTGTTTATGGACCGACTGAACAAGGCCATTTCAATTGCTGACCGGGAAAATAGAAAACTGGCCGTACTTTTTCTCGATTTGGATCATTTCAAAGAGGTTAACGATAAGTTGGGTCATGAGGCAGGAGATCAACTTTTGGTAGAGATCACCGAACGCCTGAACCAGAACATACGCACCAGCGACACTCTTTCCCGTTTTGGAGGTGATGAATTTGTTTTTGTTATTAGCAATCTCGACGAACAGTTGAACGTGACTCATGTTGCCCAAAATCTGATCAACACCATCCAGATACCTTTTAATATTCTCTGTAACCAACTCAATGTAACCAGCAGCATCGGCATAGCTATCTTTCCAAATGACGGTAAGACCGCCGAGATATTACTCAGAAATGCCGATCTGGCCATGTACCACTCTAAAGAAACCGGGCGTAACTCCTACAAGTTTTACTCTCCCACAATGAATGAAAAGGCAACCTTGCACAGAAATATCGAATCCGGACTACGTAACGCTTTGGAACATGGCGAACTATTTCTGGAGTTTCAACCAATTGTGGATTCAGACACCAATCAAATCACTGCCGCAGAAGCTTTTGTACATTGGAATCACCCCGCCAGGGGCCTGATACCGCCGGCAGAGTTCATAACCCTGGCTGAAGAAACCGGTTTAATCATTCCTGTGGGTGAATGGGTCCTGAAAAATGTGTGCGAAAAAATCAATATCTGGAGTGAGGCAGGTCTTCCACCTATCAGGGTCTCGGTCAACATTTCCAACAGGGAATTGGAACAATACAACTTTATGGAAGTCATCAAGCTGGCGCTTGCAGCAAACGATACAAATTCATCCTGGCTGGAAATAGAATTTACCGAAAGCTGCCTTGTGGATATCAACAATGAAACTATTTCAGAAGTCTTCAAACTAAGAAATTTTGGCGTGGCAATAACCATAGAAGACTTTGGCACCGGGTATTCATCAATCGGTTTCATCCGGAACCTGCAAATTGACCACATCAAGATTGACAGGCTTCTAATCAAGGATATAACCACCAACATACTTGATCAGGCATTAGTCGAAGCTGTGTTTGCCATGTCTAAAAAACTTGGAGTCGGGATAATTGCCGAGGGAGTTGAAACAGTTGATCAATTAAATTACCTCCGGGCACTTGGCTGCAAGGAAATCCAGGGTTATTATTTCTATCGTCCAATGTCTGCAGATGCACTTGAACTATTGCTGAGG
>Ga0105048_10019577_pt1 | contig 10374 bp, 3 predicted proteins | sample MAT05_FD_78382 | JGI IMG/M metagenome (GOLD analysis project Ga0105048, IMG submission 78382) | Freshwater microbial communities from Lake Fryxell liftoff mats and glacier meltwater in Antarctica - MAT-05 | ecosystem: Environmental > Aquatic > Freshwater > Ice > Liftoff microbial mat | place...
AGTAAGACTCCGCCGCCTCGCTGAAGTAATACGGGGCCTGATAACTCCCGGTGCGCTCCTTTTCGATCTGGCGGAGCAGGTCATTGAGCAGCGCGCTCGCGCCGAAGCGGTAGCGCGCATTGGTGAGCCAGGCGTCGCCGAGGGTCTCCTTCACGGCGATGAGGAATTGCAGCGCCTGCTTGGCCGTGCGGATGCCGCCGGCGGGTTTCATGGCGATGGCCGTGCCGGTGTCGAGGTAGAAGTCGCGGATGGCTTCGAGCATGACCTGGTTGTTGCCCAGCGTGGCGTTGAGCGTGGTCTTGCCGGTGCTCGTCTTGATGAAGTCGCCGGGGCGCAGCACGCGCATGGCGAGGAAGGAGGCGGCGCGGATGTTGTCGTAAGTCTCGAGTTCGCTGACTTCGAGAATGACTTTCAAAGTGGCATCCCCGCACGCCGCGAGCACGGCGGCGATTTCTTCCTGCACCATCGCGAAGTCGCCCGCGAGAAACGCGCCGCGGTTGATGACCATGTCGATCTCGTCCGCGCCGTCGCCGACTGCGGCGCGCACCTCGGCGAGCCGCGTTTTGAGCGGAGCCTGGCCCGAGGGAAACGCCGTGGCGACCGAGGCGATGCGCACCGCGGTATCGCTGCCGAGAGCGCGGCGCGCGTGGCGCACCATCGCGGGGTAAACGCAGACGGCGGCGACCTGCGGCACGGCGGGATCGTCGCACGGACGGAGCGCTTTCTGGCAAAGCGCGGCGACTTTGCCGGGCGTGTCCTTTCCCTCGAGCGTGGTGAGATCGACCATCGAGACGGCGGTCTTCAGGCCCCAGAGCTTCGACGCCTTCTTGATCGAGCGGGTGGTGTATTTCCCCACGCGTTCCTCGATCCCGACGGCATCAACGGTGCCGACGTCATCGAGCAGCGCGGTGCGGGGGGATGGGGCGGACATGCGGGACTATTGGCGGGTGAGGGTGGGGGAACAAATGAAAACGCGGCATGTGCGTGATGGCGGTTGTCGGAGGCGGGTTGGTTTCCAAAAACAAGCCGTCACACGCTGACGCGAAGATCGACGCGGGTTCCAGCGCGCTTAGTGCCGTTTTTCCACCGCGGCGCATTCGCGTTTCACCAAACCGGAGACGCGGTGGCGGACGAGATAGACCTGCGCGGTGCTCACGCGCAGCTCCGTGGCGACTTTTGCGACGGACCATTGCTTCATGATGAGGCAGTCGAAAATCTGGTAGTGCTTCGCGTCGATCTTGCGCTTCACGCGTTCCAGCGCGGCGGCGAGGACATTGCGTTGCCACTCCTCTTCCCAGGCCGCGTCGAGGTCGAAGCCGTCGGGCACGCGGTCGATCGTGGCGGTGGCGCGGCGACTGTCGTCGCGGGTGGTGCGGGCCTTGGCGGCGGGTGCGCGCTTGCGGAACTGATCGGCGATCCGCCAGCGCGTGATATGGAGCAGCCAGCCTTTGAAGGAGCCGGCCTCGCGCTCGTATTTCGTGATGTTTTTTGCCACCGTAATGACGGTCTCCTGCACGACGTCCTGCGCCTCGGCGTCGGTGAGTCCGCCCTTGCGGGCAACGCCGTAAATCAGCCGCCAGTAGGTTTCAAAAAACTCCTGCCACTTCCGCTGGTCGCCGAGATCCGTCAACCGCTCGACGAGGCTGTGGCGCGTCGCCAGCAGGCGTCGGTCGGCGGCGGCAGTGTTCGTCGGTTTCATCGGGCGCGACGCTAGCAAAGCGGGATCGCGGCGTCGCGGCGGAAAAATCCGAAATCAAACGGTCATGCTGAGCGGAGGTTTGGGAGGCTTTGCGAACCAAGCCGTAAGGCAGGTTTTTTCGATGGGCCGCAAGCGGACGCCTCGTCGTCGGCTCCTCAAAATCTTTCCCAAACAATTCTGAAAGATTCGCTGCGGCGCTCCGTATTCCGCCCAAGACCCAAATCACATCCATGAACCTGCGCACCTTGCTCCCGGCCCTCGCGACTTTCGCCCTCACCTCGCTGGCTACTGCCGCCGAAAAGCCCACCGTCACTTTGCACTGCGAGCGACAACTCCAGCCAAGGACGACTTTCGAACTGCGGTTCCCCGAGGCGATGGTCGCGCCAGAGCAAGTGGGCAAGACGGCCGACGCTTCGCCGGTGATTCTTCGTCCGGCGGTGAAGGGGCATTTCGTCTGGTTGAGCCAGCGCAGCGGCACTTTCACACCCGATGAGCCGCTGACGCTCAGCACCACGTACGTGCTCACGCTGAAGCCGGGATTGGCGAAGGCGGATGGCAAGGCGCTCGACGCGGCATTCCAGCAGACAGTGAAGACGCCGCCGTTTCAGCTCAAGGGCTGGAACCCGGTCGGTGCGCGGTGGGAACAGGACGCCGCGGCGGAGCCGAAGTTTTCGCTGCTTTTCAATGCCAATGTGGATGCCGCGGGAGCCGGGCGGTTTTGCAAGTTTGTGAACAAGGCCGGTGACGAGGTCGCCGCCCGCGTGGAGAAAGCCGATCCCGCGAAGCACGGGGAGCAATATTTTCCCACCTGGCGGAGCAATGATCGGTCGCTCCTGACGTGGTTCGAGCGTTTCCATGAGGAGCGCGCGGAGGCCGACAAAAAGGCGCGCGGGAATCATTTGTGGGTGGTGCCGGTGCAGCCGTTGCCGGCGGGTGAAGGCTGGCGGCTGGTGGTCGCCGCCGGTCTGCCGTCGAGTGCGGGAAACCTGCGACTGCTCGATCCGGCGGAAGCGAAGATTGGGACGATCCGCCCGTTTGCGGTGACGACGGCGGAGGCGTCGAATTACATCAACTCGGGCCGCCGACTGGAGGTGCGGTTTACCAAAGTACTGGCGAAAGAGGTGACGGCATCGAACCTCGCGCGCTGGGTGCGCGTGGAGCCGGAGCCGAAGGGCCTGAAGGCGGAGTTGAGCGGTTCGCAGGTGAATTTTACCGGCGAGTTTCAGCTCGATACAAAGTACCTCGTGAAAGTCGAAGCAGGGCTGCCGGCGGCGGAGCCGTTCGTGCTCGCGGGGCGCTTCAGCAAAGGGGTGCAGTTCAGCCAGGTGCCGCCGCGCGTCTATTTCGAGGATTTCGCCACACAGCAAATGAGCGGCGGCGCGCGGCAGTTTCACATGCTGGCGGTGAATGCGCCGCGCGTCCGCGTGAGTGCGCGGGTTTTTCCTGCGGAGTCGCTGTCGCTCGCGCTCAAAGCGTACGAGCAATACCACGCCTACCGCGCTGGCCGGCGGCGGGCGGACGATGAGCCGTATTTCAAAGTGGATCTCGATACGATGCCGGGGCAGACGGTCTGGCAGAAAGAGATCGAGGTCGAAGGCGAGGTCGATGCGCAGCAGGACATCGCGCTCGACTGGAATGAAATCCTCGGCGCGGGCAAAACCGGCGTGGTGCTGCTCACGGCGGAGCAGGTGGGCGAACCGGCGAAACCGAACGCACGACCTGGTGCGCAGGCGATCGTGCAGGTGACCGACCTGGGCGTGGTGTGGAAGCACTCGAAAGGCGAGACCTTCGCGCACGTCTTCTCGCTCGCGACGGGGAAGGCTGTGGCCGGCGCGCGGCTGCGGATGCTCGATGCGGAAAACACGACGCTCGACGAGGCGCAGACCGACGCCGCTGGAGTGGCGCGGCTGGAGACGCCGAAGGAAGGCCAGTGGCTGCTCGCGGAGCATGGCGCGGATTTGCACCTCGTCGCTTTCCGCAATCATCGCGAATACCTCTCACTCCGCCGGCTGCACATCGAGCAAGCCGACGACGGCAACGAATCGGCGGACGAAGGCACGCGCCAGGTCATGCTTTTCACCGAGCGCCCGGTTTATAAACCCGGCGAGACGGTGCATTTGAAAGGCATCGCGCGGGATTGGAGTGAGAAGGAGGCGAGCATCCCGGCGGGTGCGAAAATGACGGTGCGCGCCGTCGATCCGCGCGACCGGCGTTTCCTGAACAAGTCGGTGACGCTGTCGGATGTGGGCTCGTTTTCGGAAGACATCGCGCTGCCTGTCGGAACTCTGGGGACGTATCGCGTGGAGGTACTCTTTGCGGACGACGGCAAGGATGCGGAACCGATCGCGACTCACGAAATCGAGGTGCAGGAATACACGCCGAACGCCTTTGAGATCAAAATCGCGCGGGGCTCGATGGCGATCGGCGAGACGCTGATCGAGCTGCCGATCACGGCAAAATACTACATGGGTAAGCCGCTCTCGAAGGCGCAGCTCACCTGGTCGCTCGAAGCAAGCGACAACGGCTTTTCGCCGGCGGGCTTCGAGGCGTTCGACTTCTGCCACGCGATTCACGACTCCGACCTGAACGAGGAGCTGGAACGGCATTCGCACTTCTCCCAGGAGGGGAAAGCGGAGATCGACGCCGAGGGCCGGGCAAAGGTCGCAACGACCATCCCGCTCAACACGAAGGCCCCGCAGCCCCGCTCGGCGCGTCTGCTGTGCGAGATCACGGACGTGAATCAGCAGACGGTTTCCGAGGCGTCGGCGTTCACCATTCACAGTTCGGATTTCTATCTCGGACTGGGACGGTCGCGCGCCGCGGTGAGGGCGGGCGAGGTGATGCCGATCGACGTCGTCGCTGTGCGCACCGATGGGACGCCGACGCCCGAGCCCGTCACGGCGACGCTTCGGCTGACGCGCATCGACTGGCAGACGAACCGCGTTGAGACTGCGGGCAACGGGTCGGAATATCGCAACGAACCGCGTTACGAACTCGTCTCGCAGGCGACGGTGAAGACGCGTGCGGTGGCTAAGGAAGGCGGCAAATGGCAACTCGCGCCAGGCGGCGAAAGCGCGCCGCTGATCGCTGGGAAGCCCGGCCAATATTTGCTCGAAGCAGTGAGCCAGGATGCCGCGGGCCGCGACGTGATCACGGCGACGGCGTTCAGCGTGTATGGCGAGGGCGAGACTGCGTGGAACTACGACAACCAATTCCAGATCGAACTCGTTCCGGATCGGGACGAATACCGCAGCGGGCAGACCGCGAAGATTTTGCTCAAGACACCAATCTCTGGCGAGGCGCTGGTGACCGTGGAGCGGGAGAAGGTGCTGCGCTCATTCGTCGTCACTCTGAGCGGCAATGCGCCGACCGTGGAGGTGCCGCTGGAAGGCGGCGATGCGCCGAATGTGTATGTCTCGGTGATGCTCCTGCGCGGGGCGGCGGAGAGTCCGCGCAAAGTCAAAGCGCCGGAATACCGCGTGGGATACTGCGCGCTGAAGGTGGCGCGGGCCGATGCGAAGCTGAGTGTCTATATGAAGCCGGAAGCGCCGAGCTATCGGCCCGGGGATGAGGTGAGCGTGGGCGCGCAGGTGCTGGATTTCAACGGCCTGCCGGTGGCAAATGCCGAGGTCACGCTCTACGCGGTGGATGAAGGGGTGCTCAGCCTCATGGGCTACGAGACGCCCAACCCGCTCGCCTTTTTCAACGAGGAACGCGCGCTCGCGGTGAGCACGGGCCTGACTCTGCCGACGCTGCTCAATGAAGACCCGGACGAGCGCTCGTTTGGCAACAAGGGCTACCTCGTCGGCGATGGCGGCGAATCGGAATCGCTGCGGAAGAATTTCGTGGCGTGCGCGTTTTGGAACGGAAGTTTGCAGACGGACGCGGAGGGGCGAGTCGCGGCGAAGTTCACCGCGCCGGACAGCCTCACGCGCTACCGCCTGATTGCGGTGGTGCAGACGGCGCGGAATCAATTCGGGAGCACGGAGTCGGCGTTTGAGGTGAACAAGCCGGTGATGCTGGAGCCATCGCTCCCGCGCTTTGCGAACGTTGGCGACAAGCTCATCCTGCGCGGTGTGCTGCACAACACGACCGATCACGCAGGCGACGTGGAAGTGGCTTTGGAGCTAGACGAGACGGCGGTGGCGGAAATCACCACGCGCTGGGTGTCGCTGCCCGCGCACGGTTCGCTGGCCGTGGATTTTCCGGTCGAGTTCAAGCACGCGGGCGAGGCGAAATGGAAATGGACGGCGCGTTTCAAGGCGGCGGGCGGCTTCGCGTATCGTGACGCGGTGCAGACGACGCTGAAGGTCGGCTACCCCGTGCCGCTGCTGCGCGAGTTGCGCAGCAGCCATACGGACGCCGCCGAGTCCGACCTGCTGGCGGGGATGAATCCCGAGCTGCGCGAGGGCAGCGGCATCGTGCGCGTGACGGTGACGAATTCCCGGATGCTGGAGATGCGGGAGTCGGTCGAGCAGTTGCTGCATTACCCGTATGGCTGCGTGGAGCAGACGACATCGAGCACGCTGCCGTGGGTGACGATGCGCGGCTTTCGCAACGTGCTGACCTCGCTGAAGAAGACGGACGCGGAAATCGCGAAGGCGGTGAACCACGGGATCGACCGGCTGCTCTCGATGCAGACGAGTTCGGGCGGTCTCGCGTATTGGCCGGGGCAAAGCGAGCCGCTGTTCTGGGGCAGCGCGTATGGCGGCTTCGGGTTGGCGACGGCAAAGCGCGCGGGTTACCCCGTGCCGGAGGAAGACTTCGCGCGCCTGTGCAAATACCTCAGCGAGCAATTGCGGGGGACGGGTGCGGAAGGCTTTGACGGACACTACGGGCGCGGCGGTCCGTCGGATCGGTGCCTGGCGCTCTACGCGCTCGCGCTGGCGGGGAAAGCGGAGCCGGGATACCACGAGCTGCTTTTCAAAAAGCGCGACCAGCTCAGCTCGGAGAACCGTGCGCTCCTGGCGCTCGCGATCATCGAAGCGGAAGGCCCGGCGGCGATGGTCGGGGCGCTGCTCGATCCGAAGCAGGAGGCGAATGTGCCGGATGGCGATGCATTCTGGAGCTCGTCGCGCGACTCGGCGATGCGGCTGCTGGCGTGGACGCGGCATCAGCCTGCGGCGTCTGCGGTCGATCAACTCGTGACGGAACTTTTTGGCCGGCGCAGGGGCGGGCACTGGGGGACAACGCAGGGGAATATCTGGTCGCTGCTGGCGTTGAGCGAATACCTGCCAACGGTCGGGAAGGCCGATGGCGCGATCTCGGGGACGTTGGCGTGGGGAGAAAAACGCGAGGGTTTCATCGTGAACGACGAAGCGCCGTTGAGTGCGCTGAACTTTGCGCTGAACAAGGATGCTGGGGCCAAACCGCTCCAGCTCTTGAATCCCGAGCGGAAGCGGGTTTTCACCGAAGTCGAAATCGAGTCGCGTCCGCGCACGCTGGCGAAGCCGCGGCAGGATCAGGGCTACGCGATCTCGCGCACCTACGCGAAGGTGGAGGACGACGGGACGCTCGCGGAACTGAAGGACGCGCGCGTGGGTGACCGCGTGCTCGTGACGCTGAACATCGAAGTGCGGCGGCGCGCAAATTACGTCGCGGTCGATGATCCGGTGCCGGCGGTTTTCGAGTTGATCAATCCGGTCTTCAAGTCGCAGGAGACGCGCGCGGGCGAAACGCTCGGCACCGAGTGGGTGAGCGATTTCAAGGAACTACGGGAGGATCGGGCGCTGTTTTTCGCGGACGCGGTTGATCCGGGGCACTACACGATCCGGTATCTTGCCCGCGTGCGCTCCGCGGGGACGGCGACAGCGCCGGCGGCGAAGATCGAGGAGATGTATCATCCGGAGCGGTTCGGGATGACGGAGACGGTGCAGGTGACGAGTTTGCCGCTGAAATGAGGACTGGCGACCAACGCGGGCGCGCGCAGCCGCGTCCAAGAGCCAACCGTCATTCTGAGCGAAGTTCCGGGAGGCTTTGCGACCGGAACGGAGGTGAAGAATCGCTGACTGAAACGGGCGGAGGTGGTGGGAGTGGCGAGCGCACCTCCTCAGACCGCCTCCGCCCCTTACTTTCAGCGATCCTTCACTGCGTCCCCGCCCGCCTTCGCCCGCCGGGGACTTCGTTCAGGATGACGGCTTGGAGGGTAGGGCGCTTCGCGCTGGGTGCTTCGCTCGCATTGCTCGCGGCGGTGTGGATTGGGCTGAAGTTTGTGCCGGTGCCGGTCGCTCTGCTGAAGCCGCGGGCGCAAAGCCTGGAGTTCACGGATCGGAATGGGGCGACGCTGCGGGAGGCGCGGGTGGAGGAGCGGTTTGCGCGGGAGGTGCTGCTGGCGGAGGTGCCGGTGAATCTCGTGCGGGCGATGCTCGCGGCGGAGGACAAGCGGTTCTTTGAGCACCGCGGCGTGGATGTGCTGAGTCTGGGGCGTGCAGTGTGGGGAAACGTGCGGCGGGCGCGGATCATTTCGGGCGCATCGACGATCACGCAGCAACTCGTGAAAATCGCGGAGCCGCGGCCGCGGACGTGGCGGACGAAGTTTATCGAGGCGGCGCAGGCGCTGAGGCTGGAGCAGCTTTGGACGAAGGATGAGATCCTCGCGGCGTACCTGAACCGGCTGGATTTCGGAAACCTGAACGTCGGATGCGCGGCGGCGGCGAATTACTATTTCGGAAAACCACTCGCGGACTTGAGTGACGCCGAGGCGGCGTTCATCGCGGGGCTGCCAAAGAATCCGACTCGGCTGAACCCGCACGCCGCTTTCTCTGCGGCCAAGCGCCGCCAGGAAACGGTGCTCCGGCGGATGCGTGACAACGGCTGGATGACCGCAGCGCAATGCGACCGCGCCGCGCAGGAGGCGCTGCGCCTGCAGCCGCCGCGCCGACTTTTTCGCGCGCCGCATTTTGTCGATCTCGCGCTGCGCGAGGTGCCGGAGGGCGCGGGTCCGGAGATTGCGACAACTCTCGATCTCGACTTGAACCGGTTCGTGGAGGGCGCGGTGCGCGAGCGACTGGCGAAGCTGCGTGCGCAGAATGTGACCGACGCGGCGGTGGTGGTCCTGGACAACCGCAGCGGCGATGTGATCGCGCTGGTGGGCTCGGGGGATTTTTTCGCGCCTGGTACAGGGCAGGTGAACGGCGCGACCGCCCGGCGCTCGGCGGGCTCGACGCTGAAGCCGTTCACCTACCTGCTCGCGCTGGAACGCGGCGCGACGCCGGCGAGCGTGGTCGCGGATGTGCCCGCGCTTTTCGCAACCTCGACGGGGCTGTATCGGCCGGAGAATTATAACAAGCGGTGTTACGGCCCGGTGCGCTACCGGCAGGCGCTGGCGAGTTCGCTGAACATCCCGGCGGTGAAGGTGCTGGCGTCGATCGGCGGTGCGGGGCCGCTGCAGGAGCGGCTGCGCGGGTGGGGCATGACGACTCTGGAGGCGCCAGCGGAGACGTATGGCTTGGGGCTGACGATTGGAAATGCGGAGGCGCGGCTGCTCGAACTGACGAATGCGTATGCGACGCTGGCGCGGGGAGGGGAGTGGAAACCGTGGCGGGTATTCCGGGAAGGGAACGCTCGACCCTCAACGCCCAACGTCCAACTTCCAACGCCGGAGACACGCGAGGCGGCTTGGCTCATCGCGGATATGCTGCGCGACTACGCGGCGCGGACGCTCGCGTTCGGGATGCATTCGGCGATGCGATTCGATTTTCCGGTGGCGTGCAAGACGGGGACGAGCAAGGACTTCCGGGATAATTGGGCGATGGGATTCACGCCCGAATTTACGGTCGGGGTGTGGGTGGGAAACTTTGACGGGTCGCCGATGAAAGAGGTCTCGGGTGTGACGGGCGCTGCGCCGATCATGCATGCGGTTTTCGAGCGGCTGCATGCGCGTTTTGGCACGTCGTGGTATGCCCGCCCGGCGGAGATTGTGGAGCGCGAGGTGCATCCGCTGACGGGGAAGCTGCTGGCGCAGACGCGGCCGGATGCAGTGCTGGAACAGTTCCAGCAGGGTCGTTTGCCGCCGATGGAATCGCCGGACGACTACGACGCTACCGGGCGCACGAAGCTCGGGACGGAATATCTGACGTGGAGCCAGAGCGCAGAAAATGCCCTCGCCTTTCGTGTGAGCGTGAATCCGGACGTGCCTGCGCTGCGACTGGTTTCGCCGCTGCCGGGGACGACGTTTCTCATCGATCCCGATCTCCCTTCGAGCCAGCGGGTGCCGTTGGAAGCGGTCGGTGCGGCGCAGCTCGCGTGGGTCAGCGATTCGCTCGTCGTGAAAGAGCACGAGGGACGCTATTTCGCGCTCGCGACGGAGGGCAGGCACCAGCTCACAGTCCGCGATCCGGCGACGGGGCGAAGCGCGGAGACCTGGTTCCGGGTGAAGGCGCTTTAGAAGCCCCGGGACAAAGGGCGGAAGCTTGGAGAGTCTGCATTTTGCGGTTGGGGTGCCGCGCGCGGAAGCGCCCGGGGGGCGCGCAGGAGCGCTTGGCTCCCAGGCTGCGAAAGGCCACGCGCTCCAGCGCGGGGGCTGTTTTAGCTGAACGAGAGCTTCGTCACGCCGGCGGCGGCGGCGGCGTTGAGCACATCGATGATGCGCTCGTGGCGGGTCTCGGGAGTCGGACGGATGATCACGGGATCGTCGCCGCCGAATTGTTCGCGCGCGTTTTTCAACCAATCGCGAA
>Ga0105048_10019579_pt1 | contig 10372 bp, 7 predicted proteins | sample MAT05_FD_78382 | JGI IMG/M metagenome (GOLD analysis project Ga0105048, IMG submission 78382) | Freshwater microbial communities from Lake Fryxell liftoff mats and glacier meltwater in Antarctica - MAT-05 | ecosystem: Environmental > Aquatic > Freshwater > Ice > Liftoff microbial mat | place...
CACTGCATGCTCAACCGCTGCGTGGTCGGCATCCATAAAGAGCAGCACGCTTTTTGCAAAAGGCCGCACGTGCTTAAGCAAACGCGCAGCGTGGTCAACGCTGACCGCGCGCTTGCTAGCGGGCACCAGCACAATGCCAATAAAGTCGGCGCCCGCGCGCACGCACAGCTGCACGTCTTCGATGCGCGTTAAGCCACAAATCTTGATGCGCACGCGGCTCATTGATTGCTTTGCTCGAGTGATGCTGAGCGCGGCAAGCCGAAATGTTCGGGGTAAATAGGCCCCAAAAAGGTCAAGCCCTGCGGTGCAGCGGTGACACCGGCCCGCTTGCGATCTGCGCTGGCGAGGACCTCAGCGATCCAGCTCGGATCGCGCTCTCCAGCGCCTACTTCTAGCAGGCTGCCGACAATATTGCGCACCATATGGTGCAAAAAGCCGGTCGCTTGAAACTCAAATTCGATGTCGCCCGTCTCGACCCGCCGGATGGTCAGCTCCTGCAGCGTCTTGACCGGGCTTTTAGCTTGGCAATGCACGGTGCGATAGGCTGAAAAGTCGTGCTCGCCGAGCAGTGCCAATGCGCCTTGTTGCATTGCTGGCACATTGAGCGGATGGTGAATCCACGCGGCATGGCTGCGCATTAATGCGGGTCGGGACAGGCGATTACACACCACATAGCGGTAGCGCCGGGCGATGGCGGAAAAACGCGCATGAAACTCGTCACTAACCGTGCGCGCCCATAAAACCGATGCGCCGGCATGCAGATGCGCGTTCCCGCCCAGCACCCACGCGCGCAATGGGCGCACGGTTTGCGTATCAAAATGCGCCACCTGCATCAGCGCGTGTACGCCGGTGTCGGTCCTGCCGCCGGCATGCAGCTTGACCGGTGCCTGCGCGATCTTGCCCAGCGCAAACTCAAGGGAGCCCTGCACGGTCGGCGTCACCCGTTGAGACTGCCAGCCAAAAAACGGCGTGCCGTCGTATTCAATGCCTATGGCAATGCGCATGTAAGTTCAAAAATAAAAAAGGCGGAGCCTATGGCCCCGCCGTTGGAAAGTCAGGCCCTCGCGTAAATAACGCGAAGAATTGGTTGGCCTAGAATGTCGCTAGCAGCCGAGTCGCCTCGCCACGCTGCTGATCGCTCCCTTCGTTGATTACTTCCTCAAGCATGCCGCGCGCGCCATCTGGATCACCCATATCGATGTAGGCACGCGCGAGATCTAGTTTGGTGCCGACCGTATCGTCGGTATCAAACAGCTCGTCGTCGCCTTCGACCTTAGCAGGCGTTGTGTCGAAGCTGAAATCGTCTTTCGGCGACGGCGTGAAATCAAACGAGCTATCGGCCACTAACGACGCAGCAATCGGCTGTGCTTCTACTTTCGGCGGCATATCGAACGAGAAATCCACCTCAAAATCGTTGCTGATCGGCTTCATCGCCTGGGTAGTTGGTTCAAAGCTCGGCGCGACAGGCTGAGTGGAGGGCAAGTCAAAATCAAACGAGAAATCGTCGTTCGCTTTGACCTGAGTTGGCGTGTCCAATCCGCTGAAATCAAACGAGAAGTCGTCCTTCGCCGAGACGTCTGCTGCAACGGGTGTGATGAATTGTGTGGCTGCTTCATCTACAACCGGCCGGCCAAAACTGAAATCAGGCAACCCGCTAACCGGCTGAGCTTCCGTTTTCAGCGATGCCTGTTCGCCCATTGATGGCGGATCAAAGTCGAGGAATGGGTCAGTCTGTGGCCCATCTGCGAACGGCAAGTCCGAATCGGTATCGAACAAAGCGTTGTTTGGCAAAATTTGACGGCCCATCTCGGAAATTTCCTGCCAGCGTTCGTCATTTGGATCGACGAGGTGCTGGTGGAACTCACGTGCCTGCTGCTCAAATTTATCGGACTCGCCCTGTTCCGCGTAATAGCGAATCAATTCAAGACGGGTATCGAGATCGTCGGGCTGAGCACGAACCATGTCGAGCATGTCGAGCTCACCAATCGAGCCGTCGATCAGGTTCGCCGACATTGGCGGGAACAGATCATCAGCCGACGCTGGGATATTGCGCAGTTGACTTTCATCGGTCGGCTTACGACGACGCGAGCGCCAGAAAGCGAGGCCACCAAGGCCTGCAACCAGCGCAGCCAAGCCAGCGAGTACCGGCGTAGACGTCAGCGTTTCGGTAAGGCTGGAACCAGCAGGCGCCACGGCAACCGGCACTGGCGTCGGCTCAACCGGTACAACTTCCGCAGGCGGCGTCTCGACCACAGTAGTATCGGTCGGAATTGTCGCGGTCGGGTCGGTGCTTGCGGTTGGGTCAGTAACGGGCTCACCGTCAACAGGCGCGACGCTTGGATCCACTTCGGCAATGGTTGGATCCACAACCGTGGCCGTCGCATCCGGGTCAACCGGCTGCGCTGGATCGGTAGTCGCCGTCGGGGTGCCCCAGACGTCCTCGGCAGTCACGCCCGGTGTTGTAGTCGGCGCCGGTGCTTCAGCGAGCCCAGCTTCTGTGGGAACCGGTTTCACTTCGGGAACCGGCTCGACTGGGTCAGCCTTGATTTCGGCTGCTTGCACTTTAGCCGCTAGCGCTGCCGCTTCGCGCGACTTTTTAAGCTGATCTTCAAGATCTTTAAGCTGCTGATTTTGCAGCGCAATCACTTGCTCACGCTGTACGTTGATTTTCTCAAGCTCACTTACGCGCGAGCGGAACTCGGCGCTTTCTTGAGTCGCGGCGGTTAGCTCTTCACGAGTGCGATTCAACTCAGCCGCGACTTTTGCAGCGTCCGCGGCAGCTGCGGCGGAAGTGTTGCCGGGTCGATCGGCCGAACCCTCGTCACCAGATTTTGGTGGAACGAGCTCCAGGCGCGATTGTGGCGTGCTCGGCGCTTCCGCTGGCACCTCAGTCGGCGCAGAGAGCTCGGCCAGCTTCGGCACATTGGCTGCCTTGCTCTGTCGATACTCGTTCCAACGGGCGTTATCTGAACGCAAGGCGGACTGTGCGTCTACGACCGAAATGGCGTCCATTTCCGCTTGACTTGGCACACGCAGAACAGCGCCGCGCTTCAATGCATTAACGTTCTGATCGAAAAACGCTTCCGGATTCGTGCGGTATAGCGCGACGATCATTTTTTCGGTATTGCTGGGTCGCAGCTCACGCGCCACTTGATAGAGCGTGGTGCCCGCAGCAACTGGGCCGTATTGATTTGCGCTCTGCGCCTCTGGTGCTGTCGCAACAGGCTCAGGCATTTCAGCAGCCGCCGCAGCCGCTTCAGCGACTTCAGCCGCCTCGATAGATTCTGGCGTCGCCTCAGCGATCGCCGCTTGAGGTTCGGGCTGAGGCTCCGGCTCGGCAGCGGTTGCTTGAGCGTTCTCAACCGGCTCAACAACCAGCGCAGGTTCTGCTTGCGCGACCGGCTCCTCTTGCATCGGGGTGGGTTCGGCAGGCGGTGGCGGCTCGTTCATCACGGCCGCAGGTTCAGCTTCATCAACGGGCGACTCTTGCGCCAGCTCGATCACAGGCTCCCGCACCTCTTCACGCGCGGGCTTGGTTTCTCTGACTTCTTTCGCTACCAATACAGCGGTCTGGCGGGCGGCAGTGAACACCGGCGGATCCAGCAGGACCGTGTATTCGCGCAGCAGCTTGCCGCTCGAAAAATTAACTTCGAGTAGAAAGCTTAAATAGGGGTCGCGAACGATGTCCTTGGTGCGCACGCGGATCACGCTTTCGCCATCGGTGTTGGTCTCAACACTGAACGTGAGTGGCTGTCCAAGCTGCGTGCGGTCAATGCCAACTCGCTCAAATGCCTCGGGAGACGCCAACTGGGCCTTCAGCCCTTTGACTTCCGAAGACGACGCCGAAAGCACACGGATTTCGGCATCAAGCGGCTCATTGAGCCCCGAATGCACCTCGATTTGGCCAAGACCCAGGCCAAACGCAGAACCGTTGAGTCCGATTAAACCGGCTGCAAGCCAATAGTTGCGCTTTCGATACATAAGACACGGCCCCCTGAGGCTGCCAATTAAGTGTGTGAACTGGAAAAAAAACTCACTACCGAAACTCGAATTAACCTTATAACACTGCTGTAACTATAGATCACAAAAGAAGATTAAGGAAGCATGAAGGCACAAGCTTTCGCCAACCGGATCATGCTTTGATCAATAGCTCAGCGATCTGCACCGCATTCAATGCCGCACCCTTGCGGATATTGTCGGCAACGATCCAAAGATCCAATCCACGCGGGTGAGAAATGTCTTCGCGAATGCGCCCGACGAACACCGGGTCCTTGCCGGCCGCGTGCGTCACGGGCGTTGGATAGCCTTTAGGTTTGCGATCGTCAATCACTTTTACGCCCGGTGCTTTTTTCAGCAGCTTGCGGGCGTTCTCGGCGCTCAGTTTGACTTTCGTTTCGATATGAACCGCTTCACTGTGGCCGAAAAATACCGGCACGCGCACCACGGTCGGGTTCACCATAATGTGTTGATCACCCAAAATCTTTTGCGTTTCCTGCACCAGCTTCATCTCCTCGCTGGTGTAGCCGTTGTCCAAAAAATCGCCAATGTGCGGAATCAAATTGAAGGCCAACTGCACTGGGAACCTATCGATCCCCGGCTTTTGCAGATTCAACAGCGCCGCGGTTTGCCGGGCAAGCTCCTCTACGCCCTTGCCGCCCGCTCCCGACGCTGATTGGTAGGTAGCCACATTGATCCGCTCAATGCCCACCGCGCGATGGATCGGGCCCAACACCACCAGCATCTGCATCGTGGAGCAATTCGGATTGGCAATAATCCCCGGCGCCTTGAACTGTTTCAGCAGATCGCCGTTCACTTCGCTGACGATCAACGGCACATCGTCGCGCATGCGAAATTCAGAGGTGTTGTCAATTACCGTGGCGCCAGCTGCGACCGCGCGCGGTACATGGGCGCGCGACACGCTGCCGCCGGCCGAGAAAAACGCAATATCGATACCGGCAAAGTCGAAGGTCTCGAGTTCGCGCACCAGCAGCATTTGGTTGTTGAACTTTACCCTGCTGCCCGCGCTGCGCTCGCTTGCCAGTGGGATCAACTCGGCGATCGGAAACGCACGTGCGCTCAACATTTCGAGCAGCGCTTGCCCAACGGCCCCGGTCGCGCCGACCATTGCAATGCGATATAGCTTGGTTGTCATTCAGTACTCATGGTCAAAGATTGAGGGGCGAACCTGGGATGCGCGGTTGCACCACACCCACCTCGCCGCATTGTGCACGGTGGCGTAACGCTTGATCCATCAGCACGCACGCAGTCATCGCCTCAACGATGGGCGTGGCGCGAATACCCACACAGGGATCGTGACGCCCCTTGGTGACCACCTCGATGGCTTGCCCGCGCGTATCGATCGACCGGCCCGGCAAACGTAACGACGACGTCGGCTTGATTGCCACGCTCGCGGTGATCAATTGCCCGGTTGAGATTCCGCCCAGAATTCCGCCCGCATGGTTAGACAAAAACCCCTCGGGCGTCATCTCATCGCGATGCTCGGTACCGCGCTGACCGACGCTGGCAAAACCGTCGCCTATCTCGACGCCTTTCACCGCATTGATGCTCATCAGCGCGGCCGCCAGCTCACCGTCTAACTTGCCGTAGATTGGCTCGCCCCAGCCCGGCGGCACGCCGTCGGCGACCACGTTGACGCGCGCGCCAATTGAATCGCCCGATTTGCGCAGCGCGTCCATGTAGGTTTCAAGCTCAGACACCTGCGGCGCATGCGGCCAAAAAAACGGATTGTCGTTGACCGCTGCCCAGTCGAATCCAAGCGGCACTTGATCGCCCAACGCGGCCAGATAGCCACGCACGCGAATGCCAAAGCGCAGGCTGAGATATTTTTTCGCAATCACCCCGGCGGCCACGCGCATGGTGGTTTCGCGCGCGGACGAGCGCCCGCCGCCGCGATAGTCGCGAACGCCATATTTTTGCCAGTAGGTGTAATCGGCATGGCCGGGGCGAAAACTGTCTTGAATGTCGCCGTAATCTTTTGAACGCGCGTCTTCGTTAGTGATCAACAGTGCGATCGGCGCGCCGGTCGTGCAACCTTCAAACACGCCGGACAAAATTTTAAGCGCGTCGGGTTCGTGGCGTTGCGAGGTGTGCCGTGACCGACCGGTGGCGCGACGCTCGAGATCGTGCGCGAATTCGTGCTCGGCAAGCGGCATTCCCGGCGGACAGCCATCGACGACACAGCCAATCGCCAGACCGTGGCTTTCGCCAAATGTGGTCACCGCAAAGAGCACGCCAAAGGTATTTGCACCCACAATAAATCCGAGCTTTTGGCAGTCTTGATGGCCGTGGAGTATAGCCAGCTATACTGCTGGAATCATGAAAAAAACGCCGATCCTTTTGATTCTAGTTGCCGCCATTGCTATGGCGTGCGGTGCCTATTTCTACCAAATGCGGCACATCGTTTTGCCGCAGCCAACGCTCAACACAGGCTCACTGTATCCAGCCCCACGCGATCTCGATGCGTTTAGCTTGACCATTGAGGGCCAAGCATCGCTCAGCGACAAGCAGCTCAAAGATCACTATTCGCTACTATTTTTCGGCTTTACCCGCTGCCCAGATATCTGCCCGTTGACGCTCGCAGCGCTTGCAGAAGCCTACAAAGCCTGGCCGTCAGCGCTTGCCGAGCGCAAGCCAAAGGTGTGGTTTATCTCGGTTGATCCGGAACGCGATGCGCTCAAACCAAGCAGCGATTACGCCAAATTCTTCAATCCCGAGTTTCAAGCGGCCACAGGTACGATTACCGAACTACAAGCGCTCGCGCGCCAGTTGAACGTGGCAATCAAAAAGGTGCCGGACGACAACAGCGCGGATAACTACAGCATCGACCACAGCGCCAACCTATTGCTGATCAATCCTAAAGGCCAGCTGGTCGGCGTGATTCGCCCGCCCTTCGTCGCAAGCGCGCTACGCGATGATTTGCTCGCCATGGTAAGCGACTAAGATGGCCCAGTTGACCGAATCGCTGAAACTCGCGCTGCATCAATATCTGCCGGCTAAAGCGCTGTCGCGCCTGATGTACGCGCTTTCGCACAGCGAGAACCCTTGGCTTAGCCAGCGGCTGATCTCAACCGTGCTTAAGCGCTATGCAGTGAATTTGGATGAAGCTGAGATCAGTGACCCCACGCTCTATCGCAGCTTCAATGCCTTTTTTACGCGCTCCCTCAAGCCGAACGCACGCCCACTTGACCCCGCAATAGATGCGCTGCTCAGCCCGGCTGACGGCGTGATCAGCCAATGCGGCGCAATCGATGGCGACCAGATATTTCAGGCCAAAGGCCGCAGTTATTCACTGCGCGCGCTGCTTGGCGGCGCGGAAGACATCGCAAGTCGCTTCCAAAACGGCTGGTTTGCAACCATTTATTTGTCACCGAAGGACTATCACCGCGTACACATGCCCGCCGCCGGCATGCTGCTGGAAACCGTATTGATCCCCGGTCGGCTGTTTAGCGTGCAGCCATTCACCGTCGAGCGAATCGACGCACTATTCGCCCGAAACGAGCGGCTCAGCTGCATTTTTCAACACCCCAACGGCTACCCATTTGCACAAGTGCTGGTGGCTGCCGTGAACGTTTCGGGGATCGAGACCGTGTGGGGCGCAGAGCACACCCCGCCGTACGCCTCGCGCATCCACCACAAGCGCTTTCTCGACGCGCAAGTGAACTTGGCGCGCGGCGCCGAAATGGGCCGCTTTAACTTCGGCTCCACGGTTATTTTATTGATGCCACCCAACGCGGTAGTGCACTCACCGCTGGAAGCAGGCATGGCGGTCAAAATGGGCGAGCGTATTGGGACGTTGGCTGTTTAGGAAATGTTTTGGGGATTTAGAGCGCGTTGTCTGCTCATCCATCGGTCATCTAAGACCGAGGATTCGAGAGCCTGAAGGCTCGGCTCCTGCCTCGGAAAGGCTTCCGGGGGAGTTACGTTTTGTTTTGGGGATTTGGGCGGTTCAAATCACGGCGCGCATTTCGCTTAAAAAGCGTTCTCGGCTGAAGCGTTTGGCTTGGGATTCGCAGGCTGGACGCATAGCGAGAGCACGCGCGCCGGTTAGCTTTTGGACGGCGTCGATGATGCTGTGGACGGGGGCTTGCGGGTCGACAAACACTGCAGTCTCGCCTTCTATCAGCGTTTCTAGCAGGCCGCCGGCGCGGGCGGCGATCACTGGTTTGCCTGCGGCCATCGCCTCGATCGGTGAGATGCCGAAGTCTTCATCGACGGGTACATAAATCAATGCGCGACAGTCGCTTAAGTACTCGGCCATTTGCTCGTCGCTTAGGCGCCCAACGATGCGGATGTTTGGCGCTCCTTGCGCTTGTGCGCGCAGGCTTTCAGCTTGCGGGCCGCTCGAGGCAACAACTAGCTGCTCGTCCTTTAGCTGCAAGAACGCGCTGACGATGCGGTCAACACGCTTAAGCGGATCAAGTCGCGCATTTGAAAAATAGAAACTGCCGCTCGATCGAAAGTTGAAGCGTTCGATGTCGCAGGGCGGATGAATCACTGTTGATTCGACATCGAGGAAGCGCCGGATCCGGGCGCGGACGTGCTGCGAGTTGGCCACGACTAAATCCATGCGAGCAACCGCCTCGCGATAGCGCGGTTCAAGCCAGCGATTTAAGCCGTCTAGCAGTGGGCGCGCGAGCAGCGAAACGGACCCGCGAAAGAACTCGCGTTGATCGAACATAAAGCGCGGTGGCGTATGACAATAGAAAACTCGGCGCTGCGCGTCGTCGTTGCGCGCGGCGAGTGGCGCGCACACGCCGGAATAGAGGTGCGTGGTTGCGCGCGGCAAGCGTTTCGCTGTGCGCTCGAAGGCGCGCGCTAGAACCCAGGTGCGCAAGCCGGGCGGCCAGTTGGCTACCCCCAAATTGGTCACGCTCAAGCCTGCAAATGCTGCGGGTGGAAAGCTCGCAGCGTCGCGCGAGCCGGTGACCAGCTCAGCCGACAGCCCGTGCGCAAGCGTCAGCGCCAGGCGCTCGCCGCCGCCGAGGATCGAAAAATAGTCGTGCAGCACGCGAATCGGCAAGTTTGAGCTCCGCAATGGTGTGCCTTTGCGCAGTTTGGCGGGATTTATCAGGAATTGCTTGCCGCTTTGGTAGTCGCTGAGCCACCGGCGCGCTGGTGATTTTCTATTCCAGCAGATGAGGCAAACTTGACGGCATGACGCCACGCCGCCAAGCCCAAATTGACTCCGCCCGTATCGCGCTCGCCGAAGAACAAGCCGCCCTTGACGCGGCAATCCATGGCGACGGCGATCTGGCTGACTGTATTCCGCGCCGCGCGCTGGTGGTCGATCAGATTCTCAAACGCCTGTGGGCTGAGTTCATCAGCCATCCGCGTGAGTTGTCGCTGGTTGCCGTGGGCGGCTATGGGCGCGGCGAGCTAGCGCCCAAATCGGACGTGGATTTGCTGGTGTTAAGCGAGTCGCGCGCCGAAGGCGTGGGCCTGGAGGAACTGATCGCGCAGCTGTGGGATTTAGGCCTCGCGCCGTCGTTGAGCGTGCGCTCAGTGCGCGAATGTCAAACCGACGCGCTGGCGGATGTCGGCTTTATGACCGCGTTACTTGAGGCGCGCTTTCTCGCTGGTGCAGCCGAGCCAATGGCGGAGATGAAGCGCTTGATCAATGCGCCACACGTGTGGCCCTCGGAGCTATTTTTTCAAGCCAAGCGCGATGAGCAAGCCAGGCGCCACGCCAAGTTCTTCGACACTGCGCACAATCTTGAGCCGAATCTCAAAGAAGGCATCGGCGGGTTGCGCGATTTGCATACCATCTTGTGGGTGGCCAAACGCCACTACCGTGCGCAGAGCTGGGACGATTTGCTCAAGGCGCGTTTTTTGATTCCCAACGAGTACGAATCGATTATCAAGGCGCAGCGGCACCTCTGGGCGATCCGGGCGGCGCTGCACTATTTAAGCGGCAAACGCGAAGAACGCCTGCTGTTTGATTTCCAAAAACGCTTAGCGGAGCAGTTCGGCTTTCACGACGAGCACGCCAACAATTTGGCGGTCGAGCAGTTTATGCAGCGCTATTTCATCACCGCGACCCGCGTTGATCGACTCAATGGTCGGTTGCTGCAATGTTTTGAAGAAGACATCTTGGCGCCGCTCGATCCGTCGCCGGTGCTGCCCCTCAACGAGGATTTTCAAGCGCGTGGCGGTTATTTGGAAGCACGCACGCCTAGCTTGTTCGCGCGCAAACCTTGGGCACTGATCGAGGCGTTCCAGCTGTTAAAAGCACGGCCCGGATTGAGCGGTATCCGCGCGAGCACTGAGCGGCTGATGCGTTCGCATCTGAAGCTGCTGAACCCGGAAGTGCGCGCCCTGCCCGACGCGCAGTGCGCGTTCTTGGATATTTTCA